>Ga0179591_1135906_pt1 | contig 11525 bp, 5 predicted proteins | sample CZOMad2_1_08_16f_FD_182891 | JGI IMG/M metagenome (GOLD analysis project Ga0179591, IMG submission 182891) | Vadose zone soil fungal communities from Angelo Coast Range Reserve, California, USA - CZOMad2_1_08_16fungal (PacBio error correction) | ecosystem: Environmental > Terrestrial > Soil >... | reverse complement strand
AGCTCATGGTTGCCGACTGGACATTTTCGGTTGGCTTTCATTGTTTTTCCCAGCGAGGTTGTATGGACGTATTACTTACCGCGCTGTTTGGACTTCTTTTCTCGTCCCTTTTCAGAATGAGGCGTGGGTGACTCGAGTCCCCCCCATGGCAGGCGCTGCTCTTCCCCCCCCGCTCATTAACTTCCCCGACCAGTCAATTTGGCTCGTGCACACGGCGTTTCATAGGCGTTAGCCGCAACCCCTTTCGATACGGCCTCCCAGTTCGGGTCCCAGCGAGTTTTGCCTTTTCTCCAATAATCTAGCTTCCAAACGGGGCGCTTCCCTGTCGCGTTTCCTTTTTTTTATTATTAGTCCTTGCGATTTCCCGGTTTTCCGAAACCTATTTACTTGGGGGGTTTTTTTTTTTGTGTTTCAGAAGACTCTATTTTTTGCCTCGCCCGAGCAGAGACTGAGAGTTGGTTTACCTTCGTTTCTTTGCATCTCTCGCGGCAGCTCTCGCGAGTTCGATTACCTCTCCAGCGGCGGGCTCCCCCCACTCTTGTCCTAATGTCTTTGCTTTTTGTCCGGTTGCGTCCACTGGACGCTATCTGCTCGGCCAGATGTTATTTATGAGGCCTCGTGGATGTTTTGCTGGGTTTACAGAATCTTTAGCGAACTTCGTCGAGGAAACCGAAGACTCCGCCCCCCCCAGCAAGTGCAAGAAAGCCCCTACCGGCGAGGTCTATCTAGGAATTTCCCCATAATCCTAGTCCCCGTTAGGAACCAAGACCGTGCCCGAAATTATTTGTTTTGGAGGGCGATGTGTGATTGTGAGCAATATAGTTTAACTCCTAGATTGCCCCTCCCTATGATAGCTTTTTTTAGATGGATTTTGGGGTTTTCATGTAGCTTTTCCCCCCCCCCCCTCTCGTGCCCCCTGTGAGGTACGTAAGAGGTCACCCTCCCTTTTTTTGTTTGCCCCTTATCTTTCTTGAACCCACCGCCCACTTTCTTGAGGCCAGCGCTCTCGACCCACGATCTAGGGGATGCATGCCCCCACGCAACGTTAACAACAGAACCCTTTTCATCTTCTACAGGCTTTAGCCCGAAGCTGCCACCAACACGACTGTTGAGAAGCAGTGAGACCGCTCCCGAGGTCTCCTCTCTCGGCACCAAACGAACCACATCAACAGACAGTTTTTTTTTTTTTTCCACGGAGTGATCCCGTTTGCTTGTTTGTGGGTTGAGAAACTATATAATCCCCTACTCTGTTCTTCTCAGTCACACATGCGTCTCCAGTGATATTGCGAGCCCCGGCGTCGAATTAAGGACCCCATCAGTTATGAATGCAGTGTCTTCCCCAAAGTTTTTCCTCTCCGCCTTCGGGCGGCGGCCCAGCCGAGCCGCGTCTTTTCCACGGTCCGCCTCCTTCGGGTAGGTTCTTGTCTACACCCCAGAGCGTGGTCAAACCCACTTCCTTCCTCCTTTTTGCGGCGCTGCGCTATTTTGCCGTTTTTTTGTGAAGCCGCGTCTGCGGTAATTTACTCACGACCCCCGAGTTTTTTCCAAGGTGGACGAATGGGACAGTCCAAGCACCCGGGGGGGAAAACTTTTTACGAAGGACAATTATCTCTCTCACCCGTAATTCCCTACCCCCTTGGGCCCTAAATCAAGGAGTGCAAGGGATGGTCCCGAAAGGCGGCATGGCTTTTTCTCCCAGTCTTTTTTTTTTTTACCTCTAGGTCGCACCTGAGAGGGAAAACGTCCGCTGAGTCGAGACGATTCTCCGACCAGCTCTTACCTGACAACTTTGACCGTTTCAGAATAAGGCAGAATGCGACCAACCTGCCCACCACGGTCACAAAGGTAAGGTTCGCGACCCCCCACCTAAGGCAGGGTGTCGCCTCACAGGCCACAGTCCTCCTCCCTCGATAAGCGCCCTAGACATTTCCTGCGACCCTACCGCCCCCCTACAGACAAGGGTATGCCCCCCCCCAAAAGCCGAAGACTCCCTATTCGGGACCGCGCAGCTCTATTTCTCCCGGGGGATGATTAGAGGATCCTTGACCTTTTCCTCCTTCCATGCGCTTTCTTTCAGGCGAACCTTTTTTGCCATACGCTTCGGCTGTTATCGTGTATCCCTCGTCTAGGTTCCCGCACGCGATGGCATCCTTTTTCCTCGCGTCTTCAAGAGCGTTGTTTATCCGGTGGGTTGGTGAATGCCTGCCCACCTTTCACGGGGTGTGAGGGTTTTTTCAATACAGACATTTGATGCGACCTCCTTCCGTGCCCCAAAAACCTGCAAACCGAGAACTACTCCCCTCCGTATTCGGACGCCTCACAAGTCATTTTTTACCTTTGGCAAGTAGGGTGCCTGGCGCATCCCACCCCAGGCGCGTTTAGGCTGGAAGGACCTGAACAAACTTTCATTCGCACGACCCCTTTCTGGCCAGAGGCCCCCGCCAGGTTTTGGCCCTTTTTTTCGGTTGTGCTAGTTTGACGTCTCCTTTGAGCGCGTTGTCGTGTGCGCGTTCTCCGGGCTATGAGAAAACCCCCCCTTGGTTCCTTTTTTTTCCTCCCCTTCCTAAGTGGTTGTTTTTTGAGATATACCCCACCATTTGTGTGGCCGAGGTTTTTTTTTTACAGTTTCGCACAAGACCACGAGCTCCCTTCTCCGTGCCTTCTTCTTTGGTTTTCTTGAATACCTCGCCGGACAGGTGTGGCCTCTTTTCCTCCTTCTTTTCGTTCCTTGGTTTCCATTGGTAGTTTTCCCTTGCTTTTTACTTTGCGCTGGTGTTTTTTGATCAGGCACCCTCGCGGCTCTGCGGGTGGCTACTTCTGGTGCGCTCAGCGTCGGGGTCTTCTTCCTCCCCCCTTGTCGCTTCTCGTTTTTTCGCTCCTTTATGTTCCAGGCCAGATAAAGTGACCCCCCCCCCTATTGAAGTTGCTTGGTTATTCCTTCACCAACACTCGCTCGTGACCAACTTTGATCTTCTTAGGCCCCCGAGAATCCAGCTTTCCCCTCTCTGCGGGTTGATTCCCCGATTATCTCCCCTCATCACCTGAACGTTATGCCACTGTCGAAGGAATCGAGTTCACCTGCCTGGTCTCAGTTGCTCCTTAAGGCCCCTACTAGCGCGTGCGGTCGTCTCCTTTCGTCGGGGGTTTTTTGATAAAATGTTGTCTCTTTTTCCTTCTGTTCGCGATGTCGGCGTTTCTTTTCTTCTGATTTATTGCTCGGGGTATGTCGTCTACTTCCCTTTCCCTAGTTTTTCTGGTCTTTTACTTTTGACCCCCTTGAGTGGCGTGTCGGAGTTTTCGTGACGCCGGCTTCTTCCCTTCGAGGCTCGTCTCGATCAATTCTCCCCCCCGGGCCATCACAATTGGGCGACTCGTGCTTATTTTTCCTTTTTCCGACCTCGCGCGTGACTCCTTTAGTTACCTCACTTGCTTCTTTCCCTTTCTTTCCCTTCGGGTGAGTTTCCTTATGGAGAATGAGACTCCGCTTTCCCCCCCTTTTACCCCCCTTGTGGTAGTGCCCTTTCTGCGTAACCCGGCCAACTGGGGTTCGTTTTAGGGAGTATCTGGGTCTTCTCGAGGTCCTCTGAAACCCGCCCACTAGAAGTTAACAAATTAGAGGACGAGGTTTTTCTTCCCCACGCCTACCTGGTGGCGACCTCGCAGAAATTTTTTATAGCAGGTACCGTAAGTTGCGCGGCGCTTCTGCCGACATCGTTATGGACTTTTTTTCAGCATGCTTGCTGGCGACGGTTGCATCTACGACGTTCGCCCCTTGAAGCTAAGCCTTTTTGTCGATTCCTCTCCTGCGCATTGATGCTTTTTTTTCCTTGGATTAAGTTTCCCTCGCGTTCTTCCTTCGTTTAACGATTTGGTTGTGGGTTTTACGTCGCTCGTCTCTCTCGTGTCTCCCGCTTGATTCGGTCCAATGCGCTGCTCGGTCTTCGTTTTGGTGGCAGCCTTTTTTCCCCCTGTGTCGTTCTTGAATATGTTATTGGTCATTTCGGGGTGCGCTGCACCGTAGTAGGCGACCTCGAGAGGCTTCCCCCCTTTTCTTTTTTTTTTTTTGCTGGACTACTTGACTCAAGTTTTTTTTTCAGGTTTCTTAGGTCGCTCTTTCCACCTGTCCAATATTTTGATTTTCCTTCAGAGTTTAAGAATCCGCCCTGCTCGTGAGGCTTTCCTGGATATATCTTTTGTGTGATGGCGTGGTCCCCACTTCTTTTCCCCCCCCTCCCTCGTCGACTAACTATTTTTTTCCTTTGGCCCTATTGATCCGAAGTTTCCGGGTTTAGTTCTCGCCTGAGTCCCTCGCCGGTCTGCTTGGGGCTGGCCTAAGGGTTTTGCGGCTCTTTCCCCCCCCTGTTCTCCGCTTCTTAAGTTTGGAATCTCACCCTATGTTCGCTCGCGCCGCATTCCTCTCGTTGGTAGAGCTGGATAGGATAAGTGCGTCCAGGACGACTGTCGCCCTCCGGGGTCCCAGCCGTTTTTTTTCCTCCCCTCCTCTTTGAGGGTCTTCTTGGGCCTGCTAGCCCTATGCGAGCAGCGGGTCCCCTCCAACGCGCTCGGCTCTTGCTGTTTTTTGGCCCGGTTTCCTCGAGGTTGCGCAACACCCTTCGGGGGCGGGTCCCACCTTTCATCACACCGACAGCCCGCGTCCTCTCTTTACCTCCCGCTGTGTAAGATAGAGTGCGTTTGTTTCAAGCTCCAAAGGCTTAAAATACGTGCTTTTGTCCTTTTTCGAATCCCCTCTCGTCCACTTAGGTTTTTCCTTTTTCATTAGTGGTCGGCTTTCTTTTTAGGTTAGGCTCTTGGCGCGGAATCCTCTGAAGCATGGCCCGGAACGGCTCGACGTTTCGTCCCTTGCCTTACCCGTGACGTGCCCCCTTCCCGCTGTTCTATCCACTCCGCTTTTCGAGCGGAACGCGCAACTGAGATTTTTTTTTTTTCCTTTTGTCTGACCTTTTTTTTTTTTTTTTTCCCAGAGACCGACCCGTATCTGCCTGATTTTTTGTGTCAACCAGCTAACATGTGAGGGTTTTTTTGGGATCTCCCCTTCTTATCCGCCGCTACAGCCCTCCACCCTTGTTCGGGTTGTTCACAGACAAGCGAGCCCGGCCTTTGCTCTGTTCCCTAAACCCGATTCCTCTCGTGATTACTTCAAGTATTCTGCATCTGTACTTAAGATGAGAGATTTCCATTTCCACCTCCTTCCCAGGTCTTTCCCTTAAATGATGTTCTTTTCATGTCCCTAATTTTACCTGCAATTTTCCCAAATCTGCTTGCTCCGGCGCGTTCTATCCCCCTTCCCTCGTATCAAGGATACGGTTTGAAACTACCCAGACCCTCTTCGTAGGTTTCAAAGGGCCCGCCCTATTTTCTGTTGAGTTTGTGGCTGCTCGCTCTGCGCTCCTGGGACTCTTTTCGATTTGTACAGGTTTTTCCTCTGACTCCCTTCCCTTTGGCACGCTGACGCTTTTCTCGCTAGTTTATCTGATCTATATATTTTCAAATTCCCGCCGTTTTGTTGTTTGCTTACTTGGTTTCACTTCAGCCTTCGTATTTCTTCTCAGCGTTTTCCCCGCGTAATGCTTCTCATGCCCGCCTATGACCACGGAGTGATGAGCTCCTTCACCCCCGTCTCCTCCTCCCCGCCAGGCTTTGCTTTCTTATTTCTCTTGCCCTCACTGGTGTTCCTCTTGTAGTGAGATCGTCGATGGTTCCTCTCGACATGGAGCGCTGGCTCCCCTCTTTTTCCGAGTACTTTGCTTTTTTCTTGGACCGTTCTGTGGTTCAGCTCGCATCAGGTTAAGGGCTTTTCACCCTGGTAGGAGATTGAGCATCCATCACGGCTTTGCCGTTTGCATCAGAAGCTTGTCCTGTATTTTTTGATTAGGGTCTTTGTCTGTGCGTGGCACAGTAGAGGTCGGTTGCCTTGAGGTATGACAACACGAACCTTTGTTGTTTAGGCTTTCTCAGGAGTGTTTCTGCTTTTTTTGATCCCTCTTTGGGTTGAGTTCTCGCGACCCGTTACGTTGTATTTCGTCCCCCGACAGCTCTTTTTTGCACTGTCGCTTTTGCCATTGTGGGAATACCGTCCGATGCGAGCTTTTTGAAGAGAGGGGAAATGCGCTTCTCGACTAGCTATGCCCCTCCTTAGCCCTGACCGACACTTGGAGGGCTCGCACCCTGACGGTTCCGTATTAGTTTTTTCCCTGAACGAGTATCCCCACGACTGCCCAGTATTTATCTCTTGGGCTCTTAGACCTTCCATAGAGATAACAGTTTGATTTGACGGGTCCAAGCTTAGTTCTTCTGCTGTAGTAGTGATTTGTCGGGGTCCCTTTTTTTGGTAAAAGCCCTGTTTTGGAGCGACCGACGAGTCGTTAGCCGATTCTCCAATATCCAGCGTCTTTTGTCCTACTGCTTATTGGCAGAAACTTTATACGTCGTTCGAGTCCAGGTCTATCTTCGGGGGGGAACCAGGATTACCCCCGTACTTGCTCCTTAGTCCCCCTTGTCTTCCTTTTTTTTTACCGCTCGGTCCACCGGCTCGCATGAGGATTTTTTTAGGCCTTTTTTCTTTTTTTTTTTTGGTTTGTGTTGGGTGTTTTTTTTTTTTTTTTTTTTTTTTTTTTTTTTTGTTTGGGTTTTTGGTGGTGTTTTTTTTTTGTTTTTTTTGTTTTTTTTTTTTTTTTTCTTGTTTTTTTTTTGTGTTTTTGGGTTTTTTTTTCTGTGGTGTTGTGGTTTCTTTTTTTTTCTCTCTTTTTTTTTTTGTTTTTTTTTTTTTTTTTTCTTTTTGTGTTGTTTTGGGGTTGGTGTGTGCAGTTTTTTTTTTTTTTTTTCGCCCTGAGATTCGAGTATGTCGCCCGGACGTCGGCCGCGCCCCATTCCCGGTCTCGGACCGCTGGATATAGAGTTAACCCTTTCTTGCCTCCCCCCTCCCCCGCAGCGTTTTCCTTTTTTTGTCGAATCCGCATGTTCTGTGTGGTTAGTGCCCGGTCCCTGAGCTTTTTTTTGAGGGTGCGCCGAGCGTGCCGCACCCAATCCCGATCTGCCTCCGCCGACGTTTTTGAGAAGGGGTCAGTCCCTCCTTTTTGCGCTGTAGGGATTTTTCGTATTGCCTTTTTAGGTTTGAACAGTGCGACCCCTGAAGTCTTAGTGTTAGCCCTCCCTCCTGACCTTCGGTGCAATTGACAGATTGCATTCCTACCTGGGATGACCGCCACCGCACAGCGAAAATGAAAGATGGTGCAGAGGACTAATAGACCCGCAAGAAATTCTTACCACCCCACTTCCCCGAGCATATTCCCTTTGAATTTGTATCTCTGGAGTCCACGTAGAGCGTCCCATCGTCCCCCTTTTACCCCCCGTAACTATATGAACAGACGGGGAGAGAACCTTAGTCTTGTTACAGTGAGGATCGGCCTCTTTCTGACCCCCCTCCGACTCTTTCAGTTTGATGCGAAGCGCACCCCCTGCGGACTAGAGAAGTTCTTCCCTGCTGTCTCTCTCGGGCCCAGCCGCCGCGTCCTTTCTTTTTTCCCACATCGCGTTTAATTCCGACTCTGTTTCGGCCCGCGCGCCGCGCAGGCGGCCAGGGACCTTTTGACTCTTCTTGTTTTTTTGCTCGGCTCCAAAAATTTAGCGTGAGGAACAACAACCCCTCGCTCGCGTGATTTTTATGGCGCGAGGTTTTGCATGTTGCAGACGTATCTGACTCCTCTTGGAGGAGCGGGCAAGCGAACTCCCTCGACCTTGGGTGGTAACTGTTGACGTGCCCTTCCGTGCCCTCTGCTTCTTTTGGAACCAACGGTGTACCTATGACTTCTTCCTTCTCCCGTCAGGCCACCGGGACAAAGCCAGGTCTCTGCCCCTGGCGTGTCGCAGCCTCAGAGCAGGCACTCTGCTCTGCGTAGCGACCCCCCCCCCTGCATTATTTACCTTTAGCTTTCTTTGTATCTCTCCCTGTAGCCGGTACTAGTCGCCCCTGCCCGCCGGAAGACGCCGCCGCCACGCCCCTGTCACATCACCAGGGCCCCAGAAAGTAACACTGAGCAAGGGTTCATCATCTCCCCCCGGAAATCCCTTTCGTATATGCTACGACCCAAGCGCCCCAAACTAAAACTACTACCGGTGTTCTCGCCAAAAGACGATGATCTTTTTTAGACCAGTTCACGACCTGCGACATATTCGTGGTTGCCTTCCTCTGTGCCGTACGGACCCCCTCTACTCACATTCGCTCTCTAAGGCTTAACTTTTTCTCTGGATGTCTCCTTTGGATCGGTGTGAATTTTCTTGCTGGCTTGGTTAGCTTACCCTCGAATAGCAGTTTGTTTTCCCCGAGTGTTTTTTTTGTCATACCCCGTCGTTCCATTTTATGGGATCGCTATTGTCTTGCCGACCCATACTTTGCATCGCCCGCCCCTGGTACCGAACAACGCGAGCAAGACCCTTCTCGATTCGCAACGAAGGAGCCCGGCTTCTCGCCTGGTGCTTTTGCGCAACAAAAAAGAGAGTTCCAGGGGACCGCTACCCCCCTCGTGGCACACCCTTGCCCGATTCCCCTTTTCCGTGAGTTTACCCCTAGTGCCCCAGCACCTGGGAAGGTCTCTGCGAAGCCAAGAAGCCTTGGCCTTCGCCTTTTCTCGTTGTAGTGCGCGTTCCTCGGAAAACCCTCGGGTTACAATCCTCTGTTCCTACCTCCGTGTTGTTTGAGACCTCTTGGAACCTTTTTGGTCTGGGGCCCGTGGAACGCGACCCCCCGACAACCGCGCTCATTGCTCGTTCTTCCCTTACTCCCTGTTTTACCCGTTTCGTGGTCCTCGTTGTTCACGTTGTCGGTCTCGGGAATTTGGGTCCCCTGGCTGGGCGCGTCATCTATAGATTTTTTTTCTGCGCCATTCAACCCTCGCGCTTTCTAGTTTTTTCCTGGTGAGATCGTCTCGGTTTTTCTTTTCCTCCCCTTTGTGCGTCGAGTGCTTCTGATCGGTCTTTAGAGCCCCCCTTCCCGAGCCACATACCTTGGAATGCGTGTTTGGTCTTTTAAACCCCCCTCTCCCCGGGCCCCCCTGTCTTTTTAGTTTGCGATCATATTTTGCTCGTTTGGCCCCCCGCTTGCTCGATTACGCGTCTGTCTCTGTTCTTTGTAAATCGAGCGCATTGCCGGTGTCGACGTTTTTATCTGGCACCCTCATTTCGTCGTCTCTTCCGTCCGATCTTTTCCCTCTTCTCTGTTGTTTTGGCTTGTTCAAATTCTGTTTATGTTGGTGAGCGAGGTCGCATTCCGCTGATCGAGTTGTCGTTGGTGCTTTTCTAGTCACATGTCCTATTTTTCTTTGTTGGTACTGTGACGTGGTTTTTTTGTTTTTTTTTTTATTGTTTGTAGTCGCTGTTCTTATCTTTTCCGTCTTTTTGAGTATCCGCATCAGCGCTTCACGTTCCCTCTAACTTTTGGGAGAAGGTCTTATTTGCGTCCTTCTGGCTCCGCCCTCCTGTGCACTTCTCCCCGATTCGGCCCCCTTTGATTCTTACTGTTTTTTTTGGCATTCTGGTGAGATAATTTTGACTCCTGCCGTCCCCAAAGGTTGCAACAAAGGTTTTTGTGCCGGGACATTAATTTCTTCAACCGTTTCCACCCTTTGGTTTCTGCTGGTTGTCTGTTTCCCTGCTCATACGCGTCTTTTCATTCACCCCCAAGTATCGCAGAGAATACACTAGAGAGGTTTTCCCTCCGGCTTACATGGTGTTTTACCGACTTCGCAACCGGCTTGCTCGTCGCGCTTTACCTGGTCCTCCCTGGAGAGGCCGGTTGACTCCCCGACTTTTCTGTTTTTGATGTTGTTGGAAGACCTTCTGCATGCGCCGGATTTGGCGTTTCCCCTCCTTGCAGAATTTCTCATCCTCAGGTGGTCGACAGTGTGTCTGTTAGTCTTTTCGATGATTTCCTGTATGACGAGTTTCTACCCTTTCGGGGCAGATTTCGCAGGGGCGGTTTCTTGAGATAGCATACTTTGATCCCAGAGTTAGTCGGAAAGTGACGCTGCTTGTCGGTGTGTGTGAAGCCCTTTCGGGAGTGTTATTTTAGTGCCTTGCCCGATGCCCTCGTTTCTTTTGGTAGGCGATAGTGGGGCGTTCCCCAGCGTCGGTTCTCGAGTAGATCATAACTGAACGGAGCTGTAATACTGCACCGAGACGTTTTTTGGGGGAGAAGTATCAAATAACTCTATGGGCTCTCCTCCGCGTACAGAATTTACTGCTTTCTGCTTCTTTCGTTCCGGTTCATATCGCTGGGGTTTTTTTAGAGGGAAAAAGCCTCCCTCCCTCTCTTACATCCATGCGGATCCCCGGCATTTTTTTCTTTTGACCGACTGATGTTATTATCCTTTCCTCGTATAGCCTCTTCGTTGGAGGTGCGGAAGGGAGGGTCCCTGGAAGTTATGTCTTCTACTATCTCATATCTTTATTGGAACCCACAAGAGAGCCGCTCGGCTTACAGAGAGGGTGTCTTTCTTTCTTCTTTTCCTCTGATTCCTTCGACCTTTTTATAGCCTTTAAGGTTGCCCTCCGGTGTTTGCCCTCATTGTGTTGTTTCTCGAACGCGGAGAGCTTTGCGCGTTGACATGAAGAGCTTTCCCCGCCACGAGTGCTCTCCTTGAGGCGGGCCGCCGCATCGCTTTCTCCACAATTCGGTGGCTGTTCCCACCCTGTACATCCGACCTCCCCCAATTCTACGCCCGAGTGGCCCCGCAAGCGGTCCCTCCGCTTTTGGCTCGAGTCTTTCTTTCGATCCCCGCGCTTCACACCCCCTTTGTGGCCGTCTTGCAACCTTTTCGTAGCGCACCGGAGCTTGCCCGTAGGGTCGATCTCCTGCTGTCTTCTTCCAAGAGGTTCTGAGTGCGGTCGCCTGCTACATGCGCAGTTGGCATCGTTTTATCTTCTTGCTGGTCCAGCCATCTTATTTCACAACTTGATGGCTAATAAGACAAATCTCCTCTTTCGGAAATTTGCCGTTTTTCCTCCCTATTTCCGGCCTCAAACGCTGTTGGGTTGTTCAGCAAAGTTCCTTTCCGCTGGTGCCTTCAAAGCTTACTCCTACCGACTCGCTGCCCTTCATTTTCTGCCGCAGCTTCCGTGCCGCTGTTTTCGAGTACTATAAATTCCCACACCATTATGATCACTTTCCCTGATGTTTTTTTTTTTTTTTTTTTTTTTTTTTTTTTTTTTTTTTTTTTTTTTTTGTTTTTTTTTTTTTTTTTTTTTACTGCTAGTTTCTGAAAAGCATCCCCTTGCCGCGCTCCAAGTTATTTCTTTTCCGGCGCGGCGAGCCCCGGTCGCGAATTCCCCCCAGGCTCGAGTCACATAACCCCCATCTGACCCCCCCTTTCTTTGAGGGGCCCCGAGATTAGACATACGCCATGGGGGATTGCTGCGAGATCGTATGCCTGTACCCGCTCTCAAAGCGCCGGTCCGGTTACTGGGCTGAGCCTTCATCTTGGAGGCCCGCTGCCGCTACTCTTTATTGATTG
>Ga0179591_1348194_pt1 | contig 11526 bp, 15 predicted proteins | sample CZOMad2_1_08_16f_FD_182891 | JGI IMG/M metagenome (GOLD analysis project Ga0179591, IMG submission 182891) | Vadose zone soil fungal communities from Angelo Coast Range Reserve, California, USA - CZOMad2_1_08_16fungal (PacBio error correction) | ecosystem: Environmental > Terrestrial > Soil >... | reverse complement strand
CTTCTTTTTTTTTTTTGTATAGATCTTTGAGCTTTTCCGGAGCCGCTCTTTTGTTCCTTCCTGAAAAAACAAGGAGCGCCAGCACCTTGCGATCATTCGACGTAGTTGTCAACCCGCCCCCTTCTTACAGTGCACTTCTCCTGCGATTTAATTGGGATTCTCTCATTACTTCTTTTTTTTAGTTTCTCTGGCTAGGGGTCAAATTTGGGAGGCTCATTCTGTCCTACCCTCCCTGGGGAAATGATTTCCCAGTTTTCTACTCAGCTTGAGTGCACATCGATTCTGTCCCCCTCCTCTTATCTTCTTTCTAGTCGTTCCTCAGTAAAATGACCACAGGATCCCTTCCGTTTTCCCGTTGGCGTATTTCTGTTTTTAATTTCCGTGAAGCCTCCTCGGCCACTTTGACCTCCCCCGAACACTCTTGTTTCCCCCTGTGTTCGTTGAGATGGCTCTTTCCCTTGAGATTTCTCTGCTTCCTCTTCAGATCCCTGCAGCTTCAACACTTTGTCCAGTTCTTTTCCTTTCACCCCTCCAGACAGAACCCCCAACCTCTTCCGGTCTAAGCGTCCCGCCAACAGCTGATCCCAATCTTAGTCAATCAATCCTCTTTGGCGTTTCTTAAATCTTTCCCCGTTTGCCATTTCTTCGTACTCCAGACACAGCCACAAAGTGATGGCGCGACCTTATGGAACTTCTCCATCCCCCCCCTTCGAAACTTTTTTCCCCCCCCCTCAAGCCCCATAGCTTTGCCCTGCTTACACCCTTCAAGGTTTTTCTTTGAGCCGGTAAGAATAAGTCTCTTTCCCCTCCCCCCGGTCCCCACGACTTTTCATGCGGCAGGCGTGCAACCAGATTTCTTTTCGAGGATAGATATCATCCGCTGCTTGCTCCTGTTTCCTGACCCAGAGCGGGTTTCCCGAAGGGACTGTACGTAGGTGATCACGTCTTAATCCCTCTATTCCCCCAAGACGCGCGTTCAATGATATGCTTCTTTCTCTCTTCCCACCGCACCTTGCACCCACCGATGGTCAGCGTTTTACGAGTGCCCTTTTCCCACGGAATCTTCTTCCCCTCTGCGAATGCCACGGACTCCCTTCGCCTCAAACGTCCTTCTTTCTATACAACCCGGAACCACTCTTTGGGAGTAAAATTCTTGTCCTTCCCATTTTTGCCTGCCGAGAGGGCCCCCCAGCCCCCTGTTGATGAATCCTTTGATCTTTTCCAACTTTCTTTTCGCCTGAAAACCTGATGCTCCGACTCGGCTAAAATCCCTCAACTTCCCCGACCCGTTGATTTTCAAGACCCGTACCTTCCCTGGACAATTGCCCCCTTGGTTGACCCCCTTCTGGTCAGACCTTCCTCCCCCACGTTCCAATATCGGGCCAAGTTTTCCGACTCCGAACATTACCTCCGCCCCTGACCAACGGTAGCGTTTCGCCCTTCATGTAGAGTTCCACAGGAGGTCCTTCTTCTTCTCCTTTAGCTCCATGCTGTCCCTTGGAAATCCTTTGTATCCTTTGCTCCAGGAGGAGCGTGTTCTCCTTTCCCCACAACCCCCCTTTGTTGACTCGTGCAAGCCAACGGTCTCCCTGCTTTTCGTGAAGGGTCTTCCCTACCCAGCAGCGCGAAACTCCTCCTCCCATTTCCTTCACTGCTGTCAGTGGGGAAGGAAGTGGCCTTTCGGCCAGATTTTCTTTTTTGCCTTCCTCCCGGACGCTTTTGCGCGCCCGCTCTCTTCCACCCATAGTCCTTTTCGATCGTCTGCTTTACCTGTTCCGTGCCTTTTTCGGAATATCTTCTTACCCCCCCCCTCTTCCGAGTTCATCGGGACCCCACTGCTCTTCCCCCTGGCTACTTATATCGCGCAGCACAGCCACCCCTGCCGCCTTTCTCCTCCCCGCGTTTTTTTGGCGCGGAGGCCATCGCGATCGACCCAAAGGCTACCCACCTTTCTTTCCCTTTTTTCCTTGCACCTTTTCGCCGGAAACTTTTCCCATTCGGCTCCCACGAACTTCACCCTATCCTTTTCTTCCCTGCCTCTATAAGGGGCCACCAGGCCCAAAACTCTATTGAGAAATCGTTCAGTCGACTGGCTCCCCTGCGTTTTTTTTCTTTCGCTATCCCCCGGCATCGCGATTCGTCCGGAGTTAAAATGTTTTTAAATTTCCTCGAACTTCCCTTTTTTTTCAGGCATTATTGATCCTTTGCGCGTTTTAGATTTGTCGTTTCAAACGACCCTCTCGTTAGCGAATTTCGCCTTTGGACCTTCGAGTTGACTCTTTTTTCAGTGATTTGGGTTTCAACCTCTTTCTCTCCTCCTTTGAGGAGATAGCCGATCCCGGACATATTACTCCCTCCGACTCGGCGTAACAGCGCGCGTAGAGAAGACGAGCTTTCTTTGTAGTTTCTTGTTTGGACGATCTTGAAGCGCGTCTTCTGTCCCCCCCCCGGATCCGTTTTTTTTGACGTTAATATTTCCCCCACTGAATTCCCCTAAGGAAGACCTTTCTCTGTCCTTTTTTCTAGCAACGGTCATCCGTCCGACTGAACGATTGTCATATTGACCTTTGATTTTTTTTATGAAATTCTTCCTTCTCTCTTCCCCTCAGTCCCCCCTCGGTTAGTCCGCCGGCAATTTTCACAGTTAGGAGGCCGGCATTTTATGGGCTTTCCCTTTTCTGGATCGGTTTTCCCTCGCGATTTATGCAGCGACGCGTTCCCTGAAAACTTTTTCGTCTGGCGTCTGCGCGATGAAATAAATCGCCTCCCTATAGGTGTTTTGCCCCCGCCATCCTTTTTCGTTGGTAGCCTCCCTTTACTTTTTTACTGCACGCCACTTTGTTTTCGCTTATCAATTGATGGATGATAGTTGGGTGAACTTATGACGGTCCTCTTCAGGTTCTTTTCTTTTTGGGAGCCCCCTTCCTTGCTAAACTAATCCTGGCATACCTAGGACAATAGTCCCCTTTTCGAGTTACTTTCGTACCTGCGTTAGGTTTGCAGAGCCTATTTGAGGATTTCTTTCCTGCTCGCTCCTTAAATCGTTCCCTTCCCCCTTGCACGAGGATCTCTTTTGGTCGGCTCCCTCCTCCTGACCTTCCTTCCTTTTACGCTCTTGCTTTTAGAGTGCGCGCCTCAGGCGCTACACCACCCTTTCGTCTGCTCACTCTCCCCCTTTTGACGGTGCGTCACTTTGCAGCCCTTCTTTTGATTTTTTTCCTGCTCTTTTCCGAGGCTTCGGAACGAATTTTCTAGTCGACTTACACCTTCTACGGACCTTGAAACGGTTTTTCTTCAGCCCCAGCGGTACGTCTTTTATTGTAGTTAATCGTCGTAATCGATCTTCGGTTGTGATTTCTTGGCCTCTTCCCTTAGCCTCCGGCACCAAGCCCTTTATTTTTAACCAGTCCCTTTCAAGGTTTTTTTCCCTTTCTCCAGGTTGTCGCGGCCATTAATTTTTTTGAATCTTTACAATCATAGAGCAGTTCCCACTATTTTTTGCAACGCGAAAGGTACCATGCCGCGCGCCGAAAGCTTAATGCCTCTCCTCTTAACTCCCGTCCGCTTCCTTCATGTTTCTGCCTGGTATCACGCTCTTATCTACCCGGAAACGTGCATGTCTGGTGTTGTCTTCCCCTACCTATAGAGGGTGGCCTATGTCCAGCTTCCCTCCCTTCGTCCCCCTGTTCTTGATATTTTTCTTGTCGGCTCATACGACCGCAGCGACTTGCCTCCTTTTTTCCGCCCTTGGATGAGGTTCGACGTCACAGCACCCCATCAAGTCCTGTTTTTTTTCTGTTCGGACCCCACCTCGACTCAAAGAGCCCCCCAGAGACCAAGTTTTCCTTGGCCGTCGCGTCGTGTTGTGGAGCCTGTCAAATGATAGGTATTCAACCCCCATTGGGTGGTTTTGCTCCCCTTTTCATTTACATAATCTGTGAGAGCCCATACTTTTGTAGTCTTTATAGTGAAAGAAGGGGCTCCGTGAAGATCCTCTAGTTAAAAGAACACTGGATGATGCAAATACCCCCCTTTCTGACTTCTACGTCTTTCCTTATGAAGGAATTTGTTTTTTCTTTGCGTTTTGAGATGCCTCAGCGCCTGGATTTTTTTCCTCGTGGGACTGCGAGTTTTACCCCTCCATAGTCTCCCGAGCCAGCGCACTCTACAGAACTTTAATGATTTGTGGGGTTCCGATATGCCCTCGGCCGAGGGTAGTCCGTCCCCAAAAACCCCCCTCCCACCTATTCAAGAAGGTAAGACTTTTATTCTCATTTTTCTACGGTTTTTCTAGTACTTTGAATAAATATTCTTCACTCTTCCTACTTCCTCTTCTTCCTCTAGGGGCTCACTAGTTCCTTGCGACAAAAGCTTCTTAAAAAGGGGAGCTTCCTTTCTGTTTCCTCCCCCCTTGAAATCCTTCCTTCAATACAACGGACCTTCTCTCAAGAAAAATACCCCCCAACGTTAGAGATGCTGGAACTCCCCCTTTTGAGCTCGTCGTTCCCCCCCCCAACCTTGAAATGATCTGCAAGTTTTCTCAATGATTTCTTTGCTCCTTTTTTCGAGCAGACCCACTCTGTTCAGGATACGGTTCCCTTCCCCCCCTCGCCATCGGCACGACAACCATCCCTTCTCCTTTTACTAAACGTTTTGTTGCTCTTGAGATGGTTTCCCCCCTTTTTTCTATTCCAGATTTTTCCCCCCTGACACTGTAGCCCGTCTTGACTGATCTTCGTCTGCCCAAACAAGGTCGGGAAATTTTTCCACTTTCAAATTTCCACTCTAGTTGTCCCACCGCCTCTCACGCTTAGCGCACAATACCCTGACATTGAACTTTTGCGGCTCTCTTTGCTTAGAGTGGCACTTGCGCCCCAAGGGTTACCTTTATAACGGTGTTTCCCCCTATTTTCGACCGACAGCTTGAACATCCGAAGATTAGTCAGTAAGCTTCATTTATTTTCTCTTTAGTATTCCATTACTACAATTTTGGCATTCTCCAACCAACTGAAAAGCTTCCCTTCCAGGGTTAATTTGGTGGCTTGTTTATTTGCTACCTCATTAGTTTTCAAGAAGCGTCTTTCCCCCTACCAGCCGTCTTGTCACCTTCCCTTGTTGGGATGACTGAGCCTTATGTCTTTCCTTCACTTCCCCACGAAGAATACAAACTGGCGCGCATTCGATAGAACAACTTCATCCTCCCCAAAAGATTCACCTCTCCGTTAAACCTCCAGAGGATAAAAGCGATCCTCTTCCCTTAGTTGGCTGGACGCATCCTCCCATTGACCTCAACTCCCTCCTCCCCTTCTTCTTCCAAATGGAAAGATGCATCCCCACTTTTTTCTCTCATGTACTTCCACCTCCACCGGCTTCCTTACTTATTTTATAGTTCACTTCGCGGCGACGGGACGTCTTCTTTTCCCCCCACCCACCCTCGACTAAAGTATTCCCGGATCTCTCCCAGATCGTTTACGCACGCCCGCACTTCCCGCGTCTGAACGTGCTCGCTCTCTTCCGTAGCTCCCGCATTTACCCATCTCACTCTCGGTGGTCCCGCTCCGGTACCTGTCTCACCCACGATATTTATCCCCCAGGCACCATGCGCTTTTCCCTTCCCATATGAAATTCTCTCGTCCACTTATTCCAAATTACCCCCCCGGTTCTACCGGCGAGGTGCACCGACACTCTCCTATTTCTTCCTGCGAGTCTCTTCCTCCTTGTTAGAAGCCTTTGATCTAACCCTGACTGAGTAACTAGGTTACATGTTTCCCTTGCCCCCCTATTCCATTTTATAGCGCTTTGTGGGGCAGCCATTTTTCTTTTTTTATTTACTGTACGTAATCCAGTCAACTTATGGCTTCCTCTTTCCCTTCCTCCGCTCACAGTGCCCGATACGTGCGATTACCTAACGGCCTGATCCTTCCCCTTTCCCTCTTACTTTTTTCCCCCGTTATGACTCTTTTACCCCTTGACCCTGTTATGGAAAAAATTTTTTCCTTATCCCTACTTTTCCGCACCACGACATGCGGATGCCACGTTGCGTTAAGCCCCTCCCCCACACCCATTAGTCCTTCTCCCCGCCCCCCACTGTATCCCCTTGCCAGTCATTCTTTCCCAACTCCTGACGAAGTCATATTTGTAGTTTTGATTCCTTCCCCCTCTTGTCCCCAATGATCTCCCTGACGGTATTCTTCTTATTTCAGGAGGAGCTTTGTCCTGTTCCCCTCCTTCTCCTTTTTCTCGTTCCAAGGGCATCGTCAAACTGGCTTACGCTTTCCCACGGACCGTAAAACTTATTTGATGCAATCTTTATGATTTCCTAACTCACTCAGTTTATCTGCCCGCTCACTCGAATGGCAAGGAATTAGCTCTTCTCCGGTACCTTTTTTCCCATAAGATACGCGTGAATTTGATGCAGAATTTATCTCAAGTTTTTTCCCCATTTTCCCCTCCTTTTGAGCTCTGGAAGTCCTCCCCTTCCCCTGTCTTTCGATTTCCGGCAACAGGTCACCCAACTACCCCTGGTGGCTATTTTGCCCCCAGTTCATCCAAGAATAAAACCCATTGGCATGCACACGCACACTTTTATTGACAGAGGTACAACTAATCCGCTTCCATGCCATCATAAGGCCCTTGCCATTTTGCCCCCCTGCCCGCTGCAATTTATAGGGGCGGGGAATCGTCCAAGTCTTTAGCGTTTGTCCCATTATTTTCTTCACTCGATTATACCTCTTTGTCAGTTCACCCTTACTTTCAACCGTTCTTACCTCGAGTGCCCACTCGGTCTCTTTGACGAACTATCTCTCATACCTTTCCCTTCCCCACCCAGCACCCTCATTAGGCGGTGCTTGGATTAGCCACAGATCAATCCGATTTTTTTTCCTTTTCTTCGTTACGGACATCGCCGATCGACCTTCCTCACCGCCTTTTGCCTTTTGCTTTCCGTCGCAGTACACTGTCCCTTCCGGACAGTAACTGAATTCGATCTTTTTCTCGTGGATGTTGGGTACACCCTGCATCCTTTTTGTTTTTCGTTCTTCTTGTACAACCCCCCCCCTTCCCTCCTTTTTCCGGAGTATGATCGCGGTTTTAAGGGTCCTGGGTAGATTTTCCCTTTTGCCAACCTTCCAATTGGCCTGGGATTTAATGCCCCCTAGCGAACTGGCTCATCCTTTCAGGACCTATTCTCCTCTCTGTAACCTTTTCCACAGTACACTCCTCCCCCCTATAGCGTGCAAGGCGCGCTATAGTGCTCCCCTCTTCGTAGTTGCCGTTCCTCTTCTCTTCGGTTTTACTCTCTTCCTCTTGTGTTGTTCCTCTCTCTCCTTCAAAACCCGCTCTCCCCTCACATCTTTCCGGCACGCTCCTGCTCTCACCGATTTTTACTCACATCGCCGTGCTAGGTTTCTGAAATAATTCCTGACCGGGTCTCCCACTTTTGTGTACACCCCCCCCCCCCACCTTCCTTTTCAACTCGGCGATATACTGGCCCAGTTCCTTCTCACCGCGAGCCGACCCTCCACCGCCTTTCTAATAGTCCTCCCTTCCACTTTTCTGCCTGAAAGACTATTTCTTTTCCCAAACTTATTGTGCGCAACCCCTTCAGCCTCCTCGACCGACGGTGATCGGCTCGACGTTCTTGATGCCCTTTTCTTTCCTCGCCAGGACGGTTACTTTCTTTGTGGAGCAGTTTCGATTCCCTGTGGCCGCGTTCTCCCCCCCCATCAAGAGGAACCTCTTAGACAATGTCCGCCATCTTTCTGTATCTCTTCCAAGCTCTCCGGTGGTAGTGCCCTCAGACCGTGTGGTAGAATCATCTCCCGGAACCAGCACGTCCCTTGTTGTTTTGCCATGTATTCCTCCCACAGTCTGTTCATAGTTGAACTTCTGAGCCGGTTCCGCGCGCACCCCACTCGTATCCTTTTTCCCGGCCCTTGCTCAAGATAATTTGCCTCTCTGCCCCCCCCGATTGGGTTTCCTTCTGTTCAGTCTTAGTTCCCTTATTTCTTTCTCCTTGTTCGTTTCCCTCTCCTTTTCTTTTCTTTTCCTCTCGTTTTTCACTCGTGCGTGCCCTGCCGATTTAACTCTTTTTCTCCTGCCCTCCACGCCAAGGTTTTTCGCGTCTTATTTTTTTGATTGTCAAATCTCGTCTAGTTCCCCTTGCGCTTTTTTTTTTTCTGCCCCCTTTTTTGGACCTCTGAAATTGACTTCGAAACCTCTTCCCTCCTAGTCTCTTCTTTGCAGTGGCTTTCTGGCCTTTGTGGCGGAGGTGTCGTTGACTACCAATTGGCTCTCTCTGATTGTGTTTCCCCGTTTCTTCTTTCTAGAAACTTATTTCAAACTTTTTCTTTCCTCAATATTCCCCTCGTACCCCCCCCAGTGTCTTCTTTAAGCTCTTCCTCTGGCTTCTTTTCTATGACGTCGAGTTGCCAGTCGTCATCGGTTACCCCCTCAGGCGACCCCCTCCCTTGATCTCCCCGTCTTTAAAGTTCCTTTGGTTTTCTCGTGCGCCCTCTTTAAGCAGTGCCTTTCCGCCCTCCCCTTCCAGCTTTACACTTGTATACTCGATCTCCCTTTGGCCAGGAGGAACGCGTCCTCAGAGTCATGCGCTCGCCCCAAGCCCGTTTTTTTCATAATTCCCTTCTTTTCAGGTGAAGATGAGCCAGCCTGATTTTTTTATGTTTCTACATCATATCGGCGTGGAAAAAGATTGTATCGGTTCCTTTCTCCCGATTTTCCCTTTCTTATAACCGAATGCGGTGCAGTTTCGCTTGCACCTTCTTCCTTCTCCTGTCACCGCTAGAGATATGATAGAAATACTCTCTCTTTCTGCCCGATCCTCCCCTAAAGTAAGACTAACTTCCATTCCAAGTCCGGTCTCCTCACATCCCTCCTGCTACAGTTTGTATGATTGACGGGTCTGCCTTGCACCCATAATTCGTTCTTAAATTTGCTGGATGTGACCACTACCCAGAATTTTTGATTCATGTGGGCTGTTTGTATCCCTTTACTGAATCCCGTTCCCTCCCCCTTCTATTAGTTAAGTGCCCACGAGGATACCTCGTTGCTATAGTTTTTCGGCTTGTCCCTTTTTATTTCTACCTGAATATTTTTCTCCATCTTCCCGAGGGTTTTGCGATCAGATGCCGGCGCAGCCCCTTTGTGGAGCGCTCTTGTTGTGTCCCTCCCCAGAAGCGCCGGTCCAACTTCTTGTGACATAGAAATGATTTGTGGGCGGGTCTTCCGTACTACTCAGGCTTCCCGCTAGGTCCAAAGGGACTCCACGCAAAAGTCGGCACAAGGTACGAAGTTTTCTTGGTACCTCGTTTATCCTCTTTCTCGTCCTCTAATTAACTCTCTAACTATCATTCCCATGCTATGCGGTTTTTTCTCCTTTTACACATCTCGTCCTTTAGAATGGCATCCTTGGGCGTGTCCGCCATTCCCCCGTCTCCCCCCCTGTATCCCTCTTTAATTTCCCAGTTCATTTGCTCGGTGTCCCCCTTTTAGAGGAGAGATTATCTGACAAACTACTGAAATGATCACGCTTTCCCTGCTGAGGATGATTACCTTGGTTGCACGCGCCGCCAACCAACTGTCCCCTTTCGGGCCTAAAATCAATAATCGTCCCCAGTTGCAAACATCCTGATCTCTTCTGTCTTTTCTTTCCGCAGCTTGCATTCGGGGTTCATGTACCGCCTTTATTGTCAGTATTTCTTTGATGATTGGCCTGTCTTCCCCCCCCCCATTTTCTCCTGACCAGTAAGGGCTTCTGCCTATCATTTTTCCGTCGTACGTTGGATAACATTAACCCTCTCCCTTCCCCACATTTTTTCTTTCCGGACCTCCTTTTCTACTTGTTGATTACGCGGATGCCCCCCTTGGTGGGCCAATTTGTCCAAGCCCCCCGTGGTGAAATTCGGCCCGTGCCCCTCCTTTTCAGTGACAGCTTGCATTCGTGTATCTACTCATAGGAATTTATGAGCTTTTCTTAGTTATCCAACTTATGAACCCCTTCGAAACGCGTACCTTCAATGGATTACCCTTGTTTTCCCTCCCTCTGTTGTTTGCTACATTATCTCCTGCACAGCTCCTTGTCCCCTCGGTCACCAAACCCAATTCTTATTGTCCATATGTGTCGTCGTTTCTCGTGGTTGTTTTGTGCACTTTTCTTGATCCCATCGGCAAGCTCTCCCCCGGGTCAGCTCGTCCCCAAACGTCCTCGCCTCCGCCCCAATTCCCACCAACACATACACTATTTTACCTTTCCCAGTTCCAGCTATGCAGTGGCTGGACCTCTCCTTTACTTCCATTGTGAAAACTGCCTATCCATTACTAACGCCTTTTTAAATGACTGGAAATGATGATACCCCCCAACAACGTAACCTTTCGATATGTTCATGTCTTCTCCCCCTTCACGGGCGCACCTAGCTCCGGACTGTTCCCAGACCTTTTTCCCCGCCTTCGATGGAATTTTTACCTCTTTCCAATCCCCGTCACTTTTCCTACCACTCTATCTCGCTCGGTGCGGCTGCCGCGATTGACAAGCTTTGAGAAGGTCCCGGTAACCATCGGTCCTTTTCTTTCTTTTTCCCCCCGTTCCCCCCCTAATGATCTCGTATAATGCATATGACCTGGTTCGAAGTCCCTTACCCACGCCCAACCAGTGTCTCTACAGCGTACCCCGGTTCCTTCCATGCGCGTTCACCGTCGCGATTCCTTCCCTTCGGACTTTGTTAGACGACTCGTGAAAACGCGATTCAACGTGGGGTTTTTTCCAAAATCCGCGCAATGGCTGATTATAGGGCCGCCTTTTCTCACCCTGTTACTTGGTCCCGCAATCAACCTTTCGTTAGACTGATCCCCCCTTAGTCGCCTCGGCTACAAGCCCAGCCAGAGTTTTCCATTTGACGGTCGTTTTCAAGACTCGTACCCGTGTGCCTTTCCCCTGACCTGTGAAATTCCTATTGCTTCAGCCAACCTCCCCTTACGAGGGCCAGTTCGTACCCAATCAGCTACTAACGAAAGCTGCAGCGTTTCTTTTCCCCTCTTTTTTCTCCCTTTCCGCCTCCTCCTCTTTTCGACTTTTTTTGCGCCTCTCCTATGACACTGAATAAGAAGCGTATTCTGTCAGAGCCCCCCTGCGTTCCGGCCGACAACCCAGATGATCGTGCAAGGCACGATTCTTCCCCTCGAAAGTGTCCCCCTTGAAGGTCAAGAACCTTAGGCGCTTGCCGCACTTAACCTCGTGTCCGCAAGTAGGCTGAACAGCGACCATTCCCTTGCAAGCTTCTGTGGCGTTCGATCCCGAGACGCTCACTTTTTTCATTCCACTACTCCCTTCTCTGTTAGCTGACCTTAAGGCTAGAGCACCTTTCCGGGTGATGTTTTTTGCTACCTTGGTTCTTGAGGCCGGCGACCACCTGATGAGGATCATTTTCGTGCCTCCCATATGTCTCAATTTGGTGGTCTTTATCATCGAAATTCTCAGACTTCCTTTCCTGTTTGGCCACGGGCTTGCCGGCT
>Ga0179591_1273282_pt1 | contig 11526 bp, 15 predicted proteins | sample CZOMad2_1_08_16f_FD_182891 | JGI IMG/M metagenome (GOLD analysis project Ga0179591, IMG submission 182891) | Vadose zone soil fungal communities from Angelo Coast Range Reserve, California, USA - CZOMad2_1_08_16fungal (PacBio error correction) | ecosystem: Environmental > Terrestrial > Soil >... | reverse complement strand
CCTCTTTTCTCATCCCGTAGTTGTTTCTCTTATTTTCGGAGGTCGGTTAAAGGTTGTGGATTTCTTTTTTGCTCCGTTTGTTTGTTTTTTGATTACATGGGCCAGAGTTTTTGAGTCCTTGTTTCCGCATACCCTTCTTTCCTCCCGTCGAACGACCCTTTTTCCACTTCGGGGGTTTTGATGTTGTTGCTTGTAGGTGTTGTAGATCGTTGTCCCCGTAGTTACCCACATAGTTCCCCTACTTTTGGCGATGCGTGCGTTTGGTAAGGTTTTCCCTTTAGTGAGGTGTTTTCCTCTTCTCCCCATCGATCTCTTCTTTTTCCGACCTTCTTTGTCTTTGTGCGTGGCCATGGGGTTTGTCAGGCTGGTCTTTTTTGGAAGTGGTTCCGTCCTTCTTCGCTGTCTAGCCTCAGGGTAGGCCCAGAAGGTTTTTTTAGAAGTGTTCGGGACATACCCGTTTTTGGGGTTTTTCTGATTTTTAATAACACCATGGCCTCTATCTACAATTCGGTGTTGTGGGATGTATATTACTTTTTCATTCTCCGCTACCAGTGTGCCCAGCAAACGCGCCGTAGAGCTCCACGGTGTAGCGGTTCTCTAGTCAGGCCTATGAATGAGCCCCCGGACCCTTAGCCCTCTAGGGATTTAACATCATCATGACCATGGTTTTGTTTCATCCTCTACCTTGAAACCCGGCGAGAGCATAAGTCCTGACCGTAGAGTATTGTTCCAAAGTCTTTTTTAAGAGCGTAAGTTTTCCTGTTTTCTGAGGTCATGCTGATCCACACCCTCTGTGCTGGTCGTAATTGGGAAATATTCAGTTTTTCTAGCACCTCTCGGACTTTTTCTTCAGTTTCGTATTGGCTGTTCTCCTTTCCTAGTCCGGTGTGATGTGAGTTTTTTGGGTAAACCCCCACCCCCCCTCCCGGATGTTTTATTCCCCTTATGTCCTTATACATCTGTAGGTTGTTTTTTGATTATACATCGAAATTTTTACGTTTTTAGATCATTTCACTGCTTCCGTTCTCAACCTCTGTGTACGTTTACGGCGACCCCTTCGCGATACGTGTTTGTATTGTTTTCCCCCACGGTGTCCGTGGTCGGGCTCAGGTTTGTGTTTCTGCGAGTTTTCTTTTCTGATCTATCTTCAGACGACTCCCCTTTCTCCTTGTCTGTTTCGATGGTCGACCACGCTGTGTGGTGTAGTTTCTTTTATGATTTCTCTTGTTAAGAGTTCCTCTTCCTTTCTGTCGAAGTGTGGCTTCTATATTCTTTTTCTTGAGAACCTGAGTGACGGTTCTTAGTGTTAGCCCTCGTTCGTCTCCAATGAAACCCGAGTCTTCCCCCCAGTGTTGAGTAATCGGTCGATGAACTTGTACATATCTGGTTGTCCTACCTACCTTTGCCTCGGCGACGAATATTCTTATATTCGCCGGTAATGGGCCAATATTTGTAGTGACCAGTCCTTGCCGGGCAGGCGCTCTCCCATGTTTTGCGTCCTGTTTGATCAACTCTTCCACTCATCTTTGTCCTCCCGGGCGTCTTTCCTGAGGACTGGGTGGGTGCGGTCGTGAGCATACCTCAGAGAGATGAACCCTATATTAACAACATCGCATGCCTCTGCGTTGATTCGCCCCCCCCTTCAGGTACCCGCCTTCCCTTTTTTTGAAAGAGTTTTTCTTTAGGTGCGCTGTCTCTGGATTTTGTTTGTGGTATTGCCCTTGAGCAGGTGACTTGAATTACTCTTCTGTTGCCCCCCTGGTCCAGCTGGTGACTTCTTCACAATCCAAATTAACTCATTTAGTTCGGTGAGGCGGGCTGCGCATTTGGTTTCCGTTTGTGGTCTAGCCACGTCGAGCCAACCGATTCTTCCAAGAACCGATTTATTCGATGCTCACTTTCTCTTTGGCTGCAAGCGTGTGATTCCTCTTAGAACACATATCGTAATCTTTTTCCTTTAGTTAGAGGTCTGGCACATTTCAGCGCAGTGAAGGATGGATCCCACATGGGTTTCTTGAGCCTTAGTCCCATTTGTTTTTTCACCTTGAGGTCCGCAATCTCTTTAGGGTTTTAAGAGGATCTCCTAGACAGTTTTTTTTTTTTTTCCCCCTATCTACTTCCTAGCTCTTGGCTTCTTTTGAACCACTGAAGAAACTGCCTCCGCAGCTTCCCCTCCTGATTCTTGGCCAGATTAAGATTCGTGCATGTTCCTTTGTTTCGGGTTGGCTTTTTTGCAGTAACCTACTCCGGAATAACGGTCTGGGTTCTTTTAATTCCTCAATGCTATCGTAGACAAGATTTTTCGTCTCATTTTCGTGTACTTTAGAGATTTCCCCCTCTTCTTCTCTCACTCCATTTCTAGAACTCCTTCCGGGTCCCGGGTGGCCCTGCTCGATTATGAACTCGAACATTTGTTTTTTTTAGTGACATCCCCCTACTTGTTTCTTTTCTTATTCTAAGAACGTTAATTTCTTCAGTCCCTTTCGGCTAGGTCGTCATCGAATAATCGGATTTCCTCTCGCCCGGTGTAAGATGTTTTTCCCTTCTACAACCTTATATAAAGTCGTGGAGATCAGCAAATTTGTTTTGTGTAACTTTTAATGTAAAGTATGCTCTTGATTGCGTTTTGAGCCTTGCTGGGCTAAATCATATAATCCATTGTCCATCTTGGAGTAAAACTTAATTCTCGACCTGAGGACGTCTTTTAATCAGATCTTACTCCTCTTCCCTTTTTGTGTTTTTATTTCGATATTCTTGCTCCTTTTAGTCCGCTCATGTACTTCATTCCTCCAAGAGTCTCTCTCAATTTGGTGCTTTGTGATCCCGCCAAAATATTTTTCCCCAAGTTCCCCTCTCAACTCCTTTCTAACTGCATTCTTTTCACCCCTTTTACGAAGGATAGGATTTCTAGTTTGTAGCGTACGACTTCCATTTAACGAATACTTTTGCCCAAGCCTTCCTCCCGAAGTGGGTCCTTATACGCCCCGACCACGTAGACTTCGTCAAACTTAGTACTGCCCCTCCTTCCCCACGGTTTAGAGTTAATACTTATCGCACACTCAGCTCCATTTTTGAAAACTCATCGGAATTATGGAGAATCATATTTCACCTATTCTTCCTCACAAATAGAAAAGATTTGACACCTCCCTAATTCATAACGGCATCAGTGACTTCAACATCTCCATTTTGACAACGTCCCTGAAATTTCCTCATCTAAGCGATTCCTAGCAATCGAAATCCCCCTCCCATGATCAGAAAGCAGAAGCGGACATTGCCCCAGACATCCTCTTAGCCGCGCAGTTCCTCCGAGTTTTAGCAACTGCGAAACTCACCTGGAGCCTGCCTTCTGACTATGACTCTTCTCCCATATAGACATCTAATCCACTTAAACCATTCATTGACATTCACGAACATTTCAACAATCACTCATTCAATTAGTTCCCCTTCAGAATCTGCGTTGCTTCCTCTTCTCTGCGGAATACGCAATCTCTACTCCCATGAACTCCCCAAAACTAGTGTGTCTCCTCACGGGATAGAAGAGGTCACACGTAGACGATCAGCTTTTAACTCTTTTTCGCCTCCTCGACCTTCTCCCGGCATCGACCACCCAGCCATGATAAGTCACAAAAAGAATAAAAAAGCCTACGCGATGCATGGTAATTTAGGTCTCCCCTCAAGTTGGACCTCCATCCCCAGTCCCCCCGTTCTCCGCTTTTGACAAACTGGCTGCGCTCAAACCAGACCTCCGAACCTATCAATCAGATCTTCCCTCCTTTGGAGAATGGAGTACGCGCCTTCTAGTCCCCTCTAATGACCCGGGCATTTGGATTGATTCTACATTTACATTTCTCTGAGTTCCACTTGCTCCCAGCACCACGGAGATCATAGACCCCTTCCCCCCCCATAAGATTTCGTTCTCCGGGTTGATAACCCTTCAATAGTCTAACCAATTCTCTCAGCCCTCCGTTTGATTAGGGTGTTCCACTATCTCGTCGGCCCCTGGACCCGTTCCCAGCGACTTTTCCCCGTCTTTTGCAGCCCCCTTGTTTAAACCTCTTGCCTTTTTTCCAACCCCAAATCGCGGCAACTTCCTCTATCCCCATATCTCGGGCGTGTTCTTCGCAGCTATTTTCACCTTTTCCCTTTCCACTTCCCTTCCGATTTCTTACAACCGCCTCTCCAGAACATGATAAAACTCCCCCCATTCCAGTCAAACTCCGTCTCACTTCCTATACTAGAGTCCAGACTCCATATCTTGGGAGCCCCCCTGGGACTCATAACCTTATGGTAGCCTGGGTCCAGCCTCACATCGCACCGTTGACAACCCCTCTGTCCATAACCAGAAACTAATTCCAGATACAATGGTTCTAAATTTGAACCCCCCTTCAACTAGTCTCACTCTGCTCGTTTCATGACCCATTCTTTCCGCTCGTCCCCGGACAGTGTCCATGATCGACACCAAAACCTTCCTCAGAGCCGACCTCACAAACAAACCGCGGAAAAGTCATACTTTCCCTCTACACACATCGAAGGCTACACCCTTACATAAAATCCAAAAAAGAGTACCGAGGAACAAGCTCAACCGCAAAGCGACCCCCGAATGATGTAATAGATTCCCTTTGGATTCTTATCCAGAATAACTCTTTTTCTCTAGTCCGACCGCAAAATAACCCCTTCTTCATGTACCTGTCCACTCCTCTCCCCTGCCCCTACAGATGTTATCCCCCCGTGAAGCCGAACCGAGTTACGCTTTGAGTTGACGATTTGCCATTCCAGAGTATCTAAGTGTGCTCTTTTCCTATACCCTAAGGTCTCCTCCGAGAATTCCCTGATCTCTACTCTCAATAATTGCTCGGCGAGGTTGGCTGCAGACCCTATCGGCCCAATCTAAAAACCGACCAGCTAACTTAAACTCCCCTCACAGTGGAGAGACATGCTGCAATGGGTCGCACAACATAATGAAGAAACCAGCCTCTATGTTCGGAAAACGTTGTCCACATCCCCCTCCCTTTCTTTTTCGACATTCTCTGTTCCCTTCCCGAAGATGAAATCTCGTACTCACCCCCCACACAAGTCAACATGTTCACCCAAGCAAATAACCCGGTGGAAGGTAGCTGGCCAAGCTGATGATTCGAACACGACACTATCTCTGACCCTGCACCCTACTTCTCCTGAATCCCCTGAAGCCTTTGTAATTTTTTTTCCCCCTGCACCCCGCCGTCTTCACCCCCCCCTCCACGCCGCAACCATCCACTCCAAAAATCTGGTTACAAACCCAACAGCGGCGTTCTCATTGTATTCCTTTCCCCGCAAAGTCTTTTGTTCCCTTCCATAACTGCCGCCTGCATCTTGACCTTGTATTACTCCCCTCTCTTATATGGGACTCCAACCACTACACCTACTTCCACCTCCACCACACCCCCCCCCTTTTCCCTGCACACACGACGAACCCTCCTCCGTCCGCTGCGACCCGAGGGAAGAATTTTTATACTCCCTGATATTTCCGACCCTGGGGGAGACGATAGCATCGAATTAGACCTCTCGTCGTTGTTTCTCCTCCTTTAGTTCTGGATTGATTTTGCTTGTCGGTAATTTTTGGTACTTTCTTGGTGGAGAATTTTTTCTTATAGAATATTCTTTCTTCGTACAGTTGTTTCTGTAAGGCTTCCTTGCACACCGTTTTTCTCCCCTCAGATACGCCGCATTTGGGACACTTCGGTTTTTTTTTGCGGGGATTCCTTTTTTCGGTATACCCTCGATTTGTTCTTCCCCACTCCCTCTTCCTAATTGATCTTTCCCCATGTACTGCTATCTTTTTAGGTCAATTTTATCCCGTTCTCGTTTAAGAGTAGTACATGTCCAGTCTTGAAGTTTTAGGATGAGGTTTTCATTTTTCTTCTTCTTTGGGAGTGGTGTGACGGCCCTAAGTACTTCTCGCCCTGGCCTTTCCTTATACTTTTCTCAATACTTCTTTTGCTTGGGCGAAAGTTTTTTCCCCCCGGCCCCGGTTGGACTTCTTCTTTTCCAGTCCAAACCCTGCGCAGTAACTCCTCGGGTTCCTTTGGTCGACTCGGTTTTTTGATTGTGAGCTTTCCGAATGCCAACGCCGTAGCCGATCTCTGTGATGCCTTCTGCTCGCTTGTCAGAATTCAGACTTTTTATACCACTGGATATTGGACCTCTATGCGAACTTAAGTGTACGGACAACCTTGTTTCCTCTTACAGAGTGCTTCTGTCGCTTTCTTTTCCCCCTTTGTAGTTGGTCCTTCCGGTCATTTTTCACCCTTGCTAAACCCCCTTTGTGTAGTTGGCCACAGTCTCGGAACTCTCCTCCGCCGCTATTACGTTTTTCGTCTGGTGGTCCTTTCTCCCTTCATTGTTCTGGTATTAATTTTTGTACTCATTTTATGTGTTTGAAGTAGTATTTCCTCTTTCTGATTTTTTTTTCGGTATCATCTCCCTTTAGCAGTTTTGGGTCAGCCTTCCTTTTTTGTACACTTCCTGTTCTGACCCGCGATTTTTTCAAGGACAAGATTTTTAGATCATCTCTTGTCGTGGTTCCAAGGCTCCTTCGCTGCTTTTAGTGTGCTTGCAGTTGTCTTTTCGCTGGTTCTTTTGCACCCCAATCACAAAGCTCTTTATTAAGTCTAATTGGTGTCTACCCCAGATTTCTTTTGCTCTCCCGTTTAAGAGTCCGCGCTTTTATCAGTATTCGGCTTCTTTGAATACGTTGTCGTATCTATTACACGTCCTGCTACGTCTTTACTGCAAATCTTAGTCGACCCCTTTTCCCCTTTCCCATTTTCGAACATTAACTGGTCGGTCTATAGCCTTCTCTCTGACTCTTTCCGCTAAACTGTTGTGCACAATGCTGAGTTTTTGAACCCGTTTGACCCTTCTACAGTAGTCGTTCATGTGTATCCCGTGAGATCTATTCTTCCCCAACCTCCTCAGAACGGGCAGGGCGGCGCATTGGTTCTCCCTAGTATTAGTTTGAAGTCCCCTTGTACAAGCGGTTACTGCGCTGGGCAGCCTTCGGTTTTGCGTGTCTCCGCGAGCTCCAAGTTAGCTCCTCGACCTACCTTGAAAAATAATCGGTCACTGCCCTCAGGTCCATTTTATTTTTTAGAGACGGTCTGTTTCTTCTAACTCCTCTGTTTCTTAGTCTGAGTTTTTCTGTAGGGCGTATGTGTTGGTATGCTCGTCTATCAAGATTTCTCCTTTTAAGGTAGATTCGTGGGATCGCTTCTTACCTTTTTCCACCATTAAAACAGTAATCTATGTCCTTCTTCATGAGTTTCTTCTTTGTGTCGGCTAATTTGGCATTTATGTAGTCCGATGCCCCGGTCTCGCCCTCTGACTTTCCACTCTGTATAACGTAGGGAATGACCCGAGTCGAATTGCTGTGGACGTATGTTACACATTCTGCATTAATTTCGTGTGATAGGGTTGTCGATTTGTCGTGAATTTACTCCAGAACCATAGAGCAAAGGCGAGGCGTGAGTCTCCTAAGTTTCCGGTGCAGGTGACAAACCTCCTTCTCGCGAGATGCCCCCAATCATAAGGTGACTATGTACTAGCAAACCCCCAGAGGCGAAGTTCGGGCAGAGGCAGCATTACACGCTTTAGAGAGTTCATCTCGCGCGATATAGCTGCTTTGAGGTGAGTGAGACCCCTCCCGAACATTTTCCGCTGAAGAGTATATGCATGCGTGCATGTACTGCGGCTTTCGCTCTTGTGTGCGCGTTATGTATCTGGTTTGATTTTTCGGTCCTCCTGTATGATCTAGCTGTCTTCTGTTTTTTTGAACCTCTACTGTTGCATGCTGACGGGTCGACTTATCACCCTTAGACGTTGCACTGTTCTGTATCCTGTTTGCCGGCCCTTATCGCCCCACCCCCACTTCGCCTAGAGTGGTTCTTCCTAAAGTTTTTAATGTTTGAGAGCTACTACGCCTGTCCTCGTTCGTGACGACGTTTCTTTCCCTCGGCGAAGTACTAAGTCTTTCCTGCTTTATCCAGGCGCAGGCGGATGCCCTTTTCATCGCTCGGAAAATACTTCGTTGATCGTTGCATTGTTCAGGGTTTCCGTGCCTTCCCTCCCATTCTCTCCAGGGGGAGAACGGTTTTCAACTCCTGAATTCCTCCCTTAGAGGTGGGTGTGAGCCCTGAGGTATAAGGAATTTCCTTCTACTGGACGTCTCTCTTTATAACTGTCGAGATAGAGGACTACCGCATTCTTCTATATTTTTTATCTTTCTTTCTTGTTTTTGTTATTCGTCTTGGAGAATGATCGTCTGTCCGCTCTTATCTCCATTACCTCCCGAAAAGACGCATAAATATGTGCTTTTCCCTTTGATGCTTCCTCCGCCAAATCGGACCCCGGTCACGCTCCAGATTTGACATTGCTGTCACAAACATTTTTCCCCCAGAGCCGGCTCGGAGACCTGCCCTTGGTCGAATTCCTACGAATGCCGATGACGTCCTACTCGACTGCGTTGCAATATGCCTCCCCTCCAAACCGTCCGGCCCGGGATACGAATGAACCCCTCTAGTTTCCCCACACCCGTCCCCCAGAGCCCGCCGACATTCTCGAGTCATCACTCATGCAACTTGCTTTTTCCCCAAGGGTCACCACTTCCTTCTCTTTAACTTTGATGCAGACGTTTGCTTCTTTTCCCCCAACCCGCACCGAATGTCAGCTAACTCTCTTCCTGTAGACCTTTCAGTTCCGAAAAAGCTCGGTTCCCCATTTACAGACGGGGATCGAGTAGCTGCGACCTTCCACATCCGCAGTACTAACCCCGCAACCTACACAGCGGCCCAGACGCAAATCCTCTTCGGCATTTGTATTCTTGTTTTGATGACAAGGTCCAACACCGAGATATAGCATGCTTTTCCCGATGCTCAATTCGTCTCCCCTCAGACATCGATGCCTAGGAAGTACAATTTACCGAACATCTATCTCTTAATTTTAAAGGAATAACGAAGGCACAGACCCCTACCCCTACTAGTGAATGGGTGACTTCTTTTCTTCTGAATGGACGCACCCAGATCCCCCTCTGCCCACGAATGACAAAGAAAGAGTTTGATCCCCTTTCCCCTTGGGAAAGTGCACGTGAATGGAAGTTCTCCCCCTTACAACTCCCTTTTCATGACTAGTGTAATTCTCCGCGGATTTTGCCGCCTCTGCTCGCCGACTCGCCCACATCACCTGCATGTAACCCCCCCCCTTTCCCAATCACCTACGGAGGGCCTTACTTTCCTGGAAGCACCAAGCCCAAGGCTTTTTTCCCCCCCTCTAACATGCCGCTCCCCCCACTCATCTATGAACTTCTCCCCCACCACTGCTGGACAAGTACACACCAAGACATAACCCCAGCCTCATATCCTATCTCCCAGACACGAGAGGCTGAAGCTGATCCCCTCTCGATCGCATCCATTCATAACGTTTTCATCCCCCTCTTTTTCTGTGGCGATCGAGTACGAGTCGCTGGTAGAGAATCCTTTCCCCAACCATGCTCGCCCGACCGAACACCGATCGATTTCGTGTATTGCAAGTTTCTCCTTAGAAAGCCAGGACTCTCTAACCAAATTAGGGACTTGCATTCGAGGCGTTTGGTCAAGCTTTCTCGCAACACTCTCAAGGATCTGTCGAACTAAGTCGTTTTTTCCTGAATGGGCGCCCCCCTGCATTGTGAACCCACGTTCTCGTCAACGCTTCCTCCGGATGAATGGGAAGTCATTTTTAACGAGAACTTTCCCCATGCTCACTAATCTTCGTCAAAAGAGGCTCACTTTTTTCTACGATATGTTCACTAACCTAGCCTATTTCCGAGAAAGAAACGACGTATAATTCTCCCCCCCTCGGGCCACATATCTGTGAAAACCATTGCACCGGCCCACAACTTTCTATGGGGGCAAGCAATCAATCATTCCCCAGCCCCCCCACAATCGCATTCACACGCTCCGCATCCAACTTGGCTTCGGGCACCCGCCAAAATCTGATTACTATCCGGTACGGACAAAAATGTGACTCTTTATTGCATTTTAGACAATGATCGACACACTGTACTTCGATCCCTCCCCTCCCCAAAAAAAAGACATTTTCAGCGAGACGAAGACGTTCCTCAAAAACGCGTTAAAAAAGATCCCCCCAAGAAAAGTTCCCCGTAAGGTTCAATAGAACAAGCAAAGACGACACCGCCCGGCGACTCGGCCGATGGCGCGATTTTCTCTCCCAATCCTAATAGAATTGACGAAGACCCTCCTACAACCCTTTTTCGAAGTACATTCACTCAGCTCTCCCTGTTAATTTTCCCGTTGTACTCCTTTTTCTCGATTGATCGACGAACGCCCCGTCACCTTGCCCTATTCTCGTCTTTCTATCCGGACCGGCGCAAGGAGACCTTCTATGATCCGCGAGCCCGTCGATAGGACTCGCGGTTGTTTTTTCACAACGATAGGAAACATCCAACCTGCAAGCCTTTCCCCCTCAAAATTCCCAGCAAGTGGACCGCTACTTATGAATGGTTCTCCTTCCCGCAGAAGATCCAAGAAACATTGCCTCTTCCCCCACTTGCTTGACCCCACCCTGTGCAGATCCTCCTTCGCGGGTCTAACGCCGGGCCGTACTGAGCGCAGAAGCGTGTTAATTCGTGCAACCCCTACCGAGTCACTGGCCCACCTACCTTACAGGGGTGGAAGAGAGGCTGGCCTACTTGTCCCCCAATACATCAATATCTCTGCCATGAACATCCGCAAGTTCCTCACGACCCTAGCGGTTCCGCGGGGACCACACTTTTGTATAGACACCTAAAACCCTCCCCACCCCCAGTCCCCCCACCACTCGGGCCACGGTTTTTTTTTCCTCGGGAACCTGCTGGGCTCTCCCTCATTCTTATTTTCCTGTCGACGTCCAAATCCTGCGAGAACTTCACCATCCACCACTAACTTCCTCACAAACCCTTTCCGCCAAGCCTAAAACACCGTTTTTTTTTTTGTGGCACCACCCTCTGCTTTGCACCCGATTGAGTCTTTCGATCCCATCTCTCCCCTAATGGTTGTTGATTCTCTTTCCTATTTGCACCTCCCCAGGTTTCGGCGGCGGCGGCTTTCGGGGGGCTTCGGGTAATTTGTTTTCCTGTCCGTGGTGGGAGTGTTGTGCCCGCAGATGTTTCTTCTCGGACAGTTCCCTATTCGTTTTTTCTTCTTTGACTCCTTTTTCTTTTCCTCTTACTACCGGAGAAGCTCTTGGCCTCGCGTTTTCTTTTTCGTGCGGTTTAGTTTTTCATACTCACGTCGAGTGTTCGGTAATTTTCTTTCCGCCTCTGTCGACTTTAGTCCTCAGAGTGAGCTCAGGCTAGATAGTGCCGCGTGTGAGTAGCCTTACTGTCCCTTTTCTGATGTTGGTGGCCTTTTTTTGAGGAGTTGCTTTTGAGAGTTTGCTGCATCCAGCGTCGTCACTTTGATGTAGTTCTTTGAAATGGGATGGGTGCTGGTCGTTTGAACCACATGCTGCTTGTTT
>Ga0179591_1224637_pt1 | contig 11526 bp, 24 predicted proteins | sample CZOMad2_1_08_16f_FD_182891 | JGI IMG/M metagenome (GOLD analysis project Ga0179591, IMG submission 182891) | Vadose zone soil fungal communities from Angelo Coast Range Reserve, California, USA - CZOMad2_1_08_16fungal (PacBio error correction) | ecosystem: Environmental > Terrestrial > Soil >... | reverse complement strand
TTCATTTCCCCTCGGAAAGAGCGTTTTTACTTTTCGTCCCTTCTTAGATAATCTCTTTTAGGGCTCCTGTGGCGGGTGACTTTTCCTTCCCTTTTTTTGAATGTCTCTCCTCTCCTTCCTTCATGTCGGTTTTTCCGTCTTTGTCATTGATTGTTGCCCAACCCCCCCTCGACCGCGTTTTCACTCTTTCCCCCCTTAGTCTTGTTGTCCCCCCCAACCGATAACCTGTTCATCAAATCCCCCAAGCTCTTTCTTTTTCATGTTTCTCCTGTCCTTTTAGCCCCTCCCTCCCCTCCTAAGGAAAAGTCGAATCACTTTTCCTTTTCTCCCTGATTTGTCAGAACTCTCCCAGTCTTTTCTTTCCCCCCTTCGCCACTAAGCTCCCCTCTCGCCATGTGTCTTTATACTGTTTCACCTCCTCTTCTCCTCTGCCCAAGAACCTCTATTCCGTACACGGTTTTCTCTTTTCAGCTGAACCCCCCCTATGCAAAGTTTTTCCGTTCTTTCGTAGGTTCTTTTTATAGGGTCTGCTTCCCTTCCTCTTTTTTTTCGCTTGCGTCCCCCTCATTCCCCAGTCATTCTTTCCCTTTTTTCCGTTTTTTCTTCTTCTCCAAGATACCACCCCCGCCTTCTAAAGCCCCTGCCATTACCCTCTTGCCCTCCCCCCTTTGTTGTTGTTTCGAGCTCTACTTCCCAAACCTTGGCATTTTTCCCCTTTTCTTTTTGTGATATGTGTCCCCCCCCTATTGACCCTTCCTCCCCCCGGAACCATTCCTCTTCCGGTCAACTTGTCCACCTTTGAACTGAACTCATCCAATTTCCTATTCTTTCAGTTCCAATCAACAGTTGACTCGCATCACTCACTCCCCCCCTCCCCTTTTCCTGGTTGAATATGTGGTACTCTCCCCGCTTTGACCCCCCCTTCCTTTGAAGTTCGAGCTGAATCTTTCTTTTTCACGAGGACTCTCCCCAAATTCGAACTTTCCCCTGAAGATTCAGATTCTTTTTCTTTTTCCCTTACAGACGCCGTTCTTTGTTTCCCTCAGACTCATCGCAAGATGTTTCCTTTTTTATGCTTCTTCCATCTAAGAGTTTCCTCTTCATTTTCCAAGGAAGACTGGGTTTTTTCTTCTCTCTGCACCGTCAGGACGACCCCTGTTAGGTCCCTTTTTTTTTTTCAATTGGCTTACTATCTTGAACTTCCCCCTTTGGGAGCCTTGGTTCTTCCCCCCCCCTCCTCCCTGCTTCCCCCCTTCCTCATCCTTGTTAATAGAGCGCATCTACTTTTTTCTTTCTCCTGACCCTCCCAGTCTTAGACTAATGAAGCTTACTTCCCCGCTCGTTCGACTTTTAGCACCCTTCCCCCCCTGCTCTTGCCCTCTTTTCCTTGCCCCGCAGTCCCCCCCCCGAGAGCTTAGTGTGCCCACCCCCCCAAATCCAAAAAATCTGAAACTTCCAATTTTGTCACCTTACCACCTCTTCATAGTTCCGAACCCAACTTTTCTCCCCAAAAAGATCCCCAAGTTTCCCTCCCGAACTCCTCTAACCTTCCAAAGTTGAATAGTTTCTGTACATCTACCCCCTCCCCTTTTTTCCGAAGCAGGTCCTTTTTCCTTGTTAATTCTTCTATACGCCCCCCACTTATTCTGGTGAAAAGGATCCTCTTCTTCCCGCCTTCATGGGTTCCTTTCTACTCCCCTCCCCCTCCCCATTAGCGAGCCTGCCTTAAACACTTTCCCCTGCAGGTTTGAACTCTTTCTGTTTGGGAGTTTCTCCTTCCCTTTTCTACCTCTATCCCCCCTCTCTTTTCGTCCGCAGTTCCCTTTAACCTCACTCAACTTTTTCCCTGCTTTTTCTCAATCGTTCTTTTCTGTTTTCCCCCGCCCCCCCCTTCCCTTCCCTTCCTTTTTCTTACAGGAGGATCTACCTTCCCCCAGTTGAATAGAAGAACTCCCCCCCCCGCCCTTTCCGTTCCAGATTTTTTTTTCCCCCTTTTTGGACCCACCCCTCCCAGGACCCTCCCGTATTCACCCCCCCCTGGGGGCCTCTTCTTTTTTTCAATTACTAGCGTCACTTTTCTCTCGGTTCTTTCATGGCCCCTTCTTACCCCGTTTCTTTTTTAAGTTTGGGGTTCTTTTCCCCTTCTTGTTTTCTTTTCTTTGTCTCGATGTCCCCCCCTCCCCCACTATTAAGGCATCAGTTTATTCCCCCCCTTTCTTTCCACCCTCTGGTTTTTCCCCCTCATCTGTTCTGTGCATTTTTATTTCCCTTTTCCTCCCTCGCTCCTTTTTTTCCTTTTCCACTGGCCCCCTCCTTGACTCGCGCATTTCGCCCCTCATCCTCCAGATTATCAGGTTAGCAAGTTTTCTTTTGGCTTTTTACATCTTTCCATAGTGATCACATCTTCAATGTGAATTTCCACCCCTCCCCCTCCGAATCAAGCAAGTTTCTTCCTTCTGGATACCCTTTTACAAATCCCGTTCCCCCTTGGACTCCAAACTCCGCTACCCCAAGTCCTCTCCCCCTCTCTTTCTTTTTAGTTTGATTCTATTTTTCTATTTTTCTTTTTTTTCTTTTTTTTTTTTTTTTTTTTTTTTTTTTTTTTTTTTGTTTTTTCCCATTTTTTGTTTTTTTTCCTTTATCCCTTATTCTCCCCCCCCCTTTTTCTTTGCTGTTGAATATTTTTTGTAATCCATGTATTGATAACCCCCTTTACCCTGCGTTTTTCCTTCTTCCCCCCCTTCAACTGCTGCTTCTGAATCTATCTTGTAGCTCGCGGAAATGCTCCTCCTTTACAAGTTTTCCTTTCTAGTTTATTCTAGATAACCTTTTCCCCGTGCACCTATGTTCTTCCATATTCGTGTCCCCTTTCCTCCTCGTGGGGCGACCACTTCTCTTCTGCCCCCTCACGGATTACGGCTTTTCTCTCAGAGACTAGTCCCTTTTCCCCCTCTACAACTTTTTTCAACCTTTACGCACTTGACTGTCCCTACTTCATTCACCTTTCCCCTTTCTCCCCCCCCCCCCTTTTCCCCTCCTTTTAGCTATTACCCCCTTCTTCCTTTTCCCGTTTTTTTGCCTTTACTTGTTCCCCAAAGTTGAACCATTTTTCCCGTTCCCGCTAGGCGGCCTCTTTTGCTCCTTTTTTTTCTGCCTATTTTTCCCCTTTCTTTGTTCTGGTATTCTCCCTTGATTTTCTGAGGCGTGGCCAAACCTGGTTCCCTCTCTTGGGAAAATTATTTGACATAGGGGTTTGTCTGCGTTTAGAAATTAATTCTTCAAGCCCTCTCCCCGATTCTTTTTCCCCCTTCTTTTCCCAATTTTTCTTCTTCTCCAGTCTTTTTTCCGAGCGCAACTTCCCCCCCCCCCCTGAAGGTATTAGATATTTTCTTTCACCCCCCTACTTTTTGTCGCGTAGATTCCATAGAATTCTCGCCTTTCTTTTTGCCGTTTTCTTGTCTGTTTTAGTTTTCCTAAAACTCTTCCTGTTGGACTTTTTCTCCCAGGAGTCTTTCTTGAGAGGTTTTTAGTGTTTCTGGTTTCTTCGTCCTTCTTTTCAAGCCTCCTTTTCTTTCAAACTTGGTCCTTTTATATTTTTTTTTTTTTTCCCCCCCCCTTCCTAAGCGATGGCTTCTTTTTCTCCCTTTCATTTAACTTCCCGGCCCCTCTATTTTGATTTATTCCTTCGCCCTTTATAGTCTTTTCCGCCGATTTTTCTTTTGCTTTTCTTTTGTTGAGGTCTGTCTCTCTCCTCTTCTCTTAGTAACGCTTCCTCAATGTCTAAGCAGGTTTTTTTTCCTTTCTGTGGTCTGGCTCCCCCTCTACAGTTTTTTGCATCGTTCGTACCTCTCGCTTTTTTCCCCCACCCTATACCCCCTTTTCTCTTTGTGTCTTATAAAGCACCCAACCCCTCTTCTTTCTTTCCATTCGCTGACAATTTTTCCCCGCTTTCGCCTCCCCCCCCCATCCACACTCCTCAGGAACCCAGCGTATGGGTAACCTCAGGCGGAGTGCAACCCTCTATCATCTTTCTTTCACCTGCCGCTCCCTTTTTGATTGCTCTTTTTTTTTCATTCCATAAAGATGCAGCGCTCCCTTCCTCACTTGGTTTTCGCTTCCTTCCACCCAGATTTTTCCACAGCTTCTCTTTTTTCCCTGGAGCTTATTCCATCTTTTTCCTTTTTTCCTTTTCTTATTCCTTTCTTCTTGTGTTCCCTTTTTCTTCCCCCTTTCTGATTTCCCCTTTTTTTTTTTTCTTCTGTTCTTTCTTTCACAGATTCCCCCCCTTTATAAAGACTTGCCAATTTTATTTTCCCCCCCTCAATACTTCAGGTGTTGTTTTTGAGAAGTCTCTTTTCCCTTTTCAGTTTTTTTTTTTTTTTTTTTTCTCCCTGTTTTCAATTCCTGACCCCTCCTCCCCTTCCCCCCACATGGCCCCTCCCCTTCCGGAATGCTTCCAAATTTGCCCAGCCCTCCTTTTCCGTCAATTTTCCTGTAAGATCAAGTTTCCTGCTTCCCTCCCGCCCCAATCTCCCTTTTTCCTTTTGTTTCAGCTTCCTCTTTTCCAAACACTTACTTGCCGTTCCCTGCTGGTTGTTTTTGGTTTGTATTTTTCTCCCCCTTTTTTTTTCACTTCTGCCTCCAGTTCCTCTTTCCTCCTTCTTTGGTAAAGAAAGACCTCGTGCTATTTTCCTTTTCTCCCGATTTTTAAGGCGATTACTGAGGTTAATGGTGTTTTGGCTCCCAGCCTTAAGCCTTCTTTCATCGGATTTTTCCCCTTTTTGGTTTGTGTTCTTTCTCCTTCTTGGTATTTTTTTTCACCAAGCCTCCATTCTTACGCCTTTTCCCCAGACCGAGGCATGTGATCCCCTTATTTTCTCCCCAACCCCTCCCCCTTCTTCACCCTGACGTCCTGACCATCCTTTCTTTTTTCCAGTCTTTTTTTCTTCCTCGGTCCCTCCCCTCATTTCCCTCAATTCCTCTTTCCCCGAAAATCGTTTCCTTGCTTAGTCAGGATCCCCTTCCTCCACTCCCCTTTCTTGCCGCTTCCCAATTTTCTATCCATCACCTTCTTCTCCCTGAACCCCCCCCCTCAAAATAGGCACCCCTTTTTTTTGAAAAGGATTTTTCTCCCCCCGACCTTTCAGTACAACATGTGACCCCCCTTCCACCAAGATAAGCAAATCCCGCCCTTTTTTTTCCAAACCCTTTTCCCTTCTAGTTTTTTTCCCCCTTACCCCCCCTCCTTCCCTTCCGCCTGCCCCTTTTATCGTTGATGTCTTAAGATAAAATTCTTCGGGTTGACAACTGTCCCTACCTCTCCAGCCCTTTTTTTTAATTTTCTTCTGACCTCCTTTCTCTCTCTGAACTTCCCCCTTTAAACCCTCCGTTGTCCGACTCTCTTCTTTATTTTTTTATTTATAATTCTTCGTCGACCTTCCCAGTCCCCCCTATCTGTTTTAGAGACTGCTGTCCCCACTTTCCATCTCCCCCCATTTTTTTACCCAAAAGCCCTAGGGAAATCCTTGATTCTGTCTTTTACCACGTTGACCCCCCCTGGACCTTCCCCTTATTTCTTCTTCTCAAGTTGGTTCCCCCTTCCCTTCCTCTAAGAAGCCTTCCCCTCCCGATTGTTTAACTTTTTTTGAAAAAATCAACCGGAACGTCCGCCCCCCAGTTGTCGAGCTTTTTTTTTGCGTAACAGTTTTCCTTTCTCTCTTTTTTTTGTGCACTTTCCTTTTCTCACCTTCCTCATGGGACTCCCCCCCCGTTTCTTTACATTTTTCGTTAGGGTTGATTTTCCCTTGATTTTCCTCACCCGATCCTGGACTCCGTGTTTGCTTCTCCTTTTTGGTTCCCCCCCCTCTTTTCCTCCCCTCCCTCTGCTTTTGTTCCACTGTCATTTTCTTTGTCCTCGAGACCGTGGTTCCTCTTGCCCAATCAATTGAACCTTTCCTTCTTTTCCATCGACCTCCTCCCTTCCTTCATTGAATTTTTCTCCTTTTTGAACTCTTCCGTAGTGATCAACGATTTTTTTTTTTACCATTGGAACCCCCCCCTCCCCCCACGTCCCCCCCCCTTCGACCTCTCCCCTCCTTTTTTTCGGACATTCATGTACCCCTTCCCCCCAAGAAAAGAAACCGGACACCCTTACTTCCCAACAAAGAATAGCCACTTCTCTTTGCCTCCCTCTGTTGTTTTTTTTGTTTGTAGTCTCTTGTACTGATCTTATCTTATTTCCCCATGTTCGTTTTCCTTTTCCCTTCTCCCTTTCCAAACTTTTTCCTCTCTTTTTTCTATTTTTTTTTCAACTTTCCCCTCCCTTTTGATAATACATGGTAATTCTTTCCCCTTTCCCCCACTTTAACATTTTTTCTCTTTCCCGAGCTTTAGAAGAGAAATGATCCCCTCACTTTTTTTTCTGGATAATTCCCCCCTCCCCCTGATCCCCTCTTTTCCCCCTTGCACCTCGGTTCCCCCCAATCCCGATTTCTTGACCCCATTCCCCTGTGTCTGTGTCTCCCCTTCTAGTAACGCAAGTCCATCCTTCTTCCATCTTTCCTCCAAGTCCTTCCCCCCCCTCCCACCCCTTTTTTTTTCCTCTCTTAACGACCTTTCCTTTCAATTCTTTTATCCCCCCACCATATATCCTTTCTTCCGCCTCTTCCCCACCTTACCACGTGCCTTTTTTTTTTTCCCCTTTTTGATTTTTTCCCCCCCCCCTTTGCCCCCCTTTTTCTTCCTGATAGGTCTTTCCGACTCCTTTTGAAATTCAGCCCGACTTTTCAGAGAATTTTGAATGTTACAGGGTTTAATTGGTCAGTGGACCGCCCTCTATTCATCCTTCTTCATCGTCTTTCAATGGGTATGCTTGGGACCCCCCCCCTCTATCCATCTCTCTTTTTTTTAGTCCTAGAAAGCCATTCTCCCAACCTCCGTTCCCCAGCTTCCCAATTCCCTTGGTATGGTCCCCCTTTTGTCCTTGCTTCCCCCAGGTCTTTATCCGCCTCCCCCCTTACCCCCCCCCTCCCCCCTTTCTGGATATAGTCGTCCCCTTTTTACATAATATTTTTCGTTCTCCAAGAGACTTCCTCTCAGTTCCCTATGTACATTTCTTTAGTTTTTAGTTGGTTTCCGTAAATCTCCTCTCCCTTTTTTTTCTATTTGCGGCGTCCCTTTTCTTTCTACGGTTTTAGATTTTTTCAATGGTTTTTTCTTAGCTTATTTTCCTCACCTTGTCCCAATTTGAATATTTTATATTTTGTTTGTGTTTTTCCCCCATAATCGTATTTCTTCTCTTCCATGACCTTTTTCCTCCTTCCTCTCGAGGTCTTTTCTTCATTTAGGTCATCTTTTTTTCCAGCCGATTTTTTTGATCTTCCTAGTCGTATTTGTTGATTTTTCTACGTCTATGTGTGAGATTCTCTCCCCGCTTAAGTTCCCCTGTTTTCCTGCTTCTTTGCTTTTCTTGGCACACCCCTTTTCTTTTCCCTGTCTTGCCGATGTTTCGCCTCTCTTTTTTTTGCCCCCCCAACGACCTAGGCAAGTCCTGTCCCCTCCACCCTAACCCTCTCTTCCTTTTTGTGAACGCTCCTCCTTATGACTTTGCCGCCTCTTTTTTCCCCCTCGACAAGGAACCAGCTTCCCCCGTTTCCTCTTGGATGCACATCCCCCGAGCCCAGCTTTTTCTTAGTCCGAACCCCCCTTCGTCTTGTCAATTTCTTCTTTTCCCCCTTTTTTTCCTTTAATAAAGATTCTCTTCCCTTCGTCCTTTTGGCCAGCTTCTTCCCCCGTCCCACAAGTTTTCTTTCGTATTCCCGTATCAGGTCCTTGATTCCGTACTTTTTAAGTTGAGCTTGATTTTCCCCCCCTTTGTTCTCTTTCTCTCTGGATGTGTGCCGTTCTTTTTTTTTTTCATTTCACAGATAACACCCTCCGGATAATCTCAACTTTTTCCTTTTTACTTCCCCCCTCCCTCCCTTTTGTTTTTTGAGAGTCGTCTAATACCTTGCCAGGTCTTTCAAGTCGGGTTGTTCTTTCCACCGAAGAAGAATTCCACCTGCCCCGAATCCTGTCCCGTATCACCCTTTTTCCTCCCCCCCCCCCGCACCTCCGAGATACGACAAGGAACGATAGCCCTCCCCCTCCCCTACCCCTCACCCTCCCTCCTCCTTTTTCTAGTGTTGTCATGAACCTTTCCCCACCCCCGTAATGTCAGTTTCGCCTCTGCCATTTCCTGAGGCGTTAACCTTCTCCCGTACTATAGTCTTTCTTTTTTTTTTTTTCAGGGTTCCTCCCTTCTTGCTCGTGAGTTGTCCTCCGCATTACTTGACCTCTTTTTCCTGTTCTCCCCGCTGATTTAGGCTCCCCCCAGCTTCATTCAGTCGTGCAGAGTCCTCCCATTAACTCCGTGTTTTTTTTTTACTCCGCCCCCCCAAGGAAGTTCTTTATCCTTTTTTTCCCCTTTCCACGGCTTAAGCTTGTCCCTCTCCCTTCATGGATACCTGTTGAGTCCCCCCCCTCAGATAGGAATTTTTCCAAATCCTTTCATCCCCCATTCCTTCTCGGATTCCTCTTTCGTCTTTTTTTTCCTTTCCTCCCCCTCCTTCTTACATTGAAAGTCCCCCTCCCAAATCGTCATTCTCTCCTGCTCCTTCTTCAAAGTAAACCCCCCCCCCGGTTTTCCGCCCCTTTTCCCTTCCTAGTCCTTCCCCCCCCCATCCTCTGAGTATTGCCCCCCCCAAAACAGAGCAACGAGGCCCCCCTGGAACTCTTTTTCCAGATTCAATACTTTTCAACCTGGGCCCCCACTCCCCCCCCCCCCTCTTCCCCTCACCTCCTGCCCTCTCCCCCTGGCACCTCGTTAATGATTCTGCTCACGTTCACACGACTAAACTTATCTTCCTTTCTCCGACCCGGCTCTTTCTCTCCTGTACCCTTTTTTTTCCCCGTTCGACCCCCTCCCTTTTTTTTTCCGTTTCTTCGAAATCAATTTTATTGACCGGGCCCCCCCAGTACCAGAATTTTTCCGTTATTTTTTTTTTATTCGACTCCTTTCTCTCTACTACACCTCCCCCCCCCCTTTTTCTCTCCTGTTCTACATTTTCCCCCCATTCCACTCAAGGTTGGCCCCTCCCCTTATTTCCCCCGTTCCTTTTCGTTTTCCTCCCACCCGTGAAACCCCTTCCATTCCCCTCGTCTTACCTTCTTCTCCCTCACCGGGCAACAATCCCTCGACTCTCCCGAAGCGGCCTTCAATTGTTTTTCCCCCCTTTTGTTCCCCCCATCAACTTCCCCCTCTAGTGTTCCCCCCCCTTTTTTCTTTTCGTTTTTGTCTTTTCCCTTGTATTCGAGAGGTTCTTCGGCTAGTTCACGTCGCATGTCGGGATTCCCTTCCTTACAACTGTGTTTTTGTATTTTTCTGTGTTACTTCCCCCCCTGGTATCTATTTCCCTCTTCCTCCAGTTCTTTCCGATTGATCCTTTTTCTCCAACCAGACCCCCCTTTTGTCGTTGCCCCTCACCTCTGCGGTGGGTCCCCGTATTGCTTGACTTTCCTCGAATATTCTTCCTTCCAATGACTTTTTTAACTGCTTATGGCCCTCTCTTCCCCTCTCTACTCTTTTTCCCCTTCGCCTTTTTGAATTTTTTCTCTTTGTAACCTCCGTTCACCTTTCTTGCTCCCCCCTCTTCCTTTTTATGTCAAAACCTTCCTCTCGAATCACGCCCTTTTTCCTTCCATCATGGACCCGTACATCCCCCCTCTAACAAACTTTCCCCCCTCTCTTCCCCACAGGCCCACCTCACAAATTCTTTCTTGTTCCTTCCCCCTTGTTGGTTTTTCTGATTCTTCTTTCTTTTTTTTCTGAGTTCTTTCCCCCTTTTTTTTTTAGTTTTAATTTTACCCTTCTCCGTGAAAAACTTTTTGCCCTTCCCAGGAGGTTAGTCCCGTTTTAAATTCCCCCATCTATTGATAAATCCTTTCTGATTTTTTCAACTTTTTACACCCCTCCCCTTGAGAGCCTTCTCCTTCTCGGTCTCTCTCTGACATGCAAGATTTTTTTCCCCAGTTTCCTTTGGCCCTTTCGCTTCCCCCCTCCCTTCCATCTAACTTTCTACCAGTGAACCCTTTTCCCCCCTTCTTCGTCCCCCCCGCCCCTTTTTCTGCCACCCGTTAAGATTCCCCTCCTGGATTTTTCTTTCCTCTGTGACATCTCTTCCGGTCCCTCTTAAAAACAGTCGAACCACTTGAACCTCTCTTTCTAAATTTCCGCGTTACCCTTTCCTCTTTCCAGCCCTTTTTTTCCCTTTTCTCTGATTCCCCCTCCCCTCTTAAAGGGTTTTTTTCTTTTTTTCATGTGATTTGTCAAATTCACAATAGTGAAGGACAGACCAGTTATTTTTCGCTGCTTTTTCACGGTTTAGCCTGGACTCGAATTGGAATTACTTTTTTTCGTGGTTACTTCCTCTCCTCTCCCCTTCTTTCCTGATTGTTTCCCCTTCCTCGGCAGTGGGAAATTCCCCCCTTAGGCTCGACTTCTTATTTTTCTCCGGATTGACCACCCCCTCCAAGGACTGATCCTTCAAATCCCTCTATCTTTCCCCCATGTTTCCCGTGAACGGAATAGGTTACCTTTTCGTTAGCATTCCCTACAGGAAAAATAGGTTCTTTTTTTTGTCACCCTCATTTTTCCGATCTTTTCTTCCATGATCTGTTCCTCTATTAAGTTTTTATTCCTTTCTATTCCGAACCCTTCATTTCCCTCCCTAGTTTTGACCTTGAGACCTCTCTCTTTTGTACTTTGAGACCCTTTTTTGATTTTTTGCCATTTTTTTTCTTCTCTTTTTCCCTTTCTCCCTCCCTTTTACACCCCTTTTTCTTTTTATCTTTTTTTGTTAATCAACCTTCTGCTATTTTTTAATTTTAAAGGCAAGCGTCGTTTTACTTGATCCGTAGGCCTGGCTAACTTTCCCGCTTTTGGTTTTTCTTAGTCTTTCTTTTCTTCCCCTAGATCCGCCAGTTTCCTTTTCCCTCCTCGATGAGTCTTTTTCAAGTACGGTTTGAAGCAGTGCTTGATTGGTCCCTCAACAATTATCTCCGGCCCCAGTCCCTTTTTCTCCTTTCAGCCCTGCTTTCAAAACTCCTAGAATTATGGTGCCCTCCCTCACCACCCTATTCTTCCTGATTGAATTTCCCCGATTTTATTGCTTTTTTCGCCGTCCACCCTTCCTTCCCCCCGTGTTTTCTCTTTTACAGCAGGCGTCTTCCCTCCCGAGCACCTTCTTTCTTCTGACAAGAATCTCCTTAGCCCGTGATGCTAATTGTTAAACTCCTTCCCCCCTACTTCCATTCCTTGAAATCCCTCTTTTTTTCCTCTTTTCTCTCCCACCACTCCTCCCCCCTCTCTCGTTTTTTTTTCTTCCCGGTCATTGATTCATAACAGGTGATCATTGTTTCCCCTTGCGCGCAGGCATGCTTCAGGTGAATTTCCCTAACATGATCCCCCCCACTCTTCTCCCTACCTTA
>Ga0179591_1362673_pt1 | contig 11527 bp, 8 predicted proteins | sample CZOMad2_1_08_16f_FD_182891 | JGI IMG/M metagenome (GOLD analysis project Ga0179591, IMG submission 182891) | Vadose zone soil fungal communities from Angelo Coast Range Reserve, California, USA - CZOMad2_1_08_16fungal (PacBio error correction) | ecosystem: Environmental > Terrestrial > Soil >... | reverse complement strand
TTTTTGAGACCGTCAGATCTTTCCTCCGCTATAAGCCGCTTATATCTCGGGTGTCCCCTCCGAGCAGTGTACGTTCTTTATGACTTTCCCCTTCAACACTCCTAGTATGGTCCCGACGATCTATTTGAGATTTCAAAGCGATCGCTTTTATCCTAATGTTTCGAAAATTTGTTTGAGGAACCCACTTATGATATGAGTATTCCTGGAAAATTCGTTGCCTTGGTCCTCGGGAAGAACTGACCCATCAGGGGAACCGAGGACAAAGTCCCAGAAGGGTTTTGTTCTCAGTATGTCGCGCGAGGACTGGTGATGGTGTTTATTCTTCCTCGGCCAAAAGTGCCCGGGAACGGCTTTCTTTTCTCCTAGCAGGTTATTGGACAGCCCGAGGAATGACCTTTTTTTACCGGCCAGGGGCCCCACAATTATTGAAGGAAGCCTCAGGTTGGGTGTTTACTGCCTTTCAATAGCGAGAGGTGAGCGTTTCTATAATTCCGGGTTCGAGCGACTCTGCATAAGAAACCCCTTCCCGCCCCCCCTTTCTCACGTCGCGTAAACTTAAGGTTTCTAGTACCCTCCTCTGGAACCCTAGCTACGTTGTTAAGTTCTTAAATAAGTTTCCCCAGGCCCATTGAGGGACAATAACACACCCAAAAAAAACTGGCCTTTCCCCTTCTCTCCCCAAAAGAGAACATAGTGTTGACCTTCTGTTTTGGCGAGAGCGATCCGTAGTTGTCCTAGTGGTTCCTGGACACGCGGCGAAGGGGTTTTTACCGGGCCAAAGGTCCACGACTCGCTAAGTAGAAACTTTCAGATTTGACCTTCTTTGCCCTTTCCTGGTGGGCAGCCCCAGAAATGGAGGCTCCCCAGTAATACCAGCTGCTGCATTACCCCAGTCAATTGAGCATTCTTTTGTTTGTAAAAAGGGTCTTTTCTCTCTTCTCGCGAGGGCGTTCTGTGAAAACCAACATCATTTTCCTTTTCTTCTAACGCCCTTGGGCGCACCTCTTCTCTCTCCCGCTGGTTGGTACGCCGGGTAACTCCCAGTTGGTCTTTTTCTTTCACCCCATTGAGGGGAAGTCCTTAAAAAACGACCTGAGCAGACTCATGAAGGTCCCATGCCCCTTTACTGGACTAGCTCTTGGAGCCCACAATTCTGAATTTCTCCCTGCCCTTTTTTAAAACAGCTGGGCTCGGGCCCTGCTCACTTCCCTTTGCAGCTTTATGCTGCTCCCACGACCAGAGCCGGATGAAGCTTGATCAGAAAAGTAACGGAGGAATTTATCCCCCCTTTGAAGGAGTAGTAGAGGGCGGAGTCAATTCCTTACGAAGCCTCACAGCGGGGTTATGCGGGCTCGGCTATCTACTCAGAGGGGAATTCTCGCTTGTCGCTAGCTCCGAGCATGTTTCCCCGAGACGTTCAGTGACGGGCCCCTCCTCCCGGGATCTTGTCGATCCGGTGCTAAGATTTTGCAATGCTTCGTGACTTGGAGCTATGATGGCCCCCCCTTTCCAGGAACTCTTCTACTTTCCGACCATACCAAAGGGGGAGCATCTCTTCATCCTCCCGCTACAACTCTCCCTTTCTCTCGTCGGTCGAAAAGGATCGCAATGTACTTTTTCACTCGAATGAGGAAGGATCCTAGATGGGGTGGTGATGACCCCTCCGTTCTTTGCAGCGCTTATGCTTTTAGGAAGGATATCTTCATTCCTCCTCCTTGTCTTTTTCCTGTATAACTTCCAACCGCAGATCACATCTCTCCTGCTAGATTCTTCCCCCCAACAACTCGGGGAACCGCGCGGATCTCCGCCGATGACTATACGGTGCACTTGCGCGACTTCTTCTAATTTCCGTAAGCGAGAAGGGGGTTCTCTCTTGCGACCAAGTAGCTCAGGTGCTACTGGAGCCTTTCGGCGTTCTTCCCCGAAAGCAAGCGCTAAAGTGCACTCCTCCTGGCTTCATCTTTTTTTAGCACCGTCTCGAAGTTTTTACGGGTATCGTGATCTTCCCACACCAGATCCCAGAAAATTGCCGCCTGAGCCCTAGTCCAGGCCCTAGAACTGTAGAGAAAGCTCTCTATTCCCCATCTTTGTTTCTTTGAGGTCCCTAATGGAGGGAAGAGACGCACCTGTCTTTCCAGCCTAATTGCCGGTACAGGGTAAGCTTTTGCGTGCTCCCTCCTTGAACGATTTACTGTCTTGAGCCCTAGCATCTTCACCCCCCCTCTCAGCCGAGTAATGATGAAAGCGTCTGTTCAGCCGGGTGCCCTTTTTCCCGTACAAGATACCCCAAGTACTGCCCTGTCCCTTTTCCTGACCAACGCCCGGTCTAGGCGGGATATTTGTTTGACGCCCTTACCCCCCCGGAAGAAGCGACTTAAAACTGGGCGCCCGGCGTCCAGATGTTCGAGATCGCCTCTGGAGCCCAATTCTTTTTCCTTTGAGAGGGACGATATATTTTTACCATAAACCCACGAAATACCCCCCGTCCCCTCTAGCCCCCGGGCTTGTCCCCCCCGACCGGCAGGAATGTCCTGGAATCCATCTTCCAAGGTTCCGGCGGAGTCATTCGTTCTTCCACAGGCGCGCTCGTTCTCAGCATGCGTCACCTTAAGGGGGGGGCCTTCGTCTTCCGGGAGTGTTTCACGCTTGGCCCACGGGTCCCCTTAAACCTCTCGTGCTTTTTTTTTTTTTTGAACACTAGGAGAAAAACCTGTTTTTCGTACCCCTCTTCTCGAGCGCGTCCCAAAAGACTTTTTAGGCGCAACAGAGTGACCCCAAGGAGAAGGAAGGAACTACGTTCCCATGGTCATAAGGTCACCTCCGATTTGACCCTTTAAAACCCGACGCTTTTGTGTACATTGGGTATAGGCTCTTGTGGAGCGTTCTCCTCGGGCTTTCTTACCGTAAGGGCTTGATGTTTTTGCGCAGGCCCCTAAGAATTCCAGAAATTCATGTCACCTAGAGCTAGGCGCAGTAGTACCCCACCCCAACCCTCTCCTTTTAATGACTATATGTGAAGAGGAGACTCCATCCTGGTATGTTCCCTTGCCGCGCGGACTAGAACCGATAGGGTCGAAGCAGATGAATCCGTCTTGCCGAGCCGAATACAACAATAAAAGGTAGGCGCCTCTGACCCTTTCGCTTTCTCCTTAATAGTAAAGAAGATTACTCCCCATGGATCAAGGCGCAAGTCTCTCCTGATGGACGCTTTTTTTCACGATTCTCGAACCTTCAGATAAATTTTATTTTCTTCGCCCACTGGATCCGCGGGACAATAGTACTTTCTCGGTAGATTCTCCTCGATGACTCAGGTAAGAACTGGTGCCCCTTTCACGCGATCTGAATCGGCAGTAGTAGCTGTTTTGCCCTTTCTGCCTCCCTTTGAACTCAACGATCTGTCCCTTTTAACTCGCCTGAATCCGCGGACACACAGGAACGCCCGCTTCTTTAATTCTGAGCTGTAACATGAGCTCACTGTCTGACCACTCCCCGCGAAAGAATTGGTCCCGCACCCTTCTCACCAATCCAGTATAAGAGGTCACCCCTTTTCCTTGGCAGATCCTCTTCGCCTTAGGTAGCCCCCCTGAGCTTTTACAACACTGTCGCAGATTGACCAGTCTTGACGCCGATTGGGAGATTTAGCGCACCCAGATTTTACAGGAGCGAACATCTTTGCTACGAGAGTTTTCACAGGCGGGATTTCCTTTCCCCCAGCGTTTATACCTTCCACGACCCCGAGTTTCGGTAAAAGGCGTCACTCCCCTTGTCTGGAATCTCTTTTTATTTCATGACCTCGACGCGATCTTGACGTGGTCACCTCTTCAGAGGGCCCGGTAAACACTTTCCCCGTACCCCGAACGAGAGAACACACTTATTCCCTAGAGAAGGGCCGTCGCTCCCCGGTCTCAACGATCAAGGTTTCAGTGCCCCCTCACAGCCATTCCTAATAATATGAGACCGTTTTCTCTTACCTTTTGATACTACTGCCTTAGTCCCCCCCCCCTCGCCGTGAGCGTAGTAGCACAGAAAAGGCCGCGATCGGTCCCTTGGTGTTCTCCGTTTCACGAGACTATTTCCCTATGGGTGTAAGGACGATCCTCTCCCCAACTCTTCTTGTCGATTCGACCCGTACGACATGGGGACGAGCCTTCCCTTTACCCTGGATTTAGTAAAAGTAGCTACTTAAGAGGGGAACCGACTGAGAACACATTGAGTCTCTCCTTCTGGAGAATAGGGGAACCCCTATTTTCTCCTGAGCCCATTGATGGGGCTGATTTTCCCATCCGGGGGGAGCAAGCCTCCCGAACGGAGGAGAAAACGTGGGAATCAGCTTTTACTCGGGGGTTCCCCCATTGGTCATAAGGTGAATGGGGATCGTCTATCTCCTTGGAGGTGACAACGATTAAATTAATGCGCGAACCCGTGGCCGGCAGGAAACCGTTCACCCAGCGCCTTTTTTTCCAACTGACGGCTCCATAAGTCCTATCGATCTCTAGGAGTCTAGCACCCCGGGCTGTCGACAGCCACCACGACCGGTGAGTTTTACTTCTATCGCAGATGAATAAGGTAGGCTGGGGCGACCCTGAAGAGAGAGCTTAGGGGACCCCCCTCCCCAGAAGTTGGTGCTTTCCTCCGTAGCCAACCGTCTCCCCTTGCTTACTCTCGTGCTCATCCGGGCTCATAGACCACTTCTAGACACGTATTGCCTCTTCTCGTATTACAGCACCTGGGATTTTCTCGGATATCCATCTCCGATTAGACGTATCGGCACTAGTTGTACTCGGGCGGCAGGGAGACCTCTTACAAAGGGGGCGGAAAACCGGAAAGTGCGAACATGCGCCGGATCCCGGGAAAGAAGACCGGATGAGACCATTCAGCAGCAAACACCCCTATGAGGAAATGGTCCCCCCAACGATCAGTCCAAAGCCTGAAGGAAAAAAGGGGTCTCTCCAAGGGCGCGATCAGACCCTTAAAGAATAAAAGCGGGATTCTCCGGGCCCCCTATTATAGACCACGCTGCTACCAGCACTCTGATCCTAATCGTTTCCCCTGTCTTGCACGAATGCTTGCGAGTTTTTCTTTTTTTTTTTTTTTTTTTTTTTTTTATGTCTGCCGGGTTACTGTAGATCTTCAGGTCCCCTCCAGCTACTGGACATTTATCAAATTTCCTCTCCAGCCTAGTGGCGCGCTAGATGAAAGTGCCCTACTCACCAGCCAGTACTGGTCGGTTCTTCCTCCTAGCTCACGGAGATTTTCCTTCTGCCTTTTTTTCCACAACAGTGATTCCGCAATGGAGGCCTCCTGTTGCTATTTGATGCCTTATCACTTTCCTTATAGGTATCGATGTTAATCTTTCCAAGACTCAGCACGAGTGTGTTGTTCTTTTTTTTCGGTTGGCCACCCCGGGCCCAGTCGGAAATGTACCTATGATTTCCCCCGGCCATCGCGATCTTTTTTTTGGCTTTGGCGTTCTATTCCTGGCGCTGGTTTTATCTAAGATGTTTAATCGCAAATAGGCGTGGTTCTTTTCCGCCCTTTCTTCGAACCGAAGGAATCCTCTTCTTCGTGCGCAGTTGTTGTCCGCCCGGAAATTCTGGATAGACCTTTCGCCTCATTTTCGAAATTCCGCGGGAAATCTCCAGACGAGGTTTTGGGTAACTGTTCGACGGTTCCCGGAAAGAGACCTTCTTAGTAGCCTCGAAACCATGCCTCAGGGTCCCTGAAAATAGACGGGTCGAGGAGGGGAGCTCAGGCAAAAAATTTTTCTCCGAGCCGCGGGCGAGGACCAGTAAGAGCTGGTAACCAACTCAATCCAGTAAAAGATTCTTTGTTCTTTTATGAGTAGTTAAAGCTTAGCCCGATGACTAGTTCCCGTGCCGGGCAAGTTGTCCGCCCTGGCAGATGTTAAAGCTTCGCTCTAGCCGCCCCTCCTGGTGAGGGCCTCCGCGCCGTTTTACGTTCATGATTGTTCCGTGATTCCCAACGCCGAGTCTCCCCCCTCCTCTGAGATTTAAAACGCGTCCTTGGATTCAGATCCCAAAGATACGCTCTTTATAGACTCTGGCGCATATTTTTACTCTATTTAGGAATAAAAGACACGTTCTCTAGACCGGTTTTGCCGCACTACCCTCAGTGAACCGGAAAAGCGCTCGCCCTTTTGGAGTTTCTGCGCGCCTTTCGGAAAGGTTGTGGTGTATCGGCCGCCCCACCGTCCTTTAGCGGACCGAGCGGTTCTTTTGGTCGCCTTCATTGAAAAATTCTGCCTTCGGCCGGTGGAGTAGACACCCAGGCATTTTCCTCACTCGCTCTTGTTGGAGGATGGGACTCGCTTCCTGAACTCTCTCGGTTGCAGCGTTTCGCGATATCGTCCTAGCAGCTGCTCATCAATTAACGGAATGCCCCCTGTTCTTATCCCAATTGTCATCTGACCCGAGTTCCATGGGTCACCCCCTCCTTTAGCGGAGTTGGTCATTTGACTCCGTGACTTTTTTCCCCTAACTTTGTTCCGAGGCCATCTTTTGGCAGTTTGCCTACCCCCCAATCTCCCATCGTTTACCCGCGCGGGACATCCGAGAACGAATTTGTTTTCTCCCTAGTTTTATGGAAACTGGCGGCCGACACGGTTCCCCCTTTTTTCAACCGAATCGTTGCCCCGGCTAAAGGGCGATTTTGGCCCCTTTGGCTGTATCTTGCTCTTCACGATCGTCAATGTCTAAGAAGACCCAGAATGAAGCCGGCCCCCCACCCTTAACTGATCCAGCAATCTTTCCCAGGCCTTTCGTCTGGTAACTCAGGGCTGCGATGTGGTGCGCTCGGTTGAAAACAACCCCTCTATCGTCCTCCGTTGTCTCCTTCACTTGCTGCGCAAGGCCCGATTTGTCTCCCCTGTTGACCCGAAAGTTTCATGCTTCGTTTCGGTAATTCGAAGAGGGACTTGCTGGCCAAATGACTTGGTCCATTTCCTTCCCATCCCCACTGCCTTTTCATTATTGCTGTCTTGTCACGTCTGAACAAAGCGTTTTTTTTTTGGCTCCCGGCGAACTGTCCCCTCGTTTTTGATACAGCTTGCCGACGACGGCTGTTCTCCTCCTAAACGAAAAAGAACGACATTCCCCCACTTTCGAAATCGAAGGAGGGAGGCGGAGGGAGGCCAGCTCAAGCCCCCTCCACAGAGGTGGAGGAGGATGCATAGGAGCTTCTGGAGAAAGCCGGTTAGAGACTTCATACCCTCGATGCGATAGCATGTGGAGAAGATCCTGGAAGTGAGGCCACATGTTGAGCAGAGCGATGACACTGCAGGGTGCTGCATGATCCCCTTGATTTTTGGTTTGCTTTCTTGCGTCCCCCCCCCCCCCCCCCCCCCAGGAAGAATATAAACACGACCAAAACTTGTTCCCACCGATTGCCGTTCACGATACCACCTAAGTTCTCGTACGGCCTGAAAGCCTAAAGTTTCTTCTCTCCCGTGAAACGAAGTATCTCTCGGACGGACTCGCCCCTCCCGGTCTGCCGCAGTCCTTAGTGAAGACGAGTAGACTTGAGGCCTTCCCTCTCTCCCACTTTTTGTTGAGAGACCTGAAGAAAGCAGACTCTTTTCCTGTGCACGAAGCTCGGATTGAAACCTCTACCCGTCAGACGTTAGATAATGAGTCCCAGCGTGCTCGTCTTTCTCTCTTCGTAATTCCTTACTTTTCGAGAAAGCTTTGTATCGAGTGAACGCCTCGCCCCCCCCTTGTAGTTATCGGAAGTGTAATCTTCGTCCGGGCTTCCACGCTCACTGCTCCCGAAAGGACCCCTATCAGAATGCCCTGCCCCCCCCTCCTCACGCCGTAATGACGGTGATAGTCCACGCACTGCACACTCTCACAAGGTCTCGCTACAGATGCTGAAAAGAGCTGCCGGCCCCCTAACTTGTCGATGCAGATCGCCCTCTGAAATCATCAACCTTCTTTTTTCCTCCCGTTAATCCGCTTTCCTCCTTCGTACCCATAATGTCTGGAAAGAATTCCTCCCAGGTTCGGTTAGAGGGTGGCGTTCTTGACAATCGTCCCTTTATGTTTGTCTTAATCCTGCTACCTCCTCTCAGGAAACCTCTTCGATTACCCAGCTGTGTTCATCGGAGCCGGCAATCATTCGCCCCCAGTATGTTCCTTGTTCCCCGCGTGAAGTCCCAATGACCCGCTTTCCCTCCTTTTTTTAAGCTAGGAAGTTCCCGCTGAGACGTTTGCTGCTGAATTCCACTGCCAAACTGTCCCTTAACCCGTTCGAGATCGTCTTTCCTCCCCTTCTTCGCCACGAAAATTTGGTTAGGCCGAGAGTTGTTGCATGACCTCCCTCGTCCTGCTTCCGCGTTGTCTTTGACCCCCCCACCGAAGTCCTGCGGCTTTACGCTCTTTCATCAAAGCTACGTAGGACGTCGCCTTTCGACAGGCGAGCGATAGGCACTCTTTCCCAGAAAGGTGAGTCGTATTTCAGAGTAGTGGTGGACCTTGACACGGGTCCCGCTTTAGTCTCCTAAAACTAGGAGCACCAGGAGTGGCGTAATAGTCCCGCCCGCGCTCCGCTCCATTTTGCGCGGAGTACATAGTTAGTAAAAGGGTGGGAAAATGTCCCCTTTCTTCCCCTTTTCTCGGGAATCGAGGTAAAGAAGGTTCCCCGCCTGTCGGATTTTTTTTCCCATTTCTGGTAGAAGTCATGATAGTGGAGGCCCCGTTTTACCCGAGTGATGACTCAGCGGCTAGGCTGAGGATCTCCGACATGAACCCCTCGGATTTTTCTCTCCACAGAGAGTAAATCTCAACCAGCGAGAGATGCTATCTTGACCCCCCTAAGGCCCTGTTCAGTGAAGCAAGTGACAAATCGACCCGACTTGCTCCCCAAGCCAGCATTTTCTCGTTGGACCCGCGAAGACCTCCAACACCCCCTTGTACTTTTTTCTCTGACACCTTCGAGCTAGTTGGTCCTGGCACGACGCGGTGGATCTTAACGGGCTAGAGGAGCCCACGTCTTTCTCTTCAGATCAGACCTTGTCCCCCGCAGGCAGACTCACACGATAGGTGGCCTCGCTCAAGTTCAGCCGTTGGCAATCTCATAGATCGGCTCCATTCGTTTGTGCCGTCATCGAACTCAGGACGGGCCATGGGAAAATAACCGCAGACTGGGCTTCGTAGCTAGATCGGACCAGATGCCGGCTGAACAGATTTCAGTTTTTCCCCTCTTCATCACTAGGAAATCAAGTCACCCTTCAGTAGGCGTTGTTCATTCTCTTCCCCTGAGCCCCTTAAAATGTCGTCTATCCCCTTCACTCCTCCCTTAAGAACGTGATCTACCACTCCCCCATCGGACTCAACAGCCATTTTGGGTCGCCCTGCCCTAGTCTTCTTTCCGTTCACGTGACCCCTCACCCCTGCTCCGTCTGCCCCCTCGGCCTATCGAAATGATCGGCGGCACTTCGACGCGTCCGGAATCACACATCCCCCCCCCCTTTTTCCCCACGGTAGCTGCCACCCTCTTCTCTACGCCAAGTTCTTGCTCAGGAGGGTCCGAGAAAAAGCTCTTTTGCTCGTTTTCCCCCCCCCCCCCCCCCTGTCCTGAACCCTTTCGAGACTCGATGCCAGTCTCCCTACCCCTCGGACTCTTTTTTGACTTGATCGAATCTCCTCATCCTCCTCTCTGGTTGCTCCACTCCTTTTCCGTTGACCCCCTCCTCCCTATAGCCCAACTCTGTTCACCTCGCGTCGCCACAGGTCTATACCACTCCCTTTGCCCGATCTCCCCCCCCCAACTCATATCTATGCACGGCTTCTTTTTTTTTCATTGTTCAAATACGCCGTTAGCGTAATCGTGCCCCGCCCCCCCGGAAAAGCTATAGTTTTTTTTCTTTCTTTCTAGGACCGATGGGTTACTGGATGAGCCATTTTCCCATTCTGTATTTGGTCAGGAGGCCCTATAGTCTTGACTTTCTCTCTGACCGAATGCCATACAAATCGCAAGCATTGCATCCCGAAGAGGAGGGGAACCAGCTTGTCGTTTTCCCCCTAATCGGATCTGGAGAGTGGGCTTCTTTTTTATACTGCTCACTTCGCGGGCTGAGGAAGGTCTTCCTCCCCATCCCTTTCCTTTCCCCTTTTTAAGCTTTGGCCTTAGGGGTTTTCCCCCCCCGGACATCGTTTGGGATGGGTTCCTTCCCCCTGAGATCGGGCGGCGTGCAACGACAACCGCCTTTTTTCTCGCCCCCCTGTGGCCTTTAAGGAAAATCCTGGAGATACCCTCTAGGCCCACTCCTTCTAAGGCTAAATCTGGAGACCTTTTTTTCGACCTGATTATCAAAGTTTCTTCTGAACGACAAAGCCCTTTCTGTAAGTACGGAGCACGGACCCCGACTCGGAGAGGATTGGGGCACGAGATTTCCCCCCCCCTTTCCTCTTCTCCTTTTTCCTGTATTCTAGCACTTCGTCCCCCAGTCTTTCATGATTCATCGGATCGATGGTCGCCTCTCCCTCCCGAGGCGTCCTTGTGTGGTACACCAGAAACCTGGGCGAAGTACGATAATGCTCTCTCTATCTCCGACCTACCCCCTAATTCTAGGTCGCGGAGGTTATACGAAAGCCCTTTACCCCCCTCCCCCCTCCTCGCCCCTTATAGGTGAAAGAAGACCGTAGACTTTCCACATAGCCGGATGGTGAAAGGCCCCCCCCCCCCTCCTCTCTTACCCCCAAGGGGCCTTGAAGGACCGGGATTTTTTAAGCTCGCCCCACGCACTCCCTAAACCGCAAGGGGCGGCCATTGAGACCCCACTTTCCCCCTTTCCCCCCCCTGACTTTCAGCTAAACAGCAAGCTGCTGTTGTCTCGTGACATTTTTTTGTAGGCCCGCAGGTGAGGGCGACTTGCTTCCCCCTGCATCCCCCCGTTATACTTCTCGGCCCCCCCATTTTCAAAAATACGACATTTATCAAAGCGTCTCCCCCTTCCAGTCACACCCCCCCCTCTGGATCCGTTATTCGTTTACCCTGACTACTCACAAGCATTCCTCCCGCTTTGAGCCTGTTTGCCTCATACTCTCCCCCGTCCTATCCCTTCTGCTCCAGGGATGTTTTCGCGCAATGGCCTGATTTGTGCTAGATGAGGAGATTTGATTTGATTCCCCTTTTTCGGTGGTACCCTCATGTGTACCCCGCGCGGGCACTCACAAGCCCCTTATTAGCTGCTGAGGGCCGCCCATTCTCTACATCGCCCTGAGGTTATAGGAATCCACGTAAAGTAGATCGTCCTCGTTCTGCCCTGCTCGCCTATATTCCTTGAAGGTTTCCTTTTTTCCCTCCCCCCCCTTAGATTCCTTTTCGACTCCCCTCTGGTATACTCCGGGCAGTCTCTAGCGGGAGAAAGTTTGAACTCCCGATTATCCTGAGTCCCAAGTCCTGTCGATACGGCTACACTAGCGGTTCGGTGGGCCCTGAAACTGTCCTCTTGACCCCCCTCCCTGCCGTCGTCCCTGTAACCTTTTTCCGACATCCTGGAGGCGTTATC
>Ga0179591_1355167_pt1 | contig 11527 bp, 6 predicted proteins | sample CZOMad2_1_08_16f_FD_182891 | JGI IMG/M metagenome (GOLD analysis project Ga0179591, IMG submission 182891) | Vadose zone soil fungal communities from Angelo Coast Range Reserve, California, USA - CZOMad2_1_08_16fungal (PacBio error correction) | ecosystem: Environmental > Terrestrial > Soil >... | reverse complement strand
GAGCGCCAGGATGAGTCCTTTTTTGCGACAGCGCGAAACGTCGGTGGCTGGAAGTCACGAGGAGGAATCCTTGTCCTCGGTCTCCTCGCGATCCGGCAACCACCCCCGATCCTCTTGTGGAGCTGACTCCAGAGCGTCGGAACTCCAAGACAGAGACCATTGTAGACGAAAGTTACTTCGCTGTCCCCTTGTTTTTTTTTCCCTTCCAACTGATGATAGAACTAGAATGGCGACCATACACCGGCGCCGGCGCCCTCTCGAGGAATTGGCCATGCCGAGCAGGGACTCTCCCCCTTTCCCAGGATTCCCGAAGCGCCTGAACCTGACCACGTCGATGGTAGCTCTGGGTATTGACTGACATACTTCCCTGCGAACGCACCGGATTCTTCCCCCCACCGTCGTGCCGAAAGTTTCGTGCTTTGGGCGAATGTCAGAGTCTCACTGCTTTGGTGTGACGCTGCCCTTTTGGCAAAAGGATGTCGCTAGAAAGAGGTTTCCCTTCCCACTGGTAAATCCAGAGTAGTCATAGCCGGTGGTGTTTTTTCTTGATTGATTTTCCGTCTCTCCAGGATCCTTTTTTTTTGTAGGGCATATCCCCATCTGGCCTGCTCCCCCCCATCCCCTCAAAGGAACAGTCGCCATTTCAGCCCTCGGCGGCAGTAGACTGGTCCTCAGACATTCTGATAGATCCCCCCTACGCATCTCTCTAATTCCGAAGCTCCATCCCCCGTTTCGCCTTCTATAACCATTTGATTTGCTCTCTGCCCAAAGTTGTGTGTACTTGCCCCCCATCTTAGAAATGAGATTGTTGATTCATTCCACGCCCGAAGGTGATTGCAGACCTCTATTGGAGTTCTCCCCGAAAAACAGCGACAGTTCCTTCCCATTTTTTTAGGAAAATTTTACCACGAGACATCTCTCTTAATTTAGGCCAAAGAAGCGAGTCTCGGAAGTGATGGTCTTGCCGTGACCTTTTTATTTTGGCGCCATGCTGGTCTCCAGCGCCTTGCCTTTTCTAGAGACTCGTGTGGCGTAGGGCTGTCTCCTTTAAGCTGCTGCTTAGGGTACAATCCGCCCGCAGAATTGTACAGAACATGCGTCCTACGTTCCGTTTTCCCCTCGGGGGGACGACAGACGTCCCTCATTTCACTGGCGGGATCGTTAATTAATGGTAGTCTTCTCTCCGTCTAAAAGGCTCACTAAGGTTAGTTTTTTGAGCGGGAAAGTTCCTGCTCCCCCGGCCTATTTTTTCTCCCTGATTCGCCAGTTGCACTACACTTCGTGAGTCGATCCCTGTTACGTAAAACACTTCGTGCTTCTCCTCCAAAAGAGGTAGGATCCCCTTTATGATCTTTCACATCCGGACCGATTTTGCGACTCGTGCGATCGGCCCAGTGTCGGACCATCCTTTTTTCCCCCTCATTTTTTGAAGGCATAAAATCACCCGAAACTGAGGGCGTCCCAGTAAGTAATCAAACAAAAGAATTTACAAGACCGAAGATCCGGCAGCGATCAAGTTCTCCCTTTTTTCCGTGGAACCCCCGACCCCGGCGGGAGGTGTGATTATTTGCATGTATAGTTATGTAGTTCCTTTTAGTTTTTTTGTTATAAAGTAACGGGAAGGTCCCGCCGCACTTGTGGTCTTTTTTTGGTTCCAAAATTCTTGCCAAAACATTCGCAGATGGTCCTCACGAGATATCCAATGTCGAAGGCAAGGAACGGGGTATCCCCCCCATTTAACTTGGACATAAAGGGAGAGAGCCCCCTTGACAATCCTAACCCCCCCCCTTTTGCCTTACCTCTTCACACACCTCCAAACACGCTTTGTGATGTGATTTCCTTCCTCTCTTTTCTGTTCCTCGGTCTTTTATTGGATGACGCGGGCCCAGATCCACGCTACATTGTGAGTCGGTCGTCTTCCCCTGAAATTCACAATGTCGCAATGATGCTAGCTTCCCGGCCCTTTTTTTCCCACTAGATTAGTTGTCTTTCTGCCAAAATTGATGACACTGTTCGGCGCTTGATAGACCTAGCGTTCACGTCCGGTTCTTCCTAGACAGAGGAGGGCTTCGGCGAGTTCTTCGTGACCCCTCTGAACTCGATGCCGAATCTCTCTCTTTCCCCCCCTTTTTTTTTTTTTTTTTCGAGTTTACGAGTAGTTTTTTGTAAGAGACCGAACCTTCATCTACACACAGCCCCCGCTGTCGCCATCTTCCTCCTTTACGAAGCGCTCCGAAGACGCACGTCTCCCGAGTCATCACTGGGTGGCGCCCCCCCCTCCCCGTCCCGAGCCAAGTGTCTCTCTATGGAAGATAACTTCTTCTGTTTTCCCGTTTTCCGTCCCGCAATAAAGAAGACCGACGACGTTTCCCCCCTCCGCGCTGATGCATTTTACGAATCCCCATAAACATGAGGCCCCAAGATTCTTTACCAGAACCACCCATCTCCGGTGTTATTGTGAGCTCCTGACAGCCTTTTTTTCCTCACTAATGGTGGCTTGAGACCAGTCGGTAGTTGCTAGATGGCCCCCATGACCTTCTTCTCTCACTGCGGTTTTCCAGTTCGTTTTAACTCACAACCTCCCCCCAACCGTGCGGCAGGCATCCTGACCGTGACCCAAGACTTCTTTTCTACCCCCGAGACTAACAATCGTAGCCCGTATTCAGACTCAATTTAGCCCTCCTCAACCCCTCAGACGGGTCCGGACAGTGTCTGTTCCATTTCCTCGCCAGCCTCTTCTTTCCATCCGTGTCTTCCTTTGACCTCCGGCCTTTTGCTCCCCCTATCCATTAGAAAAGAATTTTGTTCATCATGGCGAGCACGATCTCCCCCCCTCCTAGTTTTTACTCTCCAGTTTCAGACGCGTCGTTCCCTTTCTACTCCCTAAGATTTTTAGTAAAAGGCCCGTTCTTCGACTATGCTCACCCCGCAGATTCGACAAGATCCTTTGCGCCTCATTCTGTTCTCATACCCCGGACGTTTCTCTTCTTTTCCTTTCGGCGGTGACCCTGCTTTGATCCCCTCCACGCTTCGACCGAGCCTTTGGTTCCCACAACGAAGAGATCTGCCCGCCCGACGACGTGCGCTGCAAAGGGCCCCAAATTCTCTCAGGCTGGCGTGTTCCCTATCAGGCTGCTTATACAAGCCTCCCCCCAAGACCCCCTGTAGATTAGAAGCACCAAGTGTGTGTCTCAGTATGGCTGCTAACCATGTGGCAGCGACGACTTTCTAGTCCTAACGCCGACGGAGGTGTGCTCTGCGACATAAGCGCCGTAGCTCCCTGCAAGAACGACCGGTTACTGCCTCGGGGGTCCGGCTCCTTCCCCCTAGATAGGTATGTAAATATTGGTTTTTTTTTTTTGGCTCCCTCAAACAGAGATGTCGAGATTTGGACGGAGATAAACCTTAGTGTGATGGACTGATCCCACCCCTTACGAATGTTCCCTGATATGATAGGACTTCCGCTGCCTTCATCGGTAGCAGTACTGCTCCTCTTTTCGTTCGTAGTTGCGTGCATACCTCCTTTAATATCCCCACCCTGGCTTCCAGTTTGAAACGTTTCGACCTTTGGGCATGCTTCTTTTTCTGAGTTTCTCACCCTCCATTAGGACTAAGAAGAGGCCCCCCAAACTCTTTAGCAGGGTGCGTCGCCCCCGGCCTCCTTCCCCTAAAAACTGCCGACTCCTCTGCTTCATTTTTCGGTGTTTCACACATCATTGCTGGCTTATTCCCACCGGCATTTTTCTACGATGCCCTTCGATTTTCACCCGAACCCACGCCTTCACATCGGATGCGACCACCACGCTTAATCCCTCCTCTTTTCGAGTCAGAGTGAACATAGATTGAGGGGAGATGTAGAACTTCCTCCACTCCAGTAACACCCTAGCCCGCGAGCCCAGCCCAGCTCCGTCTTGGTTTTTTGTGTCGTCGTATAATCTTGTTTAATTTTCTCCCTGAAATGGTAGTACCAACCAACTTTTCTAGCGAAGGTCTCAGTCCGTGCAGTGGAAATCCGGACGCGTTAATACTGTTCCGAAGTTCATCGGACCCCCCGCGAATGTTTCGCCGTCAAGTGGCTTTATTTGACCCTTGATGAAGCATGTGAACGCTTTGATCCTGCGCACCTTCTTCATTTTGTTTTCTGTGTGCTGCTCCCAGCTGTTAACCTTCTTTCAAAGGATCAGGTTCTCGGTCTCGCTGTTGGCAAAGTACTCGACATTTCATCTCCTTTCATCCTCTCTGGCTCTCTCTTTTTCGAGATCCAGATGGCCTTCTCCAGCACTTGCCGAACCCCCCCAGTTCGGCACGAGCCGGCAGCAGCAGGTTGACAGCGGTTTGAAAGCCTTTTTTTTCCCCACCCTCTGAAGACGGTGGCTGCGCCTAGTTCTCGTCCATGCTCCCTCCAATCTCCCGACACAGGAACGCTCCTTTTCCCCGCTTATGGATGCAAAGGATGATGCCCATGATCTGCCAAGACCCCTTTTTTTTTCCGGCTCGAGAATTTTTTTAAGAGAGTGCCACTCCGTCCGGCCCCAGAGATTTACAGCCCTTAGCCTCCCCACACCAAAATGAATGTCTGATGTATTTCTCGGTTTGCTGAAATTTAGATATCCCCCCAGACAAGCAGGTACACTTACTCCCTCCCCGAAGAAGTAAGCCAGCCCCTCCGTAGCATCACCGCGTTGGAGATGAACCAGTATCTAGTGGGTTTATGGGTGCTTGATAGCGAAAATGAAGGTCTCCGTGTAGCAGCATCGTGTTGTTTGCCCCCCCCCAAAAACAAAACCTTTCCGAATTATAAGAGAAGGTTTTATTGGGATTGCGAGTCTGAATCCCGATCCAGTGGGGTATTGCCCTCACGCGGTTGGTCGGATGCGGTCCCTGTACGGCCTGCTGCAGCCCCCCCCAATTCCTTCCCCCGCTGAAGCAGGGTTTTTTTTCGCGCCTGTCTGATGTTCAGCGCTCTAACCCCTCTCTTCCCCCCGCTGCCGGCGACGTTTACCCAGCGGCATTTCCATTTCCTTTACTTTGCGAACAGGCCGTCTTAGCGGTGTTCTTTTTCCCCCCTCCGGTTGGTAGCGCTCCTCCCCCATCTGTCCAGGCGCCCTGTTCCTTTTTCCCCTCAATAGCTTCTTGGCGACCCCCTCATTCCTAGAACCGCAAAAACAAGCATCAAGTAGTGAGGGAATTTCCCAGCCGACCCCCTCCGTCTGAATTTTCTTCAGAGGCACGTGACCTGCCGATCGAAGGCTGGTCCCCCCCCCTTTTCTTCATCGCCAGGTGAGGCGCCATCCTTCATGTAGACAAAGAGATCCTGTTTTCGATGTTGAGCTATATCGAAGTTTGGTTTTCCTTTTTAGTCCTCAGGATGGAATCTCGGCTTCGGTAAAAAGCCGCCTTTTGATTTCCCCTGAACTCTCAGCAGTAGATAGTGTTCCCCCCCAGAATTGGTAGTAGTTTTCCCCTGTACCTATGGATCGATAGGGAGAACTGACCTTTACCTTTTTTCCCCTCCGTAGACGGCATCCAGAAGGACCTGCGGCAAGTTAGTCCCCTCCGGAGATGGTAGACTACTCTCCCACTGGCGGCAACTCCCTTTGTCATGCTGTTCCGACAACACTCTTCTTTTTCTCTCCGACCGCGTCGCCCTCGTTTTATCGCGCACCGTGATTCCCGATGTTGAGTATTCCTTTTTCGCCTTCCCCTAGTGTCGGCAACCGTTTTTGTGAATTTGGGCTGGCTTTTTCCCACGTGACCCCCCCAAATGCCTGTCAAAGGTCCGCCCCCAACAGGATGCCCCCCTCATTTTCCCCCGAAGGCGATAAAAGAAATTTCAGAAACTGACCCTTGGCGAGTTTTCTGGCTAATTCTCCCCCAGTATCGCCTTCTCGTTTTTCTTCTTGAGGTCCTATTGGTAGTTCTCTAAGTTTCTTTGTTGACTAAAGTAAGGAGATCTTAAGAGGAAAGGTAATTTCTGGCTGGTGTTTGATTTCCTCACCTTATTGCCCAATTCTTCTAAGTACGTCTCCCAATCTAGATAATCCACCCATATAAGGTCCCCCACTTCACTTGGTATACACCAACACCAATTACAACTGTTAATTTTCCCCCTTCAGATTTCGCAAAATAAAACCGGGGTGATAGGGTGATGGTTAGAGACTTTTTTTCGGCCAGACGGTTCGGGTTCGAATAGAGCTTTTTTTCATGCGCGTCTAAAACTTTTTTGAGTTTTTTTTTCATGTCGAAACCCGACTTACCCACCTTTCCCGACCACCCGATGAAACCTTCCATATCTTTGTGTCCTGTTCTGGTGTAGGTCTAACGCTTCTCCCCTCTAGTTAGGGGTATTGGATCTCCTCTACATTTGTTCCCAGGCGGCGATATGGCTTTTGCTCGGCTTGAATCGAGTTCTTCTTCCCCTGAGAGACCTCGAAGACAGGAACTATTTCCTCATATTGTTTTTGTTCTATTACTTTTGTTCTCTTCTGGTTGGGAAGTCTGACTCCCCGAACCAAGAGATATTTCCATCTCGCCGCCTTGAAAACATTCGACACCCCTCTTACTTTCGAAATCGCAGTTCATCCCGGAGTTCAGAACTCCTACCTTCCCTGAAGGTGAACCAGATTCTCTTTTTGCCGCCTCAAGTCAATAGGTTCTTGGTCCCTTCAGTGGTCGTCTATTTCCCCCTTCTTGACCTCCGCGTACCCGTTTTATGCCGATTGACCGGAATCGACAATTCCTTTCTGCCCCTCCAAGTGCTTTCAGAAACCCTACCCCTCCCCCTCCGGTTCATCTGATATAAGGGCAAGGGTTCTTCCTGGGTTACGCCCCAGGTTTTGCCGGAGAGGGACTGTCCTTCTTCGATGGCCAAAGCCTTTTCCCTTTCTCCTGGTTGTCTGAAGTGCGGCAACTACCCCCCCCCACCCACCCCCGTTCTGGTCGGGCCTCCTGATATCCTTGACCTTTCTTCCCCTTAAAAAGAGAATAACCCCCAAGCCTGACCGGAGGAAGGCGGCACTTATCCTTCACTCCCCGCAGGGTTTAGGTTCCTACCTTATCGCTTTCGAGCGGATTCTTTTCCCCCTTTTAGTTAAGGCAGACGAAGTCATCGTTCCGGCGACGTAGCCAAACAAACTCCGAGGATTCGATAGAGGCTTGACCACCCTTTTCTTTAACCATCAGTTGCGTCGGAGCCTCCTCCTTTCCGAAAATCCTTTAAGGTTTTGACAGGGTCTCTCTGCACGTCTCTTTCGCAACAGCAGCTTCCTCAGGATTGAGACGAAGACTCCAACAACATTGGCCTCCCCCCCCACCCGGTTAGCAGCTAGGAGTCCGACCCTGTTATCCGATGCGGATCGCGGTCCTTTCTGCCCTGGTTTTTCAAGACAAAGACTACATTTTCCCCTTTGATTGACGAGCTGCCCCTAAAACAAACCCAGGGGAGCCGGTTCTACGACAGAACTTCCTCCTGTCTACAAGACAAAGACCCCTCGTCGGCCAGATCGAAGCCCCTTTCCCCCCTCCCCGTCCGTTGTGCGAAAGTTTTTTCCTATGTCCTCCTCCGGGCTCGTCCCATCCCCTACCAGACCGCCTTCGATCCCCTCCGGGGGTGCCGAAGAGCAATGATTTCTGTTTGGTGTCCCGGTACGGGTAGCTGGGTTTCCCTTGCGCTGCCGCCTCCTCCTGGACCTCTTTCGCGTGATTTCCCTACCCCATGGCAATGGAGAGTTATGTCCACCTTAGTGGTGACCTTCCTTTTCAGCCCCTAAACGGCCTGTCGACTATTCTGCTTTTCTTTTTTTTGTGACGCTGGCCTTAATTCTTCGGTAGATCGTGATTCGGAGTCTGCAACACACGCTTCGGCCGGTCTGGAAAAGCCTGGCTTACTCGCTGTTTTTTAATTTTTCGTTGCAGTAAGAATTAGGACTGGACCAAACAACGCGCGGAAGGGCCCCCTCCCCATCCTGGCGAGAGGTGGTTCCCCGGACCATTCCCCTCAACTAAACGGCTTCCCTCCCTTTTTCGGTGGCTCCTTTTTCAGCTGCTTAAACTCCTTTTTCGATTATGCCGCGGCCATCACCATTATGGATAAGCTCCCCCTCACAGGATGAATTTCGGCCTCAGGTCCCCTCTTTCCCTTCGTGGCGCTGCAGTTTCGACCCTCCCTCACCTAGGCAGAGCTCATCATCTTTTTTTTCAGTTCCCCGGTGGTGGTGGTAGGTCCAGGCGCCCGGTACTGTCGCCTTCACGCTCAGGCCTCTTTTAACCCAACAATCGATAACGAAGGATCAGGGGCTTCCCCCCCTCTTTCATTCTGCTGATCATACTGTTCCCCCCTCCCTTTGCCGATGGCCTCGGGCCGGCGGTGGAAGCATGATTTTCTCCCCCGTAGATATAGAACGAAACCAATCTTGTTGTTTCGTTCCTCGGCGTGTCTTCACGATTAAAAGGCGTCTCCGTCTTACGGTGAAGCCCACTATTTTGGTAGCGCTCGGCAAGTATGTCTGCTACGCATCTTTCATACCTCCCCCCCCTCCCTAATTTTTTTTTTCTTTCCTAGATGAGACAGGATTTTTCTCCTCCCTCCTGTTACCCTCTCTTAAACCGATTAGTTTTTTTCACCCTCCACTCCTGACCGGAAAGAAGCGGTCAGCTTGCTCTCGCACCCCAGGATGAAGACGGTGGCGTTTTCTTAATTTTTAAATGCTTCTAATGATTCTGACTTCTCACCTCGCTTCCCTGATTCTGGATGTCCACTCCTTCATCCTATGAATGGGATATTCCCCCTCACGGATTAGGAACCCTTTTGAGTCCTCGTTGACCCTCTCCCCCCTGAGATTACCGCCGCCTAACCACACCCCCCCAGAAACTGTCGATGTCTTGGTCCTTTTTCTTTTTGGGACCACTTCAGATATGAGAAGAGAAACGAACTTCCTAAATCGGCCGTAAAGTCCAGCGAGTCCTCGTCCTTTCGATGACCTATGCGCGGCGGTGCTAACTCTCGAGACCTGAGATCAGCATGGATGTCCCCCCAACTCCCTTCCCCCTTGAGGTTCAAGAGCCGGTTGTAGGTTATTCTCCCTGTCCTCCGCAAAGTCTCACCATTTTTCTTGATGAGCTGTGTGTTTCTTTCCCTAATGCCCAAGGCAGCCCGCCAGGCCCAGAAATTTTTTTCAGTAGGAGGAGGATGAAGCGCATCCTCACGACTCTCGGACGGGTTTTGCCGAAGATGACTTCCCGCCACGCTCCTGAGAGGAATTAGTCCCTAACATTTTTGGGCGGATCCCTTAATCCCTCTGTGTCTCCTCTCATCAAACTCGCCATGCGCAATGTTGCGCCAATTTTTTCAGCCGAAGGTGATGGCCCATCCTTTTCATCCTTCCCTCTGCAGTTCCAGCACCTCCCCCAGCGTCCCTTCCTTCCCCCTTCGTTTCTTCCCCAGCGCCAGCGTGAGATCCTTTAGGTTTTTTCCTCATGTCCCCCTTTTAGCGATAGCCTTGCTGAGTCGATGATAAATAGGGAGCGCCATCTCCTTTTTTTCTTTTTTTCTAACCCCGCGTGCCTTGGAATTTTGCTCTTCAACCCCCCCTTCTCGAAGTCTTTTCTCTTTTTTTTACTCAGTCTTCCTGAGCGGGATTATAAACGCCGGACGCCTTTTGGTTTTGCCAGTCCCCTTCCGCCTTTTACATCTCGTTCATGCATTTCCTTTCCACACGACTTCGAGGCCTGATCCGTGGTTTTTTTCATGGAATCGTCATCGGGGTCAGGCAGAATGCTCGCCCTGTACGGCGACTTCGGTGTCTCCCTGAGTCGCCATAACGCATCCTCCTGAGCCTTTTCTTAATCGAAGATCTTCGTCGATCCTTTCGAAACCTTCTTAGTAGGATCCGCGTCCAATCTGTACTTCTCCTGAGCGACCCCTTATTTAGGAAAAGCCTTTTTTGTTTCCCCCCCCTTCTTGCCATTTACCTCTCGTCCTGAAAAACCTAGTCGTTGGCTTTGAGTCCTTCGAGGCCCGCAATTGCGTACAGGTCCCTACCCCACTCTTTTTTACTCCTCCTCTCGCTCTTCCTCTCCTTATTTTTTTCCAACTGTAAGCCGGCGGTGTTTTAAGGTTCTTAGGCCGCATTCTCCCATTTTGTTAGTCTTTTTATTTTCTGGAAGTGGCTTTTGGTATCACCGTTTTGAGTCCCTTCTCACTTTTTTCTTTTTTTGTAGTTGGCATTTTTTCTTTCCCCCGCCCTCCTTTCAGCCCATAGAGTCGTACCATCCTCCGGACACCAGGCCCGGGTCACCACCACGTCGAACTTGGCAATCGCCCTTGACTCGCCTTCCCCACCTGATGTTCCGAATTAGTGGAGGTTGCCGCCGGTCAGGTTCTTTTTCGATTCCGGGCAGTCGCGCTTCACCTTGTCGGCTTAGTCTTTTCTCTACGCACATGGCCCCGCACCGCGACGTGAGCGTCCCTAGGATCTTTTTCCGCTTTTGTGTATTTTTTTTCCCCCTCCCCGTGAGAATCGTTCTCTTTCTCATGATAACGCGGGTATGGCGAGCAGCGTCTTTTTTCGATGGACGGGTCACACATGATGAACGCGACGACCCCTCCATACTCTCTTACCGCCTATTGTTGTTGTTGATAAATCTTCGGTTTAGGATAGGTTTTTTTGTTCTAAGAACAGAAACCTCAAGCCGCATCGACACCCTGCACGATGATTTCTCCCCGTTTTTTTGGCCCCAACCCTCCCTAGAGCCAAGAGACAGAGCCAAACTTCGACAGTTCATCCTTCTGGTCCAGACAACACCCTAACACGAACGAAGACCCAAGAATCGATGGCAGCTTCCCTTCTGTTTCTCTTTTTTTTACCTTTCCTGTCTTCCCCCTCGACGCATCCCCAGTCGTGTCGTCCTCTTCCTTCCCCCGCCAGAACCTGTTCCCCGCACCTCCAAGATGATTCCGCCTGCAATCACCAATTGTTTGACTCTCAATTGCAATGCCGCCTCTGTGTGAAGACCCCTGGCCTGGTTTCCTCCTCTTCGAGCTCGATGCTCCCAGTCGATCCTTGACTGGGTTGGCACCGTAGTCTTCCCCCCACCCTTTTTTCCAACCGTGAGTCCTTGCTCCCCTCTGATCTTCCAAATGACTGCCCCCCCTCACCCACTATACAACAGAGGGGTACTAACAAGAGAGGCCAGGAAGTCTTCCCTCCTGCAGAATTCTACCACTCCCTTAGTAGCCCAAATTTCTTTGATCGCCTTCTGCTCTTCGTTTGGTTCGTAATTGCCTCGCCTATTGTCTTTTCCATACTCCGCGAACAATCACTGACGGTCCCTTTATTATTCTATGCGGCCTCTCTCCATCTACTTTTTAGATACCCCCGTGAGATTTACGAAAATTGTCCTTTGATCCTACACTAAGAATTTTAGCATCTCCAGGACCCTATCGCGATGAACCCATTGTGAATCAGATCCCCTTCTGCCTTATTTCTCATTCACCAAAACCCCCTGAATGAGAGACTTTTCTGACTCC
>Ga0179591_1261371_pt1 | contig 11528 bp, 10 predicted proteins | sample CZOMad2_1_08_16f_FD_182891 | JGI IMG/M metagenome (GOLD analysis project Ga0179591, IMG submission 182891) | Vadose zone soil fungal communities from Angelo Coast Range Reserve, California, USA - CZOMad2_1_08_16fungal (PacBio error correction) | ecosystem: Environmental > Terrestrial > Soil >... | reverse complement strand
CCTTCTTGGTTGTGGTTGATTCTTCCTTTTCTGACAGTCGACTCTTACTGGGGATGCCTATTAGTAGTTGAGTTAATCGCTTGTTTTTGAGTTCCCGAAAGAGGACGACCCTTTAAGCTTTTTTTTTTCTTCACGAATCTAAGCTATTTGACAGCAGCGGCCAGTGGGCCGTTTCTGCACATGGAATAGGTCTCAGACCCCCCAAAAATTTTCCAGGGTTTTTCCACCCCCCCCATCCCGCTCATGTCCCCCTGCCATGACGGATTTACTCTTCTTACACCCCTTTCCACCCTCCGAGGGGGAGTGAACCTATCGGAACGTTCAAGCTCACCCTTGAGGTTATATTTCAACCCCCCACTGACCGCGGAGGCCGTTGTCTTTTAATGGTTTGGCGCGTAGACGACCAGCACGTCCCCTCTCCCTTCCCCACTCAAGCTTCTTGGAGGTATCGCCAGAAAGCTTTCCCTTAGATTAAGTCCCCCTTTATGAAAAACAGAAAGATAGTTCTATAACTCTTCCTGTTTCCTCCCCTCGGTCATTTCCCCCCCCCGATTGGCCACACTATCCTGTCCATCGCTGACGGCTCGTTTTCGAATACCCCCCCCCTCTCTCCCCCTTGATTTCCACGTTCTTCTTTTTTACCCTCCGTTGCCAAGGAGGAGGTAATCCCTTCCTTTGCCTTCCAGCCAACTCCTCTCCCCCCGCCCGGGTGCCCCCTAGCTCAAGGAATCAGCGCCCACAACGAAAAACGTTCGCGCTTAGTGTCACCACCTAAGATGTTCTCCCCTTAACCTTGAGTCCTTCTTCAGGCCACCACACCCTGAAACAGAGTTCTCATCCGTTCAGGTACGCCGCCGGAGACCCATCTTCAGCTTTCTCTCCCTCTCACAACTGGTCAAGGGGACCAACCCACTTTCCCACCTTCCCTCAGTCTGACCCTTTCCCGCTCCCAATCTTCTGCAGTTAATATAAACCACCCTCCAGAGCAACCCCCCCCTTTCATTCGACCCCCCCGTCTCCACTCCATATTCAGCGCTTAAGTACCTTTTTTTCCCCTTCAAGTGGACTTCTCTTCGCCTCACCGACGACAGCGGGGGAGATCTTTCCACCGTACCGTGAAAACCGTTCCTGTTTCCCTAATCAGCCCGCATGTAGAATCCCCCTTCCCCTGGTTGACGGGCAAACAAAAATTTCTTTTTTCCCCCCCTCCTGTACTTCTTAGGATCCTTCCTAGGTAGGCCTTTTGAAGGAGGAGTTGCCAAAGAAAGTTCCCCCGTCCCAGACACCTAAAAGATTCGTCCCTTCCCCCTGAAAAGCGGAACTAGCTTCTTCGGGTCGTTCCTCTGTCTCCCTAACCCCGGACAGTTATAGCCCCCCTGGATTCCCATCGTCAGAGTTATCCGGCTCCTCTCGGCGGTTTTTTTCATACTCCCTCAGATGCCCTTCCTTCGGTCAGCAGAAACGTTTTCGTGTGTGACTGTTCCCTTTACCCTTAAATTTCTTTCGGTCTGCTGATACTTTGAAACCCAGCAGAAGAAGTTATTCAGTCTTCACTCACCGCTTGACGGCCCACACCGCCCTCTTTGACTACTAATTCTCCTCGTTTGAAACGTAATGCAAGGAAGTTTCCCTGACTATTATACCCCTCTTTCCTTTCTTTTTTGCGCCTTCGGAAAGAACACCTTCTCGCCCCCTCGATTCCATCATTCCCACTACGACATATGGCTAAGACGGACCCCCTCTCTTTACTCCGAGGTTCTCTTCATTTTCCCCTTTCTCTTGCTAGAGATAATGGTGCCATAGTGATCCAGTTCACCGGGTATTTCCGATAGCTCCTCAACCTCGCCTAGTACTCTTCTTTCTAGGGGCTTTTTCTTCTTGTCTTTCTTACTAGTAGCGCCATAGAGAACCGACTAGGCCGTAAGCAGTTTCAGTAGAAATTTCCGCCGGCCTCAGTCACCGCTTTTTCCTTTCACAGCCAGAACTTGCTCAGCCCCCTCGTTAGACCCACCTTTCTCCTACCAGTCCGGTCCTAATACAGTCTTAAAAAAAACCGCTAAGACCGTTTTTACAACCTTTCCGTTCGACTAGAGCCCCACCACTGCCCTTCACCATTACACTTAGAAACCGAAGGGATCTTACTTATAAAGAGACCCCTTTCAGACCAAGGGGTAGTCCCGACTCCCTTGTCCAGTGATAGCAACCGTCGGAAAAGTCTTTCTTCCTTTATCCTTCTATTGTTAATATAACGAAGTTTACACTCTCATGTCGGAGCAGTCTTCTCCGGTACAAGGGGTGAGGCTTATGTTTATCTCTCCCATCCAATCATTGAGCTTTCCTCCTTTCCTCCTACTTTCCTTCTCCTTCTTTCCGCGATATGTCTGCGGGCTTGAGCCTTCTCTCTTTCTCCCATAAGTCCTTTTTGAGGTTCTATTTTGCCACTTGTCGACCTAGTTCGCCGCGGCGGGCGTTTGACCGCTCTCCCCCGGCCCTCCTTTGTTCCCCTCTCCTTTCCTTCAAACATATTACTTCCTAGGAATTCCCCATGAGTGCCCCCCCCCCCAAAGCAGGGCCAATGAATATTTCACTTTACGCACCTCCTACCCGCCGAGTAGTGGGATTTCTTGACTCCGGTCATACTCTGTTAGTGTGACCCGTCCGGGCAAGGCCCCCCGAGTATTGGAAACCACCCCACAACCCTTCTGTTCCCAGAAGGGCCGCATAATGAGGAACCCCTCAGCTCCACTGGTTCCGTAGATTCGTTTGTAGTTTCCGGAGATCCTTACCGACCTAGTACAGCGATATCATCCTCAGACCTCCCTGCGAGCGCCGAATGTCCGTTACAATTACTGGTAATGGTTGGGAGATTTCTACTTGACTTCCTATCGGGGCAAAATCTCTGCCCTGTTTTAGTTTCTTTCCCGCAGATGTTGAGAACTCCTAGGGATTAAAGCTATCATCGTCTGACCCACTATCAGTCGGCCCACTCAAACCACTAGTCCCTTTAGTCTTGTGTGGAGCTTCGACCAAAAGATCCCCCCCTTACCTGAGGCAAGCGAAAGCAAATGACTCTCCCGTCCTCCTTTCCCTTTTCCTGGGGACGTTTCTCCTCCCATCTCTCTTTTGCTGGTGAGCTGGAACAGACCGTCTCGGCCTGGAAAGGAGCCCTTCTAGACGCCTAATCCATCTTTCCACGGCGTCTTCCAATACCCCTTTTCTATCACGTCGCCGGTGCGACTCACCCGGTAAATCCAGGAAACCCATGACCGCTCGACGTGGCCCGCGGTATCTTGAGGTGACCAGGAGTGTTTAGTACCAGGTTACCCAATGGAGAACCCCGAAAGGAAAAAGGGATCCCCAAGGGAGCGTCAGCATTTGGAGAAAAATGACATAGACAGAGCCGCCGAGCCTTACACATCGGAGAACATAATACCTGTACATTTTTGCCATTATCGATTCTATTTGGGTGTTTGTGCTTTCATTTGTTTTTTGGGTTGTGTCTTTTAATTTTCTTTTTACGCGCGGTTACTATTGTTCCTCTCTTGCCCGATAACTTACCGTACTCCTGACTCTTGTTCCCTGACCCTCCCCTCTGTTTTTCTGTTCCTCTATCTTGGGGGTTTAGACAGTTCCCCCTCTCCGTCCATTTTAAATTTTTGCATCACTACCGTCGTCACCTTTTCATATGCTTAAGTTTCTTTTTAAGACTCCTTATCTCTTTTCCTTACGTTTTTTTTTGTTGCGAGATATCCTGAGCTTGATTCCCCTTTCTCCCACTTCTTGTGCAACCTCGTGACACCTTCTCATTTTGTCTCAGTCCCCTCTCCCTGAAGGAGCAACCCGTCCTATCCAGATATCGTAAACCCCCCCCAGATTGCGATTTTCTTTGTGAAAGACGGTTGGCAGGCACTCAGTCCGGAGACATCCTTTATCTGCCTAAGCTGACCTGCCTCCTTGATTTTGGCCCTTCCATATTTTTTTAAGATAAATTTGGGGTTGACTGCTCTATTCTTTTCTCGGGCATGTACATACTTTATTTTGATCTGATGTACCCCCTCTGTTCCGCTGATTTATCCATGCTTGACGCTACATGGTAATTGTGAACTTTCTAACTATTTACATGGTTTTCTTTTTCCCCTCGTTTAATGTCAGGATCTCCGCTTGAAAAGCCTCGCTCGTCTTTATCATTCCTTTTCCACAGGCTGACGAGTTCGACCCGGATCCTTTGATTTCAGGCTGGAGAAGGCACACCCGAACGTCTAATTCAAGATCTCTCTGATTTCGGTTCTTGAATCCTCTTCCCGTTCCTAGCGAGAACGGCCCTTTCCCAGATCAAACCTCCCCCCCCTTCTTTCCCCCGGTCGGCTAGCCCAGGAATAAGTTTCCTTTCTGAGTCCTTGCCTCTGTCGTTAACGTAACTTCCTTATTACAGTCTTGAGTTTTTGTCCCGTCTTCATCCCTTTTTCCCCACTTATAAGTTTCCTCCCCTCGTCAGTTTTTTCTGCTTCCTTTGATGGGGAACTATCTTTAATTACGGTTGCTCTATGCCTTGTGTCTTAAAAATGGAGGGGAATATCACGTAAGGGCCCTTAGGTCTGATGTATTTCTAAGTGAATGGACTTCTAACTTTCTCCCAACGATGAGGATCCCGGCGGTGTCAATTAGGTTAGGTAACTTCATTTTTTTCGTCTTATCCCACCGGTACCGACATTCTTCAGCCCCGCCTTTCTCCCCAAAAACGATATAGCCCCCCCTTCCTTTTCTCGGCTCGATTTCTTTTTCCTCCTTTGTCTGGGCACTTGTTTTGACCCAGTCATGGCCACGAAAGCGGAAGTTCAGGGCCTTTCCCCTGTCCAACAAGAATACACTCGAGATTTGACCTTTTTTAGTAATCCCTCATTTTTTTCCATAAGGCGGCGGTCCCGTATCGTTAAATTTAGAGCTCCCAGTTGGACCGGAGGAACTCCTCTGTAGCAGTACTATTGGACTCCTCCTTCTTCCCCCTTCCCTTTTGATTGTGCTCCGGCTCTTTGATAATTTGCGTTACCCCCAGACTGCCCGCAGCCCCTTGAAAAGACGTCGCCCCCCATCTTTTCCCTCCCCCCAACTTCCTTCTGAGGCGCCCTCTTGACTCCCTTTAGCCAATCACTGCCCCCCCCCCCCCCCCCCCCCCAGAAGTTTTTATCATCGAGCCTCTTTACTTTCTTTCTTTTTAGCAGCGAGCAAGGAGTTTATTCTTCTCCGGGAGGTTATTCTCACTTAAGAGACCGGAAGGTCCCATTTCCTTTCTCGCATTGAGCGGTCCGGGCGTTCACCTCCCTCTTCCTTTTTCCCCTTTTGGGAAAGATCGAGAAGATCGACTTTGAAGTTTCACTGTTTTTCTCCCAATTGGGGCCAATGTAGGGACCCGCTCCATGATTTCCTTATTTTAAGCCGTCTGCCTTCCGATGTTCTTTCTACTCTACCGGGTTGAGGTCTTGTAGTCGAACTTTTTAGAACCCGTCCCTTTTCTGTATGTATGAGGGTTGACGACTTCCTTGCGGCTTTCAACGTACCCTCTTTGCCGTCGTATCTTTTCTCATCCTTCTTCCCATTTGGGATGATCTGAATAACAGTCATGATCCGCGAATTCCAGCCGTAGAAGGTCTTCACCGGCACGCCCCCCTGTCTCTCCTTTTAAGGGACAGAGGAGTGAACCTTTCTTTCCCTCGAAGATAGAAAACCCCCCCCCTCCAACTGCCCCTTCTGATAGCAGCCTGCTTTCGATCGCTCTCTCTGTCCCGGGAACGCTCTGCTTTTCCCCCATTGACCTTCCTGTCTCGAGTCGACCCTGAAGCTGAAAACCGTTTTAAGCCGATTTTCGTGTTTCCGTTTCAATGCCATATGGCCCTTGCTGGCACATTAGTGTTTTCTTTCATGGGGCGGAGATTTGTATGTCCAGTCTTTCCAAAAGTAGCCAACATTATTCCCGCTTTTTCAAATCTCGACCCGGATCCCTCCCTACATCCTGGCCTGCAGTGACTCTCCGTTATAACCCGTTATTCGCTTGACCTCCGGCATTTTGTTACGAGACATCGTGTGCGTCCCTCCCCGGCAGAAACTTCGGATTAGAATGTTTTTCCCCGTCCGGGCAGGGCGCCGAATCTTTGTCCGACCCTTTTTTGACCGAGGAACAACCCCCCCCCCGTTTCCCCGGTCCCCCCGCCCTTTGTTGACCTTCGCTGCACCTGAGCGGATATGTCAGCTGCCAGACTGCTCAGGCCTATCCCCCCCCTACAGGCATGTTTATCATCACTTCTTCCCCCCCTTTGGTTGAACTAGAAATCTTAAATAACTCTCATCAGAGGTCGCTTGTCATTTTTGTGGCATAGCCCCTTTTCTTGATTGCTTCAGGTTTTTTCTTTGGGTCAGGCGGACATATGAAGGGGACTCCTGGAGGACTTCAGCAGCTCTGAAGGGTACCCGTTGGTTGTGGCCTTTCATACCCGTTTTGGACTTTTTAAAGGGTCAGGCGTGGGAGAGAGAATGTGCCCTTGTTCCTCTCAATTTTTGTCTCTCGTCCCCCCCCAAGAGGGTCGATTCTTCTTCCTCAAAACTATCCTCCCCCCAGTTGGCTGTTTCGCAATGAAGAGTCTGAAGAGTTTCTTGATGGGAGAATCCTAACGTTTCGCGGGATTTTTTCTCGTTTTTTTTTTCATGACCAAGAAGAGTGAGATTGCTCCTTTCCCTAAGGTCTTCTCCCCCTCCTCCGTTCCTGGGGATTTCTCGATGATTGTTGGTCATAATGTGTCCCCATAGGTCCTGAATGATTCCTTCACTCGGCTCCCAGTCTTTAGTCCCTGTCCTAGGTACTCCGTTTTCCGTGCAGACAGATTCTGTTTTTTTCCGAAACCCGGGTCTCCATCAAGGTCTTTTTTTAGACCCTACTGCGTTAGCTCTGATTTAGTTTTTCTCTTTTTTTATTCTCGGCCAGAAAGCCGTTCTGGGCCCCTCTCCTTTTGCAGACGAGGAACAGGTTCAGATTTATCCGACTGGGTGATCGCGTTCGTTTTTCAGAACTTTCTCCTTACGGCCCTTGAGTTTACAGAGATGTCTCTTTCCCGGATATTGTTTTTTCCACGACAGGCCCTTTACTCTTGATGCACTATTTATCACTCCAAGACCGGTCCTTTTAAATAAAAATGGTCTCTTCCTCCCCTAAAGTATGCTGACGTCCAGCCCCAAGCACATGTCTTTCTTTTTTCCCCCCCCAGATTGGAGATGGATTGTCCGGGATTGAGGCTACTACAGCCACTAAGCCCCTTCCGGTAGTGGTATGGCAAACCCCTCCTCTTCCTAGAACCTCTTCCCTGCTTTTTTTTACGCCGCTGGCCCGGGAGGGTGGACCCTGATTGATAAGCTTAACAAGACTTTCCTGGTGCCCCATATAATATTAGTGTTTCCCCTCCCCTTTGCCTCTGTTCTCGCGAAAATCCTCAAAACGGCTCTTCCCACATGACCCCAGTCCTCTTCATGCCGACTTCTTTCTTTTCCTGAGATCGCTGTCTCTTTCGACCCAAGTCCTCTCCAAACTTTCCCCTAGTCTATGGACAAACTAAAAAACCCCCCTCCTCTTTCCTGACCCCCACTCCATAGAGTCATAACCCCACGAGGTTTAATTCCCTTATCTCCTTTCCTCAAAGGTGGAGATAAAAACCAACCCCCCACTCACGGAATGATATCTATACCGGACCCCCTCCCTTAGGTTGATGTTGATTGAGAGCTTCGCCTTATGTCTCGTTTTGGTGTCCTCTGAATCTCCCACTTTACTGAACCAGGTCCTCTCTTGCCTTTATAGGGTGGTCCCAGAATGAGTAGGGAGGCAGAGAGAGTTTGTGTGTTAGTTTGCCCCATGACGATTCTCTTTCCCCTACTTCGTCAGTCGACGATCAGTAATTCCTACTCAGTAGTTCCACTTTTTCTGCTTTCTTGGAGTGGCATAGGCCGCGACCACTGCAGGGGTTCAGGAAAACCCGACTCTCTCGCCCGGGCAGAAATTTATGGTACTCTGAGTCATCACGGGCACCTCCCTTTTAGCCCTTTTTTCCCGCTATGAATCGGCGGCAGCATTGTTTTTCTTCCCATTAAAAACGACCGGGCCGGAAGTTTTCGAATGATGGGGCGGTGCGTAGAAGTCCAGACCGTCCCCCTCCATCGCCCTTCCCAGAACGCCGCATTGGCGTGGGGCGTGATAGTCCAGCTTCAGATGAGGATTCCTCTCCCCCCTTTTATTTCCAACACGATCTTTCGTGAGACCCTAGGATGAATCATTTTATTTCAATGGACCCCCCCATGTTTTCCCCATCCTGAGGCAGTCAATAGCTGACACTTCCTCTTGGTGTTCCCCGAAAACGCGCCTAAAAGGCTTCCACGATCGCCATGACCACTTTTCTGCTGCACGGAGGCGGTTTACCGTCCTTTTCTCCTGTTGATCACATACTCGAACATCCCTTCCTTCTTCCTCTACCCTCCTTCTCTCGCGTAAAGATATGTTTGACGGCGACGAACTTTTTTTCCAGTTCCCCCCCCACCTACGATTGGGTCTTCCCTTATTCTAGTCAAGGACTCAACACCCTTCTATTGATCATTCTGCGCCGGACTGAGCAAAGCCGTCTAAAAAATCTTTCTCGATTTACGATCTGATCCCCCCTGGGTCCTTGCTACTCCAATCCCTCCTCGGACGAGTCACTCTCTCACTACCTTATGTCCACCTGTATCCCCCCCTCCCTCTCTCCCCATCCCACTCTTAGTAGAACTCCAAATAGGTTCCCAGAGATTACCGTCCCCAGTGCAGAGTAAAGTTCCCCCCATTTCTTCCTCTTTTTTTCGAGATAACTATCGAGGAGACACCACCGTCAAAGCAAAAGCGGCCTTCGCTCTCTAGTACCTCAAAGAACTCCTCCCGACAATCACCCTGTTTTCCAGGGCCCACAAACACTTGCCTTTTTCACCTCCTGTCGGTCGGAGACGGAAGAAGGAGTTCCCCCCTTTCCCCTCAGTTCTTGGTGCACCCGACCCCCTGCAGCCCTCAAGATAGTCCTTCCCCCCCCCCTACAAGAGAAATAGAGTGGCTGGTCTTTTCTCGTCCAGCACCGTTGCGGATTCTATCCCTTGATTAATTTCTTCTCTAGGTGTCTCCTTCTTCTTCCTGTGGTGGTCTGAGGATCCGCCGATCGATCGTCACCCCCCTTTCAGAAGGGCTGAAGCTGGTTGGTGATTACCCTTTCTCCCCCCTTTTCCCCCTTTCGTCCTGTCGCCCTTCTCTACTTACCAAAACGCCGTAAGTTCTTCCAGTTCTTCACGAACTATTTTTCCTTCCCCCCCCCAGTACCTTCTGCGCATACGGTCTATTCGAACCTTAATGAAGGTCTTCATCCCTCGTCGCTCTTCCTCTTTTTTGAATCAGGTTGGAGACGGACGTATCACACCTTCCAAGCCGCAACCTCCTCCTCCCTCCCTTGTCCACATCATAGAGCACTATTATTCTACTGGAAACCACCTGGATAAATCCTCTGTTTTTCCATGTGTCTGACTCCTCTCCTCCCCCCGCCCGGTCTGGTGAAAAGCAGGAACCCCCGGTTAACTGTCTCTCTCCCTCTCCATTCTATAGACGGCATCGAGGTTGTTTGTAGCTTTCTTTAGTATTCTCCTAGCACTTGTTACCAGGCCGCGTTTGTGAGAGCATCGCCCCCTCGTCCTCTCCAGCCTTCCTCACGGAGGCCCGCCGCCGGAAGTGCTAGGGATTTCCCCCCTCACACCTCTTCCCTTTAAGCGATACCTCCCCGCAACCTTGTACGGTGCCGCCGCCCAACCGCGTCCTTCAATCTATAAATGTATTGTGTTCTCGTTCAACAGCCCAGGGGTCGTACTAGACGAATACCAGAACCTTTAAACAGTACGGGTGCCGACCCTTTACCCAGAGCTCCGCTCCCCTCTCCCCTCAGACCATGAACAGGTGGACTTGCCGAAAATTGTGTCTATTTCTTCTCCCAAAAAGGTTGGACCCCGTAGTATAGGCTTCCCTCTCGTCTTCTAGAGACGATAAGTACTTTTCCCCCAAGGCCCCCCCCCCCCGAGACCTGTCTTAGTCCCCCTACCTGCTACGTCCCGGGTCAGGCGGCGATTCCCCCCCTCAGATCTACCAACCCCCTTTCTGCTTCTCCCCCTTGCCGACGTCCAGCTGCTTTCCAGGAGAGCCTGAACTGCTCCATGTCCCTGAATCATTGCTTCCTCACCCGCTCTCTCCTCTTTTTGTAGGCCAGACTTTGTCGTTCGTCGCACTTGCGGAGGGTTTCTCCCTTCCTCCTTCTACCCATCCACCGCTGTGTCCGCGAAAGTGGACTCGGCCGAACTTGTATAAGATCAGTCCTTATTAATGCCCCTCCTCTTCCATCGGCCCCCTGAGAAGTTTCCCCTTCCATTTTACTTTCCCCAGCCGCCCCGGAATTTTTACCTTGTCTGCTCTCCAGCGTATCTCTTCTCGTTTTTTAAAGTATCGTATTCCCCCACCGTTCGTTCTAAGGACGGTTTCCTTCCCCTCCCCCTTCTGTTTTGATTCCTCCCTCCCCTATTTGCAGCCAGTCCATTTCGAGATAGTTTTTTCTTCTCCCTATCCCTGTACTTTCTTACTTGAGGCTGAAGCGACGCAAGGTCCCCTTCCCTCCCGCAGCCCATTATCGGAAAGGCCAGTAATAGGGTTTTCCCGTTTTTCGAAGGCAAGGCGAGACAATTTTCCCCCTTGATCTGAGACCTTCTCCCCTTTCCCCCCTTGAAACAGCGAGGGACAAAGATAGAGGACAAATATAACCCGCTTCTTCAGGCCCCCATCCCCCTTGTCCCCCCCTCCCCCTCCCTGCGAAGTAGAGTTCGTGTGCTATTAACTACCCCCCTTTCCTCATCTTCTCAATGAACTGCACCGCTAACGGCGCCCGACCGTGATCCGGGTCACGTCTCTCCGAACTTTTGTCAATTCTTAGTTTAGAGTGGTCCTTTCCGTTCCTTTTCGGAGAAGGAGCATCTCCGCACTCTTTCCCTCAGGAGCACGTTTCGTGCAGCCCGCCGATCACGTCGCGGGGGAGACGACAAGTTTCCATCCCGGAACCCACCCTTTCTTTTAGGCCGCTCGCCGTCCTACAGTAGTCTTCTCCCCCCCGAAAAAGGCTTCAACAGCTTTCCCTAGTACCCATAACTTGACACCTTTCGACCATTCTCGCTCCGGGCTAAGCACCGAATCGAAAGAATCCTATCTGCGCCTTATGTCTTCCCCCCCCCTTCGGCCCCCCCAACAACCTCCGCGCGGATGAAGAGGCGGTAATTTCCTAGTCGCTACCCGTAAGTTCGCCTCCGGATTCCTTTCCCACATCTCTTCCTCCCTTTGTTTCAAATCGCTGGCGCTTGAGGCCGGGGTGCGCCATTTCATCTCAATTTCCCCCTTTTTTCGACCGTCGGAAAGTGAAACGCTGTGGAAAATCCGTCTTTGCCACGACGCC
>Ga0179591_1284149_pt1 | contig 11529 bp, 9 predicted proteins | sample CZOMad2_1_08_16f_FD_182891 | JGI IMG/M metagenome (GOLD analysis project Ga0179591, IMG submission 182891) | Vadose zone soil fungal communities from Angelo Coast Range Reserve, California, USA - CZOMad2_1_08_16fungal (PacBio error correction) | ecosystem: Environmental > Terrestrial > Soil >... | reverse complement strand
GTCTACCCCTGTCCTTTCCGGTTGCGCGTTCAACGCAGTGACTCCCCTTTTCCCGTAGTAGATGAAGTAGATCCCTTCCTCGAGCCGCAGGTGCAGACGGTCGACGCCGTCTCACTCCCCGTTATCTGTCGGTGCAACAGCGCGATAGTCCCCCCCCTGCTAAAAAATCCACGAGCCTCTCTCCATTGGACGAACCATAAAACTTCTTTCCTTTCAGCCCCCCCACCGTCCCCCCCTCTTGGTGCTGTGATAGCTCAGCGGAGGACGGGGGTCTACTCCCGGCTCCGTGCGTCCTAGTTGTGACCTTTCATAGAGACTTTATCCCTGCCCCGCCCCCCTTTCGTCTCCGGGGTTCCCTTGTTATTCTTGGGGCGATGATGAGGTTATTTTTGAAGGAAGACCTCGACTCCCCCTTTTCTCTTCTTGACCCGTCGCGCCCTTCCCTGCGCGTCTGTTTTAGTCCCCATTTCGAATTTTTGTGCAGGGCAGCGGATAGGAGGCCGGATTGGCCGGCCCCCCACCCCCCCCCCCCCACAGCAGTCCCTCTTCCCTCTGAGAATTCCTTTAAAGAGGGGTCTCTCTCCTAGTTATACCTTCCTCGCTTGGCGTTTCCGCTGGCTTTTCAAACGCCGGAGGTTCTTTTTCGCCTCTCTAGGGCTTCCTGGGCCTGCGACCACAGCTGACTCTGACCTGTGGGCTTTTCCACGCTACATTTTAGTAACTCCAGAATTCACATCGTTGGCGGCGATTTTACCCCTTCTAGTTGCGGGGTGAAGCTTTAGATCCCCGAGTCCCTCATATCTTTTCAGGCGAATCGCGGATGATTCGAGCTTTTCCGTGTTCCTCCTCCCCATTCAGCCGTTTAAGAAGCCACTAGTTGTCCGACGACCCCACGCATTCGCGCGCCCTCGCAGCGAGTTTTGCCAGGTCCTCTCTTCTAGGACACCTGACGGTTTTTAGTATGTCCGATGTGTCTGTTTTTTTTCAGAGCTCTCCCCCCTTTCCTGAAGTCGTTACTCCGTGTCTTCTATTGGAGTAATCTTCCCTTACCTCCGCTTATACAGTTTCGTTGTCTCTGGATTCTGCGCCCCGAGTCCGACGCAGGTGTGGAGTTTGGCACTTTCCTCTTACTTTGGATCTTCTTCTTTGAAGCCTTAAGGGCGAATCTTCCACGCTGCAGACGGAACCGCTGTGCAGCTCGAGTTGCCTTGACGTAGTACGCAACCCCCCCCCCCCCCCCCCCCCCCCCTCCCCCACCCCCCACCAACCCACCCAAAACACCCCCCCCTGCTCCTTTCTCCGAGTAGCGAGCTTCCCACAGCGGCGACTCGCTGGCCTCTCCTCACGGAGACGATTCTTCCCCCCTCCCCCCCCCCTTTCTTAACGACCCGGCCTCCCCGCGGCTTTTTGAACAGGCCGCCTTTTTCTTAACTGAGGAGGCGACCTCCCTACTTCTTGTCACGAGTTTTGAGCAGCAGAGCCTTTTTCCTCTTTCCCGATTCCGACGTCATAGAGTTACCTTCGCAATTTTAAGAGCGTGGGCAGCGCTCGAGAGCATTGCAGGCTTATCTAGGAAACCCTATTTCCTTCGCCCCACTGGGGTAGAGACACTCCAGCAGGGTTGTGCTTTTCGAATCGATGGCTGAGCTTGGTGCCTTGATTCCCCTTCCTGCGAACACGCTGGGTTTTCACGTTTCATACGCGAGTTTCCCGTCGGGGATACCCCCTCCCTCGTGTGTGTTTTCATTTAGACGCCACCGTCCCAGACGAGCACCCCTCTCTCTCGCACCAGCTGACTTGCATACTGGGCAAGCTTTCTTTCATCGAGCAGGCGACTTCCTCCGTCCCCCCCCTCTTCCCTCCTACGATCATTCCTCCATAGCTGACCTGCTCCAATCCTTTCTTCGCGAGACACGTCGTCATAGTGCTGTTCTCGGCTCGGCGTCCATGGTCCCGCAGAGGTTGCGCCCCATTTCCCCTCTCCCCCGGATTTCCCCGCCTGGGCCCTTAGGGATAGGGCTCAGGAAGGGCGATAAGTTTCTGTGCAGGATATTGGATACTTTGCGAGGTCGCGGACGACCCCTACCTTCTGTTTTGGACTCTTTTTTTTTCGATTGGCCTACGGCTCGACTATTCCTGCCGTCGCGCGAGCGTTTTGAGAAGCGCTGCACGCGAAGTCCCGGCCGAGCCAACTCCGTCTTTGATGCCTTTTTTCAGGTTTTGTTCTCAGAAGAAAATGCCAGTTCTACTTTTTCACCTGCGCAGGACGGGGCGCCCGCGCACTGAGGGCCCGAGTCCTCCCTTTTTTCCGGATTCTTACTCCCGAGAAGGAAGACTTCGATTTCTCCCCCCCCCCCCGGTGCCGCCGAGCCCGGGAGCCTCTCGGGATCTCTACCCCTTGTGAACGAGCTTATGGGCCTTTCCTCATCCCCTTCCCTTTTTTGTTGTTGAGAGAGCTTCCTCCCACTTCCGCACCGCCCGAGAAGTAGATGAGCGCCCCGATCCTTCCCGCTTCCCCGAGGCCAGTTCTCTGTGCCATCCAGGGGGAAGGATCCCCGATCGGACTATAAGCCCACAGCCTGCGCGCGTTTGCCCTCCGCGGAGCGACTCCGCCGCCTCATGGTTTTATAGCGGTTTTGCCTTCCTACGCGAGGGGCTTCTCCCCGCCTTGCTCGGTCACCGACAGTGTATTGATAGGCCCTGTTCTTTTCAACTCGATCGCTCGACTTTTTCCTTTCCCTCTAAGTTCGATAAGGAGTAGGCGATTTCCGACTTCCCCCTCTTTGAGGGCGATCGGAGGACCCGCGGTCAACGTCGATCCCAATTCCTACGAAGACGTCATTTTTCCCTAGTCCCGGGCTTCTCCCGAGACGATTTTACCTGCGTTACTTTTCGATTTTTGCACGCGCCTCAGTCAGGGAAAGCGTTCGCCGAATCGAGAACAAAGAACCCCCTGCTTTTTCCCTTTCCCATCTTCCTTCTTAGGCCCGTCCATCTCTATGTGAATGATTTCCCTTCCATCGCCCCCCCTTGAGTTTCTTACGATGTGTAAGCATTTGATGCGCTAACCCGCAGAGTCCACGGTGCTTTTGCCTTCTTTCGCAAGACGGTCAGGTGTTTTTCATTCCACCTAAAGTGGACAAAACCCTGTGATTTCTTTGTATCCCACCCCTTCCCCCCCTTTCTCGATGAAGTTTAGTTCCACGTGTTCGAAGAACATTCCAGCGACTCATTGAATCGCGCTTACGCGCACTCTCCGAGGGCGGGACTTTTTTCTATCAGAACCAGTTCGTCGCCGCGTTATTGACCTCCCCCCCTTTGCAAGATCTTTTCTGCGACCTTGACCCGCTTCCTCTCTATTGAATAGATCACAGTCCGATATTAGACTCCGAGTCGGTCCTCGCCTGCGCACCCTCTTGTTCCCCGCGGCTTCTGTTCTCTTCCCCATCTTTTTCTAACCGCCCCCTTTCCGGCACGCTGTTCTCCCCTTCCCGTTTCCTGACGTGACCAGAGGGTGGAGCTTCCCCTCTCTTGAGCGTCGGCGAGGACAACTCGAGAGCAGCTTTTTGACTCGCTCGTCTTATCCTCGAAGACGATCTCCCTTGAGCGCACATGTGCTGCACAGCGTCCGTAGGTTTCTCCCCCCCTCGGGGCCGATTTTTTCCATTTTCTCGGGCTGGGCCCCTCCGAGCTCAAACTTTATGGAGGATTAAAACTCACAGTTCCTCCCTTCTCGCTTGAGGCGAATCCTTACAACGACATCCCAGCCGCGGTCGCCGAGGAAGCACTCTCCCAGCCCCCCTCGCCTTTGGACAGACTAGTTACGCGCTGATTCCCCCCCTGCTCATTCGTTTCACTAAATAGGGTCCCGTCTCTTTCCCAGAGTGTTCCTTTAAAAGCCGCACTGGCTGCGCCCAGGCGTTTTTTTTTTCCCACGGGAGGCCCAAAGCAGATATGTGCTTCCCCGTCCCCCTCGCCTTTTCGCGTATCCCTCTCTTACATCGCGTTGGAAGCATGATTCTCCATTCCCCCTCCTCGCGCTCGGCGGCTTGAGACGTTTCTTCTCCCTTTAACCATTTCGAACCACTCAGTGTTGAGAAGCTTCTCCCACACGGAGAGTACTTCTGGAGTACGATTTCCTTTTTCCCGAGCAATTTTCCATTTGCTCTCCTAGCTGTTGAGAAATTCCCTTTGCCCCTTGACCCCCTGTCGCGCGCCCGACCATGTCCCCCCGTTCACGACCAGACGGCCAACTTCCCCCCCTTTAGTACCTCGCACTACATTTCTTTATACAGCCCATGATTCTTTCCCCCTCGGGAACCCCGCCAGCTGGATTCTGAGGTAGGCCCGTTCCTTCCCCGAGTCCGATCAAAGCGAAGGCCTACTTCTTGGGTTTTTCTACCCCCTTAACCTTTTTCTCGCGAATGGCGGGGACCTTTCGTCAAGAAGTCCCCCTCGAGGGCAGGACCCAACTCATCCCCAAGAAATCTCCTCAACACCGACTTCGATTCGAGGCTCGGCACTGCTATTGCCGATCGTCTGAGACCGGGAAACCAATGCTCTTTTCGAGACGGACGCGAATCGCCGGTCTTCTCTCCTCCCACGTCCTTTCCTCTAGCTCCTCCTTTAACCCTGGTGGATTTCTTTTTCACTGTGGCAACGCACTCGAAGGGAAGGGATAGGAGTTTTCTTACTTTCCCGTCGGTCTTTTACTCTAAGGGTGCTGTCACGGTTCAATCTTCTTCTCACCCCCGGTCGCCCTCAAACGTTTCTCGTCCTTGCCTTTTTGACTGCTGCGTCCTGAGAAAGGTTGCAACCTCGGATCTGCTTCCTCACTGCGACCTTCTGCAAGGAATTTTTTGCAACCCGCTTTGAGAAAAGGGAGTCCCTTCCCCCGCTCCTTGTCCTCATCATACGTGTTGTTTGTTCTGAGTTCCGTCTAGTATTAATTGAACCCGTGTCGAAGTTCAGCGGGGTCCCTTTTACCCTCGACGTGATCTTCAGTGAATAGAAGAGGTCCCTAATGAAGGTTGCCTCTCACATTTATAATCCGTTGAGTTTTGTCGGTGTTCCGCGGGTTGAGAGACACAATCCAGCCCAGGAGTAATACTCGAGCCTCCTCTCCCGATATTCCCTAGATTAGTTTGCGTGGGACCCAGGGTCAAGTGCAAATCCCAGTCCAGGTTTTTTTGTTTTAGGAGTGGAGCCGATGAATCCGCGTTCTTCATCGGAGCCTCTGATTGAACACCGGTCTGAGACATCATAAGGAGAGCCATTGCCGTCTCCGACGTCGGGGTGTATTGTAGCCTTGCTGGGCGATCTCCTGTCGTTTTTCTTCGACAAATTATTGACCTACTTGCTCGCTCCTAACTTTCTGGGACCCCGGTGTAGTTGTCAAATTTCCCTGGGCAACGGTCCGAGCGACTCGATTCGAGATTTTCATCGAACAGTTCTGAGCATGAGTAATGGAAGTCGTTGTCCTGCATATCTTTAGATCATTTGTCCGGTAATCGCCCCTCTGTAGTGGCTTTTGAGTCCCTCCTTCGGTTGCCTGAGAAGAACGTCTCGTCTCTTCCCCCTGTGCTTACAAGCTCCCAGGGAGAACAATTTCGGCAGATGGACTGAACACCTTTGAACAAATAAGAAGTACTCCTCGTAGTTGTCCTTGCTTTCGCCTGATAAAGAGGGGGCCCCAGAGGAGAGAGCGCACTCCCGGAAGACCGATCCCTCCTCTTCTTTCTGCGACCCGCGGGAAGCTCTCTTGTATCATAGACAATGCCGTGGAACTGTACCGAAATATCTTTCCCCTTTTCCCTATGCCGACGAACTCACAGCACTTAGCATCGCCCCCACCGCTAGTGAACAGGCACCTCGACGGCTCGGCACGGATTTCTTTTTCCCCTCTTGGTTTTTGATCAGCGCGACCAATAGTAGGTCTCCCTGCTTGCTGGCTTTGGCTTTTTCCCCGGCGTAACTTCTCGAGTCAAGTTCTCTTTTTAGTCGAACCCCCCCTTATTCGAGGCCGGACCTTTAATTTTGGTGCACCGCGCGCGCATAAGCACCACTTTGATCTCTCTCTTTCAGTTCTCTTCGACTTCATTTCCCGTCAACGCTTCTCCTGGTACCCTCTTCTTGTGTTTTGTGCGTCAGACTGTCGTCTGCCTTCTTCGTCTCGTTCTGCATCGACCGCTCTCTTCCTTCCCCCTCCGCTTCCCCTGCAGGAGAACGTCTAGACCTAGCCAACCAAGAGCTCCACGCCTTTCTTCCACGTTCTTATATGGTATGATTACGGCGCCATCGTTCAATGAAGCGGGTCACCAGGAGACTCCCTTCTGAATTGCCCTATAGGACTAAGAAGCTAGTACCCCCCGCCTATTCTTTCCGCTGGGCCGGCGTTAGATGAGATCAGCTTGCAGCGATTATTTCCCAGACCTGTCCCCCTCCCTTTCCGACCCAGAACTAGTTCCTCTTTCGAGACTCGCATTTGGCTAGAGTAGCCGTTTCGAAACCTTTTGCATTTAGAAAGTCCGAGCGGTTGTCCGTCTTTTATTACCCCCCTCCTCCCCCCCTTTTGTGTTGGAGATTTTTCTAAGCCAACCGTTTAGATCCCTCCGTCCACCTTTTTGCAAGCAGCTAGCCTACCTGGCCCGGGGCACGCTTCTTATCAATAGAGAGGCTGCGTCCGGACAGCGTGGATCTTCTTTACTTTAAGATAAGTTTCCCCAGTCCTTTCCTGGTGACTTTCCCTTTTTCCCCCCCCCCCCCCCCCCCCCCCCCCCCCCCCCCCCCCCCCCCCCCCCCCCCCCCCCCCCCCCCCCCCCTACAACGTTAGGCGCGAAGCCAACTTCTTCTGATCATTTTTTGTGCGAACGCATGGTCCCGCCATTTGAGGATCGCCATGTGCCGAGTACTGCGCCATCCGCTTGAACGCTGGGACATCGGGTTGGGTCCCTTCTTTTTCAGTACGCCGGTTACGCTCCTTACGTTCTGGATATTGTGGTATCCCCGGGCGACGATAGTCACACCCCTTCTCCATTTTGAATACGTAGCCACTCGAAGAAGGATTCTCCCCCGAACTTCGAGTTCCCTTTCCCAGTAGAGCTTTTTCCCATTGCATGGACCCTCTAAGCACTTTTGAGAACTCCACGGTCTTTTTTCGGCGGTAGTGGGTGTCTCCCCTCGCAGCGTTGCCCAGAGAACATGAGCCCTCTTTCCCGCGCTTCTCTTTTCACCCCACCTCGCGAAGTCTGTCTCCTTCTCTGTCCTGCTTTCCGCTCCGACGTCCCGCGTGGCCGGGGGTCGCGCTCGCCTGTTGACCTGCAGCTCTTCCCTCTTTTTTCTTCGGTGACCTCGGTAGGGAGCCTCGCCCTCCCGTTGTTGTTGATTATAGTCGACCTACCAGAGCTTTTCACCGCAGTTCGACGCTTCCTCCTCCCCTTGATTCTTTCGACACCCGTGCTGATAGGCATCGTCGGGCCGTTTCGAGTCCTCCGGACCCTACCCAGCTGTTTGACACGGTCAGAGTCGCCGGAGCCTCGGTTAGAATTTTTGCTGCGGGTGACGGCAGAGGTTTTCTCCCCCTCACCGTTGCTCGGAATCCTACGGCGGTATGATTCCTTCTTTGAGCCCCTCTCACCGATCGTAGACGTGTTTCCCATGAATACGCGGGCCGTACGGCCTTTCCCATCGATGAGAGGAATTTTGTCTTTTCCTCTACCCTCTCACGAGGTCCTTCGATAACCCCCTGATCCCCCCTTTCCCCTGGCTTCACCGCCTGATATTCCCCCCGGCCGATTCCGAGACGATGGACCCTTATTCTTTGAGCGACGCTGAATCTCCTCCTCTGGGACATGAGTTTCCCCCCAGCGGACCCCTCCCCCTCCTGGACTCCCCTACCAGGCTGTACGAAATCTCCGGGTCAATTCTATTCTTTCAGATCGACCCCGAACCTTCCTCTCCTCTTTCATTACGCCCTCAGATGCGTCTAACGTTGTCCCGTACTTTTAGCTGGTCGTGCGCCAACTTAGCGGTTCGGGTGGCTGCTCAACCTCGCACGGCTCTCACACCCCCCCGTTTCTTTCCTACTCTCCCTCTAGAGATTTTGATTTTTGACCCCAGTTGTTAGCCGCCCGAAGGTAAACGAGCCTCGAAGATGATAGATTCCTTCCTTCCCGCGGACCACGAGTCTCGAGTCTCTAAGAAAAGTTCCCCTTCCCTTTGACTGAAAGCTGGGAAAGATGACGATCTAGCTAACAGATCGTCATCGCCCAATCCTTCCCCTCCCTCTTTCCTTTAGATTCTACCAGGGAGCTTTAGACCCCCCCACTTCCTGTCCCCCTCCCTTTCGTTCCTTCCTCCTCAGTACATAGGTTCCTGAGTGTTGTGCGAACGCTGTTCGCTTGTGAGGCGCGTAACCGGGTTAGACCCGTTCCCCCCTCTCGGAGGTTTTTATTACGATCTCATTTCCTGCTCTCTGACGAGGCCGCTGAGCTCGACGACGACTTCGTAATTCATCTAGCGAACCCGGTATGACCCCCCCTCTCCTTTTTTCAGTTGTCTTCAGCGTGGGAAAGACTTCGAAATGTGATCGTGCCCCTTTTCCGAGCTCAACGTGGTCTGATTTCTGACGCTTTGAATCAAAACACCGTTTCCTAGCCGCATCCGAGTCCTCCCCCACGACTAATTTCGCGCCCGTTCGCAGATATCCCAGAGCCTTTCCCCACGAGGAATCCTTCTTTTCGATGAGGTACTCGCTCTGGCCAGCACATCTAGTAAAGGACGACATTGTCCGTAGCCCGTAGAGTTCTTGTCCTTCCAAGAGTTATTGAGAGCCCCAGGGCTTTTGTCCGGTCAACGCCCCTTTCTTTGGCAACGGAGGCTCCGAGATTCCCGACTTCTTACCAAGGTAGATGCCTTTTCGACCTACAAGATTTTTATTTGATTTTTCTGCTCAGCGCGATGGTTCCCCCGGGAAGAAACGAGTGTTGCTGAGCTCCCCCCCCCCCCCTCCTCCCTATTTTGCGTGTGAAGAGTTAGACTTTTTACGCTCCTGCCGGACATTCGTCCTTCTTTGGTCAGGCCTCTGAGAGCTGCCCCTTGTTTTTTTTTCGGCCCGAATTCTGTTCGATTGCCAAGAGGACACGCCCCCCCTCTCCTGATTCTGATCTCAGCGATGATGCAGGACAACTACTTCGGGCCCTCATTGATCTCGATTTTGATTGATGTTCAATCTCGGCCCTAGTAGCGCTGAAACGTCAACGCTCTGAATCTGCATTGGTTCGACAAGTCCTCAGTTCCGTTTCCAGTAGAGCGTTTTTGTCTTTTCTCCTCCCAGTCTCGTTCGTCTGCCAAAGCCATCCCCTCTCCCCCCCCTCCCTCCCCCCGCCGGAGCTGTTCGATGGTCAGGCACCGGGAGGGTAATCTGATCTCTCTTGTTCACCCTTGCTTTCTCCGCGACAAGAAGACCTGCCGGGGCTGTCTCTCCCAAGTCAGCGAGTTCTTTCTCCACCCCCCTGCTGTGTCTTTTCTTTCAACTGTGGCACCTAATGACACGCCTTTAGGACCTTGCGAGAGCTCGTTAGGTTCCTTACCGCCTGGGGGTTGTCCGGTTGTTTCCTTCTTTTTTTCCCGTGAATTTCCCACGGGGATGCCCCTTCGTAGATGTCCTTCCCGAGCCTTTTTTGAGCAATCCGGATCCTGATTTTTCCACTGAGACGACGGCAAACTGCCCGGCCGGAGTTTTTCCCCCAAGATGAAGTGAGAAAACGCAGGTCCCCTCCCTTCCTCCCCCTTTTCTTTTTCGTTTGTTGAGAGACTCTTTCTGTTTCAGTATCGGCGTTGTCCCCCCAAGTTGTGCTCGGGCTTTTCCCAGTTGTCCCGTCGTACTATAGTCAGCTTTCCTTGCATTCTGTCCCTTTGAAATTGAAGCATCCGCCTCTGCGTCCCTTCCCTCCCCGTGCTTGTTTGATTTGTCGTCAAAGAGGGTATTTGAGATAAGCGTCCCAACCCAAACGGCCGCCCCCTTCGATCTTGTAGAGTTGATCCTTTCGATGGTGCGTGCCAGTTCCCCCCCCTACCCCAAGTCACAAGTTGCTCGCTTCGAGGAGGACGTGGAGCTTCTTTTTTCGAAGCGGAGATCGTGCGGCGATCTGTTTGAACCGGGAGAGATCGGCCGCGCCCCTTGGTGCCTATCAGGCGAACAGCTCGACGTGGCCTTCCCACTTGATAGGGATGTCTTTTTTCAGGAAGCCAGATTTCCCCTTTTCACGTGCTTTTTACCAGCCTTTCTATCGTATTGGGGAAGTTTACCCAATGCGAATTCTTATCCTTTTCCCCTTAAGACCCGAGGCTCATCTTGAAGACATCTACCCAGCTTCGACATGGTAGGTCCCGAAGTTTTGTACTTCCCCTTCCTCCTAGCTCCTGTAGTCAGGTCATATCCTCTTTTCTGGGACTCTTTTTTCAACCGACGAGGGTTGCGCGCGATCACGTATAGGGAAATTGTTCTTGCCCCGGCAGAGCCCTTCCTTACAGCTGGCTCCCGAAAATCACCCTTAACTCCCGAAGTACCCCTCCTTCGTGTCGGTTTAGCAAAACGTCGGCTTCCCAGGGGGGAACCCTTTCCCGAGTTTCGTGCCTTCCTCCTGCTCGATAGTGTGCATGCGGCAAGAGGCTCGTCGCGGATCTCTCCCCTTCCCTCCCTCTTTGTCATCCCCTCTCGTTCGTTTAGCCCTGCCGACCTCCCTGTCGCGCTCATGCGCAGCGGCTTGGGAACAGCACACTCCTCTTCTCGACTGTCGTCCTTTTACTCGATGGTCGGGGAGGCAACTAGTCTTCGTACTCAGCGACCTCGTGTTATGGATAGTGGTCATCCCCTTTTTCCCTTAGCGCATGTCGTGTATTTTTCTTCCTCCATTCCTAAGCTCGGCACTACTGTTAATGGCACCGAAGCGCGAATACTACAAAGTGGGAGATACTTCGTTGCAGCACTCTGACCCCTTTCCTCCCTCCTGGCGAAATCTTTCGCAGAGAATTTAAGGCCTCGTTTTATAGCTCGCGTATGTACGCTTTCGGTCCGTGCTATCACCGAGTCTCGCAGGTCCCAAATCTTCGCTCTTTTCAATCCGATCTACCCTCCCCAAGAGGTTCCAGCGAAGCCCCTTCTCCCCTATGTGCGCGGCCAGGAGACGGTGAGACCCCCCTCGCTTCTGCCCGTAGCGAGTTTTTTCAAAGAGGTTTTTTGCATCCCATCATTCTCCGTGAAGCAGCGCTTGCTCGAGGTCCCTTCGTAGAGGAAGCGGATGCTGTTTTATCTTTTCTCTCTCCTCGTCAGCGGCGTACCTCTACGCGAGCAATGGGCGTCTCCCGGGCTCCCAGGGGACTCGTTGGCGAAGCAGATCGGAAGAGGCGAGGTTTATGGTTCCTCCCCCCTTTTTAACAGTTCTCACGTAACTCTCAGGTTGATTTAGGGGGTATTACCACTTCGCCCTTGTAGGAGCAGCCCCTTAGCCGAGACTCCAGAAAACTCGT
>Ga0179591_1258353_pt1 | contig 11529 bp, 15 predicted proteins | sample CZOMad2_1_08_16f_FD_182891 | JGI IMG/M metagenome (GOLD analysis project Ga0179591, IMG submission 182891) | Vadose zone soil fungal communities from Angelo Coast Range Reserve, California, USA - CZOMad2_1_08_16fungal (PacBio error correction) | ecosystem: Environmental > Terrestrial > Soil >... | reverse complement strand
TTTTCTTCCCTCCCTCCTTTTCCTCCCTTGTGGTTGTTTGAGAATTCTATTTAGGAATTTTCGGCCCTCTTTCCTCGGACAAAATCTCACCGAAGAAGTTCCTCTCCCTAGCCGAGGCTAGTCCCAGGGTGCGGCTTTTACCCTCCGTTTTACTCGGTGCTCCTACAACGAATTTTCTTTCTCTCGGTGCCCGACAGAAGCTGTCTCCAAGTCAGACGGTTGTTTACCCAGATCCTTCGTCGTGTTTTTTGGGCATTGAACCCCAACAAGGTTTTTTGTTGATTTGTTTCCGTACTAGTCATATCCTCAGTCTCTGATGGGTTTTCCCCCCATTTTCCTTCCGGTATTTGGTTGATTTCGCGTTCTGCCCTTGAGAAAATGGTTGTGACCTGCATTTTGTCCCAAATGCGCCTCCCCCCGGCCCAAGGGACACCCGTCCAAACCACCGCGTTTGCCCCCCCCTTCATGACCGATTATACCAGCGTTTTCCCCGACGACCGTTGCAGGATGCTTTCTTTTGCGATGTATCTAGACTTGGGCCTGCTCCACTTGTTGTGGTGGCGTATTTTCCCGTGACCCCTCGCTGACATTTATTATCTTTTCATTGTTCCACGTTTGTGCATGCGTTCTATTTTTCACTCTTCCTTCCTGATTAAGGACGAAGGGCCCCCCTGATCCCCGGATGAACCATCCCGTCGGCTCGCGCCCCGAGCGTGTCCCACACGAGGGGCTTCTCTGACTCCCCCCCAAGACGCGGGACGCATTTTTTTTCTTTCTACTCGGCCCCTGCGAGGGACCTCACGGCGGTTTTGGTTTCTTTTCGGTGTTTTGCGTCGTTCCGGTAGTTGTACATCCCGGTTTGATTAGTTGCCTGGCGTTTACGCTGGACACCGTTATTTTGCATTTCCCACTCGACGTCGCTGGCCCTAGATAGGGGCTTCCGTCGGGGCTCTAGGTGCCTTGGTGACACCTCAGGCGGAGCCCTGGTGGCCGTCCCACAGCTTGCTAGTGTCCAAAGAGTTTTTCTTTTTTACTGTTTCAGGGCTTTGTTTTTTTCTTAAGTCCCCAGAATGGAATGACGTAGTCCCTGCTCCCCCACTGAACCCCGACATCTCCCTGGGCCTTTTTTTTCCATTCCCCGTTTATCGCCCGTAATTACCAACTTTAACCCCTTCCCCACCCCCTGACAATAGCGGGCAAAGCCCGACCACTTCTATACCGGAGAGACTTTCTTTGGCGCATAGAATTAATTATTTCGTTGCTGATCTTAGGAATGTGTTCCTGGGGAAGCAACCCACGCCTCCCCACGTTCCCAACGGGAGCCCCTGGTGCCCCAGAAACGGAGTCCCCGTAGGATTCCCCTGGTGGCCGAAGACTTCCGTGAACTTTTTTTTCCTCCCCGATGCCCGATCACAGGGCTAAGTTGATCGTGCCGGTCACCGGTGGATTCGTAATATCCTCCATCGACTCCGGAATTGACCATGCGGTCCAGTGAATTATCCTTCCTTGGCCTTTCACCCAAAAGCACTCTTCTTACTTTTCAACTCTAGTCTTCTTCGAAAACCCTCTCAGAATTGGTCTTCCCACGCGTACCCTTCCCACATCCAGAGACTTTTCGGGGGCAAATTTTTCACGTATTTCCCACGTTCCCTTTTAGTGACAACCTTTGTCAACCCCTAGTAGGTTTCTTTTTTTGCCCCCATGGCCCGTCAGGGCTTGTTTTCTCCTTTGCCTTGTCCCCCCTTCCTGCCCTGGCTCGTGCACGTTATTAAAGGCCCCTACTCCGAATTCGCTCGCTACCCCGGGGCCCTCATTTTGTTTTTGTGTTAGGTCTTCTCTCGGCAGAGGTCTGCCGGGCCCCGCATGTCCCCTGAAGACCGGAGACTGGTTTGTTCTGGTTCGTCGTCGAATATGAGTAAAAGCTTTTCCTTTTCCTTTTCCCCCTCAGTAGTAATGATCACGGCCGGGTACCCCCCACCCCCCTTTCCGTTACTACCCCCAAGCTTTTTTTTCTTTAAAAGTCTTCCCATTTGAAGCTAGTAGAATACCGAGTCCGCACTTTTTCCGGCGAGCGTGCCTCTTGGGACCCCCCCCCCTTATTCCCCCGACCTTTCCCACTGGCTCGTCTGTGTCTTGGCCAACTCGATTCCCGGCAAACAACCGGCGGACTTGCGGTGTTTTTGCTGCCGACCTGCGCAGGCAGAGTGAATTTAGAAAGATTTCCTCTGTCTCGTAGGGGTCGGGCTGGCCGACTTTACAGCCGAAAAGCCTTTCCCCCCGCAGTCGGCGCGCGACCTTTTGTAGTTTGGTTGGTGTTGGCTGGGCTTTTTTTTGATCCCCCTTTGGCGGACGGCCTCTTCGACCCAGCAAAAGGGCTAAGTGCTCGTCGGTTTTGGGGGGCCCGTTTGGGTATTTGGCAAAATGCCAAAACTTCTTCCTTTCAAGTGACCCCTTCCCTGTGGACTGAGAGTCCCGGGGTTGGGGAAGGTTCCTCTGCGTCGTTTGGACAAAGGTAGATAGACCAGAAACTTGTGCGTTCGTGAAATGCTTTTTTGGGTTTTTCTGCGGTCCTTTCCCCCCCACGGCCTCGTTCTTTCCTTCTAGGATCAAGTTTGGTCTTTCGCGGGGGGGTTTTGTTACACATGTTTCCTTGCGGGGGGTGGGTGTTCAAACATTTTTTCGTCCCCCCCCCCTCCACATTTGCCTTTTGAGGCAGTGTCCTGTCCGGCCCCGTTCTCCCTGTTGTGATTTCGCCTTGCTTTCCATGCAACTTTTCTGGTCTGTTTTTTTGCTACCGGAAGTTTCCCCCCCCCGGGCCAGAGAGTCTTTACAACACATGAACCTGAGCCATCGTGAAGTTAGTTTGGAGGCAGCCTTGTTGATTTGTCCAGTACTCTTTAAGGATGGTGGCCCCTGTTACGCCTCTTTCGCCGGAAGTTTCTTGGCGTGTAATTTTCCCATAGAGCTCAGCCGTAAAGACCTGAGGAAAGACGAGACCCCCGCACCCAACGGCACCCCAAAAGCCATTTTTTCCTCCGCCCCCCCTTCACCCAGTCCACCCAAAACCTCCAACACCCGCTCCCCCGCCCCCACCCTCCTAAACATCCCGAAACAAACACTCACACCCTACGTCCTGAATAACCCACCCCCTTTATATACCCCAAGCACCAAATAACAAACAAATAGACCCCACCACCACAAAAAACATATCCACCTACGCCCCCTGTTATCACCAACCCCCCATTCCCCTGTCTTTCCAACACTCCTCAATTCCTCCCTACCAACTCTACTCTCCCCTTCCTTATCCCACTTCTATCCGGCCTGCACCCAAACACCCAGCCATTCACTATTGTTAGCCCCCACTTCAGACTCAATCACGCCAGCTCCCCCCAAACCTAACCAAAACCCTATTTCCACCCCCGCCCCCCCTTACCCCCTTCCACATCAGCTTGAACCTCCCAACACACCTAAACCAATCTCAAATATAAACCCCTTCCACCCCCCGCCCACCACCAAATACCCTCCCCACTCCTCTGCAAAAAAACTCCCCCTTTTCAAAAAAATTAACCCCCCTCTCAAAAAGACGCCCAAACTAACTCTCCACCACTCAACTCCAACCATCCACCCACTCTCCTAAATCCCCTACCCCTCAACACCACAAAACACCCACAACCCTTTACAAACTTACCTCCCCCCTCTCCCTCCGTACACTAGATCGAAAAAAAACCCCCATTCCTATAAACAAGACCAACAATATATCCTCCATCATTTTCGCAATTCCAACCACCACAACAACACACCCTCTCACCCACAAAAACAATAACAATAGGCTCTATAGCCCCTCTACTCCTCCTCCCAAACCCTTCCGCCACCCCTCCGAATTCCTAACCATACACTGCGTACCACCAAACTCTACACCCCCCCCCCAAAACTACCTTATCCTAACCCCCCTTAAAAACCTCCCACACAAACAACTCCCAAAAACACAAAAAACAACGTCCACCAAACCCCCCCTCCCTCTCACCTCCTATCCTCCTTCCCCAACAAAACAAAAAAAATAAACTTCCTTCTTCTCCTCCCACCCCATCCTCACCACAAATACCCATTTTCCACGCCCCCATCAACTCAGTCTTACAAACCTCCGCCTTCTCTCTCCCTCTACAACCACCCGCCACCCCCCCCTCCTCACACTAACACATTTCTCCCTCCTAAAACACCCCAACGACATAATCTAGCCCCCCCATTAACTACCTCTAACCACAATCAGAATTTTACTGAAAAAACTTCACCGAAAAAATCCTCAACACCTCCCCCACCACCCATATCACACACCGCCCCCCCCTAAACAACCCCGTTCATGCCCCACAACCCTGATGCTCTCCACTCAAAAACCACAACCTACCCCCCCAGCATTCACCCCCCCCAAACCACTACCAAAATAACAAAAAGAAACAAAATCACCTTTAACCAGCCCACAAAAAAAACCATTTCCTAATTCAAAACTCAAACTCCCACCCCATCACCCTAACCTCCAAAACATCAACACCAACAAACTGCATTTACACTCTCCGCCAAAATATCCCAAAAAAACACTCTAAAAAAAAAAAACCCCCACCACACTTATTCCCCCTTCCCCCCTGGGACTCCCCCCCCGCCCTCACCTTTTTCCCCGGCTCTCTTTTTCTTCTTCGAGGTTTTTGCATTGACCCCCCTTTTTTTTTTTCTCTTTCTTCGGTCAATTTTCTTGGGGCTAGTGTGGCCCCCCCCGCCCCGTCCGAACTGGGGTACGCCTCGCGGCTTCCCACCCTCTTGGGTTTCCTTCTTTCCCAGTTCGACGTTGCTCCATCCACCATTCCCGGACGTGTAACAGTCCCGTTTTCTGACTAGGGAAATTTTCCCCCCGGCCACTGCGCGAGACTGACTTCTGAGATCATCCCCTCTGAGGGGGGCGACTGGTCATGAAGGCCCTTTACCCGCTGAAGCCAAAAATGTTACGTTTCGCCTCCAGAGCGCGAAAGAAGAACTTATCATTTTTCTCAGTTTCTGGTTTTGGTGTCCTCGATGTTGCTTTGTATCGCTTCCTTCAGGGCGGGGCTCCTTCTTTTTCGCGGGCCCTTTTCTGTATTCCCTTTTTTCGCAGTCTCCTCCAAAGAAGAAGGGTGCGTATGTTCTCTCTCTTTTTCCCCGCGGGCCGCGGTTGAACGGGCACCCCTACCCGGTAGGTGTCTCTGACGGCCCCCCCTTGGCTCGGTCTCACTTTTTTTTGGAGGCCTTACGCTATCTAGGTTTTTGCCCGGTGTCACCGTTTACATGTGGGGCGGGGACGTGAATTTCCCTTAGAACTTCGGTACCGCTGTGCCCTTGACTTGTAGCTTGGGCCAACTTTTCCACTCATGTATTTGGTAGTCCCCCCGAAGGCCCCTGCATATTTTCCCCAACCAGGGCGCCCCCTGGAGGTGCCATAGACTTTTTGATATCAGGTCCTTTTTGTCATAATCCCGGCGCATACCCAGCTCGAAGGTGCAGTTCGCTCGAGGGGAAGTTCTATGGTCAGGGCCGATGGTAGATTTTCCCCGATGGGCTTTTCGATGGCTGCTTCCCCGATCCATGCGATTCGGTTTAAGTGTTGTCAAAACCGTCTTCCATTGTTTTATGGACGTCGGTTCCTGAACCATTGTTGTACTAAGTTTTCCCACTCTTTCTCGTCATTTCCCGCGGACTCCCCCCCTTTTTTTAGGATTTCAAGCCCCACCGGAGTGTCCCCGATTCGCCTCTCTCCTCGCGGTTGGTCTCCTCGTTGCAGCCCGTGGATTTTCTTTAGACCGTTTCAACTTGGATCGTTCATCCTCCACCACTATCCGAAAGCCCGTTGTACACCCCACCCAGTGAGGGGGGTCCTCGTGTTCGCGACTTATTCCTCTGTTTCTTTGTGGAGTGAAGTGGCTCCCTTGTCTCGGTTGTAGTTGCAGGACACCGGTGTTCCGGTTGTTGTGCTCCTCAAGTTAATTGAGCGTCCCGCCCCCTAACTTTTCACGTCCGTTTTCTTTGTCGGAGGTGGACACAAACCAGCTTTCGGTCAACAGGGGGTTTTTTTTGAGATTTCGCGAGACTCCTTTCTTTTGGTTTGTCGAGCCCGTCTTGGATTTTAATCCCAGGACCCGCTCTAGCTTGATGGAACTGGTCGATTAGGATCTTCGTTGCTGGGGACCCGCGGGAGTTGTTAGAGGTCTGTGACTTTCCAGTACTTTTTTCCTGAGGCTTGTACGGACGACCCTAAATCAGTAGTGTTTTTTTTTTTCCCCTAGACCTGAGATTCCCGTTTCCCCGGTCTTTCTAGTGGCTGTTTTTTGACGGCCCTCGAACAGCAATGAGCGCCAAGTCAGCCGTCGGTGATTGAGCGCTTCGCAGTTTTCGGGTCTTTCTTTTTTTCATACTTGTACTCAATTAACGTTGTTGTTGTTGCGATCGGATCCCCGCAGTCAGGCGTTTCACCCTCCAGACCCCAATAATGTATTGGCCCCCCCTGTGTAAGTCACGTTACTGGGAAGCGTGTACTTATTCTTGATCGGGGGTTCTAGGGGGGTGCCTGGATTTATGGATTCCTTCACCGCCATTTGACGCCCCTCTGTTTGATACAGTGCCTTCCGGTAACAAAAACCCAAAAAACTTTCCTATTCAACTTTTTTTCCCCCTCTAACACCGAAAGTGAGGGTGAACCGACGAGCGAATTTTTTTTATTACCATCCACGGTTACGAGCTGGAGGTTTTGTTCTCCCTGGGTCAGTAGAGAACCCAGAGCGTTGCGGCGTTAACGAGAGGCGGGAGGTGCTGCTAGTGACCGGGCCTTTGTAGAGCCAAGGTTCCGCCTCATTAGGTTCAGAAACAGAACTGTTTGGGCCCGGAACAGATACTTCGAGGCTCCATGCTTTTTATACCCCGGGAAAAAGGTGAAAGGATGTGAAAGAGTTCTTCTACACGACCCAAGGACGCATTTCCTCCCGGCCTGCAACAGAGTGAATGATCCCAGAAACGAGTCCGAACAATGGTTGTTTCAATTTTTGAAAAAGCCAGGAGCAGTATGTTGACCATATGATTATGAAGGGGCCCTCTGTCCCGACCTGACCATGATTCCAAGTGATGGTCGAGTCTGGAACTTTCCCCGGCGGAATTCCCGTCGGTCCCACCCGCTTTGGTCGTGACAGCAGGCACAGACGGCTCGCCTGGTCCAAATCCCCTTTCGGGTCCCATCTAACAGAACGTTTTTGACGCGTTGACTTCTTAGCCTTTCTTTTGTGATATCGAGGGGGACCTGTCAGTGCCGACCAGATGCGCTCGTGGTGTTGAATTTCACTCCCCCTTCCGCCGTTTTCTCACCCCCTTCCGTGATGACTTTTTACTGCTCGAAGCCTGTTGCTTTCTGCGGATTTGAAAGCCTCTGTTAGTACGATAGGGGTCAAAAACCCCGTTTTTGGTGAAGAGTTGGATTTTACTGAACGAGGGACGTCCTTTTCTTCCCCTTTCTGGACAAATGTGAAATTTCCAGGGCATTTCCTCTCCCTTGTTTTGGGGGTGGGTCTGCACGACTGACATGTCCCTTCCCCCCCCCGCCTATGTCTTCGAAATGCCCGAGCTTTTTTACGTTCGGAGACGCGAACGCCTCCCGCCCCAAACACATGTGTTCTCCACGGGGTGGCCCCCCCGGGTCGGGTGGCCCCCCCTGGAAACTACGAAGCCACGTATTTGCCAAGAGACCCCAACTTTAGCCTTCGGCATTTGATAGGGGTACTCATGAGGTTTTTGGGTTTTGTTGGTCGGTCTCAAGCGGCTTTCGGTTGGTTGAGGAGTACATTTTTTCTCCAAAGTTTTTTTTTTGAAGACTCCTCCGACCGATATGCCGTGCCCGGCCCTTCCCCCCCTCGCGATCCCGATCCCGGAGGAAGATAAGCGTCTGCTTCACCGAAGCTTCCTTGGTTCGTGGCACAAACGAAGGGGTCGTAGTCCTTTCGCGGAGACGGGCCTTCTGCTCCTTTTTTTTTGCAAATGTTGTTTTCCCCCTCGCTTCCCTTTGGGGGCGGGCCCGCGCGCACGGTTTCAAGATAATTGGACGACACCGGGCTTTGCAGCTTTTGATCCATTTTTCCTTCTTCGGCGATGTGGCCGTGACCGATGACCGATCTTCGGAGGCACGTTTTTCCCACAAGCTCTTGATGTTTTCTTTCCGAACGTTTCCCCCTGGAAAACTCATGAACCAATAGAGTTTTCTTTTTAAAGCTGACCATTATGCTTCGGTACCCAGGTACGTGGCCAAAGTGCCACACTCCCACTAAAGACTGCAGGACCATAAAGCCAGCGGTAGACACCGGGACTTTAAAGATGGTTTTGGAAAAGATTTCGCCCCGCGGGGCTTTTTTGGGCGCGATTTTTTATCTGCTTGAAATGGCTCAACGAGGATCGAGACTCCCTGGGCCCCCAAGTTCCGATGGAATTGTGATCCCGGGGTTAAATCCGCTTTGTCTGACCTGAAGAGCGCCCTTCCTTTTTGGCGGCCCCCCCTTAGAAAGCGACCCCCCTGTGTCACTAGCGAGGGCCGACCACTCCTGCGTATTCTTGGCCCCCCCACCCTTTATTGTTTTGACCGTGGCTCACCTGTCCCCCCCCAACCGGCCCACCCATCTTTGTCCCCCCTCTCGGTGGAGGCGTAATCAGTTATGGGTTTTTTTCGGAGTCCCCACCCCATTCCCCCGCACTTTTCCCCACGTTCGACAACAAGTTTTTGTTACTGCGCAAACATTGTGTACACACCACAAGGATTAGCTTTGAATATTTTTTCAAACGGGTAGTGATCGGGATGTGCCCGACGATGACTTTTCTCCAAGGTCTTTCCCCACAATGCGGGTCGCATATTCGGGGCTGAGTCCTGATCTCATTTTCCGACAGAGTGTCGACGATTTAAGGAGTGGCAGGAAAGCGGATTTCCGAGGGATGTAGAATTTTTCCCTTGTTGATTACTTGACCAAAAATTGGCTTAGAAATTAATGGGTTTTGCACGGCAGCCTATGTGAGTGGAAGCTTCCATTTCGTCGATCAAAAAAAGGACTAGAGGTGAGTAGCTTTCGAAGCTTTGGTGACACTTTGGAAACGGGCCTCTATTCTTCCGTCCAGTGTTACTTCCCCTCCTTCCCTTTTTTTTTTTGGAATAGGTGTAGGGTTGTTCATATTGGTGCCCGGACGTCCACTTTTTTCGTCCGGGTGGAGGGTTCCGGGATTTAGCCTCCCAACCACCCGGCAGGTCGCGTTTTTTCTTTTGATGCGCTTTTTGCAGCCCCCCGAACCTTGGATCTCATGTCGGGTTTGAAGATTAGGGGTCTTTGGACGAACTTCGAGGGTCCCCCGGTTATCCTGCCGACGTAGCTTCAGGTAAATCGTTTTTTTGCCTTGTTAGGTTTGGCGGGACGTGTTTTGTCCTGGCGGGCTCCCCCCCATTCCTCGGGCGCGCCCTTGACGACGTCTCCTGGGGGGCAGAATTAGTTAAGCACCAGTCCCCTCTTTTGCTGATCTTCATTTAATTGGCCCTTGGCATGTTTCCGCTGTGCCTGAGCAGAAGCCCTCTGCTTTTGGCTTGATGTTTTTATGAAAGCGACAGTCGGAAGTTCCGTGTCTACTTGCCGTCCCCCGAAGGTCAGCAGTTTCCGGCCCTTGTTTGGGGCCCCACCCAGTGCAAAGGGCCTGACCTGAAGGTACATTGTGCGAAGAGGTGTTAAATGTGCTCCCCCAGTAGATCTGGTTTCTGTTTCCTTTTTCCCCCCCGGACGCGTTGTTCAAATTTGTGTCAGTTCCCCCTCTTGGCTTGCACCACCACTTCTTCTCGTTCCGGGGATGTTGGTTGTTTCGCTCGTAAGGTTTCTCATTAGATTTATTTCCTTCCCTGACCTTTTTCGCCCACCCAAGTGCTGACTGGCCTCAGGCCAACAGTTGTTGTTTTTTCTTTCCAGGATTCGCTGGGGATAGTATTAACGACCACAATTTCCAAAGGTTTGGCACCCTTCGTGAACAGATAACAGTTTTCCGTGGGGCCTTGGTGTCTCTTACCCCTTTCCTAGAGACCCCCTGGGCACTCCTTTCGGTGAGACCCGTCCCCTCCCCACCCCGTTCTCACTAGAGCGATTCGTCCTCGGTTTTTTTTCTCTTGCTTGTTTTGACGGCGCTTTTGTCCCCGGGTGGTCCGTGCTTTCCCAGAGCATCACCAGTTTGCCAATTACAAACAAAATGTGTTCGGGTATAGGGCTGCACGCACCCCCAAACCTCCCTTTCATTATAGAAAGCCTTTTTCCCTTTCCGTTTCCCGTGTTTTGTTCTTCCCCTCACAATCCATTTGTTACCGTTCCATTTTACTTTTAATGTCCCCCGGATTTACAACCCCCTGTTTAATACTGTCAGCCCACTTTCTTTTTTTGTGCCCTAGTTCACTTCCTTCATGTGTGGGCCCTGTCCCCTTCTCGTCCCTGAACTCCACAGATGACCTTTTCCCCCCCCCCGGACCCCCGGACTCATTGCACTCTTTTTCGTCTTCGCACAGAAAGGGTGTTTGGTTTTGGAACGAGGCAGGTCCCTTTCCCCTGGCCTAATTGGGTTACCCCCTCGGAATTTCGAGCTTTCCCCAAGACTTTTTTTCCCTTTTTCGAAGAGAGGCTCCTGACCCGAAGACCGTTTGAATTTACCCAAAATGCTTCCCCCCTCGGAAGGCCTTGGTCCCCCCTCCGTTTTTATTACCTCCGCGGACCCTAGTTTACCTCCTCCTAAACAAGGAAGAGTTCTATTGTCGGAAGAGCCCTTCCTGTTAGTTAAGTTTCTCTCAAAATCCGCGGGTTTAGGTTTTTTGCCCTCCCACAGATGTGGGTTGTAATGGTAGTAGTCTCGTTTTCTTTCCTTTTTCGCCCCGGAGTAGCATGACGTGTTGCACCATCCCATCGGATACCCGACCCGAGAAGTAGCCGCCCTTTCCTGCCACGGGAAAAATTTCTGTCCATCCCAGAAACGGTGGGTTTTTATTGGGCCTTCGATCTTTCCTCGGACACAGTTTCCCCCAGTGCAGACTCCTTTCCCCGATGTTTAAGCTGATTCACCCCCAATTAGTTTCTGGAGGTGGTTTGTTTTATGCGCACCTTCCCCTTTTACGTACGTCAACAAGCCCAAGTGGTTTTTGCTTGTCTTGAAGAGGAAATGGGATTTCTGCCTCGTCATCCCTTCCCCTCGTCTTATTGGGACGGGCGTTCTCAACCGCCCTGGATTTTTTGAGTTCTTGATTCGACCTCCACGTTTTTAGTTTTATCTTTGGCATGCACCCCCTGACCCTTGTTTTCTTTTTAATTTTTAGCTGCCGACTTGCCCCGAGAGAGCCGTCCGTCTCTTTGTGGTCCCCGAGCACCCCGCGTTCTTGGGTTATTGCCAACTGCCTGCATATTGGGCTTGCCTCTTCGTTTTGTTTCATGATTCTTTGTCGATTTATGGACGATGGCAGATCCGGTCAGC
>Ga0179591_1326854_pt1 | contig 11530 bp, 13 predicted proteins | sample CZOMad2_1_08_16f_FD_182891 | JGI IMG/M metagenome (GOLD analysis project Ga0179591, IMG submission 182891) | Vadose zone soil fungal communities from Angelo Coast Range Reserve, California, USA - CZOMad2_1_08_16fungal (PacBio error correction) | ecosystem: Environmental > Terrestrial > Soil >... | reverse complement strand
TCCTTTTTTTTTTCTCCCTGCAACTTTCTCTCTCCTTTCACCGATTGTCCCCCCTCCGTTTTGCTGATCTGCTTGCCGCGTTTTCGGCGCGGTCCTCCTGTACCTTTCGGAGCAGGGCAGCGAGCCCAGATAATGGCTCCGACCGGCCTTCCCCCTCTAAACTTTATCCAACACCCGCCTGCTTCTCTTCTCGGCCCTCGTGCTAAAAACTCTTTCTTCAGTGACCGTATTATCGCTGCTTGGTGGTAGGTCAAGAGCCATTCCATTCCACGCGTGCTCGGCGGCCCATTTCTGGTCACTGTCGAGGCGCTGACCATTTTCGAAGGGATGCGGACTCCTTTTAACGGCATAGAAGCGTAGGTAGTATACGTTCCCCCCCCCTCCTGTCGTTTCATTTTACTATTCGCATTTCCTCCTTGTTTTTTTGCCCTCTTGCGAATTCCTCTCCTTTCCCGGCACCCATCATGCTTCAAGGTGCTGGGCAACAGCCTGTTGGAATGAGATGAAGATATCCCAGGCAAATTTGATCGACGTCAGAGTTCACTTTGATGGACTGCGACCTTTTTTTGCCGTCTCTCCTCCGGCCTCCTTTTGCGTGTTCGCCTTCCCGTTCTTGGGGTCAGCCTTAATAGATGTATGAGTAGTTTGAGTATGTGGCGCGTCCCCTGAGATGCCTATACTAATGGAGCCGCTGGGCCGCGTTCGCTATTTTCTTCCTAGTTCCTCCCCCTGTCCCTTCCGCGACTTTAACATTTTACTGAGGAAGGGAGATCCCTAGGTTTAGGTGTGGTGAGGTATGACCCCCCGATCCCCTTTCGGACTTTTTTTTTTTTTTTCCCTGGTTTACAGGGCAACTTCGCGAAAGGCACTATTCACGTCCTGGTAGATGAGTTTTACGAAGAAATGAAAGCAAAAAGTCAGAATCCCAGAGTTCAACAAGAATCCCGTTTCGGTTTCTGAACTCCGTTCCCCTGAAACCTACCTGCCCCGAGCACGTTCCCAGTTTGAGATGTGTCCGTCCGGCCCCAGGCTCTCACCCTTCTTTTTTTTTTCGTCGCGACCCCGTATCTCGCGCGGATCGGAAAATACCTGAGGCGAGCTTTAGATATGGAACTGCCATGCTGCTTGCCGTGTTTCTTAGCCCTCGAATCCATGTTCCATTTTTCCGCGCCTGCGCGTTCCGGTCAAAAGGGCACTGGTGAGCCGTGAAGCCCTTGTATTCCTAGAGGATTTCCAAATTTGGTTTTGACATTGTTTTCCCTCTCCCAACCCGCTCAACATCTCCTCCCTCAACCTCGAGCCATGTTGACCAGAAACTTTTTTCACCCATGAAGCCTGCCCCATCTCTTTCCTACTTTTTCACATGTTTCGGCGTGACGTTCGGTTTTTGGAAATTATTAAGACGGCTCCTGTCTCAGACCTTTTCTTGAGTCTCAGCCTTTTCGTCCCTATTTCGCGGAGTCTCTCCTTTTTGCCAAACTATTGGTTCTGAAGATTGGCCTTTATAGTTAAGCGCCAATGTTCAAATGATCATCTACTCACCCCTCTTTCCGCTATCTTTAGGCAAACACCCCTCTTCTCCGCTATCTGTTCTTCTTTCAGTCGCAGGAAAGCTTAAACGAAGCGGAAGAGAATGATCCCTAAAATACGTCTCCCCCCTCCTTGACCTTTTTGACCATCCTTGACGACACATAGCAGGCTGGCTGGTTTTCCCATTGATCCTTTTCCCCTTGTTCCTCTAATTTCACCTCTTCGGGACCTTTCATGGCCGTCCGACTAGATAAAGAAATGAGGCTTTCTCGTTCTCCTCCCCCCTGGGCGTATGCGCTCCGTGATCCTTCCTCTTTATAGTCTTCCCTCTCATTTCCGATTCCCGTGCCTCGTCACGGCGTTACGCCGTCTTTTGTTTGGAACCGGTTCTCTTGAGCGCAAGCAGAAGCCGCGAATCTCTATTTGTTTTATGTACTTGCGCCATCGACTTCGCGCTTTCACCTCTCTCCCCAAGATTCTTCGTTACTGTCGCGACCGTCGGTCACTGGCTTCCTAGCGGGTGCCCGGGATTGTAAGGCCAAGGCGTGTAAAGGTAGATTTTTTCTCCCGGTGTTTTGCACGTATTGGCTTTCTTTCCTGACAGTTCGCGCTTTTGAGTCGTGGTGTGAGATCGTCGCAGTCGTAGCCGACCCTCCCCCCCCTCCTCCCTGAGGACTCCCTAGTCTTCCTCCCCTTTCTATCTTCTTGCCGGCCACGGGCTTTTTTTTTGACGTTCGCTTCGCGCCTCCAACTTGATTCATCATGAACACGATCAGACGCCATACTCCCTCTCCTTGTCTTCTCCCTGCACTCTCTTAACCTAATTTTTTGTGTTGTCTATGCTGGCTCACCCTTCCTTCGCCGCTGTCCCTTCGGATGGATTTCTTCTCTTTCGTGCCTCTCAGGAAGGATTGATTCCTTCCTTGTAGGACTAGTTTTCCCATGAGGCCCCGTGGCCCATATATTCACCTCTAGCCCTCCTCCTCTTAGTTCTTTTTTTTTCTCTACTCCTTCCCCTATAACCAACGACGCCAATTGCCCCCTGCTCCAGCAGAATAGTTCGAAAGAAAGCGAAATAGAGAGTGCACCTCTAAGAATCTCCCCCCCAGTTACAGTTCTTCTTTTTAAACTCACACCCCTCCCTTGCCCCCCTCTTTTTCCGTTGTTCCCTCCTCGTCCCCCCTTAATTCCGAGATCGGTCTGAGGTGAGTTCAGGCACCCAACCGGGAGCGTTCTGAAGAAAAAATGCGGCGGCCACCCCTTTTTCTCCTCGTTTCTTCCCATTAAGCCATATCCTGCGTACTGCCGTTGCGCCTTCCCCTCCACCTTGGTAATCATCCCCCTCAGTCCCCCTGTGCCGACTCGACGCAAAGATCACTCAACAACAGAGAAGAGAGAAAGCAGCAGCCTCATACTCTTCTGATTACGTCTGCGGCCCCGCATTCCCTCTTTTTGCCGGAGGTGACTTTTCTTCCCTCCTCTCCCATCAGAATGGACGCCCTCCCTACGTGTGTCTCCCCCCTTGGTTTCACCGCATGTTTTAAAGTCCGATCTTTGTAGCCTCGATGGTCCTAACGGCTACTCCGAGCGCCCAGTGAATCACGATTTCCCTTTTATTTTTTTCCCTCTTCTAGCTCCTCTGGTTTTGAAATAGTCGGAGGCCCTGCAGGCTCGGAAAGAGAATCCAAGCGTAGAAACAACGTTTTGACCAAAAAGGCGATCTCCATAGCCCCTTCCTGTCTGATTCAGCCTTTTCCCGAAAAACAGATACTTATCTCTTTACTCGATGACATCTTCTCCTCCCCCCCCCTCCGTCCACTCCCAAAAGCACTAAGCCCTGTGGAGAACCGTTGCTGGGTAGACCGCTTTCCTTGGTCTTTTGTATAATTGGAGCTGAACATCCTTTTTTACCCCCAATTGAGAACACCCTCATAATGAGGAAACCCTGGGCCGAAATGACCCTTTCGGAGTCGGGTTTTCCCCGTCCCCCTGCGGCATTCCTTCTCTCCCCCCACACCCGGAAAACGTCCTCTGCCCCTGGTCCCGCCGATGCCTTTCGCGAAGACCCGCCGTGACGATGATAGAGTCGATCGGAAAGGTGTCTCAGATCCCCTTGTTTTCACCCTTCCTTTCTCCTAGCCCCTTTTACTCCCCCCCCGCCCTTCACGGTCCCCGCGACCGTAAGATCGGCCGTCGCGGGCCCTGAAAACCCCTTTCTGCCCGTTTTGCTGTTAGTCTTCGCCTTTTTTTTTCTTTCCTTTTCCTTCCCCCCTCCAGTCCATCGACCCCGCAACCTGGGTAACAGGTCGTTCCCCTCCTACCTCCCCTTCAAACTGGAGACAGGCAAGGTCTCCCCTCTCGATCCTATCCCCTCCCCTTCTTCAGATAAATGTCCCCGAGGGCTACCCGATTACTCTCACTTCTTTTTTCTTTTTCCCACCACATGTTTCTCTCTCCCTGAGTCGGCGAACAGCACCTCCGCGGCTTAACCATTGCCTGGAAAAACCCGCAAACCAACCTCAACCAGCAGGCCCTGATCGACCTCCCAACACGAAGGATTCCTGCGCCCCGGACTTCCGCGCTCTCTTCTTCGTCTCCGCCATCAGCCAGCGTGAAACGAGCCGCAAAATCGAGGTTTCTTGGGGAGGAGCTTCCCACCCGTGCCCTTTTCTTGCCCTCTGAGCCGCACCCTGCTTTATTTGGTTTCCGGCCCACGATACGAAGGACCAGTAGGCCAACTGCAATGAGATCCAAAGACTAGCTAGACATGATTTTTTATACCAGTCCTCTTGAAGCCAGTCCGCCGGCAGTCGAAGGTTACACATCCACCTTGCGCCGCTCTCCCTCGCACAGACCTTCCCATCCTCTCTGCACGGCGGCTGAACCCTGTGGCGCTGACGACAGGACCCAATGAAATGAAGCCCGAGAGAGCCAGATATCTTTGTTTGCTTTAGGTCTCCGGAAAATTCGCTGTCGTCCCGGTGATCGTTTTCCTGAACATGCTTCACTCCTCTCTCGACTGAATACCGCACCAGATGATGTGAACTACAACAACCACCACCACACGGGTGTGGTAGCGGGGGCCAACACAAACAATACCCCCAAAAAAAACACCACCAACAACCCACCCCCCACCGCCCCCACCCAAACACCCCCCCCCCCCCCCCCCCCCCCCCCCCCCCCCCCCCCCCCCCCCCCCCCCCCCTCCTCCCCCCCTCTCGATCAGCGATCAGCGGCGTGCAGTGGAAGACGGACGGGAAGAAAAAGGAACCTCTCTTTCTTACCCTCCTCCTCCTGTGTGGCAATGTCCCTTTTGTGCTCATATTCTTCGTCACCATTGCCCGCCCTGATATTGTTATCCGTTTCGGCATGGCGTTGACCTCGTTATACCCCCCGCTTCCCTTAAAGCATGGTCTTCTTTCCGCGCGACGTCTTTCTCGATATCGCGCTTACACAACGCTAGGCTCCTTTCCGCCTGCAGACGTCATCCTCCCTTCCTCTGGTGGCCTTTCAGTCGTCAGCCGCCTTTCCACGTGTTGTTCCCCGATGTGTTCTTATTATGGGAGAGGCGGAATGGCCTGGGTTGATGCAGAATCATGATAGGTCCCCATCGCCGTTTCTCTTGTTTTTCACCCTCCTTTCCGACTTCCCGTAAAGAGCCTAGGTTTAAAGTTTTTTGCTACGATTCGGACGGCACCCTTTCTTTATTGGATCGCGGGTCAGCCTGGTCGTTCCCCCCGTATTTCTTCTTCTCAGCCGCAGATGCTGTCCCCGTGAGAGGTCACGATCAGGCGAACTCGCTAGCCGGAGTCTCAGTTAGTGATTCCTCTGTGTTCGGTTCTCCCTGCGAACTTTTTTCTGTTAATCTGTTGGAGGTATGTGGCGACCACCGTTTTAGGCCTATCACTGATTGTCCTCCCCCACCTTCGATGTCCTCACTTGATCTTTGAAATGGCTGTCGAATCTCCCCCCTTTTCTACTTCCTCGGCCTATTTTCCTTAGCCCCCTCGGCATTTTGACCAGTACGGCGGTAGAGTTTGTGATGAACACGATAAGTCCGTTTCGTCTCCCCCCCCCCCTGTTTCTTTCCCCCGGCGGGCAACGTAACCTTTTTTCCTAGTTCTTTTTTTCTCTTCCTGCTTTGTCCGAGGCTGGCAGTCTCCCACAAGTCGACTTGCAAATCAACCCTCTCACCATTGGCCCCGATGAAAGACTTACTTTCGTTTTTTGATGGTCTTCTGTTTTCGTCCCCTACTGATCACCCCTCTGCGTCCGAATCGAAGTTGGGTCTTCCACTCTGGAAGGCGCGTCCTGACTATGGGTTGTCTGCTTTCCCCTGTTGCTGACGTTTCCCTTTGATGCCGCGATCCATTAGTTAGGGGAGGTCAAGCGCAAGGAATGGCCCAATGTGTTGTACTTTTCCTCGCTTGTTCCTGTTTTTTGCTTTTTTCCCACTGATTTTCTTCCCCCGCCAACACGATCACAGCGCGCAATCAAACCAAATGCCGGCGACAGACATCTTATCCTGGTTTCAGTGTCCTGTGTGTGTCGATCTTACCTAGAGTCCCCCGCCCTCTTTTCCCCCGCCTCGAGTTGCTACTGTGCAGACGAACTCAGCCTGTTCGCTGTCCCTGAGATAATTGGCCAACCCCTAGATTCGCGAAGACCCCGGTTCCCCTTTTTCCCGCTTTATGACCCCCCTCGACTATTTCCACCACCTTCTCCCCGATAATCGGTCACCCCCCCTTTCCCGCCCTATCTGTTTTTCAGGACTGCAGCGAAGACTAGACAGAGTAGAGATCCTTGGCGCTGATCGAAAAAGCCCACTGTTTCTCCGAAGTGCCCCCAGACAGCGAGCCACCATCGCTCTCCCTTTCCTCTTTTTCCCCCTCTTCTTTCCCCCCCTTTCGACTCTTTCCCCCGGCTGATGCGAAAAGAATGCCCCATCGGCGCAGGTCACGAAGCGAATTGTCGACGCCGGTTTTTTCCCCCCCTTTGCTGAGAGTATGAAGGCACCCTTTCTTTCCCTTTACCGTGCTTTTTTCCAGGCGCCCCTTTTTTTTCCCGCTACGCCGTCGGTGGCGGGGCAATGCGCCAGAGAGACGAAGGAACTTAGTGAGAGTGCTGTGCTGGCGCTCTGCGGGCTCGGAATCGTCCCTCTCCCCTTTAACCCTTCTATTTAGATTTTAGGCTACTGGAGCGCCGTTCTTTCCCCCCTTCCTGTGTGTTTTCTTTCACTTCAGCCCTGTCCGTGATCGTTTTCTTTTTCCTCTCGGTGGCACTTCATTGGCTGGTCCAAATGATTGGACGTCTTCGAGTAATGGCTAGGTTCCTTTTTCTCCTTTTCAAGGTTCTCTGCAACACCACCGACCTTGTTGGAGAGCAGCGCGCCCCTTTCTGAAGGATGAGGCCAATGGCTCATGTTTTCGAGCCTGCCTCTTCGCGCCTCCTCCCCCCCACAGAAAGCGACCCATCCTTCATGAACGCTTCTATACATCCCGTCATCAGCGCGGCGGTGCCTTTTCTTCTCTCCCTTTCTTTCCTCCCGTTGTTTTTTCTTTCTGCGATCCCGCCTTCCAGGGCTTCTTTTTTGATTTTTTTTCCCCTCTTTTTTTTTTTTCAGGAAGGATTTTCGATTCGTCGCGAAAAGTTGAGAAAAATGAGCCAATTCGTGACGGCGCTCTCGCGCAATAAGTTCTTCCTTGGGTACGACTCCCCTCTAAAATCAGTCACTCCCTTGGCCACCCCCTTGCTCGTCGCATCGCCCTCTGTCTGACCTCTTCCCCCTCCCCAATCTGAGCGGACCGCGCTCCGCCCCATCCGTCCTTTGGCAAATAAAATCAACCACGGCACAAAGGTTGAGAAGGCGACATCCACGCATTCTCAGGTTTAAGAAGTGCAGTTCCGTCTCCTATGCCTTCCCGCCCTTGAAAAGCTCCATCCCCAAGACTGCGTCTTTTTCCGGGCTTGCGTTCTCCTCTTCATTGACGAACCTCAACTGAGATGGGCGCGGCAGCTCCTCTCCCCCCCCCCCCCCGCGTTCGCGCCGAGCCGCAAAGCCCAATCAACTCGGTCTCTCGGCGATTCAGCTTTCTCGCCGCATTTTCCGAGTCTGCATCTCCCAGCCGCCTGTTCGAAGGTTATGATCGGACGGAAAAATGTCCCTCCTCTTGTGTCCCGATATTTCCCCCATGACCCGTAGTGCTTTCGTCGCGCCTTTTCGTCGCTTCTACTTCTTTTTTCATCTCATATCCTGCGCGCGCCCTCCGAACATATCTTTTGACCCAAGGATCGAGACCGTAAAGAGGTCGAGGCCTCAAAGTCGCCGGAACCGAGCGTCCCCCGGCCCCTTCGCCTGTTTTTTCCCATGCGAGCCTCGCGGCCCTCTTGAGAAATTGGTCTTCTCCGGTCAGGCCTCAACACTCTAGATGAATCTGCCCCCCACCCCTTCCCTCCTCAAAGCGGCCCATCTACGATGTGGTTGCCTCCGATTCCAGCCTGTTTTTTATTTCGTCCATTTTCTTTCGCTCGGTCGGCTTTCCCTGTGATCTTAGCAAACAATGTAACACCCCATGGTCCTCAAGCCCGCTTATACCTCAACATTGCTCCCCTGCGCCCGGCTCCTCGGTTTTTTTTTTGACCCGCGCGGCTTTTCCCTGAGTCGAGGAAATTAGGCATCGTTCCGCCAATGAATTTGATGAAGACCTCCGTAGTCTAGCGTGACGACTCCCCCGAGTCTTCGTTTTTCCCCTCGTTGATCGGCCGGGGCTAGCCCACTTAAGTGAGGGAGGCTCGGAGCCAGCTTTCCCCCCCGTGAGCTCTTTTCTCGTTTCGGGACTCTGCCTTTTGCTCTTTCCCTTTTACCCTTTTCCGCCGCAGCGACACCTCCCCCGACGGGAAAAGGTTTTTCAAGAGCCGCCCTTGAATGACACGCTCGGCAACATTTGGCTTTTTTTTGTCCTACCACCCTCTTCGAGGAAGCCTATTCGTCCCAGCCCGGATAAATCCCTGAGGGCACTAGCGAAAAGTGAAGGCGCCAGGTTCTCACGGCAATCATGCGCGGCGGCCCTTTCCCTGATCTGCACTCGCCTTCCCCGCCCACCCCATACCTTACTCACCATGGACCAGATATGCCCCTCGACAACCGCCAAGCGAGCAGGCGAACGCTCTCTGCCGAAGAACAGAAATAAGCGTGAACGCGGCGCAGCCCAATTTTCTGGCGAGTTTTTTCCCCCTTCCCCTTTTTTTCCGACCAGGAGGTGCCCTTCGTGCCCCCCACTTTCATTGCTTTTTTTGCCGGCCACCTGAGCGCGAGACGTAATTATGTTTTCAATAATCGGGAACCGACATGCCTTTGAAGACGATGACCCGACGCCTGCGCTGAGCCGGCTTCCAACCACCCCCTGCCGCCAGAGTAGGCCGAGGCCGCCACGTAGTTTTGAAACCCGCGAATTGCGCCTGACGACGCCAGGCGTCCCCCTGTCCAGACACCCTGATCTAACGAGGCCGATCCGCGCGCCCCTTTTTTTGCTCGCCGGGATTCGAAATGGCTAGAGTGAGCGAAGAACATGTAGACCAGCCTCTCCCCTAATCACTTCGGATTTTGCCCGCCTTCGAAAACGCCGCGGCACGTACTTTCGTCTTTTTCCCCTCCTTTGACGCCCTCTTTCGCACTATATATTAGTTTAATCAGTCTAAGTTGTTTTTGAGAGCTGCTTAGACGGCCCCTCTCAGTTGTCCCTATGCCCTCCGGCTGATTCCTTCTTTGACCTCCTGCGTTTTTCGCTGGCGATCAATAATCAATTACGAAGGGTGGAACAAAGACTCGATCGCATCACCCTGTACCAACCCCATTTAGCACCATCTCGTTGCTTCCCAACAAACCACCTTCTCATCTATCTCCTCTTATCCCGTCTGCAGACCGCATCGGACGGAATTGTATCGACAAAAGGTGAATAAAACTCGATTTTTCTCCTCTTCTAGGTCTCTTTCCCGGGTCCCTCGTATGGTGAAACTAGGAGTATGGGTCATTGGCCATGCTACTTTCCCACGTACCGATGCTTGGCATCCTTTTCACGTTTGCCTTCTCTGGTCCCTAGACTGTAGACTTAAGTTAGATTGCGCCGAAGACCTTTGGTCAACGGTTTCAGCAATCTCTCCTCTTCCCTTGTGATGACATGCCTTCGGTTCATGTCGGAGGCCGACATCGCTGCCGAGAAGGCGTGTCGACTTCGATTTCCGTTTTTATTTGGTCTTTTTTCCCATTGTTCTGTTACGCCGACGCAGCGGTATTTTCTACCATACTGAGGCCGCCTCCTCTTCTGCCTTACGCATTCCGTGCCTCTTCTCCATGGCGAATCCGCACCTTGTTGCGAACCTGAAGCTATTATTGGAGTAAGGCGATCGACTGAGGGGTGCGGCTGACCACGATCAAGTGCCTGGCTCGCTTTGTCTCCTTCCTTTGTCTCAAGTCTCCCCCGGCACATGTTCCCTTGGGGCGGACTGGAAAGCAATAACCAGATCCCCCCACCTGTCTCATCCAAATTTTCATTCGCACCCGTTTGCCATCCTTTGTGGCGAGGAAGGCCGAAGCACGGGCCGTCGTTTCGCTTGTAGCTGAGGTTTCTCGGTCCGGCCTTAACTGATTTCGTTCCTACCTGCCGCCATCCTTCTTGGATCGGCCCCCCCCCAGGCCGGCGCGCCGGTACTGGATATGGATTGCGACCATGCTGCATGTCATTTTTCAGGTCAAGCGGTCCCCCCGGAATGTGCGCGCCGTACCAGTCAACCTGGTTTCACGGCATTTCGAGGCCCAGCCTTCATTTTTGATCAGTTTGTCCCCTTCTTCCTCCAACCCCCCACTCTCCCATTTTCTCCCACCCGGCCGGCCATGGCGGAACGCCCGACACACCAATCTGATCTTCTATTTTTTTTCACAAGGAAAATGTTAATTGTATTTTTTTTTTTTTTTTTTTTTTTTTTTTTTTTTTTTTATTTTTTTTTTTTTTATTCTTCCACAGCCTGTCTTTTCTCTCTTCGGCCAAGTATTTTTCGGAACGATACAAGCGCCTCCCAAGTATTTTGATTTTGCGCTCAGCCTGCTTCGCCCATAGTTCCGGCGCACTGCCTTTTTTTCCACTATCTTGCGGCAGAATGATGGTCCCCTTTTCCTTTTTTCTAGCTTCAGCGCCCCTCCTCGGAGCCAGAATATTTAAAACCCTTGACGATACGGCAAAAACTCTTGCCTATGTCCCCTTCAGCTCGGCGACGTACATTCGCGCGTCGCCTTTTGACCTACATGCGTCACTTTCGATTCCTAAAAGACTACGTTTCCTCCCAGAAGAGAATATTCCGAAACGAAAAATAATTATTTTCCCCATATTTTGATCCTGCTATTCCCTCTCCCAATGACCCTTCGAAGACTATCTGAGGAAGTTCCCATACTGTCCCCCAGACCCTTCAGGAAGGCTCCCTCCGCTCTGCGTCGATCGCCGCGTTTCGGAAGGATATTGTCGTTATGGAGGAGGATTTTTTGGAGATTTCTTTGAAAGATCACTTCGCCCTCGGGAGGTCCTTCCCCTTGCCCGTAGGACGCGCTTTTGGGCCAGCCGACGTTTGAGCCGTGTGCATTCTATGGTTTTATGGCGCTGTCGGGTGTGTGAATAGCGCTTCCTCATCCAGGATCTCGAGCTGCCCTTGGCGACTCCCCAACTTGGGTCGTCCTCGCTTTTTTTTTTGTTGTGATGTTGATGTGCTGGTCCAGGCAAGAGGATTTTTCCCGCTTCGTTTCGTCGGTGGCATCCCTAGGGATTTCGTGTTTCTTTCTAGGTGGCATTTCCTTTCTTTCTTATAGGCAAGTCGTCTCGCCCACACCACCGACTCATCCTGGGTATTTCGTCGATGCGTCTCGAAGGAGGGCCGGGCCGGTTCCGAGACGGCTTTCCTAAACCGGGTATCAGAACAGCATAACATCCCCTTTTTCCTTTCGACAAGGCTTCAT
>Ga0179591_1313220_pt1 | contig 11530 bp, 13 predicted proteins | sample CZOMad2_1_08_16f_FD_182891 | JGI IMG/M metagenome (GOLD analysis project Ga0179591, IMG submission 182891) | Vadose zone soil fungal communities from Angelo Coast Range Reserve, California, USA - CZOMad2_1_08_16fungal (PacBio error correction) | ecosystem: Environmental > Terrestrial > Soil >... | reverse complement strand
TTTCCCGCCTAGAGATAAGGGGCTTGCCTGACCCCTTTTTCCCCTTTTTTCCCCTCCCCAACGAACTTTCGACACTTTCCCCTGCGGCTCCCCACTTTGATGGAACCTAAACCCTGCAGATAAACTATCCCCGTTGTTGAACACAGCTGATGTCTTCTAAAATGGAGTTAAGTCAAATCACTGGCGATTTTCGCGCCCCAACTGAAAATCCGGAATGAGAGATTCTGTTTTTACGCGCCCAGCCAAGACCTGGCTGTCTCTGCTCACATTTCCTCTTCTCCACACAGCTTTTCCATGCTTTCATGGTTTTTTTTCGTACGATTAATTTTTTTGCTCGAAGCATTTCTCTTCAAAAACGCTGGCGCTTTTTCCGAAAACTTTTCGCCTCCCTTTTATTTTTCCCCTTACAAGACCCTTTAAGATTGTCTTCCTTCTTGGCGCATACGGTTCCCCACTTTTGTCACCTGTGACGCAAATACCCCCTCTGTTTCAGTCTTCCTCCCCTAGAGGCCCTTCGCACTCAGTTATTAGCAACCCGACTGTATTCCTTGTGGCCCCTGACATGGTGGTTTACCAACCACCCTTCTCGGTCCACCCCCTGAAACTTTCACATCGAGCTTCTTCGCCGCCCCCCCCCGCCTCCTTGTTTCAACTGTTTTTTTCCGCGAATTTCCGGTGGTTAGTCCGCAGATGCCTTCCTTGAATACCCCTTTTCCCTGCAATGACTCCGCCACGTCTAATTGATCTCTCCACAGGATTCAATGGACTGCACTGAAGGCACGACGGCATGGTCCACCCCTTTCCTCCGAGGAATCTTAGAAGATTGGTATCCAGGTGGCCCCCCCATTTTCCCGGTCCTAGACTCCCCCCTTTCTAGTTGCCCTTTCCCCACGGCGCATCCTTGGACTTTTTCTTTTAATGTATGAAGACGCGGTAAGACTTTTGAACCCTCCCACGGCGCCTGTTAAACGACTTACCCTTCACTCTTTCGCTGCCCCGGCTATTCTGAACCACTTTTTCTAACCTTTTTCTGTGTGTTGGCTCCCCACATGCATGTGTTACCCAAGCTGTGGTTTTTGACCTCTACGAGCGATTAAAGGCCCTTTTTTTGCCCCCCCCCCTCCCCCCCCCCCCCCCCGCCAATTCCTTGACTCTTTGCTCTGTATGCACCAATTCCCAATACTATTTCGCCCCTGCCGCAAATAACTCCCAAGAATGGTCCAGCCTTTGCCCTTTTTCTTTTTCTCCCTCCGCATGATGTTTCTTCGAACACTCACATCTACACGCGTTTTCTTCTTGATTCTTTATGGTCTTGACCCCCACATTTGTTGTTATGCTGCCCCCCCCGTTCCATTCTATCCTTCACAATCTAGAACAGTGCGGAACGTGACCTCTATGGTCGGTTTTTGAATTTTACCGGAGAACCCCCCTTCCTGAGATCCTCTGAAGTCTTGAAGTAAAATTCCATCACGGGGTTCCCTCAGCTTCCCTGCTTATTTCTCTACTTTGTGATACCCGCCGCTCATCAGCGCGCTGCGTTCAGCACCTCGGTTATTTGCCGCCCCTCACACTGCTTTTGGGACGGCAAAGATACCATCTCCACCCTCTTTTTTCTTTCCCTGTCACCCACTCTCCTCTCTCTTTTCACGCCCATCTTGAAGTTTTATCTCGCGATTATGAGACGCCCCCCTAACTCTGAGTTACGTGAGTTCTTGGCCCCAGGAGGAGCCCTCTTGTTTAATCTTTACCCCCCTTTTCGCGTTCTTCATGGCAAATTACCTAGAAGACGCCTTTCGCACCCGCAACATTTCATTCATCGGCCCCCCTCACTCTTTAGCGGATCCTCGCTTGTATCCTTCCCCTAGATTAAAGTTTTGCCCCCCCCATAGAACGCTTTCCCTCCCCCCTTTTTTCACATGGAATAGGATGAAAGCGCGTTTCTTTCGGATCATTTGTGAGTTTCTCATCCCCTCCTCTGATTGAAGTCCTGATGACGTCTCAAACAACGGCGATATCGTTTTCTTTACCCTGTCCTGCGTCCAACGCCTCTTTCCTTCCTTTTGCTTATCAAACGCGCTTAGCTTTTTCCCGGCTGACCTTTTCCCTGTGTTTAGCCTTCCCCGCTGGTCGTCCCCCCCTATGTTCCCTTTTTTTCCATAATTTCCTTTTCTGACTCCTTCGTGAGTATCCAGGCATCTTTTTGGTTTTGAAAGGGATCTTTGGTTTTAACTTCCTCCCACTTTTTCCTCGTTTCCCCCATTAGAATGCGGAGAGCTAGATCCGTGTCACGGGCTTTTCGAGATTTAGGATTTTGCCAGGCGGCTTTTCCCCTCCCTTTCTTACAAATTCATAGTCTTTTTCCTTCTTCCTTCCATCCCTTGCACTCTGCCCCTTCCGTCGTTCGTGGCAGTCCCCACTTGCCCATCGTTTTCACCTCCATTCATTTAGGCATGATGATCCCATTCCTCCGAGAGCATGCGGATTTGTGGATTCCACTTCTTTTTCTTTCTTTTTCCCCCTTCCGTCGAGGAGCACGACCATTTGCCTCTCCTTCGCTTCCCGGCACGCTGCTCAACTCCCCAAAGAATGTTGTCGCACGTCGTAGCGATTAATACATTTCTCCCAGGTGTCACTTAGTAGTTCCCCACCTTTTAGTCCAGTCGATTCTCTTTTTCCTGTTTTTTTTTCTTGGCTTAGATCCGCTACATGGAGGAATCTCGTCGGGTCTCATCCCCGCCGCTTTTTGTGATTCAATCCAGCTCTTAAGTTTGTCACTCTTTCTCTTCTTCGTGAAGACCCAAGTTTTCCAGTAAACCCCTACTCTGGATCTGAACGACTGGATCTCTCGAATTGTTCCTCCTAAACCAGTTTCCCCTTCTTTCCCTTGATGTCGCTTCCTTCCCCCCGCAAAATTGTTTTACTGCATCACTCCTTGCTTCCTTCTGGCCCAATTTCTACGAGAATGTCGTCGTGGCTTTCAGCCATTTGTTAATTTTTGAATGCTCTCTGTTTTTGATGAACAAGCCGCCCCTTGATGTTTTCCACGCTATCCGTTCGTACTCCTGTCTAATGCTTCTTCCATGACCGACGTAGTAGTGGGCTTGGCCCTCCCTCACCCTCCTAGCGACCCTTTGCCCGACTCTTCTTCTTGTTCTCCCTTGGCAACTTGCATCTTTCATTCCGGACTTGCTTTCTGTGATTAACACCCGTCAACCCCAGCCATAATCCGGCATCCCCACCATCAGAGATACGCTCCATGATGAGAATCTTTTTCCCTCCTATCTCTTCTGTTGCGCCTTACAACGACAACCTGAATTGTTTGGATACAAATTCGCGCCCCCCCACGCGTGCGTACGGAGCATCGACGAACTTTCTTCCCCTATTCCTCTGTCTTCCCACGATCGTTCCCCCCTTTTCGGTTGTTTACTTTTTCCGTCTTCCTCCAGAAAGACGTTGTGGGTTTTTTCGAGGACGTCACTTTTTTCCTCCCCTCCTGGTATGAAACCCCGGTGGAGGGGCCCCCCCCGTGTAAGCGGAGTCCCCTTGCTTTGCGGACAGAACCTCCCCGCTTTTCCCTCAATGGAAATTCGCCCCCCCCTCACCACCCAGCCAATCGGGCTTATCTTTTTTTTTTAGCACATTCTGTTCCCGCGTAGGTGTTTCATGGTAGCAAATTGCCTCAGTTTGTCAACCATCTCCCTTCCTAGCATTTTTCGAGACCTTTTTTACTCCCCCTGGCAAGACCCCCTGCGGCGCGACTAAGAATTGCTTTTCAGCCTCCACCGCACGGTAGGCTTTTCCCTAAAGCCCACCTCCCCCTTGGTCCCCCCTTGGTACAAATGGAATCGTCTTGAGTTTCATCCTTCCGCCTTTTCTTCCCCTATTTGAGTCTGAACCTGCTGTCCCTGATTTTTTCGTTTTGACCTCCCAAAAGGCCCACCGTTCCGAGTCTGTAAACGTTTTCACGGCTTTTCCCCTTTTCTCCGCTGGTGTTGCAGTCACCTCACTTTCTTCGCTTCGTCTGACTTCACTTTCTTTTCGATTCCTCAGGATTCCCTTTTTCCCCTTCCTCCTCCTGTTGGTGTTTCTTCTGCCTCTTCCCTCGCCACGATGAATCGCCTGGTTAAGCGGATGTTTCGACTCGCCTTTCCCTCATTGCTTTCCAGCTAGTGCACGAAAACCTTTTGATGCATCTCGGTTTGCCTATGAGATCCCCCAACCTGCCCTCTGATGCGCCTCCTTACAGACTCAAACCTTATCAGGTTTATACTCTGCTTCTCGAAAGCACAACAATTTACAGCAGCTTAGTTTTTTCTTCTCCCTCTTCCCGGTGATGGCTTTCTCGCCCCCCATCTCCGGTATTGAGTCGGCGCATTTTTCCCACAGACCCGGTTCTTTCTTCCTTCTCCAGAAAAACTTTAGAATTTTGACCCTCCTTTTCACATTTTTCGGCACAAGCCAGCCCCTAAGGAGGAAGGCCCTTTTGCTACTCCGCCCCTCGTTGGCTGGTGTGTTGTTTTTGTTCCCCCCTGCTAGTCATAACGTCCGGTAGTTGACTCACCCCCCTTCCCCCGTATAACTTTCACCTTTCCACCTCCCCCCTGTGTTTCATCCGCGGATATTACCCCCCAACGCACCCACCCCCAACTCCCTTCCCTCCAATTTTTACCTTTCAAGTCATAGATCGTGACAAATCTCGATTTTCATGTGCTTGCTCATGTCACGCCGATGCTCGAAATAGCACCTCTGTCTCTGCTCTCTTTCTCACCCGCCCCCACGTTTTCTACTTTTTTCTCTCCTTTTTTCTTAGCGCTTCGCAGTTTTGTTTTGAATTCCTTCCTGAGGCGTACTATGTCTTTTATCCTTCTCGCTTTGGTGGACGTGTCCACCCGGAAGCAAGATCCGTGCCCTGCCTGTCTATTTGCCCCCGTTCCCCATGGCGCCTCATCAGCACGGTTTTTTGCTCTAGGCCATTTTTGGCCCCCCCTCCCACTACTGAGTGAGACTTAAGAAGCATGTTCCACTGATTTTTAACGGTTTGGTCCCACTGAATACCGATTGCTGGTTCTTTCCTGACCCCCCCCCTCCCTGCGTAGCAATTCACCAATTCACTCATCTGACCCCCCCCTGTACGGACAATTGCGCCACCCCCCTCTAATGACCCCTTCTCTTCCAGTGAATCTCTTTGCCTCAAGAAAGACCCATTTGACGCATGGCCCGACCCTGCTTTCGTCCCGGTGTTTGACTCCTGGACCAAATCGCGATACTAGTATTTCCCTATCCCGTTCGTATTCTTTCACGGCACTTGGGCTCACGTACTTCTGCCTCCCTCGCTGCACACGCTGGCCTTCTATCGTGGTGTGCACTGGCTGTTTCACACCCGAGAGATTGGATGAGCTCTCTTTCACCCTTCCTTTGGCTCCTCTCCTCGCCCCCGTCAACATACCAGGCAAAATTCTCACACTCGAGTTTCGGACCCGATCTCTTGGTTGAGTGAATGGTTAGTCTCCGATCTTGCTCCCATCCTTTCTGGCAGCGTGCTGGACGCCGCGGTGTCCCTGCTCATCCCCGGCCCAGACGTCGCCATCAGGCTTGGAATCCCAAAAAGGGCCCCGCCATCGTTTGACTGGACCCTCCTTGCTTCTTAATGGTCTTTTCATATGCAACGATGCAAGTGTTGGCACTCCTTCTTTCCGTCGCTTGCCTTTTTCTGCGCTCCCCTGCCACAAGCTCTGAAGGGTGCCCTATTAACCTTGACGTTTTTTTCTTGACATACGATTCGTCCCACTCCCTTACCCGCCACGGAGCAGCTTCTCTCCGTCCACTTTGCGCTGTTGGTGCGTCTCAGTTTGGATTCATCCCCCCTGATCCCACATTTTCCCAAGCCTGATCAATCAAGTTGTTACCTCCCTTCCCTTGACCCTCCAAGTCAACAATCATGGTGTTTTTTCTCCAGCCGTAAATCTGCATCAGTTACCTCGGTCTTTTAGGAGCTCCCTTTAGAGAATGATTCCTCTTCCCCCCCACTTCCCTTCACGGAGTTTGCTGTTGGAATCGCCTGGAAGAACGATACCGTTTTTGGCCCCTTTTCCGGACAGACTTTGATTCTCATGTTTTTTCCCAAATTATCCCAGGCAGCATCACCTCCCGATTTCAGCCCTTGACCCCTTCTTTTATTCCCTGATGTTCTTTCCGTCCTGGATCGCTTTTTCCCCTTTCCCCTTCCCCTGAGGAGCCGTCGACTATTCCGCTTACTTCCTGAAATGTGAGGGGACAGTGAGTTCTCCTGAATGTCCAGAGCAAGACGCGCCAGTTGTGTAATCTCACGAAGAGTTGCCGCCTCCCTTTCACAGTTTGCCACTCATTAGGTGCGTGCCCCAATGTTTCCTCGTCGCCTTTATGAGAGAAAATTCTTCTGTTTTGGCTGGAGCTGTCTTTTCCTTCCCCCCCCCTCGGTTGGAGGATCTTCTTCTTGCAAGTTAGTTTCACTGTGCAAAGTTTGCTTCACTGAATTTTTTCCTGCTTCTGATATTTTTTGAGTTCTCACTGCAATTGATCACTCGCCGTCGAATATGCACCCTTTGTTGATTTTCAATTGACTGTCATTGTCTTCTTTGAAGGATTTTTTCTTTCTTTCTAGACGGAAGCGTTTTATTCCCCCTTTCCCCCCCCTGCCTTTTTCCATCACCTCGGTCCGGACTCGGTCTCGATTTTTACCTGCCAACCCCTTTCCTTCTAAATTTTCGAGCTCGGCCCCCTGTTTCCTCCTAAGCCCCTCCTTCCTCCTTTTTTAGATTTTGCCTTTGCGACAACCATCCAATTCTTCTTTTCGTGAAAAAAGGACGCGGCACTTTTTACTACGGAACGTCGTTGCCTTGTGCTTTGCTTGGTTGCATTCTCTTTCGGACTTGGAAGTTGGCGTGCTGCTACCTCTCAAATTTCGGTTAGGTGATTTCTTTTTCTCCACCCTTCCCGCTCTTACAGTTTACACATCCCATTCTGGGATAACCCCATGCTTTTTGCTCCCCCCCAACCCAACTCAGTTTTGTTTTAATTGTTTCAGAATAGTCCCCCGTTGTTGTGTAAATGGCGTGTTCGCTCGTGTGTCTTTTTAACTCCTCTACTTTTCTCAAATTCCTTTCCCTTTGCCGTTCCATGATTCGGCTTTTTTCTGACAATTGAGACCTATTGCTGCTTCGTTGGGTGTTTCCCACACCCCCCCTTAAAATACCAATACGGGTAGAGACCACAAAGGTCTTTTGCTTCAGGGTGGACATGCTCTCGCTGCCTAGTAAATGATCCCGTGTTACTGCCTGCCCCCTCCGATTCTTCTTAAGTTGTCTTCACATGAGATTATTCCCTTTCTCTCTTACCGGCATCTGCCCACCCACATAAGACATCTCTGAGAAGTCTCTAGAGCAATCTGTGGTTTTTGAAGCAATCAGTCTCGATTCGATTCCGAGGTTCTTTTTTTTCATATTTTTTTCCCCTTTCTTTCCCCGGATGTTTTGCCTGAGCTCCCTCTTTTGAATGGCTCTAGTTGACCCAGACAGCTCACCCCTTCCCCTTGCACAGGTTTCAATTGTTCCTTTAACTGAGAAACTTTTTGTTTTTCTCTCTTGTCGGATCCCTTGTTCTTTTTCTTAGACCCCTGAGCTCGACAACGCTTCCAGCCTCTTTTAGAATGGCGGTTCTCGCGCCCCAAATTGTGTCTTCCCCCCTCCCCTTGGCGTCCTTTTCCCCAGTTTGCGTCTCGGAGCGGAGCTCTTCAAGTTAAGCTGTCCTCATATGATTGTCTCTTGGCGTCGCGTACCGCCTCTCCACCCCGTATCCTCTCTTCTCTTTTCTTCCCCCCTCCCTTTTGGGTCCGTACAGTTCGACGGACATTCCTGCATCACCCCTCTTTGATCTTTTCTCTGCTGGGTAGGTCGTCTAGATTGTGTCTTCTTCTTTCTCTTTGACGCGTTGTTGACCCATATTGCCAACGAAGACATATTTTCTCCCTTTTAACCTGATTGTGACGACGGATCTCCCTCTTTTCTTCTCTCGTTGTGTTGTTTCTCTCTCTCCCGTCTTCTCATTTTCCTTTTCGACCCCTTTCCTTTCTCCGGGCCGTAGTGAACGACGAGGATCTTTGCCTTTTCCTTTTTCCCCCCGAACCCGCAGCTCGTCCACTATCCCCTGAGTTAAAACAGCTGGTACTGTTCTGTAGTCCCCCCGTAACCTGGCCTGAAGGCCACGCCGGCGATTTCCGCCAAAGGAAAAGCGGCGGTCACCGTGTTGTTGAGTTGTCAGCCCCCCCCCCCTCTTCTTTTCCTTCTATTAACTCTGGACCCTTCTTACCCCCCCCAAGACGCAATGTATTATATGGTTTTCTCTCCTATAATTTTGAGCGATCCCCGTAAGACGCCTTACAACGCTGGGAAAGCTGTAGTGTAAAATAACTGTTTTCGCTTACCCTTCTTTTTTCCCCCCCCCCCTTTTCCTGATCTTTTTTTCCTGGTGGGGGGGGGGGGGGGGGGGGGGGGGTGGGGGTGGGGGGTGGGCACCCCGCACTCCACTACCGGGGGGGTTTGTTGGGTTGTATGCTTCTCCCCCCTTTTCCCCCCTTTTTGAAACCGCATCATTTCTATGTGAGCTCCTTATTGGTCTAATCTTCGGATTCGACACTAGATATCTTAAAAGTACCCTCTTTGGTCCCCGACCCAATTGTTTAAAACACCTCTTTTCCACACACAATGAACGTTTCCTCTGTCGGATGATGGAGTCCACCCCCCCCCACGACTTTATTCGTGCACTCGTTCATTCCAGAGCATGGCACGTGTGTGTCTACTGCCGCCTCTTTCCGTCCCCCCTCCTTAAGCAGTGCATCAAATTGCAGCTCCAGAAATAGTTTAGTTCATTGTCTTCTCGATTCTCCCCTTCTCTCACTGGTCCTGAAGGCAGACGCATCGATGTCCCCCATCGAATGTTCTCTGCTTCCCCGTATTTGTCTTTTACCCCGGTTTTGCACAAGCTGAGCCATCTAAATGCTGCCATGGTCACACCTTCTCACTCCATGGGACTTCCCTAATGTATTTCAGACGCTGTTTGTCTCTCCCATGTTTCCCCAACTTCACAACGCTCGACCTCACTTAACTAGTCAAGATCCTCCTCCGGCTATTCTGAACCAATTTCAAACAGACCCTCCGTTTTTCTCACAATGCGTTAAGTTGGCCTTCTTCATGACCGATTGTTCCCTTTTTTCCCCATTGCCTTTCCCACCCTTTCACATCTTGTCCCCCTTGCGTTGCCGCCCCCCCCCCCCTTCCCAGTCTATTCCCCCATATTCAACCCCCTATGTGAAGAAAGTGGTTCCTATTTCCTTCTTTTACTTGTCTTAGACCTCCATTGAAGAATTTTTCTGCCCCCCATTCCCAATCTCAAACGTCTTCCCTCCTGTGTCTTTGACATGTCTGAACCATTTTTTGTTGGCTATCCTGCCACCTCGTGACCCCCTGCGTCCCCCCACCATTCCCCCCCTATTCAGGCGTGAAACTCCGTTATCCTCTGATTTCTTGAAGCAATCCGATCAGCGCCTGTTCCAGTTGTTTCCCCATCCTTCCTGAGCCACCTCAGGCCGATTTTTTTTTTTTTGTTCCCTTTCCCCCTTCCCAGACCTGTGGATCTAGCCATCTTTTCAGTTTCTTCCTTCGCCCTCTCTCAGCTCTGTCTCTTTCTTTCCTTGAAATGCTCTTCCTTCCCCCTCCCCTTCGTTCACTGGACGCCCTCTTACCATCCCCCCCCCTGCATTTTTGGCCCAATCTGCTCCTCCCCAAGACAATCGTGAAGTTTTGCTCCCTATTCGTCTTTTTCACCGTCTCCTTTGAGAGAAGATTTTGTTGCTGAACTGCGCGCCCCCCCCCCTCAACCTTCCGTTCCTCGGATCCATGGCCGCGTTTCGCTCTTCCCCCCCCCCCCCCCTTCCACAGCGACAGATTCAATGTTTTTCACCAGTCCGGGAATCCTTTCCGGAAATATCGTCGCTTCTTTTTTTTCTCCTTGACTTTTCCCTTGTCACCCCCTCCCTGTCGTTCCCAAACAGCGGAAATAAAAATATTCAGTCTGCTTAACTTTCGCGGGATGCGGTAATGCGCAAGTTCACTTCGATTTCCGGGCTGTGGACGTACATACCCAAACCTTCCCCTCCTCGTTTCCTCCCGTCCTTTTGCCAACCTCTCCATTCCGGCCGCTTTGATAACCTTCCCGCATAGCCCCAAAAGTTTCACATTTCCCTTTTATCAACTTCACCGGTGTAGGTCCCATGATTGAGTTCCCTTTTTTTTTTCCCTGACCTTCATGTGTTTACTCCCTTATTCTCCCCCGGCATTGGGACATTTGGCCTTCAAATGCCCCCCCCGTTAAGATTTTTTTTTTTGCCCCCACCCCCCCTTCTCCCCCTCTTGAGTAGAAGCTGACTGTCCGGCCTTGGCTCTCTATTCGGATAGCGTCTCTGACATTTTTCTCTTTCAATCACTTTTTGCCGTGAGCAATTCTGTCCCTTCGTCCCCCCCCCTTACGAAGGATTTGTCCTCCCCCACTTGACATCGTTCATCTCCAATTTAAGGCATCATGATGTTTTTTTCAAGCCGCTTTCAATGTCGTTTTTTTTTTGACAACCATGTTTCTTACTGATTTTTATGTGCTTCCCCCCTTCCTGCGTTCAAGCACTTTTCTCCAACGCAAAGATTTCTGCGTTTTTCGAACGTTTATTAACTCCACCACGTTAGGAACTCCTTCCCTTCCTCTCTGAAGCCTTTTGTTATGTGGCGTTCTACCACTTCCCCCCACTCGATGGCGGACTATCGGTCTCATCACCTGCTCGGTGTTGGATTTCAAAAGACCTCACGTCCCCTCTCCCGCGGTCCCAGCGTGTCATCTTGATCCAGTCTTTCCCCCCTTTAAAACTCCGACTGGGAGTTGATCTTTCAATGCGATCTTAGCGCTAACGGTAATTACTCCCCCCCCTTTTCCCCCCGGAAACTGAATGGTCGTGCGCCCATTCATGTTCCACATTGTTTCTTTCTTGCCCGAAGCCCCTTTTTTCACTGGTCCCATGGAGAAGTTGATTCGTTTTTTTTTCCTCCCCATTGACCTTGTGAATCCTCTTCGTTTGCTTCTCCCTCCGCAATCGTTTGCCCCCCTTGGTACCGAGTTGCGGCTCTTTCCCTGCTTATTTTCCCCCCCTGTCCTTCAGATTGTTGGTCTTGGTCACGTCCACGCCAATGCCCCTACGTCCCCCCCTTTCGCCGATTTCCTGTATGGTGCAGTTGGTCTTGATTTTGTTTCTTGTTCCCCCTGTCAGTTCTTTTCTAGTGTTCACGCGTCCCGCGCACTCCCAACCCCTCCCCGAATCCCGCGCTCGTCTGGAATCCTATTGATCCGTGAGTTACCGTATGTTCTCTGCCCGCGATTTGCTGCCCCTGCCTTACCACACCCTCCCTTCTTCCCTCCTTTCTCTCCCTCTCCAAACCGCGTGCGATCTTTTATC
>Ga0179591_1278943_pt1 | contig 11530 bp, 11 predicted proteins | sample CZOMad2_1_08_16f_FD_182891 | JGI IMG/M metagenome (GOLD analysis project Ga0179591, IMG submission 182891) | Vadose zone soil fungal communities from Angelo Coast Range Reserve, California, USA - CZOMad2_1_08_16fungal (PacBio error correction) | ecosystem: Environmental > Terrestrial > Soil >... | reverse complement strand
GGTATTGTAAAAGTTTTGAGGCATTTTTTTCTGTCTATCTTACCCCGGTCTCCCAAAAATGATTTTTTACCCCCGAAAGAAATCTGATCCCACCCTTGAGCTGATGTTGTGGACGACTCAAGCAATTGCTCCTTTAGGTCAACGTCGTCTTTGGTACCCGTGTCCCTGCACCTCCTTTTTGGGACCCCTTTTTTTTCCTGATTTCCCCTTTGTCCCTCAGTCATGCCGGTTAGACTAAATTTGGTGTTAATGTCCGTGAACTTGGTTAGGTTGCGAATCAAAGGTTTGTTTCTACAGCTTATCTTTCAAAAAATGCTTTGGTAAGAGCCCCCTGCTTTTTGTTCTTTCCTACAGCCTGGCTTCCCGCTTCCTTCTTCCTCCCATTTCCCAATGTCACTCTCGTGCCCGTATACATCGGCGCCCAGAAAAATGTCCATTATTCGTTAAGAAGAACCCCCGGTTTCTGTCGTGGACTAAACTCACCTTTTCCCTCGATATAAGTTTTCCCATTCTTCCCTCCTAATTCCCTCCCATTCGTGAAGAAGCCCCCCCCCCCAATTTTCTCTGGCATCTAGGCTCGGTTACTTTCTTTATTATGATTCGCAAAGAGGTGTAGGGGTTTTCCTTTAAATGAACCATCCATTTTCTTTTTTCATCTCGGCTCAGCGATTCAGTTTCCCTCTATCCCTCTCTCATTTCCCGACCAGCCAGGGGAAATATTTACCTTTGCGGGTTTTATTAATAGTAAAGGGTTGTAAAAGGAAACTTCTTTTTTAACCCTGAAAATTAGTTCCCCAATTCCCGGCCCTTTTTCAAGAGCTTTCTTGATGTTCAGTACGGGAAGCCAGGCTGATACAAAGTGTTTTGTGGCCCCCTTTTTTTTTGCCCCACCCCTTCGCTGTTTGGTCAAGTTTTTTCCAGGACTCTCGTTGCCATAAAATTTCCCTCCTAGAGTCATTCACCCTTGATTCCCACCGCACAGTTCCCCAAATAACTAGCTTCAGCAATAGTCTCTTTCACCGGGCCATGCCGGTCCTCCCTCCTGCTTTCGTTAATCCGGTCCTCCATTTGTCAGGTTGCCGGTTCCAGTTGGCGTGTTCTCTACCCGTTCTATCCGGTGATGGTGCGACTGGTAGTTTGGTGATGGGAACGCTCGTTATATGTTTGCATCGTTATTCCCGCCGACGCCCAACCTTCCCCAAACCACCCCCAACTTACCTTAAATGCCTCATCCGCCTGCGCCAATACCACTGCGATGCCTCAATCTGCACGGTATGTTCTTTTCCTATTATTCACCGCGAACTTCTTCCTTTCTGCATATCCTCCCTGCCCAATTGCATGTTCCTTGTTTTTTTTCCGGATCGCTGATGGCTCCTCGCCCGCTATCCATTATTGGACTGGTTCCTGAGGTTTTTTCCTTGCCAGTAAATGTTCTTGCGGCTTCGACCCCAATATTTTAAGTTGTTAAAGGCGGCCACTCCGGACGTCCCCCCTGCGGCATTTCTTGTTCTTTTCCCCCCCCCCCTTTTATTTGTCTGGATTTGCTGCAACATATTTCTTCATTGACATTTTTTTCTTTAACTAGAATAGTCAGAAACGTTGGACTTGCCCAGTTTCTTCCACACTTTTGGTTTATTTGTGCCCCGCCCTCCGCCTTGTCCCCCCTCGATGTAATCCAACCCCCAATTTTCTGTAGCCCTCTCTTTTCCAGGTCTTCGTTTAGCAATGTTGCGCTGGCACCAAAACGTTTTTGACGGATCTCCCCTGTTTCACTTGTTCTTCTTACAATTCAGTGCCCCCCTTTTTCCTTACCCCACCCCTATTCCCCTCATCTTGTTGTTTGTACCCAGGTGGCAAGAATCAATGATAGAAATATGCTGTCATTCAAAAAAATGGCGTTTACTTTCCCCCCCTCTTTTCCGTTACCCTGTTTATCCCTACTCCTTATCCCTGCTGCATTAATCTTAAACTGCCAGGCTTCCTTTGTACCCCCCCTTGCCCCCATTGATTTGAATGAAATAAGGGTTTTTTTAAAGGGGACTCAAACTCTGGTCTCATATTGTTAGACTTTTTTTTTGGACCTGCCCCCCTCAGCCTCTCTGCCCCCCCTTTTCCCCCCCTTCCCCATCGTCCTTACCCCGCCTGCATTAAAGCCTTAGCGGCTGCTGCCAAGATGAAAGCCCCACTGCTATTTTGCAAATACAATTACGTAAAGCGGGTCTCTTAAAGCTAAGCCCCCCCCACCTCCCCCACCTTCTTCCCTCACTTTCGCGATAAAAGCCAAAGTCCCAAACTTCCCCACCTGCTTCGGCTACGTGACCCCAAAAAATTCTTTTCCTCCTCCCGTTTGTTGTGCTTTTTTTTCAGCGCGCAGCGCCTTTTTTGGAGTTCTTTAGCGCAGCTTGAAGCCTGCGTCTTTCTTTCTTGCTTCTCGTGAAGTACAGCTTTCGGCTTATGTATTTGCTTCGGCTTGGGCTTGACTTAGCTCAGAGTGAAACTTTACAGGCTGCTTACCTTTTTTAAGAAAGCCTATTGGTAAGGGTCTTCCCTCCCCTAGTCCATTTTGCTTTTTCCCTCCCCCCCCCTTCCCTTTTTTTATATCTTTCCTCCTCCCTTTTCCAACGGGGAAACCCCTTTCTTCTAAACCGGCAACCAATATCATTGGTCCAAGAAGCCTCTTTTTCTATTTACTAGCTGCATGTATCTTTTTTTTTTCATTTCCCCACTGGGAAGTTTGTCCCTTTACCCCCCCTCCCCCCCCTTTTTTTTTACCCGGCTCCTTACGTTCAGTGATTTAATCTGCCAGGTACGCACAAAGATGCTGAAGATTTCAGGAAACGGTGGTCCATTGACTGGTAACAAGAAGCACCCATTTGGGCGACGCGCCCCTCCAAACCCCTTCCTCCCATTGCTAATGCCCCTGCAGAAACGGGCCCCTGCATCCCTGACTTACGCGAAATTTGATGAAGTCGTTGCCCGGGCGTGAGCCCCTCTTCCCCGGGAATAAAAACTTTTTTTCACGAACCTTTGCGTTCTCTTTCAAAATCGTCTCTCCTCTCACGAGACTCTCAATGAATATGTCTCCGCCCCAGAACTCGAACAGGTGGTGGCGCCTTCAACAATCAATTTTTCTCCTTTCCCGTCATGCAAACCCCAATCCCGCATTGCCGGCCTTAAACAGGTTAACATAAATATGGCCATGCATCTGATCATCCTCGGGCCCCTGCACCCTTGAGATCTGAGGGACCGCTCTTCCGCCCCCCGGAAACCACGCCCACCCCCAATGTCACCCATGGCGACCATTGAGTATGCAGCCCGAGATCAGGTAGCGGTTAATTTTTAAAATTCCCATTACGGCAGATTGTATAACGGCATCTCCTAACCGTCATTCGGCTCTCCCTTCCAATGTTTGCGGATGGTGGTTTTTTTGGGCTCCTTCGTTTTAATATTTGAAAGGAGTGCAACCCCCGCCAAGACAGTTAACTTCTACACTCAAATTTTTCCCTTTGTCCCCCCCCAAAGGCGGTCTTCACCCCCCTCCATCCAACAAACTGCCCAACCTGAACAAATTCTCCCTTACTAACCAAAGACTTATTTCCTGGCCTTCTTTTGGACGGTTAAAGTAACACCCCCCCCCCCCCCCCTCAACTCCTCTTAGTTGTTTTTTTTTTTGTCCAAAAACCCCCCTTGCGTGTGAATAAACCAACCTGGTGTCTATTGAAGTCTGTTCTGCGGAACGCATTCTAGGGAGGCAGGTCCCTTTGCCAAAACAGGCTGGTGTTCCTATACGGTGTTGCTTCCCCCCACCCACTTGTCATTTCCACCCCGAGTACTTGAACATCGATCTACAAGATTGCCCCAATAATGGCGGGCTTTGAATTCAAAAAGTCCTCCGGTGCCCCCCCGTTTTTCCCCCCCCAGCGTTTCATTATTACCCAGCTCTTTAACATTACGTCGCCGTATGAATCTGACCCCTGAAACATGAATCTCCCCTGAGAAACCGGATGGTTCTTATAACGTCTCCCCCTTCTTGCTTTTTTTCTTTCATCCCGAGAACTGAAATCCCGGTCTGCCGAGAAGAAACTTCTGGTTCTACGAATACTTGAAGTAGTGAGGACCCCCGAATTTGATATCGGGACCCCTGTTCCTTCCCGACCCGATCCCTATTTTCTTCCACCTCCCTTACAATTCTTCCGCTGCCGATGTGATTCTTCTACTCCAATTCTAATGCGAGATGCCTCGCTGAGCAATACGCTTTTATGTCCTTACCCCACAGCATTGCTGTCTTCTAGCTTACATCTTTAAGCTGTAGCAGTGGTCTGTTTCATAAACCGCTGTTGAGCCACACTTGAACCATTCGACCATGATTCTTTTAGTTTAGTGAACCGGCAGGCTGTTTGGAACCTCTTTTTTTTAGAAAGTTTCCCCCCCTTTTTCCTTTTCATCGTTCATCGTTCCCCGGATGTTATCTCAGTTCCCGGAAGTTTGACCTCCAAAGATGCAGAACTTCTGAGTCCCCGAATCCAGAGCTTTTTTTAATCCTATTTCTGTGTAAGCTTCCCGACTTTTTCCCTTCTTTTTCCAGATCCCCAGCCTCAAAATTAACCCGAACCTGTTACAACCAACAGCTGCGCTCTTTCCGCTCCGTGGTTGGGGAGAGAATGCCCGGTTGCTTTGTACCGTTTTTTTCGGGTGGCCGTTTTATTAGGCTGGGATCTATCTACCCCAAAAGGGAAAAAAGTAGGACTTTCCACAAATACGTCGTGCCAATTCTCTGTGGGTACTCCGGTCCCCCCAGCAGTTGCATCATCCTTTTGATTAAATTTTCTAAACCGTCGACAGATTAAATAAGTTTTCAATAACGATTTATACCCGGCTCCTTCCCCCCCTGAAGGTACCGGTGTTCCATTCCTATCGACGGTATCCTCCCCAAATCAGTGTACTCCCGGTCTTCCTTTGTTTCAAGGGTGTTGATTCATTAGGTGAGGAATTATTTGGCTTACCTTTCCTTTTAGCCCCTTAATCCCCCTACTTCCTGTATTGATCACTGACAGCTTAAGCTTTTTACCTGCCTTCAGCTCGACACTTATTCGTGACGCCATAGCATTACATCGACTAACTTAAATTTTCTTTCAAAGAAAACACCCATTTTATCTTTTGTTCCCGTACCAGCCACTCTTTTTTTCCCTATAAGGATTTTCCCACGACTCTCCGATTATTAGTGAAGGAAAAGACAATCCGGGTATCTGTTGCGATCAACGGGATTCAGGTTTCCGTCTCAAACAATGTTTTGTTATATTCTTAACTTAACACCCTTTTCTCTGTCATTCTTCTTTCCGATCGTCAGATGAAGAGTACGAAAAACTTTCAAAGGAAAGATTTAAAGATTCCTAAGGTCCCGCTTTTGAAAATACGTACTCCCTTGAAATTTTTGTAAAAATTCATTCATCGACCGGCCCAGTGATTTTTCTGTATCTTCCGTAAGCTGTCATGATTCCCAAGTTTTTGCTCTTCCCCCGTCTGTGCCACCTTAATAGCCTGTTTGGTACGTATTTTTTTCCTCCACCTCAATGGACGAAACGAAAGGCTTCATCTGGATAATAATTTTTTCACCTGTTTAAAACCCCCCCTCCAGTCCTTCCGCTTCTTTTAATTTACCCTTCCATTTTCCTTACTACCAGGCCTTGTAGCAGTTAATGGAAGTCCTTGTTCAGGTTGGCAAGTCCAGGCTTTTCCCCCAGACTAAGGTTAAACCGGTGTTGTCCCATGGTGACTCCCCTTCTGGTGTTTTTGTGAATAGGTTCTTTTCTTTCCTGCTTCTTTGAATACCTGTGTTTCCTCGTGTAAATTTATACGCGCCGGCAAACAAAGGCCAACACCGGACCAATCCTGCCTTGACTGCGCCCCAGTTCTTCCTATTATTACATCCGTGTTTCAATGTTAAAAATTTCGTTCCCCTCCGTACATGATCGTTGGCACTACTGTTGATCCACGGCCCATGAGATGGCCTTGTTGGTGTTTTTCCGGATTGCTTATCCCTCCCTCCCCTTCCCGTCCTCCTCTGCGGGGCCGTCGAGGTAATGATTCAGATGTTCATTGCGATCCTAAAGGAGTGGGTTTTGTTGTACCCAGGACCGGAAGGTTTGGGTGGAGCCCCCCCCTTTTAATGCCTGCAGTCCATTCTCTTTGGGATTTCCCACCTTTTTGTCCGGTGTAACCCTACAATGATCTTGGAGATAAATTCTTCTTTGATAACCATCGGCCGCATTGTCCCCTTCCAGCATTTACAAACAGGTTGGGCTGTCCCTGTTTCAGGCCACTTTAGCAACTTTCCTCCCTTCACTCGCGCCTTGTTCTTCCCCCCATTTTGTCGTTTTCCCCTTTTTCTCCATATTAGGAATTGAGGGAAATGTACCAAATGTTAGGTCTGCTCCCCCCATTCCTTTCTCCCGCTCCCTTGACCATTGTGGAACACTTCCTGAAATATACTGGTAGCGTTGGCACTATGTCTGAATCGTCTTTCTTTTGCTTTAAACCCCCCTGGCTTTTTGATCCACACTTCTTTCTTTCTCAGCTTCCTTGAAACATATGTTTTTTTACCTTTCTGCTCTAATGTCAAAGTCAGGCTTCCTTTTGTAACACACCCTGCTCTTCCTGAACAATAATGGTTTCAATCGCCCCCGTCACTTCCACCTTTCCATCGTACCCCCTCCCCGTTAGATATCCAATTGATACTTTTCCCCCAATGTAAATACTTCCAGTATATTCTTATTAGTAGTTTTTTTTGAAGAAAGCCTTCGGCGAAGATGGAAAGTTTCACCGCAACCCCCCCCAGCCCAAGCCCCCCCCAATATACCGCTGTAAGCTTAAGCACTAATTTCACCCCCCAAATACAGCGGGCTTTAAAGTGATTTTAAGTCAATAACTCCCCCCAATACAGCTTCGCCCCCCTGCTGACACCCCCCAAATCTCTTCCCTCTTTCCGTTGTGTTGTTTTCTGAGTCTCTTTTTTGTATTTAATCGCCGCGCGCGAAAGGTGGTACTGATTTTTGGACTTTTGTTCGCGCAGAGGAAGCGAGACTCTGTTCTTGCTTTAGGCTTTCCTCCTGCTGGTATGTGCTTCTTCTCTGGGCCAGCTTCCACCTAATGCTTTCTGCTTATTATAGCACTCTCGATTTTCAGGTATTTAAATTGACATTCCCCCTTTGAGCTATTCCAAAAAGTACCCGATTTCTATCTCACGTTTATTTAGCCCTTTTTCCCCCCCACCCTTTGAAACCATTATTCTTCCAACCTTAATCCGGTTTCTACCCTCATCTACTCTTCCCTCTCCGCGCCTGATCCCGGCAATATGTTATTCTGATGCTCCTTTCATCACTTCCCGGGTGGTCCCCTTAAAAACCTTTTTTTAGCAGTATTACATTTTCAATTTATGTTCCCCCCCAAGTTTTTTTTTCTTTTTCCCCCTCTTCCCCCCTTCCCCCTGTGCTTGCTGGTAACTTCAACCCAGTCCTGCAGAGCCGTCAAAACATTTTTTTGCCCTGGCCCGCATTTGGATAATTTAACTCCACTCTTCCGAAAAATTTTCGAACATTCTCTTGACAGAGGTGTTGCCCCCCTCCTTTGACGGAAATAAACAACATTGTGAAGTGCTGGACGCAACGGGGCGAGCTGCTTTTCGTGTTCTCGGTTATCAATGCAGGCCTACTTTCCGCATGATACTAGAGAACATTTTGGTTCCCATACCAACAACTCATGCAGAATGTGATGAAATGTAAACCCCCTGTAATTGTCATCACCCACCAAGGTCCCCAAATTCCTTTTTCTTTTTAATGTCGTGAAACATTATGTTCAATTTACCTCGCCCCCTTAAGAAGGAGACCTTGGAATGGACCCTGATCCTAATCCTGTACACGCACCAAAGGGTCTTTGCCGTGGCGGCCATGCTCTGCCGCATTTGACGCTCCCTTTTCCTTTTTTGAAACGATTAAGACCCCTTCAACCGAAGATAACGTTCATAGTAAATAGGGGTGGCCGCCCATTTTATCTGGTTTGGGCGTTTGGTGTTTGTTGTTTCGCGTATGTTCCCACTTTCGTCCCCCATTTTCCCATCACGTCTTCCTATGTATAAAACTACAACCAGTGTCCCCTTCCCCCACACCGGATTAGAAAACTTCAACCGCCCCCTTCACAGATGTCCCCTTTTTCCCCCCTCCCTCTTAATTAACCCCCAGTTCCTTGCCGTGCAGATTTTGGGTTACCCCCCTTACACCCTCTGCGGCAGCTAGTATTTGGAAGGTTAGTGTTACTAACGGGTGGCTAGATTCTGGCCAAGTCTGCCATTGCTCTTTCAGGTCACTTCCCAAGGTTCAATTTTTCACCCTATACGGGAATATGGCAAACCTTAAAGGAACACTACGACCCTACAGATCTTTTTCCACCTCCAGTCCGGTCCCCTTTACCATTTTTTCACTTTTAGGTAAAGGTTGGTTTTTCAATATTAGTAGTTAACAGTTACCCTCTTAAATATTGTGAATCGTTCTTTTTGCTTCTTATTATCTCGTTCCCCCTCATCTTTGACTTCTCATAGATGCATCAGATTTTGGTTTAGTCTCGGTTAGATATGTTCAAGAATGTTGGTGTTCCCCCTCCCTTCGTGATGTCCTCTCTCCCCCCTGGAAATAATCACGGCTGAGGCTCGATCCCATGAAAACTGGGATGGCTAAGAATTTATAATTCGTGAGGCATGATATCTCAACTGAGTTTTTTCCCGTTTCCTCTCACCTGTATGTTTTCTTTTCCATCACCACCAATTCCCCCTCTTCCTGTACGGCACGGCAAGGCATAATTAAATTTGTGAAATAGCTTTTTTTTCCGCACTTCCCCGTACTGTAACTCACAACCAGTTTGGCTCTCTTAGCTTTACGCTTTCGCCTATCTGTATTCCTAAACCACTGATAGACCATAACCCCCCAATTTACGCCTGATAACCTGACTTTCTTTTTCTTTAACGGAGGCCTATTTCCTTCCCCTGGGTCTATTTTTTAGACCCTTAACCCCCCCAAGCCCATTAATTACTAAACGTTTTTACAACGTGTATTTAAAAAGTCGATTCTCCAACGATGATCCTTCTTTCTCGTACCCCTAATTAGTTCGTATTTTTTTCACTTTGTCTCCTTTTAGTAAAGATCTATCCAGTGGGCAATATAAACCCAGTCCCCCCCCACATGTTTACAAGCCCTCCTCCGTTGTTTTTTTGAGTCCCATATGCTGCTTTCCCTTTGGTGCGTGGCTTTATTATTGTTGGGACTCTTACAGGTAAAAGTCGAAGCACAGAAATCCCATTTTTTTTTTTTATTTTTCCCTACCCGGTCCTTTCATCATCCTTGTGAGTCAAACGTTCGAATTTTAGCGATTATCGTGGTAAAACAGATGAACGTGGATTTCAAGGGTGAGTGCCCTTTCTACAACCTGTAACCTTCCCCCCCCCCCTTCAGGCTGCCGTTCGTCCCCAAACCTAAATTTGTTTTTTTTTTAAACTTTCTTCACTTTTCAAGGGTGCTCCTCCAAGTTCGGGTTTAGGAATAATACTTCCTTTCCAAGATTAATAAGCATAAGCCCCCCCCCCAACGACATGTGTATTTGTCACCCCAGCTTCGATATTGCTTACCTTAGTTCCCGACCCATTAAATTTTGCTGTTCACTTCCTTTGCAATATTACCCCTCTGGCCGAAGGAATGTAACATGATTATGCAAGAAGAGAACAATCTTTTGACTTAAACAGCCTCTGTTGGTTTCGTATCATGCTTTCCGGGTCCTCATTAGTCGAACTGCACCTTTCGTTTAAGAAGCATCCAGGTCCTGACTCTTCTGGAAGATGGTTTCATTAAAGTTTTTAAACGCACGCTGTTTTAGCGGATATGCGTGAAGAGGGCATTTCCGTTTTTCTCCCTTTTTTTCATCACGCTCCGACTATCCTGGTTCCATCCCTTTATTAGTCACGAACGTTGAAGGTCAACTATTTAAAGAGGGTTCATAGTAAAAGCTTGTTGAAGACCCCTTTTTATTTTTGCCTAAATTTCCCCCTTCCAGCCCCTTTTCTAAATCCTTAGAGTCTTTTTCTCCGGGGCGCATGTTCATTTTCCCCCCGTGTTGATATTAAACAGTTATGTTTAATCTTTTTGGACGGATTTCCCCTTCCATGGCCCTCCTACACCTTCGCTTCCCCTGTCCCTTATGTATAACCGTTTGGGTATTTCACCTGTCCCCGGTTACCATAGATTCCGCAGATTATGTTTACAAGGGCTTTCTGCCAGAATAAGGCCCTTTAAGTTTCCGTCCCTCCTTCCAGTTTCACCTTTCCAGTGTTCTTTTTTCGATCCTCCCTTTCCTATTCCCGGTATGGTTGGACGACTGTTTCGTTGAGTACTATCTTGAAACGCTTTTTATCAACTCTTGTAAGATTTATACGCCCCTTTTTGCCCACAGTGCACCCACCCCACCTCCTCCCCCCGTAAATGCATCCGAATGCCCTCCCCCAATTTAGGCCGGTATTAAATATGAAGTTATGTCTTAACATTTTTCTTTAAAAGACTCCCCTGATCGTACCCCCCCTTTTCAGGTCCCCCTCCCCCTTCCACTTTAGTTCTTTTTCGTGTCTTTGATCGCTGATGTCTCAGCCCCCTTCCATTCCCGGCTCTCCCTTATGGTTGTCGATCCTGATCCGTAAATTTCCTTAAATTATTTATTTTTTCCCAGTGTGCAAGGACGGGATTTTTGTTTCTTTCATAGTCAGAAGTAGAATTGCACCACCTGTTCGTATCTGTGCTGCACACCTCCCTGATTCAATTACGACCCTCAGCCCCTGTCCCCTTTCTGCCCCGTTTCTCGAACTTAAAAACTGTGTTTTAATTCCTTCCGGCTGTAGTGGCTTTCCCCCTCCACCCCTCTTCTTCCCTCAAACATTTTTCGCCTAGCCTTATGTCTTTCTTTTTCCATCTTCTCCGGTAGGGCAAGGCCACCAATGTTTTCGTGTTACCCTGAAGTGTTATGATCGATCAATGAGTGACCCACCGTTTACTCCCCATTCGTCTCTTTTTTCTTTGCAAGAATCCCTTTTCTCGTCAGGAACTCTTTTCACTTTTTTCCCGGGTTAAGTTGATCCCTTAAGATGGACAGTGTGCATCAGCACTGGCGCGCTGTCCTTATTTTCCCCAACTTTTTGCCTTTCCCCTTGTCCCCTGATTTTTTTTTACTGCCAAAGGTTTACCTTTTTTACAGGCGTAATCAGGAGCTATAATTTTTTTAAATTTGGGGAATAGTCCCCCCCATGAATATGTTCAATTTATCACTTCCCTTTCTATACACATTTCTTCCCCAGCCTTCAAGTGGCACGCTGCACCGTGCCTAAAAGCCTAAAGCCGGCAAATAACACTAAAAGCTTCTCCCAGCCCAAGAAAATACCCAGATCGCTCACGCTGTCTTTAACCACATCACTACAACCCTTTCTGCGGCGATGCCCAAACACCCT
>Ga0179591_1266196_pt1 | contig 11530 bp, 11 predicted proteins | sample CZOMad2_1_08_16f_FD_182891 | JGI IMG/M metagenome (GOLD analysis project Ga0179591, IMG submission 182891) | Vadose zone soil fungal communities from Angelo Coast Range Reserve, California, USA - CZOMad2_1_08_16fungal (PacBio error correction) | ecosystem: Environmental > Terrestrial > Soil >... | reverse complement strand
TTTTTTTTCACGTTTTCGTCTGGGAAGGGCCGACCCAGATGGTCGCCAAAGTGCGCTGCACCCTCCCTTCCCCGACCCCCTTCCGGCTTCTTGCCTTCCCATGCTTCGCCGAAGGGTTTTCTTCCATTTTTACCCCCCCGGAGGAGTTGTCGTTCGCCGACCGCTTCTTGCGACTCGCGCGGGAGTTTGGGTAACTCAGTCTGACTTAATACTGTTTGCCCTTTTTTGTTTCCGTTGTTTTTATTCGCGAAGATTATTCCCTATCTCTATTCCGATCGACGTGGCTTTTGTCGGGCCCATGAATGTTTTTTCTCTGTGCGAGCTTTGGCGGAAAGGGAGACAAGGACTCTTAAATGGCAGTTTGGCTGGCCTCGGCACCACGAATGCAATATTTTTCCCTCCATTTCCGTGCGCTGTGATGCAGAATTTTTTTTTGCACGCTCCCGTTCGATGGAGTTTTTCGATCAGCGATCTTTGGGTAGGCTCGGCTTTACTCGGGGCCTTTTAAGCGCCGAATCTCGGGCTCGGGATAGATTTCCGCTCTTCTATTACTGCGTAATTCACTCCGGATGTTGACCGGAATCTTCCGTCTGTCCTCTCTCCCTGTTATCCGCTTTATGATTCTGGTGCTTTTTTCCCGAAACCGTCTGGTTTTTGAAGCGACGGTGGTTTCCCCCCCGCCCCTTCTTTCGCCTTGCTGGATGTAGACTCAGCAAGACTTGAGCGTTGATCGAGTGGCCGATAGTCGTTTCCGGCGTTGCTGGTGTACAGATTAGCCCTCAATTTTCTTGGCGCGGTTTCATCCGAGCTTTTTGGCATCTCTGGTCGTTCTAATTCAACAAAAGGGGCTCCGTGCCCTTCTACCCCCTCGCTAGAATTCGTGCAGGGCGGCCACGGATGCCTTTTGCTCGGGTTACCACTAGCGTCACGGCGGGGCGAATTTTAAGCTGAGCCCCCTTTCTCTTTTTTCCTTTCATATGGAAGCTCCAGCTTGTTTGTAAGCTTTGCGCATGATTCCCTGGCGGGTTTTCGGTGTTTCCAAGGAGAGGCGCGGCACTCTTTTGTTGTCCTTTCTATTAAGACTCGTCTGTTCCAGTACGTGTAGACCTCGATTCTTCCCCTCGAAGCGTTTCGCCGCGGAGCGAAGCAGAGGAGCTGACTATGATGGCGGGTTTAGAGTCCTCTTTTTTTTTGGAGTGGTCGGTGTCCGTTTGTCTTTGAGGGCTCGGCCTCCTCTTGTCTGACACGTGCGGGTAACGTTTCGTATTTCCCACTCCCTCTATTTCGGCGGCGGAGATCGAGTACGGCTTCCGTTTTTTAGAATGGCTTTCGTACTAGCTTTAACGGAGGCTTTTGTTCCATTCGTGAGATCCGGGAGTCGAGATCGTCGAAGACTGTTTCAGTTGTGCCGTGTGAGAATGATGGTAATAAGCGGAGCCCCTTTTTTCTCCTTTGATCTTACGAGAACAAGCATCGGGACGTCATTCAGGTTGTCAGACGGCGGGGAAAGCTTTCCTGGGTTTTTCGGTGGGAACTAACTTTGCAAGGATTATGGTTTTTCTTCTTTTTTTCCACTCTTTGATAGAGTTCTTCCGCCGTGTGTAGGGAACATCTTTTGCCCTTGTCGCCGACTCGTTAATTCTCGATGTATCTTCGACCCTTTAGTATTTGTACCCTAGTTGTCGGCGGCTTCTAATTTGTGCCTTTTGCCCGAGCTGAGAGTTTGCGCTCACTTTTTTCCGCTATTTCCTTGAGGAGGGCTTCTCCTTGGTTCTTGCTGTACTTTCGCGAAGATTCTCGGGGGCTGACAATTTTCCCTCAACTTCCCCACTTAGAAATTCTTTTCACCCTTCTCTTTGATCTCCTCTTTGACCCGGCGGCACGCCCCTCTCCCTCTCCTTCGCGCGCGAGTGCGACGAGGCCGACTTTCCACTTTTACTCCCTAGAGACATTTCTTAGGTTCGTCGCTTCGGCTCGTGTCCCCTTTTTTGGATTGCGATTTGGACATTCCGAGCTTTCCTCTCTGTCTTCTATGAAGGATTTTGGAACTGCGTTTGTGTGCCGCCACTGGTCCTCAGTGTACGTGCGGTTGCCGGGTTGCACGAGTTAGAGGCCTTTGCCTTCGGTTCTTTCTTCAGCCTCCTAAAGAGGTGTCAAGGCTCTCCCCCCATTTCCCTCGATTACTTTCCAATTGGTCGGCCAGCGCTCCTCTTTGCCCCGCGAGCTTTTTTCTGTACGTAGCGATGGGCTCTAGGTAGAGTAGTTGCGCCAAGTTAGAGACCAATTCCTCTTCCATCTCGCGCTCTCTTATTTTCCTTCCCGATGAGTTGTTTTTCCTAGGCCTGGCGACGGTACTGGAAGAGATCAATTCGTTTTTCTGTGAATCGCCTCTCTTCATCCCCTGGTCCCATTCTTTCTTTTTAAGGTTCTCCGAATAGGTCACTATTTTCTCTTTCTGCGGATTTTCTCGATGAGCATTGCCTCCCCTGCCAGTCCCGCTCGAGTTCCCAAGGGTGTGGTGCACTGCTGAGAGAATAGTATGATGTGCTCCTCTCCTTGTTCTCCTTCTCCTGGATTTCCTGGAAACCCTGTCATCCTGGGACGATTCGAAGCAGTTTCGGGAGGGCCCTTTTAGACTTCTCGCTTCAGTTGGAGGGAACCCCTTCCCTGTCCCCGCGGCCGCATTGAACGGCGTGCCCTGGTCTTTGCCACGAACTTTTTTGGATTCTAATCTTTCTGGGCGGTCTTCAGACATCTTTGCCTTCCCTCCCCCATCCCTTTTTGCTTTTGACGATGTGTTAATCACACGAACCGGTCCGTAAGTCCAGCGAACTCGTTTCCAAACCCCTAACTGCCCTCCTTTTGTTTCTAAAAGAAATGTGCTCGCGGTTTTTTCTGGAAGAAAGTTTTATCACCGCAATCTCAGTGTTTACCTTTTCCCCGCCCGTACCCATGCTCGAACTTCCCACTTGATTGTAAGTTGAGACTTCCCAATTTTGGTTTCCACTAAAGTTCTTATTACTATCATTCAATACTCGCGCTCGCCCACCCCTTTTCGCGTATCGTCCCTCTCCTCCTATTGAGACCTCCGTTTGAATCTGGGTTCCTAAAGACTACGATTCCCCCACTCCCGGCGACACCGGTCCACCCTGCCTCTTTCGTGGAATTGTCAGCTCCCGCCCCGATTTCGCGAAGGTCCTCGAATTGCACGGCGTCCCACTCGCCCTCCCTTGACGATTCAGGCACTTTATTAGTTTTCGTGTTTTTATTCGGCGCGATCAAGCGAAACAGGTGTCACAATCCGCGGACCCGTTAAATATCTTTTTGAACTCTCTCGGCCCCTCCGAGATCGCTTTTTTCTCCGTTTGCAAGTAACGAGGTCCACTGGGTTTAATCATGTCTCCTACCCCCGAGTCCTTGTAAGTTCGGTTCTTCAGACGTGCCCCCCTTCCCAAAGAAATCGAACCGTCCCTCCCCCCTCTGCAACGTCACTGTTCTGATGACCTTGCGTCCCCCGCCCAACTCCCTGCCACTGCCCTCCCAAAAAACCAACGTTCTTTCCCTTCCCCCATCTCGACGACCTCTCGGAATAGTTCATCACTTTCCAAGCCCGCGCACGAATTCCCCCCTTCGCCTCAGCACTTTCGACGCATCGGAAACAATTTTTTTTTTCTCCTCCGGCAAAAGAGTCTTCCTTTTTTTGCCTCGTCGCTTCTCCCTGTGGGAAGTGGAGCCTTCCTCCCACTCGTCTTTTTTTTTCAAAAAATGAATGATGTCCCCCCCTCCCTTTGTACGTGAAAGACGGACTTTCTGGGGAGTGAAAAATTTGTCATCGAAACCCCTAAGTTCCTGTTCCAACCCCCTCTTTTTTACGCCTCCCAAACTCACCTTCGACTTCTCCTATCTCTGCTGCACATATTCCAACAAAGTGCGCCTTAGAACCCGGTACCCGCGGCAATAATGGCCCCCCAAAACTTTTTCAGGCCCAAAGTCCCGGACAACTCTTTTCCTGGTTTCCTTTCTTCCTCTTTCCTCTTAACCGTTTGACCCGCTCAACGTTCCGTCACCCCAATCCGGGTCCTTGCCATCCAAAGAATTGGCGCCTAACCCCCCCTAATGGAGAAAGTCCCTTACAGACCATCGAATTTAAGTTTCTTAAAGACTTTCCCCCCAGCAACAACCGCCGTGACTCCCACGCCGTCTGCCGCTTTGTGCCTTTTTCCCTCCTCTTCCCCAAGTCCACTCGAAATTCTCCGCCAATGAGCGGCTCTGCACCTCCCCTTCCCCCCGGCCCTGTCCCCCAAATTTACTCTGTCCCGATATCGCACGTTTTATGCGCGCAACGTTCCCCGCCTCCTCCATTAGTTCAATGCGGTTTTTTTCATACGCATCCTCGTTCCCAACCCATTTGAACTCGGCATCCTCCCCTTTCCTTTCCTTTTTTTTTTTCCCCCTTTACGCTACACGCGTCTCAACTCAATCGTCGGCGATCTCCTCAAAGACACGATCCGCCTTCCTTGCAAACTCGATGACGCTGCCACAAGAAAGATGAAAGATTCTCATAGCCTCAGTGGCGGCTCGGTCCGTTTGCACCCAGCTCGCGGCTACTAGTATGGAGCTTTTTCTTCGATCGAGGCCATCCTTCCTCCCATCTCATTTCCCGGGACAACCACCATAACTCCTTATAGGTCAGTTCAAATGGCGCAACTCCATAATGAGACCCTTCCTTCTCGAATCACCCTATCTCCGTGTCCCCAATCCTTCGCCCCGTTTGAACCCCTCTAGTTGTAAACCCGCCTGGCTCAGTGGGAATTTCCCGCCTTCTAGCACTCGGGGGCTAAGTTCCGGCAATCCCTTGGTTTAATTCGTCTGACCCTCTTGGACTTGGTTGGGGGGGGCCCCCCCTCGCTTAACCTCGTTTCCACGCCCCCACTTCGATTGGCTATTTCAACGCCGCAACCTCTTTGCACTCGCGTTCAAACGCTCACTATGAGCCCCGGCCCCAGAATCTATGCAAGTAGACGAGTCTCCCCCCACCCCCCACCGCCGCGTGCCCACCCAGCCGCCGGTGGGAACGCACCCAAGTCCATACCCAATAGCTTTCACTCGCTTCCCCGTCAACATCACTCAACCCCCTGTTCCACTCCTTTATGCGCGCATTATCGCGCGCTCCCCGACCCGAATTACCGATCTTCGGCGCCTTTAAAGAGTCGCCCTCCCCCCTTCCGATCTGCTACCAATCCCCACTCCCAAACTCTTGCTGTTTCCGACGATGAAACCCTTATTCAGTCCCATCGCCCGGAAAATTTACGCAAACCCTCGGTGCAATTTTTCAATTCTTTCCTTTTGTCTTTTCCTGGTCGAAGCTTAGGATCGGCCCTCACCGCGCTATTTCTCTTCAGAGTGAGCCCCACCACCTGCAGTTCTTCCCTACACCATCTGGCGTGCTCTCTCCCTCTTTTCAGCGAAGGGCAGGACCCCAACATCAGCAGGCGGAATCATCCCTTAGTTTCCCCAACGTCAGTCCGAGCCGCCGCCGCAACGAAGAAATTAGAGATCTGGTCGGCACCTCTACCCCTTTGTTTTCATGCTCACCTGTCCCCAACGTACGCAGGGAAGTTTCGTTTGCCCCCCCCCAGTTACTCTTACCAGCAATCCGTCATTGTAGAAGAGCTGCGACCCTCGCAGCTTGGCATCCCCTTTTTTTTTTTGGGCATCATGATAACACCCTCCCGCTCTTTTCCTTTTCTTCTTCTCTCTTCTTTTGTGGTTTTCGATCTCAGAGAGCGGTGGCGTTTTGGTTTCAGAAGAGAATTGGCCGGGAATGCAGTCGCCGCTTCACTCTTCGAAAATTGATCTCTTCTTTTCTTCAGATCCACTTCCTGGGAGGAGGCTAATTTGTGGTCCCTTTTTTTTTTCGCGTTCGGGAGACAAAGACGGTCGTTGAGGGTAGCGTTTCTGTCATAATCGCCGGCTTCGTTGCGGCGGAGGCCTGCGCCTTTTTTTTTTGTTGGTTGAACCCTCAGCTGTCCAATCCTGATGAATGTGCGTGTACCTCCTTCTTTCCCTCGAAGAATTTTCATTTATTCGTTACGCGGCTTGTGTTCACCCCCCCCCCCCCCCCCCCCCCCCCTGGAGCAGGATGTGTTTTTTTCAGGATGATCGAAGGCTTTGGTGACCTTTTCCCCTTCTGCTTCCCTGGTGATTTCTCTTAACCTTGACAAAAAATTTATCCAATTTTGACACCGAATTTCTACGTTCTTTCCTGATTCCTGGCTTTGGCATCGTCGCTCAGAAAGAGTATTTGTAGTTTTTTTTCTTTTTCTCCTTTCCCCTTTGCCATAGGGTGTGATCCGTTCATGAAGCGCCGAAAGTATTAGGGCGTCTTGGCAGCGTTAGAGCTCCCCGATGAAGAGTTCCCCGAAACGGTTACTGAGGTTGACGAACTTTTTCGTCCTTTACGGAGCGCGACCTGTTTTACTGCGGCTTCTTGTTACCGTCCCCACGAGGATTGCAGCGGGGAGTTGGTGGGGCCCTTCCGGCGGCGTACTTCTTATTTTTTGACGGTCTGCCTCCTCTCTTTTAATTATATTTGACGGCGTTCGCTTTTAAGTAGACAATCGAAATGGGTTCGAGCGGGGTTTTGTCCCCAAGTTTCACTCTGTCCCGCATTCCACAGGGGATTGATTTCCCTTATCCCGGTTGCGTAAGCTTCTGACCCCCCCCTTGCGCATCTGCGGCTAACACTAGCGTTTGTCCCGTGGCCTGTGTGTTTCAATCACGGAAGTACTCCTTCCTCTTTCCTTTCGCTACACGTTGAGTAAGAATGATGACCGAGGCGGCTCGTCGTTTGGTCCTACTGATTTCGCGTCTTCTCATGTTTTCCCGATAGTAATCTCAGGGCTTCCAGTTCTCTTTAGTAGAGTTTGAGTTTCTTCCCCGCTGCCGAGAGGAAACCCTTAAGAATCTTGACGGTGCGAGCGAAGCGACGGCGATGATGGAGGTGCGTGTTTCTTCCTCGAGTTTGGTTTTTCCTGTCCCCTTCTTCCTTTTTCTTGAGGCTTCGACGCTGTCTCCTTGACTGGCGGGTAGCCCCGTTCGATTACCAATCTTGATTAGAGCTAGGCCTGAATCCTTCGACCCGGTTTGGCTCATTTTAAGATGGCTGTACCCGCATATTCTTCGAGGCTCACGGCTCAGATCGCGTTTCTAGCTTCTTTTCGCCCAGTTGTTTTGAGGCGTGCCTTGGTTAGAGAGACTTTGTTAGACTTCATTGTTGCCTCTCCAAGCAATCGTTCGGTTCCAAGTGTCGTCAGACGGCTTACAATTCATGGAGGGTTTTTTTTATATTTCGATTTCCTTTTTCCAATGTCGAGTTTTACAGGCGTCGTCCTCCAATTCTTTCCGCTTCCCCTTCCTGTTTCTTCCGGAAACCTTCATGCTTCTCCTCTGGTTAAGATTCCTCTTCGCCCCGCGTTGATTTAGGCCGAATTCCTTCCATTTGGAATGATGTGGCTTTTTGCCGCGGTACCGATGACTTACGGACTATTTTGCCTCTATTTTTCGAAGAGATATTAGCGGATTTGGTCGGAGATTTTTCGACTTCTTCGGCGGTTCGAACCTGACAATCACCCCTTAGCTTCCTACGCTCGTTCTCTTCCTTTTCCCTCTCGTGTAGGACGGCAGTTTCACCGAGAGGTCGTCTGCAGGGCGGTACCTAGTCCCCAGTCCCGCGCTGCAAGGGCCGAATTTTTTCCTTTTATGTTCCCTTCCAATTGCTTTTCGTCCTTTCTTTCCCTTTTCACCGGCTTTTTTGCCTCTTTTTTTTTTACCGTTGCGAGGGTCTACGAAGATATTTGTAGATCAGACGTTTAGCTTTTTTTGACACTGCAGTTGGCCAATCGCCTGTTTGACGTTTTTTTGTCCATCCTCTCACCCTTCCTTTTGCGTTGTGCCTATGTGTTTTTGTTCTTCGCCGAGACCGAATGATCCATCTGGAGCTGAAGGTCCCTGGTCATCCTTTTTGCCCGCATTTTCGGACAGCTTCGCTGTCCTCTCTCCTGTCCTGCCGTATCGCGACTCCCTCCTCGGTCCTTTTTTTTGCTACAACCTCTTGAGCGACTTTCCCCTCCTTCCGCCTCCGACGTTTAAAGTTAATATGCGTTCGAGTCTGACTCCCTTCCCTGGGACGAATTTCGTTCGCGCCAAGTTCGGGGTTTTTTTTTAAGATTCCCTACCTCAGCTCGCCCCTTTTAAAAGACTGATGCCTTTCTTCTTCTTTCTAAGGGAAGCGGGGCTTCTGTCCCGCCACCAGTATTTCTGCTTCGCGATTAGTGGATCCAAGCCAGCCGTATCCCTCCCCAAGGGGTTTCCGGCGTTCTCTCTTACAGGAGCACTAGTTCCCTCTTTTATACCCTCTTTTCGAAACAGAATTGGCTTTAGCAAACTTTCCCTCTTTTGGCGACGCGAATGTGGAGTTCAGCTGACTCGCTACTTGAGAAACAGAACTTCTTTCATTCTACCCACGTCTCGCGCATTCCGGCCTGGCACTTCTTTTATTTCGTTGGAACGAGCGTCTGACCCTCTTGAGGTTTCGGTTATTTCGCCTCCTTCTTTTCTCCTACTTTTTTTTCTGTTCGTATTGGTCTACATTCACGCCGCCCCGTCCCCGAATCCGAGGAAAGTATCGTTAACCACTTACCATGCACTCCGGCTTTTCAAGAGAGCTCCTTTTCTCTTAAAGATGGTTCTCCCCCAATCGTCAGCTAATTTACGGCTACTTTCCCGAATCTCTCTCATCGGCCCCGGCATTTTCTCAGCATTCATTTCTGTGAGACAGATATCAGCTCTCTCCTAACTAACCCTTCCTGCGTTCACCCACCTTTAGAGTTCGCTGAGTTGTCTTCCTTTCTTCTTCTCTTCTAACTTTCTGGGAACCAGACATTCGAGGTAAACCTTCGGTCCATCTATTGGTCCTTGAGTTTAGGCTGCGCGCTCCCCCCTCACTTGGAGCGCGTCAATGCAGTATCTGCCCCCTTGCTTTTCCAACTCTCGAACGACTTCCCCTTGCCTTGAGCGCCCCCTTCGATTTTGTCCCTATTGCGCTGGTCGCTTTGAAATATAAGCTTTAGGTTTTCTCCAAAAGGGCCCAATAAGATGAACCGCCCTTGGACACACGCGGGGGGCCGGATGGCCCCCTTTTGGCGTGCAAGTTCCGACTTGGCCATTTCAAGCAGCTCTAAGACAACGTCTTTCTTTCGGTTCCGAGAAACCCCCCTGCAAAACTGAACTCCTCGAACGGAATTCCCCGGCCAAAGTGTCGGATGGTCGATGGACTTGGTCCAGCAACCCTGTATTTTTGCCACCTGCCGTCCCCCAACTCTACACTCCTTTCCCTTCCCACGCACACCCTCGGAATCACAATCGCAAACCCGAGCAAGTGAATCATGGCGCTCTGCCCATTGAGTCAACTTTAGGCCATTTCTTTTTCCCCTGAAAGCGGGAATGCCTTTTTTTTTTTCTCCCCTCCCCCCTTTGCCGCCCGCGCCTGCGGTTAGTAGCTGATCCTCCACGCGTCGGCGCTCTGGACAACCACATGGCAGATCCCCCCCCCCCCCCCTCTCACCCCGCTTGACGTGAACAGCGATTTCCTTTTTTGCTGGACAAATTGACCTAGTTTAAATCTTCGGTCCTGACCCCCGCCGCGCCATTCCACAAAGTAGTATTCTCCGCGTATCTCTTCCTGTCCCCGAGAGGACCAAACCTTTTTCCCTCTTCCCGTCGCGGAGCCCTCCTGTGCCAAAATTGCGCCCATGCAGGAATCTGATCGCCGACCCCTCTTTTTCAATCTCTTGTTTCAAGTAAATCTTAAAAACCCTCTCGTCCCCCCCCTCCCGCAGCAGTTTCAGCAACTGACGGAATGTCTACAAGAATGTGGCCCTCCTACTGGATTCCACCACGACCCTGACAGTTCATTTAACTCCGTTCCCCCGTAACCCGGCCGCCTGACTTTTGCTTTCTGCCTCCTGATTACGTTTCCTCGATGCGTTTCCTCAAGGTCACAATCGCCCGGCTTCCGCCAGTTCGCGCGCGTCGGAAAGCCCCCCTTTTGAACCCCTGCATGCCCAATCCCCCGGTATGGCGTCTCCATCCGCGATCTCGCGGCAATGTCCCGCATAATCCCCATCGAAAGCTGCCACGACCAGTTATTTTTTCCTCCCACCGTTCCCGACCGCCTAGCCCAGCCTAAGATCATCTCCTTTCGTTTTAATCAGAAACGGTTCCCTCGTATTCCCTGACCCTTCTTGTTCGAATGCCGCCAAAGACTTGTAGAAGAATTCCCTCCCACCCTTGACGCGGAACCCCTTCCCGCCATCTCCCCCCGCCGCGGCTCGTGCTCGCATCCGTGGGCTGCTGTCAGGTTCATATGGGCCTCCCCAGAGAGAGACGCGTTTTTCCCTGTCGTCTGATAGAGTGCGCCAAATACCTTTCCGCCCGATCCGCCTTGACCACCGACAATCCGCCATCTTTAAGTTCATCTGCAATCTTTCTCCCCTCTTTCTCTAGAAATATTATAGCGTTGCCGGTTCCCCTTTTTTGTTGAAACTCACTTTAGGGAAAACAAGTCTTGGAACCCGCGCCCCCTGGCTCGTGCCCTGCGCCGGATTTTCTGACGTCCTCTGGTGGATAAGTCCTTCCCTTTTTCCCTTCGACCCACCTTTTTCTGGTGCCCGGCCGAACCCACCCGCGACACTTCGACACATTCGCTTTGCTAAGAACAGCGCAAACTCAAAAATTAACCCCCCCTCTTCAAGCTGCGGGCTCCCTGACCAACCTCCCTCCTTAAGTCGCTCGGACCCACCCGTGCACAATTACGCGTTCTTTATCCAGCACCCTACAAATAGCGGACTTCGCTCTCGCCATTTAACTACCCAATTTCCGTTCAAACTCTCTTACTTCTTGTCGCAGTCATTGCGCCAACGTTTCCTCCGCCCATCATTCAGTACCGAAATGTAATTACTTCTCCAAACACCCGATCGCCTTGCGACACCCAAGAAAAACCCTACCCACTCTTGCTGGTTCTCAGAATCCTCTTGTCCCTCTCTCGCCATGTGCAAACGATTGATTAGTGATTCTTTAGCGCCATGCCCGGGGTTATCGTCCTTGCGGGGCCGGCCCACCGCATTCGAGATCTTATCACAAACCCCCTTCAGTTCTACCACGCTCCCAGTAGTTTTCCTCTATCCCATGTTCTCCGCCACGCGGAAGCGCAAATTCCAACCCCTCGAGAATCATAGTTCCCCCAGCAAACGGCCCGCCGCTCCGCCTAACTCGCCATGAGCGAACTTCATGCTCCAAGAGACTCTTATATCGATTTGTTTTCCCATTTCCCCGGACAACAGCCAGGAATCCTCTGCCTTTGAGACCTCATAAGCCGTAATCATTTCGAATTGACGCGAGATTTTTCGAGCATCTGTCCTTCCGCGTTCCCTTATTTGAATATGATGTCCCCGCTCCCCCAGGTCCTTTC
>Ga0179591_1318834_pt1 | contig 11531 bp, 13 predicted proteins | sample CZOMad2_1_08_16f_FD_182891 | JGI IMG/M metagenome (GOLD analysis project Ga0179591, IMG submission 182891) | Vadose zone soil fungal communities from Angelo Coast Range Reserve, California, USA - CZOMad2_1_08_16fungal (PacBio error correction) | ecosystem: Environmental > Terrestrial > Soil >... | reverse complement strand
TTTGATTCTCCTGCTGTTTGGCGTTGAGATTGCCTGCAAATCGCCCCCCGCCCTAGATCACACACGATTTTTGTAGGCGACAAATCTTTTCAGCAACTTTCCGGCTTGCCTCTGTCTTTTTTTCTTGTAGGAGCCAGGGCTTCGCTGGGCATTTTCGTTTATTTTTTGCGGTTAGTTTGTTTTTTGTCGTCCCTTTCTATCTTTTTTTCCGCATGTTGGCAAACCCACGACGGAGGTCCCATCCCCACCGATCAGGTTTCACGCCCTCTCACCGCGATCCCCCAACGAGACCAGAAGATGCTCTCGAGTGACGAGGGATCGTATTGTCGCTCAGATATGATGAAAATCTAGAGGGGAGTCTTAGAGGTTTCCTCACCTGAAACGAAACGTTTTCCCCACGCAAGGCACCAACTAGCAGTCAGGCGTGGGACTTGATTTTCCGTTTCCCCTCTTATTGCCTATTTCTAGTTTACGGTTGCCTCTATAGCTGTGAACAGGTCGTCTGCACCTTTTCATGTCGAGCCGTCGATATCTTCTTCTAGATGACTTGTCCCCATCCAAATCCCCCTGTCCCTGCACCGTCTAGATTACGTGATTTCCCTGAATTTACTCGTATTGCCCTTGGATTTTAACCCTTTCGGTGGAGCGCGTCGCTAATCACTTACGGGCTTCCCTGACCTGGGTAGGTTGTCATCCTTAAGCACCCTTCAAATCTCCTGCTTTGGCGGTTTCCCTTCATCTCCTTTTCCTCCTCCGTTTGCCCCGAGTTCTTGCATTCTTTCAAATTTCTTTGATTCTCGCTTTTCTTAAGTGGGAGTAAAGGTCTTTGTTCTCTTCTGCGTCCCGCTTCAGGTCTCCCTCCTTCCCCCGATTTAGATGCTATAATCGACCTCGATTTGTCTTTCCCCATCTCTGCTTCGTTCAAGTAGGAGGTATGTATGTTTTTGTCCTTATGCCCTCGTTATGCCACGAGCCTTCTGACTTTGTACACCCAAGCCCCACTTAGCCATATAGTGTTTGGTCCCTTGTTTCATCGCTAGCGAAACCATGGTCCCCACTCCCCACGAGCGAAGGTCCCGTTTATTCCTGCAGGTTTGACCCATTTTTTAAGTGCGGCCTCCTTTCTTTCCCGGTTTGCCTCATCGAAGCCACGGCCTTGTCCAGTGTTTGAAACTTCACCCCGCAATTGTGGTCCCCCCGTTTTTTTTGCCTTTCCCGCTATCGAGTGTTTGCGACATACCAATTGATCTTCCCTCCCCCTCCTCGGCTTCCCCGCCCCGTTCACTCTCTCTTTGCCGTCTTACAGCCTCTGGTCTCTTTTTTTTGTTAACCCTCTTCCCTCCCCTGCGTTATCAGGGCGAATCTGCAGTTCCACATGATCCTGGAGTCATTTCTCCGCCGCTTGCTTCGTCGATGTCATACCCCCATGTCAGACAGCTGACCTTTCATTTTTCCTCCCGGTTTGGCAAATAGTTTTCATTTAGACTCTGGCTTAAAACCCCAGTCTTTTGCCAATTCCAACCATTTAACCGCTTCTGTCCCCTGGCGATAAAACGACTCAGCGCTCAGTGACGTTTCCGGCGCTGACTTCATTTGTGATGTGACGACTCTCCATGCTCCCCTGAGCCCTTCACCACAATACGTTCGGAACTTACGACGTCTCCACTATGCCCCTTTCCACCTTAGCGGTTTCCCCTTTTGCTTGCCCCTGGGTCCGCTTGCATCGATTTTTCATCTCAAACGGTTTGATCCCCAGGAGTGCGCCTTCTCTTTGCGTGCGCTTCCCCAAAAGCGCCAAGACCCCTGTCGCTGTCGTGGCTTGAGCCGCCCCCGATGTTTTCGGTTCTCGAATCATGATATTGCGTGACCCCCAACGCTTCCCAAACCCCAGGTTTTGATCCGACTGCCCGGCAGCAGACCATCCTCGGTTTTCTCCTACCCTACTTGGTTGGTCCTTTTTATCTCTTAAACTTTCCCTTTCTTTTGGTGTTTCGTTAACGCGATGGTAGGTCTAGATCTTTTTTTCGGACTAAAGATTTATTCTTTTGCCCTGGAATTGCCAATTGGTTTTCCCCTAAGCACTGCCAAGGTTCTGTTGATCGTGAAGGCGAAAGGAACTCTTCCTGTGTGTGTTTTGTTTCCCTTTGCCCCTTTCTTTGAGATTTTTGGCCAAACACTTTGTCCTACCGTTGCCCCTACCCTGACAATCCAACAGACCCAAATTCCGCTTTCCCTGTTCCATCCTTTTCCACGCCACCCTCCCTTTGTTTTTTCAACTCAAAGCCGCTTTTTTAACTAGTTTAGTTAGCGTTGGGTAGGGCTAAGGCGGCTCTTGTACTAGGGCTTTTCCTTGCATATTTCCACCGCCGTTGGTTTCCTCTCCCCTTGTTCTGACCGGTGTCCCGCGGGAACTTTTTTTGATTTAGCAAGAACCTCAAGATCCACTCCATATTTACCGGGCTGTGGAGTCCCCCGCATGGCACTTTTTGGGGAGTCTCTGGTGAGTACACGTTTCAATCGCCGCCCCTCTTTCCCGCCTTCAGCATCGAAGTTCGACCCCCTCCGGACACGGCTTCTCCTTTTTGGTCCCTTCAATTATTTCGCTGGGCCATATTTTAGGCTTTTTATGGCGGCTAAGCGACGCATGGCGACCAACAATTCTTTTCATTTCCCGATTGTCCTCTTTTCTTCCTCGGAAACAGGCGGTCCCCACATCTCCCTTCTCCTTGCGTGGCTTCGTGTCACCGCGCGCGGCAAGCTTTCTTTTTTTTTATTTTTGTTGCACGGTGGTGTCCCCCCGGTCTTTTTGTCTTTTGCCCCAAGCCTGTCCATTTCCCTTAGCTTTGGCGCCCGTCGGTCCCTGGCCCATGCAATGTCGCTAGCCGGTGTTTTTTTCGGCTTGCTTTCTAGGGCTGCTGGCTTTCCGGGCTCTTTTCTCGATTCCTCCATTTTCCTATCTCTTGTTGTTGTCTTTTTCCTATTCTTCCAACTTGAGTAGAGACCGCCCTGATCCTCCCCGCCGTAGTTGTAGTAATCGTATCCGTAGTTCTTTTTCAACGGGAGTGTATTGCACTCCTGCTGTCTGTCCCCCTTTACGAGAAAACTCGGCCGTTTTTACGATCTTTTCGACCCAACTTTCTGCGTTGTTCACCAAGACTTGTCCAAAGCCACAGCGGCTCCTCGATCTTGACTTTTTTTAAAGCCAACCTTGCTTCTGTTTAGATCGGCCCTGCCATTTCCGGGTTTGAAAAGGCACGCTTCGACTCGAAGTTCTGGCTTTTTTTTTCCCCCTCTGTCCTTGACCAGCCCCCCACTCCCATCTGCTTCGCGCCTTTTTGTCGCCGCCGATTCTCCTTTTCCTTGATTGCTATGATCCCCCTCCGGTTTTTTTCTTACCCATTGACCCACCAACCGTCCTGGTCGTGGCCTCAACTCCGGTCCTGGATGGAGGTTTCGCTTTGAGTGGTCTTTTGCCCTTACGGTTTGACGTGCCCTTCGTTTGCCTGTTCGCATTATGTTTAGTTCACATGTAACGGCGGCGGCTGGGGCGTCTATTCTTCCGCTCTAGGCGCTCCCCGAGTCGGTAAGTCCCACCCGACCAGCGACCTTCTCGAGAACCCTCTTTGAAAACCATTCTTGATTTTCCTCTCTTAGGTGCGCGCGTTCTGTTCCCGGCAACCCTTGGTCCTCTTCCCTTTTTGCCAAACCCTACAAAGACAGGGCCCTTATAATTGAGATACGCTTCTTTGGTCATGCGTCACTGAGCGTTCCTCCTTCCTTGCTGTTTTCTTTTCCCCATTTTTCCCCGGCACGGGTTGGCCCTCACAACCCTTGAGCTAGTTGTTTTGACTCCCTAACTTCTTCGCTGCCGTTGGGCATCTCGACCTCAACGTGTATTTTCGTCACCCCACCCCTTCTGTTAGTTTAGAAACATATTCCTCCTTTTCTATTAGAATGTCCCCGACTTGTGTGTTCAGTTTTTTTCACACTAGGGGTTGCTTTACGGAGGTTTCCCCTTACCCCCCATCCGTTATCCTAGCGTTCCTGATCTCCCAAAAGGCTTCTTGCGCTTTGTTAAGTTTCCCCTTTTTTCGAGTCGAAATTGCATCCGCGTTTTCATTCGAACATTCCCCTCTGGTTTCCCCACAAGAGAGGTCTTACCTATCTAGTTTTGATTGTGGATTTTCTTTTTCTGTATATAAGTATAAGGTTTTCTTGAAGTAAGTTTTTTGCTTTATCTAGTAGGACCCCCTCAATTCTTGAGTGTTTTTTGAGAGAGCCTCAATTGCTTTGTACGAGGTTTACTCGACTTATTGCTTTCTCAGGCCTTTTCTATTCTTTCTTACAATAACCTTTTTGTTTGCTAATATCGCCAAACCGTCTTTTCAACATGACCCCATTGAACATCTAGCTGTCGATGACACAAGGCATCGCCCGCCCATCCCCGGTTTCCCGGACGCCGTTGATCGTATTTAACTTCTTTGATGTAGTTACCCCTCCTCTTTAGGCGGGTTTTTTACCAGGGTTTTAATCGATAGAACCCCTTTCCCGGCCAACCCCCTCAGCCTTGCAGCTGTTTTCTTCCCCCTTCGGACCCGGAGTATTTTTGTTAACCCATGCCGGCTTGTCCATTACACCTCCTGGTAATGCACTGTTAATCCCGCCAACCCCCATTATGGTCACTGCCTGAATGCATTGTCTTTTGGGTTCTTCAGCCCTGACACCCCGCCCTCTTCGCCCACCATACCCCATGCCGTACGTTTCCTTTCTGATCATTTTTTTTCAAATGGTTTTAGATCGCCATCCCATTACCACTCCTTGGTCTTGTGTCGGCGGACCAAAAGCGTTTCGCGTTTGCCATGGCTCCGCGCCCACCCCCTCCCCTGACTTTATCCGTTTGCGCATCGTCCGTCTCATCGTCCTATTGCTAGTCGAAGGCGTCCCGCGTTCCGCAGACCGCTAGCCTCGACCACGACCCTGGTTTTTCCAGCGGTCTCAGTTTGATCCCGAGGACGTCCTCACATCCCCTGCTTTAGAAATTCGCTATCACTTGTTCTTTTGTGGTTTTTTTGCTTCGACGTTCCACCCTTGCCACGTTTTAGTTAATCGGTTTCGTTTTTTCCCTACGCTGTCCCCCAACTCCCAGGAGAAATTCACCCGTCAAAACTTTGCTTCACGTCACATCCTTCCGGCCTTCTGTTGATTCGCACTTCCTTCTCTGCCCCCTTTTTCGATCCTTCTTGTTCTTACACTTTCCAGACGCTGGTGCAGCCACGATGATCGAAATTACAGACTAATCCACACTTTCACCCCCCCCCTTGGCCCTGGTCTTTCCAATCCCCCCGCCGGTTATGGATCGCTTGTTTTTGCCTTTGTCGTGTATTGCTTCACGGCTTATGGAGCTTTGCGCTCAACGCCCGCCCATCCCCTCCACGCTCTTTTTTTTTTCTTTCTTACGATCTTTCTCTTCGCGATCTTGGATGTGCCCGCCGTCTTGTTGCCTTCCCAGCTTTGACGGGTCACGTTCTGAGGAGACCAATTCCCTTGTCCCCCACGCGCAATGGATCTTAAGTCAAGTTTCGATCCTGAACCCCCAACGACATAGGCCGAGAGGTATCCTTGATTGACCAGTATTGTGACCATCACATTTTCCCCCTCGCTGCTGTCCTGCAGGTCGGACAGACCTTGAACAGTCTACCCTTCTCTCCTCTTCTTGTTGTTTCTATTTGCCTGCTGTTATTTTGTACTTTTTGCGAGACTCTGTCCTCTCGCTCCTACTTTTGATGTTCCATCGTTCAGCTTCTCCAGCGCGTGCCCGATTGAGGTTGCGGGTTCGATCTCTCTGGGCATGTCCAGAATTTCGTTTTTGGTCTCATATTGGTCGTCCGTCGCTGTTTACGTTCTCGGTACTTGGCAAACTTCGCCTTTCATCACCACCCTTCTCTATCAGGCTATTCAATTTTTCGTCCTTCTACCCCCAACCGCCGCTTGCGAGGTTTCCTAGCGTCGGGATCTCGTCTTTTCCGACCCAGAAAATTTCCCCAGGTGGTTGATTTAGTGTAATCCTGCTTTGACCTCAGGTCCACACCTACTAATTCACTCGCCTTTTCGGGGTAAATGGTGTCCCCAAGAATGCTGTCTGTATTTTCGAGGTCGTTTTAATTTTTTTCCTCTAGTTGTTGACCCCAGCGGTCCTGCGCATGTGTCTTAGTCCTCTCGGAGATCCCTTTCTATAGAGTTTTTGATTGCGTCTTCTTTACCTACCTTTTTGAAGTTTTGGTGCGGATGGTCAGCCGTGCGCTAATTTTCCGGATCTGAGCTTTTCCTGGTGCTTCCAATGGTGTTTTTTTGATCCCCCCTCGCGTCCCGTTCATTTTCTGGTCCATGGGTTGAATCCTTTTACATCCATGCACGAGCCATTGATTTGCTTCCACCTCAGTTTTGCAGGCTTGGACCCAATTCTGGTCACCGACTGTTCCTCTCGTTAGAAAGTTCGTTGAGCAGGACGGTTTGGCTTGGGATTCCAAGTCCCCTATTCCCTCACGCCCTTGACTCGACCTCGCTAACCAATCGACAGATTAGTTTTCCCTTTGACTCTCGCTTTCCTTGGGCCATGCGGCTCGCCATTGATTTGGGGCGCTTCGCCGATTTCCGAACTTTTTTCCGCCGACCCAGCCCTGATATCTCTTTTTAATTGTTTCCTCGGATATCCACCAATTTCCCATGATGATCCTCCTTCCCGAGGTCCAGGTGGTGTTTTTTCCCCCCCATGTTTTTTGAGTTCCTGATCCTGCTTCTTCCGAAAATTAACTTTCCCCGTTCTTCCCCATTGGGGCTTAACAATCCCCTTCCCTGACCTTCCTTCTCCCCACGTAAGTTTCACCTCTTTCATCCCTTCACCTAAGTCATGTGTTGAATTACCAGGGATGAACTCCTATTTGCGGATCCCCCAGCATTTGCCATCGCGCTGCGTGACGGTCTACGGATCCTGCAAACGCCATCGAGGATCCGGGCTGACCTCTCCTTCCCCAGATCCGGTCGTATATCTTACGATTCCTATCTCGGCGATTCCCAATGCTCTCCCATTCCTTCTTCTCATTGTTGAACCTTGCGTGATTCGAGACTCTATGGCGTTCCCCCCCTATTTCGAATTGTATGGGGTACAAAAGCAATTCCTTTAGTCCCCACGTTACCTTCAAGTTCTTTACCCGAGTGCGACCCTCATCCTGTTTTTTTACGTCCCGATTTCGTTTAGAGAGAAAGAACCCCCTGCCTCTTTGTCCCCACGTTTCGTTTCGGAGTACCGACGACCCGTTTCCCATAAATTACCCCTTAAACCCCCATGAGAGTTAGCTGACCTTTGTTGCACTTGCTTCTGTCAGTTAATGAAACCCCTTCTTTTATTCCCCTGATTGCTATCGCCAGCGCTCTCCTTCCAAGAGCTAACCGGCGTTCGGAAGCTTAGAGCTTCCTTTTTTTTCTCGACTCCCGATACTCCCGCCCCGGTTTGCAAAGCACCACCGTTAGAAGTCTGCAAATTGCGGTTGCATCCCCGCCCATAGCGGTTGGTTCTCCCCCATTTGGATGTTGGTGGGTTTGTTGGGTGACCTCCTGATTACATTTTTCGTCGGAAGGCAATTACGTCCCAAGTAGTGCTCTCTTCCCTTTCTCGACCTTTCTTCTTTTTGTCACAACCCGGTCCTGCCCACAAATGCTCCACCTCATGCTTTTGTGATTCTATCATTTGAAGAATGGAGACCTCCTTAGTGGGCTGACCCTGTCTTTTAGTATGTTTGGCCCAAACCCTTTTTTTGTCACCCCTAACTTTTTCCGTTTCCCCGCCTAACAAATTAAACGTAAAGACTTTCCCTCCCCTCCACTCACCCTTCTTTTGGTTCTCAATGCCCCCCGCCTCTTTTTTCCGGTCAAGCGTCTCGGCTCTTTGGGCTTCGGTGGCGGCGTCTGCTCTCGCTGACTTTCTAGGAGCTGCATTCCACCGACGCCTTTTCTCCTGGAGTCTGCTCTGCGGTGAAACGAGGTCAAGGTACCAACTTCCGGAGCACCCCCCGCGCGAACTCGGACCGCCGGCGGTTGTTGGTTTTTTTTTCCCTTCCCCGACGGTTTTAAAAGGTTTTAGTAATAGCCCCCCGGGTTCCTACCCGTTTCATTTCAGGTCGCCCTTCCACCTGACTCATCCCTTCCACGGGTTTTTAACCTCGGTGAATGGCGGTGCGAGAGGAAGTCGAGGCCCCCACAAATTCTTTTCCTCCTTCGCTTCCCCTTTTTTTCCCCCCTTCCTCGGTAAAGGTCTTTCCCCACTGGATCTCCCAGACGAAGGTTTTTTTCCCCCCGCGTTTTTCGCTTCCGCTCGGATTAGATGCTGGTGTGTGTTGTGAGATTGTTTTACACGGTGTTCGTTTCCCCACCCGTACTTTCGCGTCGTCTCACGGTTACGGCAAATAAAGACGAGCCCCCCCCGGTTGGTGTTGGGCGCCGTCTTCCTGCCCTTCCCCTTTCTTCTCTCAAGGGCTTAGGATCCTCCCCCTTTCCGTCCCCTGGCGAACTTTCTACTCACGGTTTTTTTTTGGATCGTCGAACAGTCTGCCCTGTCCTTCCACGTTCGCAGTTTTTTCTTTCTTTAACCTTTTAAGGCGCACCCCCAACCCCCCTTTCGGGTTTATCTTATGGCCGGTACCTTTTATTTGACGGACGAGCACTCGGTGTCGATTGGCCCACTCACTTCCTGCGTTTCTACACCATCGAATGTCCCCCACAACCCAGCCCCAAGTCCCGGTACACTTCGCGCTTTGCCCAAGCCATGCTTTGCTATGTCATGACTCGTCGGAAAGGCCTCGTCTCCTCCCTTTGCCCCTCTGTGTTGGTTAGTCCCCTGACGTCTCCTTCCGAAGCCAAACATTCTCATCTCTTTAGTTGTCAGTTTTTTCATGCAGACAGATTGACCTATTTGATGTCGCCTCTTTCTGGTTCCATTCGCGAACTTTCCCCCCCCTCAAGGGGACCCCCCCGTTTCGGGTCCCCCAACCCCCCCTTCCCTTTCCTGATGGAGTTAGCCCGTTTTTTTCCTTTTCTGTTCCGTCCTCAAGTGAGTTCGTTTTGAATTGAATTTCCGGTCCTCTTAGACTTTCCACCTCGGCGGAGTTTTCATACTGTCTTCAGACTATTTTCATTCGAGATCATCCGTCCCATCAATAAACGTCCGATCAGATTCGAGTAAATTTCCCTTTCTTTTTAACCCCCACTGAGTGTCCTTCTTTGCCCCCCGGTTTTCGCGCTGTGCATTTTGTCCACCGAGTATTGTTTACCAATTTTTTGACCATCTCAATCCCCGGGTATTCAAGGCCCTCACTGGATCCCCCGTTGGTTTTTCCCCTGCTCTGCCGCCCCTCTGAAAGGTTTCTGCTTTTGCACTTGCGCCCGTTTTTCAACCCCCCCCCTCTAGCTAGGCAGGATCCATGGCCCGTCCTCAATAATGGGAATGGAGTGGGCATTCCCCTGAAATTTACCTTGATGCAACCCAAAGTCACGGGTCGGAGAACCCCCATCCGCGACGTCCATGTTTCTGAAATCGAATGTATTCCCACCCTCTGTTTGCTTCTTCTGACCCAACGAAGTCTGGCTGCTTGTATCGGTGAGGAGACCTTACCTTAGATACTAGATACTCCCGCACCTGAAAACCTCCCTCGCCTCTCAACTCCTCTCCCTCTCCCCCCAACCGTGCCCACTTTACCCACTCTCCTTTACCCCCCCCACCTCCTATCCCCTCCCTTCTCCCTCTCCCCCACCAGCCTCCCCTCCCGCTTCCGCTCCTATCACACTCTCCCCCTCTTTTTTCCCAGCCTTTCCCTATACTCTCGCTCTGCTTTCTTCGCTGTGGGAATGAATCCGTTTCCCTCACTCTTGCCGCCTTTTCATGCTGAAAGAAGCATTTGCGTCTCAAGCGTTAGCACGCCTTCAGTTCGGTTTTCCTTGCTTTCTCCGTATTAAGTATTTATGTCTCATTGTGTCACTGGATTTTTTTTCAGGACTTGGCACTACCCCTTCGATGCTTTGCTTTTCTTGTCCCCCTATTTGATTTGTCAGCTTGTTGATCGCTCCTGTTCCATATTGTTTTTCTCTTTTCCCCCTTCCCCATAAATGTTTGTTTTTCTCATCCGTTTCGATCATCAAACGTCTCACATTCTTCCTCATTAACCCTCGTTCTCGAATGTTCAGAACCTTACCTCCGGTTGCCCCGGTTTTTTGTCTCGCTCCCGGTCCTATGGGCAGGAAGAGTCCCGCCCTTTTTGATTTCCTGAGACCAGGGGGTTTGTACCTCAGCTCCACGGAATCGTCAAAACATCGTGATTTGCTCTCTTAAGAAGTCATATCCTTTTACGCCTTCCCCCCCCCGGAAGAGGTAAGGAGCCGTCACCCGCGGGCGGCACTCCATTAGTGTTGGTGCCCCCCCCTTCCCTATGAGTTTCCCCTTTTTGTTCCTCGCCGCAAAGTCCTGGCCTCAGCCTCCAACCCCACCAGTCGTGTCACATTAGTAATCTTTAATTCTTCCGCTTTCTGAAGTTTTTGGCGACGATCCCCATGTACCCCCTATATACAGTGTCTCTGGTGTACTGTTCCCAAGACATCTTTTCTTGAGTGTCAACCCCTCTCCCTAGTTCGCCTCCGGAAGAGCACGACCACCCCTTCTTAGAGAGCTCTACTCTTGGCCGTAGTTCCTTCCGCGCTTTTGAACAGCCCCCCCACCCCCCCCCCCGTCCATTTATCGACCCAGACGGGCGCACAGTTCAGCAGTGTTGCCCTTCTGGAGAAAGGGCCCGGTCACTTTCGTCCAATCGCTAGAACTAGGGTATCGGTGATCGTGGATTTGCTCTTCTTAAGGTTCTTCCCCCTCCCCCCCGCGTCAGTGAATCTGGTTCGGTCTACCTCTTTGAATAAAGAACAGGCAGTCCTAATCCGGAATTCTCCTCACGGCTACAATACGAAGTCCGCAAGGGGAGTTGCAGAGTCTCTCTCCCGCCTTTGAGAAGACTTCTCCTTTAGAATTCTCTCGCCCAAGTGGGGCAGCCCCTCTATCGCACTTACTCGAGAATCGATAAGAAGGCCCTGCGGTATGGAAATGTCCTTCGAGGTTAGGACGATTGGATTTCCCCCTTTGTCCCTTGAGAAAGCCAATTCCCCCTCCTGTATTCGCGCGACATACGCCCCGCCTCTTATGAACGATTCCCCCGATAGTTGTTCTTCTTTTTCTTCTCTTCTCTTTAGAATTCTTCTTGAGGACGCTTGTTGCCCTAAGAGGTAGAAAGCCTTTCCCCCCCTTTTACGGACCGTGACAAAACTCACTTGCCGTCCCGACAACTAGCAAGGCCTCCCGCGTCTCCCCCTTGCTATGATTTCCCCACAACCCCTGCACTACGTCCCCCTTCCCGCGAGGGGGCACGAACAGAGAGTGGTAAAACACCCCCATCGTTCAGATCGCGGAGGCTTTTCGTTGGAGTATCTCACCGCCACTAAAA
>Ga0179591_1187798_pt1 | contig 11531 bp, 18 predicted proteins | sample CZOMad2_1_08_16f_FD_182891 | JGI IMG/M metagenome (GOLD analysis project Ga0179591, IMG submission 182891) | Vadose zone soil fungal communities from Angelo Coast Range Reserve, California, USA - CZOMad2_1_08_16fungal (PacBio error correction) | ecosystem: Environmental > Terrestrial > Soil >... | reverse complement strand
AAATGTTTGTGAAGTAGTGTCCACGTTCCCTTGTTTGCCATTTTCCGCCGAGACGTATGCCCATTCTTTTTTCCCCTTTTTCCTTCCCTTCCCTTTGCGCAGGTATTTCACTTTCTAACCCAGGACGTAGCTCTTTATTTCCAAACGGTCACTTCACGCCGATCTCGCTTGTTCCTTTCGGCACTTCATGGGCATCAACCTGTGGCTTTCCCCTTTCCCCTCTGCTTTCACACGTGCTTTACGGGGAATTACAGTTACCCTTTTTCTTTCTTAACCCGTCCCTAGCTTTCCCACCCAAACCGGAATGGGACCCTTTTTTCTTTTTGGGTTGGGCCTTGCATGCTTGCGTTGGACTGCTCCTTTTTCAGTCTGCAGAAGCTGCTTTATTGTCCCCTTTCTTTCCCCGTCTATATTGGATGGGCAATCAAATTTTTTGTTCCCCTCCCCTTTTGTTTACCGGCGCGAGATTCGCGATTGGTTCTGCTTGGTGCTTCTCTTTTCAGGTTTTGGGTCAATTTAGATAGTTTCTTATTCTCCTGCAGTTATACCTGACGCTGTCAGTCTTCCCCCCCCCCCCAACTTTTGATACTGGCACAACCTGTGACGATCTTATACTGTCCTAAACAGTTTCCTTGTGTGTGTTGGACCAGTCCTCTCCTTCTTGTTTTTCCGTCAGTACGGTTGGCTGAACGTTTCTTCTGGTAACTTTCTGTCCCACTCCCCCCCCCCCCCCCCCTAAGCGTCTTTTCCCCAGGGTGTCCCCCTTTTCCTTCACTTCCCCCGTCTGCAAAGCCTTCCCCCCCTCTTTTGAAGAAATTTCCGGGCCTTGAGGGTCGCCCTTCTTTCTTCTACTGGAAGGGCGGGGGACTGCACCTAAGCGGGTTTGACTTCTTCCCTCTCCCATTCCCACCCGATGTGTGATTCTTTCCTTTTTTTTCACTTTTCCATTTAGAGAAATCGCTTCTTCGTCTAGCCAACAGACACCAACTCGCCACGCACCTTCCTGTTTGATGTACCAGTGCTTTATTCAGCTCTCCTTTTTTCCTCTCTTTTCTTTCGCATGACCTTCGTTTAGTTGAGAGTTTCCCCCCCTTTCCCTTACTTCATATGTACCGTAAGAACGTTCCAGACAAGTCGGGAGCCACGTCCACCCCTTTCCTTTTCCCTTCCCCCCTCCTTTTATTTCCAAGTCGTTTCCAAGCCTTTTTTCCCCCCGTATTATATTTTCAAGTCTACCTATTTGCGTAGTCATTCAAAACCAAAATCTGACCCTAGGTGGCTCTACTTGTTCCCGTTTCTCTTCTTTTTCCCCCGTTTGTAATACCCTATCCGTTTGTTTTCCTCTTTCGTCCCGAACAATTGTAGTCTCCCCCTCCATTCGTTCAAAGATGTGTTTTGAATGTGTCCTTTACCTCCCCGTCTTTTCCCTTCCCTATAGATACTTGGCAAACTTTCCCTTTTCTCCCCTTTCTGTCTCATTGTCCCTGAGATGAAAACGTTTTTGGCACGTTGGGTTATACCCTTCGTTGTTTGTTTTTCCCCTTTTTTCCCCGGTATCTTATGGACCCCTCACGTTTTCACCCCTTTTCTCGCAACCCCTCTAAATTCCCTTCTTTCTTCTCACGGTCCCACGAGCACCTGGATCTTTTCTCTTTTGACTCTTCCCTGCCAGGCCTTTCTTTCCCTGTTTTTCGTTGGAGGCCTGCCCTAGGGCACTTCCCCATTTCCCAAATTCACCCTGTCCCCAAGTGTCATCACATTGTGCTTGGGGATTGGTTTCCCTCTTCAAGTCAGCCGCGTCGTCCTTCCTTCTTCCCCCGTCCTTACAGATATCCACTTCCTGAGTTTCCCCGCCTCTTCTCCGTTGCGTCATAGCCTTTTCCCCCCTTTCCCCGTCAAGATGGTACAAATTTTCCCCCCCTATAGGGGTTGCGTGGCTGTTGGCCCGTTTCCCCGTTGTCCCATGTCCACCACCTTTTAACTTTTCTTGTTTCCCCAATTGTTTTTCCGCGTAAAATGTTGATGTTCCCCCCCCCTTTTCACAATGAACTGTGGCCACATTGTCCCATTTGGAGTTCCCCCAATTTGTGCCGTATCCGTGGTCTTGGTCCCTCGCGTCCTTGGCTACACACGGCTGGATCCCTCCCCGAGCAAGTCACTAAAGATGCCCCAGTAAACTCTCCCCTTCTTTTTTTTTTTGCGAAGCTCGTGCTCCGGACCCAGTTTTCCCTCGTGCCTCTTTCTTTCAGGGCTTTTTTTTTCACCAAATAGTCCAGTCTTTCCTTTTACCTTCTTTTCAGTCCACTCACCACGCAAGATTCAGCCCCCACCCCAGCACCATTTCCCTTTCTCCCCCGGGGGACCCCCTCCGTTTTATCGTGATCCTTCATTTTCGGGTAGGTACTAAGAACTACTTGCCTCTTCACCCTCCCTACAAGCACCTTTCAGCCTTCGGACGGCCGGTGAAACACTGAGAGTCATGCCCCCTTAATGGAAACCTTGATTTCCCGAACGTGGTTTCCTTTTGTTTACTGGTCCTCCATAGCAAGCTAGTCACCGCTTCTGTTTCTCCTCCTTCTCGCCATTTAACGCAGAAATGGGCTCCTTGAGATGAGCGTCGACCTAGCCGCCATCTTTTGTACAGCTAAATCTACCCCCCCCCCCCCGTTTGGCTCTTATAAGATTGTTCTTTTCCTATTCCCTTCACAAGGAGAGTGGTCAGTTTCTTTTCTTTACATCCTCTGTTTTCCCAGTGCTAGATTTTTCCCTTTCCCGTTGTGGAACGGTTGCAGACCATTTCAACCATCTCCCACAAGCTTCCCCCCTGCAGTAATCGGTGAACACGGTCACCCCTCCCCTCAGTGCATTTCTAGTGACCCAACCTTCCCTTTTGGCTCTTTTCCACGTTTTGCTGTTCCCGGTTAAGCCAGATTGTAGCTGCCTTCCACTCAGCTAAGTTTTTCTATGCCATTTTTAAGGTTCCCTGTCCAACCTCTTTTTTCCCTTCACCCCCATCTATGCCCGCATCCCTTTTTTTTTGCTGCGATTTAGCCCCCTTAAACCATCACTGTGTCGTTTTTCCACGGCCGCCTGGCCTTCGGAGTGCCTTCCCGTTTTTTTCGTCGGGCAAAAGAAACTCCTTTCCAGGCCGTCTTCACCCCCCTTCCAATGCGAGGCGGCATATCTCTTTTCCCCTTTGCCTTTGTCCCCCAGCTGGGCCTGCTCGTCCGTCCTCCCCCCCTCCTTTCCCCCAAAACTGGTGCAGCGTCACTCCCTGTTGCCCCCTTCCTCTGGCGTTTGGTTTAGATTCCAAGGTCCTTCTATCCTTCCTTTGGACCACCCAACAGGCGGTTGGTTCAACGGGTCTCCTGGACTGCCTTTCTTTGATTGTGGAAAACCACCCAACCGTTTGGTTGCTGGGCAAGCCACCCCAATTGCCTTCCTTTCCCGGCCAGTCCAGCGTTTACAAGTTTATCTTAGCATTTTCCCGCAGAACAGGCAGCCCCCTCTTTTTTTTTTTTTCTCCCTCCAACGTGGTAAAGCCCGATAAATGCGCTCTCTTCACGTGACAGGAAGCGTCTCCTCCCGGCGAAGGGCATGTCACTTCCTCTTCTTCTTTTTCTGCAATGACAGGTTATGGACACCCCTTTTTTTTCTTGGCGATCGGGCCCTTGTCTTTCGTCATACCAGACACTTCCCCTCTTGCACTTTTTGTTATTTTCTTCTCCTTGGGTTTTTTTTCCCCACGTGAGGATCCCCCCGCATCTTTTTCCATTGGATTTCTTGTTTCCAATCGATCAGAACGTTTCTGAAAAGACCACTGGCTTCTCTTTTTTTTTTCCCCCAATGAAGCGGGGTGTTTTTTTAGAATTAGCAGGTTTCCAGTCTTTTCTTTTTTTTCCACCCCTTGGTAATTGTTCCCCACTCTGTACTGATGAACGCCCACAACCCCCCCCCACTCTTCTTTCAATTCAGCGGTTAACCCCGTTTTTTTTTTTTTTTTCCACCATCCGTTATCTTCAGAGTATTGTACGACGCTGCACCACATGTTCCTGGACTCGAATCAAGGTGTGTCTCCCTGTCCCCCCCTGCAACACTTTTCTCGGTCATCTTCTGTTTTTCCAGCGTCGCCAGATGACCCTCCCACTCCCCCTTCTGGTTGTCCGATGTTGGTTGCCACTTTCCCCTGTGGGATGGAGACGTTTCCACCTTCTTCCCCCCCTCCGACGAAAGGTCAACATTTTTCCTTTACCCCTCCCGATCAAGGGGCAGGTCGATGTCCCCCCGTTGTTTTTCAGGGATGAGGACGGCGGCCGACCTTCCACCCCCTCTTGCCTTGATTCCCTTCCCATTTATCTGCGCCCAAGCTCGCCCCATCTCTTTTGCTTGGTACCCAGCGCTTTTTCCTTCGAGGCGGGGAGCTTTTTATCCTTTGGTTTCCCTGGTCTCACCGTGTCCCCCCTGACGTCCGTTCCGGCCTCTCTTCTTGGTGAAAACAACAACGGGGTGCGACCCCCTCTTCCGTCCCCTGCTTCTTTTTCCCCGGTCACTTTTTCAATCCCTCCACTTTGCAACCAGAAACAAGTCTTTTTTTTTTTTTTTGTTTTTGTTTTTTTTTTTTTTTGTTTTTTTTTTTCTTTTTTTTTTTTTTTTTTTGTTTTTTTTCTTTTTTTTTTTTCTTTCTTTTTTTGGTTTTTTTTATTTTTTTTTGCTTTTTTTTTTTTTTTTTTTTCCTTTTTTTTTTTTTTCTTTTTTTTTTTTTTTTTTTCTTTCTTTTTTTTTTTTTTTTTTTTTTTTTTTTTTTTTTTTTTTTCTTTCCCCTTCCTTTTTTCTTTTTTTTTTTTTTTTTTTTTTTTTTCTTTTTTTTTTACGTTTCTCTTTTTCACTTTCTCTTTCAGAACGGCGTAAGCTGGGTTCTTCTCCCGTTTTTTTTCACACCGTCGCGCACACTTGCGCCTATGCCAACTGCTTCTTTTTTCCCCCCTTGCAGGCCCCGGGCAGCCACGTCAGTTTTCTGTTTCTTGAAGGGCAGAGTCTGGTTTTCCAACCTTTATCGTGGAGCACCTTCTCTTTTCCTCTTTTCCGGCAAGCGGAGCCATTTGAGCTTCCTTTTCCCACCCTCCACTTCGGGTCCGTATTACAAAGGCCGGGCCTTTGATTTTTTTTTTTGAATGTTGATTGACCTCTTCATTTTTCCCCCTTTTTTTTTTTTTTTTCTTTTCCATGGATACCGACGTCCGGCGAGATCGTTCCTTAGATTTTTCAGCAGTTTGCAATGTGCGTTTAAAATCCCCCTCCTTCTTTCGCTTTACTCTCACCCGTGTGAAGCGTCTCAAGCGATTCCCCCCCAGGTTCGACCCGTTGGTGGCCCAGACCCCCGTCCCTCGAACAGTCCCTGCCTGTTTACATTACCTGCAGGACTCATTCCTCGCCTCCAGTGACCCAGCTAGGCCCCAAACGGTGTCTCCTCCCCTTCTTCTTTTTTGCTCTTGTCCCCCCGCGGGACGTTCGTGTGGGAAACCCAGTTCCTTTTTTTCCCTCCTTTTTTATGCTTGCACCTTTTCCAAACAACCGCTCCTTAGTGAACCACAAGGGCCATTTTCCCGGGCAACGGGGTCTACATGAGAAAGGCTCCAATCGTCTTGCTTCTCTCAATGATCTTTCTCGCTTTCCCTTTTTCCTTTTTTGGCCCTTCTCTTTAGCCAATCGCGTCCTCCTTTTTTTTCCTGTTAGTTCTTTCCAGGGGTGAAAAAACCAGCCATGAGTCCACGACTGTGTTCCCCTCCCGGCGGACTTTCTCATATCTTGTTTCTCCGTTTTTTTTGGGTTTTTTCTCTGCTCCCCTGATCGCTGATTGCCGTTGCGGCAATATTTCCTTTTTCCCCCCGTTAGTCCTACTTTCACAGGCAGAAATACGGGCCTTTTCCCCCCTTTTGGTTCTTGAAGGACCCTGAATTTTCGTTTGTCCTTTTTCCCTCTTTAAGCTAATGGAACGAAGAGGCTTTGTCGCTCAGGTCCGTAGCTCTTACCCAACCCGTTCCCCCCTCCTTCAATGCTTTGCAAACTTTTCTTGGCCTACTGTCGGCCCCTTTCTTTTTATTTAAGTTTTTTGTTTGAACAGACGGGGTTTGTCCCACCCGGTTCTCCCTTGTCTCATGTGCTGGGTGGCAACAGAAGACACGTCGTTAAGCGGCCCCCTTTGCGTGAACCCCCCGCTTCCCTCTCTTCTTGGTTTTTTGAGATGGATCTAGTTTGCTCTGATGGGGGTATCATGGCTGTCATGCTCATCTCCGTTAGTACCCAGCCTTCTCGTCCCGATTTTGTGAAAAAACCCCGTTTGCTTTGTCCATCATTGCTCGGATTTTTTCTCGTGAAGATTCAAGCGGTGTTTGGCCGGCCGAACCCCGCCTGTACCCCCTTCTTTGAAAGGCCCCCCCTTGCGGCCCCGGACTCCCTCTTTTCTTTCACAAGATCAGAACGAAGGGGCGGTATACGGGGCGTTTCCTCTTCAATATTTTTCGGCACTTCTTCTATAAGGACAAGATTTCTTTCTCTGTCTGCGTGGGCGACTCTTTTTTATTGTCTCCCCGTTCCCTCCTTCTAAAACCGATTCCACCGGTGTAGCCCCCACCCCCTCCCTCCGCCTCCACTCATGCGCGGTGCCCGGAGGCAAGTGGCACTCCCTTCTGATTCCGGCTGCTAGGGATCCTATTGTCTCTCCTTTACGAGTATCTCCTTTTCCCCCCCTTTCACCCCGACCGTGCTTAAGGGGGACGTTTCTTTAATACCTCCGTTCGGTGATCATGGCTTCTTCCTCTTCTTGAACCGGATTTCCTAGTCCTTCGGGGAAGGTCGGGAGTTCGCCACCCCCCCGTGTTTTTTTCATTCCCCAAAGACTCTCGGTCCCTGTGCCTCTTCTTTTTGGATTTTGACCCAGAACTCCTCCCTACCCCCCACCCCTGCCGCGATATGGCGGAGCCCTGCCCCCGCGGGCGAGGGTTTCCTGCTGCTTTTCCAACGCCGCGGCAGGGTCGTCGCCCCGCCTTTCCTTCATCCGTGGCCGAACGGGCCTTTTTTTCCCCTGACCCTCAGTGATCTGTTTTTCGGCCTCCCGTTTTTTCCCCTGGGCCGCGGATTGTTTGTATTCGTAAATGTTCTCCCGGGTGCCTTGACCGTGCTTTTTTTCCCCCTGTTTTCTTTTGCCAACAACCCTTTTTCCTCCCCCCAGCCATGGGCTGGAGGTCGCTTTTCTTTTTTTTTTTTCTTTGAACCTTGTACTTCTCTGTTTTGCTGGAAGGCTTCCGCCCCCCCTTGGCTGTCTCTTCGCCTTTCTTTTCCCATGGCTCCTGCCTCGATGTTCCCGTTTCTGTAACGCGATTTTTGGTTCACTGCCCTTTTTTTGGATGCCTTTGTCTTGTCACTTTCACTTCCGTTCCCCAGCGTGTATGATTCTCCATAACTTTGCACTTCTCTTTCCCGTTTACCTACCCACGACATGATGGCTTCTTTGACGTCCTAGGCGCGCGCGTCTCCCTTCTTCTGTAACACCTTTTCTTCAGCGGCGTGCCTGGATTTCTCTCTGTTGTTTTTTAAAAACCGCCCCCTTCTAATGCACCCCTTCCATTCGGCTTTTTGAAAGTGATTGCTGATACATCCTCAACCGTTTTGCGCCCTCTGAATTCTCCACTTGCAGTGGCGATATCGTCTGGTGATTCCCCCCTTTCCTCCTTTTTGGCCTGGGTTTGCCTCGATCTTTCTTTGTCCCTTGCTCGCGTTTTTTTTCTGACTGGCGGTTTTACCATGGTGGACGGCCAAACCACCCCCACTGGTCGGGTCGTTTCCTGTCGTCAGAACCCATTCGGTTCCTTAAAGTTTTCCCTTAACACTACTTAACTGGCTTCATATGGACAGTGTCTTTTTGTTAGTGTGCCTTCGTTATGTGGTTACCCCAGTATCCTTCCCCTTTCCGCGTACGCATCTTTTGGACTGTTTTAGTTTCTCTTTCCCTCCTTTCTTGGTGTTTCTGTAAAAACACTCCCCTCTTTGGGAACCCTTTCGCATGAAACAAGGTTCTTAAAGCGGCTCCGGTGTTATGCGAAACTCAAAGGCCTGAGTTTCCCTCAGGTATTGTCTTTTATGGCGGCCGCCCTTGTCTTTTCGACAGGCTCTTCTTTCCCTTTTTGGATCTAACGTTTAAGTTCTCATTGCTTTCGTGCTTGACTGTGTATAGTCTTTCATTGGTTGCCGTTGAGTGGAGGTGGAAGTTTCTTTTTTTTCGCTGTCTTTTTATTTCAAAGTGAAAGTCTGTCGTGGCCTCCCCCTCAACAGGATCGAGGGTGATGGGACCGTTTCCCCCTTTGTTGGTGGACAGTTTTGTTATCCCTGTAAAACGCACCGATAGTTGTCTTCCCTCCTTCCTGGGGCACCAGGAGCAATATTCTGGATCACTGTCGGTTCGCCACGCGTGACCCTCTCCACTTCCTTTAATCAGATAACCCCCCCCCGGGCGGTCTCTGCTTTTTGAGAAGACACGGGATGACTCCCTTACTCTTTTTTTGCTCATCCTCTTTTTTTATGTCGAACCGTTTTTGCCGCCGACGACATACACGGAAACCTTTAGTCGCTTTCCCCCCATTGATCGTTTTGGGACACATACCCCACCCCTTGTTTTGCCTCCTGGGGGCAGCCGGACTCAGTTCCCTGCAGGTGCAACATTCTGACCTCCCAGTCGAAAGAGCCAATCTGACTTTCCTTTTCGAGCCCAGGTGGGCTTTCATGACCATTCCCTCTCCCGTCTGTAAGTCTTTGCTGCTCTTTTTCCATCCTTCCTCGAGTTCCCCTTCTCTGGCACTCAGTATCCAATTCCTTTACCCTTTCCCCTCCCGGGCGCCCCCCGGTTATAACAGTTGCTTTTTTTTGAAGCCATTCCCTATTTTTTCCTTGGGTGAACGAACACCCAGATTGCTGTTTCCCTTCTCCATCAGACCCCTTTGTTTTTTTCCCCCTTTTTCCTATTCTTGGGTAGTTCCTGGGCTCGGTCGTTTTTGCATTTTGAGGCACTGACTGGTACTCCTTCTCCGTCCCTCTTGGGTCGAGCCGGGCGTGGAGCTTTGTTGCCTTTCCCTTTGCAGAGGGTCAAAATCTTCTTTTTTTTCCACCAGTCCCTGGGTGTTTCCGGTCTCGAGAGTCCTGGCAGTATCATCGGGGGTCCTTTTTACTTTTTTTTTCTTTTTTCGATCCGGCTTCCTAGGAAATCTTCTCACCCTGGTCACCCGCAGGGCTTTTTTCCTCTTTCCTTAAGGTGAGTCGATGGCGCATTGGCCAAAGTTCTGGTTTTTTGAACCCTTCCCCTAACTGGCAGTGCCTCTTGCTGGTTTTTGGACGACTTGCACCTTTGTTCCCATGGGGCGGGGTACAGGGCCAAACGAAAATGATGGCCTTTCTCCCCTTTGTCACCCCCATCTTTCCGTGAACAGGGAGTGCCCTCTCGATACTTCCAGTAATCCCCCTTTTGGTATTTTCCCCTTCTTCCTGGAGCTTTTTTCTCCTTTTGCCTTTCGACCAGGTGGCCCGGAGATGCTTCTTTCCCCCCCCGCGTGGGATGAATTGGTCGTTCTTTGCTTTGTTAAGTGCTTTGTACCTTTTCGAGAAGTCCGCTCCTCCGCCGTGATGCCCCCTCCCCCATCGCCGCAACGCCATGGTAGTGACCCTTTTCCTATTCAATGATTTTCCTTTGCTTTTGGCTACGGTGGGGACGTCTCTTTGTCCCTCTGCTCCGTTGGGCTTCCCTCAATTTCCTTTTCCCCCTCCCGTTCCCAGGCCCCAGCAAGACCCGCGTGAATCCCCCACTTAAAACCAAGTTCACTCTCGCAAGGCTCCCAGCCCGTTCCCTCACAGTTGGCCCAAGGATAATTTGTGTCCCCCCCTTTTTTTGTTCTTTTCCCTTCATACACAGATTGAAACCCTCGGTCGGCCTCACGCTTCTTTTCTCCCCTTTTCCTTTCTTTCCTCTGCTTCCGTGTTGATTTTGTCTCCTTACTCTTCCCCCTCTAGCAAGCCTATGTTAAAAGAAGTGTGTTTGAAGGTCCCACCTCCCCTAGTCTTCCCTCTTTTCATAGATACTTGGTGCCAAATGCTTTACCCGTGATTCGTTGATGTCTCTCCTGATCTTTAACGTTTTGGTTGGACTTTTTGCTCCCTTTGCTGGCTCATACGGCATGGGTATCAATCTAAGGTTAAGTTCCTTTCCCCCTTTCCGGAGCAAACCTGGAGTAGTATTAACGACTTCCATCCTTCTTCTTTTATGACTGTTGGCTTTTCGGTCTCTTCGTTTCCAGCGCTTCGCTAAATTTACCCCTTCCAACGCCTTTTTCTCACATCGGGTTGGGTCAATAGTCCTCTCCAACGCCGTTGTCCTCCCCCTCTTCCAGATTTCTCCAGGCTCATTTCCTCTCCCCCCGGGTCATCCCCCTGATAAATGTCTGTTAATGACCGATGTCTAACTCTTTGTTCCGGTTAAGATGGTGACCCAAGGTCTTTATAGGGTGGGTGGTCCTTCCACCCCCGACCCCCACCCGTACAGTCTCCAAATACGTTTACCTGACTAGTCACCGCCCGCCCCCCTTAAACGTGGAGACAGCGCTTCCTCATTCTTTTTCTTTCTCACCACATTTTGGCCAGGATCCTTGATTTCATGGAAGTGCGGTTAGGGTATGCCTGCCCCTCGTTACGGACCCTGTCAACCTTTTCCCAGATTCCCACGACAGCTTCCCTCCTCCTGCATTTCTTTCCCAGGCCCACACAATTTCCCTTGTTCTTGGGAAGCCACTAGATCTCCCTCCCCTCGCAGGGGAGGTTTACTAAGCTTCAAGTTCATGTGTCCACTTTCACCCTCACTTCTGCTGCTCCCCACTTTTCACCTTAGCAACCGGGGTCCAATCCTTCTCCTTCTGTCCTCTTCGCATCATTTCGGGTTCTTTCCTCCCCGAACTTTCATGTCCTCCCCTGACACTGGGCACGGCTTCCACTGAGGATCTTTTCATGTTTTTTTACCCCCCGGAGGTAATGACATTGACAATTTTCCACGTATCGGACCCGACCACTCATTTCGGTTTTTGCCGGGGGGGGGGGTGTCCAAAGGTGTTCGATTCCTACTCATCCTCCTTTTTTTTCCCTTCTTTTTTTTCAGCCCTGCTCGCACCGTCTCCCGCGTTGAATGGGCTAGTCCCGACCTGTTGTTCCTTTTCTTCCATGGCCTCCTATGCCCCCCTCTTGGTGACTATCCCTTCTGACTATCTCATGCCCCTTCTCGACAGTTGTTGGCGTCGCTTTTTCTTTTCTGTTGGGCGGGCGTCCCTCAAGTTTTGACACTACCCTTTTCTCCCCCACAATCCCTCGCCGGTCGGCCCACAGGCTCTCTGGTAGTGTACTTCTCGCCATGCCCTTTGCCGCATTTTTCCCGTTTTTTCCTTCCGGTTTCGGTTCCTTACCCCGGGCTATTCTCGTTGCGTTTTTGACAAAACTCAGTTCAC
>Ga0179591_1352149_pt1 | contig 11533 bp, 12 predicted proteins | sample CZOMad2_1_08_16f_FD_182891 | JGI IMG/M metagenome (GOLD analysis project Ga0179591, IMG submission 182891) | Vadose zone soil fungal communities from Angelo Coast Range Reserve, California, USA - CZOMad2_1_08_16fungal (PacBio error correction) | ecosystem: Environmental > Terrestrial > Soil >... | reverse complement strand
TATTTACAGCGGCCCCTTTCTTATCAAGCTCACCAGTGATTTTGGTGTTCAGAAGGGCCTTGAATTCTTTTTTCCTCCCCCTCCCCAAGGAGGCTCCGCGAACCCTTGCGTGACTTCGCATGTTCTCTTTTTCGATCGGACAACGGCCCCACCTTGATTAAGTCGTATCATTGCCGCGCAAAAGGCAAGGCAGGAGAATTCTCCCCATCTTCAATCAGGCTACACGGGTCTTCCTATGGCTCCTGAATAACGGCCAACGGACTGTACCTTTCCCCCGCCCTGCTTGCTGAAATAAAAGCAGAGGTTGCGTCTTCTCCGTTCTCCTCTCGAATGTTCGTTTCCCTCTTGGAAGTTCTTTTCACGTTTTAGTATGACAGGTCTTACTACGTGGCTTTCAGGCCCTCCCTCTTCGCCTCCGGAGACCCCCATCTCTTAGAATTTTGCACACCGTGGTTTCCTTCTGACCTCATCGACTGCGAGCTTTTTTCGCGAATGAACGGTTCTCCCCTGTTTCCTTTGATACCTGACCAGGCCCCTAACGAGGCCTTCTGCGCAGTGCTCTTTCAGCAATTATTTATTTTGATACGCGGCGGGTCGAAACTTCCTTTCTGACCTCATTTCTTCCTCGAGTGATCTCCTTTCCTCTCCGGCGCGCTGTCCCTCCGGGCAACGTACATTTTTCTTTTCACCCATCGAAGCGATGGCGACTTCCCCCCCTCCTTGGTGCGCGTTCCCCTGGTTCCTGATCTCCCTCTCCACTTCTCCACAGTAGGAGACCGAACTCGCCGCGTAAAGGCAAGCTTTCCCCTAGCCCCCTTCCGACGACGGCCCCTCTTGACCCCTCGACCTTCGCGCAGAAACCCCCGTAGCCGGAATCTCCATGGAAACCCTTTTTCCCCAACCTTTTTTCCCAGGACACCCCTGGGCTCGCGGAGTTGGCGGTTCGCTGCAGATTTCTTTTTCACGTCCCGGCGTAACCTTTTTCCGCAGAGGTCCGCGTCCTAAGTCACCCCCCTATCATCTCTCTATCAGAGATCTGCCGGTCTCGAGGTGTATCAAGAGCTCTTTCCTTTATTCCTTCCCCGCCCCCCTTAGTAATTTAGAGGTCTTTCTCTCCCTTCTTTTCACAAACCCAAACAATCGCTTCTCTTTCATACTCCTCCTTACTTGCAGGGTACAAACAAGGCGTTCCTTTCTCTTACGGAGCCCCACCTTCGTTGAGTCTCCTGTGAAATATCTTCTCCTAGTGTTTTTTCCCCATGTCTCCGCACGAGTTCATTAGTGCCTCTTTTCCTCTAGGAATCGGCTTTTCTCGCCTTAGTTTTCATCCTCTTTGCCCTTCCCCCGGGGTTTAAATCACGTACATCGATGGCAGTCGCCACGGCTTTTCCCTTTTTTTCGGCATTTCCTCTCAATTGAAGCCTCCTTTTTCGAGCATTACCCCCCTTGGCGCCACGGCAATCTTCTGGATTTCAGCGGCCCTTTCCTTTTCGGTGATTTTTTACAAGACATGTCTCTCCCCTTTTTTCCCCCCTCCCAGGGCAGTTCCATACGATGTCGTTGAACCCTCGAAGCGGGCTGTCGTTCGCCGGGAGAGATGTCATGTTACGTCTCGTTCTGGTCGGAATATGATGTTTTCCCTTTCCTTTTCTAAAATAGTACGATTACATTCTTCACGGGCATTTTGCCTCCCCTATCATTCCCTTTGCCCCTCCAGCGAATTGTCAAGGTGGCTTTCCCCGTGCGTTAAGAGGACTGATCATGCGGGACATTTCTTCCATTTTTTAATCTTTCCGGCAACCTCCCCCGTGGCGGACGTCTTCCATTTTTTCTAACCTCCACATCCCACCCCCCCTCACCCTCTCTTTCCGCCCCCCCAAGTCGCCTCCCCCCCATCCTCTCCATGATCTCTCCCCCACACTTACCCCCCCCTCAATGATTTCTTAAAAAGATGCGTTGGCCAGCTATGATGGGCGCCTTTTTTCTCTCCTCTGAACCCCTCCAAGCGCCATCATTCCGGCATGGGTCAAGGTGGATTATTGAGCCCAGCAGGTGGTTCTCGATCTCTCTTTCTTCAGCGCGACCCTGCCAGAGCCCGTGAGCTCCCTCCATTAAAGCTTCCTGTCAGACGCAGGAAGAAGAGCCTCACGGAAGTGTCAATCTTTATCTCCGCGCTTTTCCTTTTCGACTTTCTTGCTCCCCTCGAGAAAACCCCCCTTAATCGTGTGCCGCTGCCTTCCCTCATCGGCAGTGCTTTCCGACTCTCCTGGAGCTGGCTCTTAAATTTGAGATTTTGTGGCGCTCGGAGCCGTGGGCCCTCATTTTTTTTTCGGCTAGTCTGAGCCTTTTTCGAATCAGTCTCTCTTTTCCTCCTACATCCCCCTTTTTTTTTTTTTTATCCTTTCCGAGTGATTCTCATCACATGTCCCCCCTCCGAAACCACCGTGCTATCGCCCCTCCATGAAGGAGGTAAACCTACGATTACTGCCATCTGATCTTAATTAGTCTTTCACGAATCTATCTTTGGGTCACCCCCTGGTAGAGAAGCTTTTATAGTTCGAGATGTCTCTCTCCCTATTGAATCTCATTCGATCGCAGTCTTTTGACAATGAAGCTTCACCCCTTCAGGCGGGATGCGATTTTCCCGCCTGAATTTTAGAGAGAAGATTTTCTCTTTTTCTTCTTCCCCATTCTCTTTTTTTTGCTCTAATAGAGACCACTTTATATCGAAGTAGCCCTCTTTAAACTTCCACGGTGAATGTAGATTCTTTTTTATTTTGAGTTTTCTTCTCGATTCCTTTATGCCCCGGAGCGCCAGAGTGGTCTGCTCTTTTCTGGACAGTTGTACGACACATGCCCCTTCTCCTTTTGTCTTTCCACCGGACCTTTCCCCTTCAATGACTCGCGGAATTTCGTCGCGCACTATTTTCCCGTCCACCTTAGCCCTTCCCTCATCGGCAAAATTTTTCGGACTTGGCCATGCCGGTTCTGAGCTCCTTTTCCACGCGAAGTCCTCTTAGTCGGTTGATGTAACAGCAGGATTTCTCAACTACTGACGACCAATTCCCCCCCCCCCCCCATATTGAATCGCTCCCTTTCTTTTCCAGCCTCATCGGTTCAACCCCCTTTTTCCTCCATCCTTTCTTTTGCGCACGCCCTTCGTCCTTCTGCGCTCTGAAAGGGAGTTCCACAGTTCTTTTTTCCCCCCAACCCACAGTGCCTGCCGCTGAAATTCCTTCCTCCCGACGTTTTGAGCCGCTGCGATGACCTTTTTTTCATTGAGCGTCGGCGAGCCCCCGCCTCCGAAGAAGATGAGGCCGACGTCCTTTCGATTATGATCCCCTCTTTTTAACCCGGTCTTTTCCCCCCGATCTATGACTCCCACTGCGACTTTTGCCGCGCTGCTCCTTTGCCGGCACCCTCTAAAGAGAGATTGATCCACTCCCAGCTTTGGCCGGCGTAGTCACCGACATCGAAATTTCTTCTTAGAGCCCTTCCCCCCCCATCTGCTATTTTTTTTGTATTGACCTGCCCGTATAGAAGATCAGCCCAATCTCCTCCCTTTCTGTGGGGCGTCTTATCTTCGTTCTTTCCCGGCGCAATACTCCTGTGGAGAGCTTAACCGTTTTTTGATTGTCTCAGGTCCGTCGAGAGGAGGCCGAGTCCTTTCTTCTTTTTTTTTTTGACTCCGCCCCCCGAGCGTTTCTCGCAGTTCCGCACGGCTTCTCCCTTTTTCGGCCAGCGACGTTCACCCAATAATTCCTTAATTGCTCTTTCGGGACTTTTTAAGTTCCCCGCGGGACCCCCGTCTCTGGGAACAGATTCAGTGACTGCGAGTTTCCTTCTATCCGTAGTGTTCTCGGATTGCAGACTTTTTACCTCGGTTGTTAGTCGGACGGTTCTTTCCTTTTATTTCGTATAAACGTTCTGCTCTGGCCCAACATCTTGCGGTCGCCTCCGAAAAGATTCGTGGGCCTTTCTCTACGGTGTGACTCGCCATAAATATGTATTTCCCCCCTTGGAGCCCCTCCTGCGCCTTTCCTTTAGTCACAACGGCATTTCTGCCTCCTTGGATCTTATGATGTAGAGATGTCCCTTTCTTCTTTTTTCGTCACATCTGAGCACTGATGAGCTTCGCCCCTGGCAGATGCTCTTTGATTATCTCGTGGCTTCCCAGACACCTGTTTCTAAAGGAAGGTCCTTCGAGCGCAAGGCGACCCTCTCTCTCTCCCTTCTCCCGGAGGTTCCGAGCGCGAACCCCCCGAGCGCCGCCGGCCATCGCTGATCCGACCGTCAGTTTCCTACCTCAATTTGAAAACTCTCCCCGCGACCCCGCGATTCTGGCCAATAGGACTGTTCAAACCTCGGTGATTTAGAGGCCACTCTTTCTTTTTTCCCCTCCCCCCCCCCCCCCCCCCAAAACCGTTTTTTTTCCTGTTTGACGTTCCAAGGCAGGTTTCCCTTAGTCCCGTTTTGTTTTTTTTTCGGAACGGCCTCTTTTTTTTCAGCTGTGCATTCGCGAGTGAGTGTTCTTTCCCTTTCCCCCTCTTTCATCAGGCCTCCAAGTCCCCATGCTTTCCTTTCTATAGAAAGTCCAAGTTGTTAGAATCGTGACGCTTTTCCCCTCACTTGTTTGCTGATTTTCCCTTTAGGCCTTCGGCCCACCTTTTTTCCCTTTTTTTCTCATTGATCTTTTCCTTTTCCGACCTTTTCCTCCGTTTAGGAATCTTCATTTCCTCCTCAAGAAGCAGCTGCGGCGGCTTGACTGTGTTTTTATCCCTGGCCTGAAGTTCCCCCCTTCTTTCCCTTCGTTTTTGGAAGGTCTGCATGTGTCTTTTTTTCGGAAACTGCAACCCTCAATGATTACGTCGGACTTCTTTCCGGAACTCCGTTTAAGGCCAAGAGCCCTTTAAAGTACCCCTCCTCCGACACACGGTTTTTTCCGTGCGTAGCCAATACAGCCAATTTTCCGGAGTTTTCGGTAAAAACGCCCGGCTCCCTCCCCCTCCCCTTACGTTTCTCTTCTACGATTTTGGCCCCCCTCCATCACCGGAGTAGGGTCGCTTTCACTTTCTATTTTCTCAACTTCGTTCTTCCATCTTCTCCTCTTGAGCCTTTTTGCCCGCGCTCAACTCCCCCCTTTTTTCTCGAACCCGACGTCGTAGACGCAGTTTTGACGCGGCTGCGGTTCGCAAATTTTCTTCTCCCCTCCGGCGCCAGCGAACGATCTTTGCCGGCCTCCCCTCCCTTCCCCTCATAGTGCTCCGTCTTTTTTTTTCCTTCGGGCTGAAACGTCCCATGCGTCGCCCAAGTAGCGCTCTCTCACGATTTTTGTCTGCCTTCCCCTGGCCGACCAGGAGCTTCCCTTCCTCTTTAGTCAAACGCAGAGATGCCCTCATCTGTTGCGCCCTCGACCCGGGCAGATTGGCATTCCTCCTCTCGACGCCCTTTTTCCGGACTCTACGACTCAAGTGCCCCCTCCCCTGAGAAATATGCAAAGAATTTTCTTTTTGTACCCCCGGAAGAGCATAGACCTTTTCCAAGCCCACCTCCCTGACGGCAGCGCCCTTAAGAAAGTCACCCCTACTGGTGTCTCACATTCTCTTTCTCTCGAGTTTTTCCTCCTTCAGACGGTCTGGTTTTTCTCCATGCGCTTCCTCGATGGCGAAGAAAGTCATCTTCTAATATATGATCTGCTCGCGCAGGTCCCTTCCTGGATCGTCGAGAGTCCTTATCCCTTCTTAGTACCCCCTCATTAAGACAGCCTTTTGTTCAGATCTCTCCGTCATCACCAAACCAACATCCCTTTCTTTCTTTCTTTTTCCCGGCATCTACGTTTTTTCCACACGGGGCGCCGTCTCCATCTCGTCCCGCGTTTTTTCCTTTCCAGATTCGGGCGGTGAATCTTTTCTCACTGTGGGCATCGGAAGGATACCTTCGGTCTTCCCCTTTTCCATCTCATCTGTTGTCTCCCTTCTTCTTGGGCTAGATCTCTGATCAGTATTACACCGGGGTTGCCCCCTTTGAACATAATCGCTTTTTTTTCGGCATAATCCCCTTTCTCTGCACGACTTCAATGCCGCCTTCCCGGCGCGCAGTTCCTTCGCAAGAGGAACTCTTGGCTTTTATTGGCCTGCGTTTCGGCGGTGATCGGCCCCCTCCCTTTTTCCAGCGTTTTCCGACAAGGTCCACGCCCCTTTATTGCTGTTGGGGGTTTTTTTCCCTCTAAAGTCGGTGGCTTTTCAGTCGGAAGATTTCCCTTTTTTCCCTTGTCGTCGTCGTTCTCCTGATGTTCTTTTCTATCAACGGATTACGTCTTCTCCCTCCGGTCTGAGCGCTTCCCCGGCATCCCCTTCCTGATCAATACTGTGGCTCGCGTCTTCCAAGGTGGACCTGCGCGTTTTTTATTTTTTGCCGAAGATTCCTTCCCCATCTTGAAAGTGAATGCTTCCGATCGTCGTTTCCTTCAAGCAATTATTCACTCTTTCGCTGTCCCCTGTCGAAACAGCAAGCTAGAGCCCCTCCTTTTCTCCGTGTCCTATGAAGATATGTTCTCCCCCTTGAACGCCTCATACAGACATTCTCGACCACCAGAGGAATGGGGGTCCATGGGAATTGAATTTCGAGAAAAGTCCTTTTATTCTCTTCTGAGAGCATCTTCGAGAGTTTGTCTCCGGCTTAAGCCGAGGCTCGCTCGCTGTCCTAATTAAAGAGGAATTTCAGTCCTGACGATCAGAAATTGGTGAAGTTCAGTGTCCCCCCCGCTCCACTCTATCTCTCTGCCTCTCTCACGGGGGGAATCTCCTAGTACCCCCCTCGAAAATCTCCCCCTCTTCTCTCTACCCTGCTGTACTTAAACGAAGTTGAGATAGGGAGGCGTCTACTTCAATTATGTTTCCCTTTTCTTTTGAGTTTTCCGGTTAGGTTTTTTCACTCCTGTATTAGTAAGGAGCCCTTTCCCCGACCTGTCTCTTATCTTTTAATCCTCCCTTTTTTTCTGAGATCGTTCCTTTCGGCAGCCCCCCTTCTTGGCGGGCCCCCCCTGCCCAAAAGTGGAGAGCGCCCTTCGGTTCCACCTAATGGACTTAGCTCCGCCCCCCATCTTTTCCCATCCCACAGCTGACGTTTTTTCTGCCAGCTCCCGATGTTCTGGTTTTCTAGTTCGATCCTTTTTCTTCTGCCAACAATGACATGGATTTCCTTATCCTCCCCTCGAGTGTTTCAACACTCCTCGATTCGCCTTTCCGCTATGCATTTTAGCTGCTCCCAGTTCCCCCCTTTTCTGCCTCCCGCCATCGCGAGGGGAATTTCCTGAGACCCCTCCCGTTTAGAAGGTGGCTTATCTGACCCTTGATTGTCTGCGTTCAGCTGTTTTTCCGACGAGCAGATCGTCCATTAGCATGTGGCAGAGTGGTCTGCTTCTCTCTTGCTTTTTGCCTGATCCTTCTTGCTTCGATCCGTCCGTAAACCCCCGCTTGAAATGAAACGTTTTCCCGTCTGTGCAAACGTAGAGCACCCCCTCTTCATCTCTTTTTCACCTGCTTGCCCTATGATCAGGTCCTTCTGAAGGTGATTTTTAGAGACGACCGGTGACACCTCGCTCTCCTTTATCCAGAGGATGCTTCAAGTCCGACGACGCTTCCATGACCTCTTCCCCTCAGCCTCTTCTATCTAGGTTCCCCCTCCTTCTGGGACTCCCTTGCAATTTCCTTTTTCTCCTCTCACGGGCCCTTTTCCCTTTTGACCCGCCCACGTGCCCTTGCAGTGCCTTCCCTACTCCTTCTCCCGTTTGAGACCTCTTCCGATGACCCCTTATTCCTTTTTTCCCTGCCGTCTTCTTCTCCAAGAGATTTGTTCTTGATTGCCGACGTTCTGCCGCTAGGATAGGAATTTTTACCCCTTTTCCCCCCTTTTTGTATACGTTGCCCCTTGAGCTACCAGCCCCGGCCCACTTGCGAGACGAATGGCCTCCGAACGAAGAAATCGGCCGATGCTTCCCCCCCCCCACTATAGCGCCCTTTTTTTTCCCCTTAGTTCTTTTTTTAAAAAGCGCGTCGCGATCTTTTTTTGATAGCCCGGAACAGCGAGACGGGGTGTAACCCCTTCCGTAGATGCCGCATACCGCGATGGTATGACTTCCTATGCAGTGCGCCATTTCTTTATGTGAGCGGATGTAATAATCGTGTTGAGAGTAACTCCCCTCAGCTCTCTTTATAACGAGACAGCTTGAGTATCTCGTGATCCTTTTTCTTTTTTATGCGTTCTTAGACAAGCGAGAAGCTCTTTCTCCTCCGCGCGTTCCCTTTACCAGATTGTGCCCTGTTCCCTCTCTAGGGAAAAGCGTTTTACGTCATGGCGAGGCAGGTTCTCTTTATGGCCTGTAGCGTCTTGTCTCTGGCGCCGTCGTTTTTTTTTCGGCAGGATTTGCAGTCTTTCCTGCGGCCATTGCGTCGGCCTGGGCCTTTTTTCGTCCTTTTGGACCGCTCCCCTTTCTTGCAACGTGTCCCCCTGCCCCAGATTCGTGAGCCAGTTTCCTTACGCGATGTCCATGATGTTCGCCCTCTCTCCTTCGAAAGTAGCTTTCCCCCACTGGGATCGTCGATTATTCGCGTCATGTCGCGAATGGACTTTCTCGAGAAAGCTTATCAACCATCCCGATGAGATTTGCTGCGAGAATGAGCGCCCCTTCCATGTCATCGAAGTCGCTGGTCAGATTTCCTCCCCTTCCTCTCCAGCACCGTCGGAACTTGCGATCAGGCGACTCTTCAGACGACTTCTTCTAATTGTTAGACGACTTTTTTCGGCTCATGCATTTTTTTCGCGTCTTTTTCCCGCGTCAGTACGACCAGTTTTTGAATATTCGCACACCCCCCTTCCCTCACTTCTCAGTCGGGGCCCTTCTCTCGCTTTGCTAATTTTTTATTTTCGTTCCGACCCAACCGTTGGCGGTATTTCTTTCTAGCAAACGGCAGGCGTCCCTTGATGAGTGGCCCCTGCCGATGAGTAATTCACCTTCTTCCAGGGAAGTTCGTGACGTTCGGAAATCAGGTTTTGCCGTCTCCCCCCTTCCCGTCCTCCAAAATGCGGACCGCCTCGCTCAGCACTTCATGTGTTAGCATTTCGTGATCCCTTTTTTTTGACTGCCTGTGGACAGGCCATCACCACCTTTCTCGAGTGATCCGCCGCCTCTTTCTTGAAGATGAAATAATCTCTCTCTTTTCAGCCTTTTTTTTGAGCTTTTTCCTCCCAGACATTTCAGTGAAGATTTTGTTATCCCCCCCGAAGGTCCGTCGCCCCCCCCTTTTTCGTTAATGAGTTATCACGATTCTTCCCCCCCCTTGACCTTTATTGCCAGGCTTTACGTCGATTTTTTTCTTCTTCTCTGGCACTTCTCCCTTCCATTCAGTCGTATCCGCCGGCCCGCCCTGCTTGGCCCTCCCTTTTCGTACGCATCACGGCCGTTTTTTTCCAAAAAGGGGATTTCTTTTCAGCCCTGCCCCCCCCCACACCCCCCCCCCCCCCCCCCCCCACCCCCCCCCCCCCCCCCCCCCCAACACCCCCCACCACCCACCCCCCCCAAATGAGACCGTCAATTCACTGACGTTTTTTTTTCCCAAGCCCTTCTTGTCCAGAATAACAGAGAGGTTTCGAAGATTCCCCGACTCGCCTCCGCTAGTACTCCCCCTGCTAAGAGGCATTTTTTTCCGTTTTAGGGTCTGGTACCCTTATTCCCCTTGACTCTAGAGCTCGCATTCGCTCTCCAAAGGATACCTCTTCGAACTTCAGCCGTTGCTCCCTGGGAGCGAGCCTCCTTGTTACCAAGGTGATGTTCCCTAAGTCTCCAGCTCATAGAACCGATTCCGGCAGCGAGTTCTCCGGAAGCCCCTTTCCCCCTGCTGCGATTTGGATCGCAGGCGTTTCTCCCACTTACACCCTCTTCCTCTGCCCGTGGTGAGTCTAACTTCCCTTAAGGAGCTTGGCTTCTGCTGCGTCCATATGTATTCCTCTCCCCCATTCTAGTTCAACCCGGCGTCCTCTCCTTGTCGGCGCGTTCTTTCTTCGAAGAAGGTCCGTGACAAATTCTTTAGAAGACCTTCTCTCCTACTCCTGGCCCATTAATGCTCCCAAGCTTTTCCAACCCCTCCGTTAGAGAAAAGCGACCTTTTCCTCAGTTTTTGCCCGCGAGACAGGCCTCCCTCCAGTCACTCCTAAATTCGCTCCTCCTGACGTTTCCTCGGCCTTACCTGACTTTCCAGCCGAGAGGATCCAGTCCTTTCTTTTGTGCGTCAAACGTAATAGATCTCATCTCCTCTCTCCCCCCCTCTCTGCTCTTTATTGCCGTTCCCGCTCGTCGTGGCGGTCAAGCCTCGCCCCCTATTTATTAATCTCTCCACCTTCACCTCTTTTTTCCCTCACTAATTCCTGTAATTCCTCGAGGGGTTCTTGATGATCGACTTTTCAAGGAGAGATGTTTCTTAGATCTAGTTGATAAAAGGCTTTTTTTCTTTTGTAAAGGCTCACAGAACGCTGGTGGGCATTTTCATCCATCGCAGAGTCTTTCCCGGGCCTTAGGATCAGATCTCGGTTTTTTTTTTTCGTCCTTCGTAGTGGGCTCATACTGCCAAGCCATCGGTCATAGACGGCAGTCGACCCGTCCTTGTCCTCATGTATTCGGCAATCGCGTTTCCGACTACTTAGGCCCGTTGTTTAATTGTCCCCCCTTGCTCGCTTGCGGAAGCCGTGCACGGGCACGTTTTTTTTTTAGCTTTTTACACTCCATTTAGAGAGAGCAGCTTTCCCAAGTCCCTGCTTTGAGACCCTCAATAGATGTTTGTTGTTTCCGATCTTTTTTTCCAGTAGAGGTCTTAAATATGGGTTTTGGATCTGGATATATGTTCAGTCAATCTCGTTTCTCCCCGCGAGTGCAAAACCCCCCACAACCCCACCCCCCCCTTCACCCCAGGCCCCTTTCATCCTGTGTCTTGCGCCCCTTTTTTTTTGGAAATGAGCGTCATAGTTCGTAAGATTTTTGACGTTGATCATGCGGTTGACCTTTTTTCCCTTGAATTCTTATTACGGACAATTTCCACCTCCCGTCTTTCCCGCCCTAAGCTCGAGCCAGTCCCTTTTGTCGTACTAGTCCTCTTTACCCTCTTTACGATCTCCCCTTAGACCCCCATCCATCAGCTTCTCGATTTCCTCCCGAGGCTGAGCCCCCAGTTTGTCCCCTCTCTCCCCTGAATTTCGTATGCTCTCAGACGATCAGAAGGCGGCCTGCGAACTTGTCAGAACATCCTTCCCCGCTTCATCTCCTGAAGAAGCGAGGCTTTGCCCCCCGCGAGGCAATTCCCTTCATATGCAGATCTCTGATATCGACGGAAAACCTCTGACACCATCCCCTCTGCCTTCCAGGTCTGGACATCCCGGAATGAGCTCTTGCTCCCTTTTTTCTCTTCTTCTTGTGCTGCAATTTTTGCTGTTCTCCTTCCTTTGTTACCTGTCTCTTTTTTATCCGATCCCTCCTCAATATTCG
>Ga0179591_1305449_pt1 | contig 11533 bp, 11 predicted proteins | sample CZOMad2_1_08_16f_FD_182891 | JGI IMG/M metagenome (GOLD analysis project Ga0179591, IMG submission 182891) | Vadose zone soil fungal communities from Angelo Coast Range Reserve, California, USA - CZOMad2_1_08_16fungal (PacBio error correction) | ecosystem: Environmental > Terrestrial > Soil >... | reverse complement strand
ACTACTGTAGTAAGTCTTGGTGTTCGTTTTCTTTTCTAGGACCTTCCCTTGGCGCTTAGCCCCGATCTTGCGCTCCTGCAACCTTTTTCCCCTTCTCAATCGTCTTCCGTGTCAATTATAGTTCCGAATTTATAGCCATTCGCTTTCATTAAGTTTCTCGGTGACACTGCTTCCCATGTCCAGGAACTGGGGTACCGGTTGTCTCCGTTCCGTTTCCGGCAGTCCTGGTCTCTTAAGTTCCTGGTTTTGGAGGACAAATTTCCCCCCTTTTATTCTGTCCTGTTGACCTGATACTTTTTTTCATCGGTTGGCGGGAGTTTTTTTGTTCAACCCCGACTCTTTCCGTCCTCTTTGAGGTCCTGCAACTTTCCCACCTGAGTCCCTTTCCCCCAGTCAAAGTGGTTCACCTGCTGAAGCGGCCCTTGAGGATTTCCTCCGGGGTGTCAGTTGTTCTTCGTAGTCGCTTGGCCCGCGGTGAATGCTTCCGCTTTTGTTGCAGGAGTTATCGGAGCGACTGTAGTTTCCCTGTAAGCGTGGGTTTTTTACACGCCCGCCCCCGATGTTAGGCGTGATTTCTATTTGGCGAGGTGAAGCTTTTTGATGCGACGTTGTTTTCATGCTGTGATTGACCCTTGTTGGTGAGCCTCATGGAACTATTATAAGAGCACACGAACAAGACCCATTTCTCCTGCCAGCGAGGACTCCTTACGGGTCGGGTCACTTCCGGCTTCAGGCCGTGCCCCCGTGACACAGCAGTTTTGGAGAATTTTCTGTCATTTTGTGGGTCTTATTTCGTGGTAGACGTCCCCATCGAGATTCTTGAGTTTACCTCCATAGGTCTCCTGTTCGAAATGGTAGTCCCCGCAGCACGCTTTCTGGGTTACCCGATTTTCACATCCTGCTTGTAAATTTTTGAGAAAGGATTGCGACTTTCTTTCCTTTTTCAGGCTATTGCCTTGCCCGCTAACCTGGAATTTTCCTTTCGCCACCTCGCCGGCCTGCAGGGCGCTCCCGTCTTGGCCTCCCCTGTAGACGAGATGCTCTTGACTGGGTACTTCTCCGCCGACCGCACTTTCTGGGGGTAGGCGTTCCCTATTTATGGTGATTTGGCCCGCATGCCTCGGTCTTGGTCCTCAAGGGGATTCTTCGATTTCACCGCCACCCCACCATTTTGAGTCTTTTACCAAGGCTATGAGGCTTCCTCCTACCGTTTTTCCCTCTTGAGTGCGGTGGCCCCGCTGCCCGGACCCCTTTTAGAAGGTCCTTTTTCTGCAAGCCGTCGAGAGAGGCTTTTCATGTGCTTAAGCCCAGGAGTGCGCCCCGTTTTCATCTTTTCCCGGGCGGCCCGGCGCCTCCCTTAGCGGCGGGACCCGGACCAAAAAAAACCCCCCCCACCATTCCTAATCAGCGCCAAGCAGATCCTTCAGCAGCGGTCCCCTGTGCTGTGGGGGACGGTTTTGCAGGTGTCAGCATTTTCCATTGGTCCCCACGTTTCCGGTTTTTGGGGGCGGCTGGTTCTTTTTTTAGGTGTGAATTTCCATGGAAAAGCACAAACTCGGATGGGCTCAACAGTTTGAGGATGGATGCCGCCGTTTTACTCCCCTCCTTTCTCGACTTCCCAAGCGCAACGAGCCTTCGTAGTGAATTCCCTAGGGAGGTTCGCCCCCTGTTTTCCAGTTCTCCCATATTCCTGTTTATCAGAGACGGACGGGGATTACTTGACAGAAGAGTGTATGGTTGAACTTCTTCGAAGGTGACTTCTCAGGTTTTTTGTTTTGGAGGTGATTGCTTTTAGTGTACCGATAGACAAGTCGACGTTGGGCTATGAGGGTTTTCTCACAAGAGACTTTGTGGAGCCCTTCTAGGATGGTGTTTGTTTGGGTTGAGGGGGTTTATCCGGGTTTTTCCTCCGGGGGGTGGTTGGGGGTTTGGTTGGGGTTTGGTGGGGGGGTTGAGTTGGTTTTTTTTGGGGGGGCGGTTTTTTTTTTTGTGGGTGTGGGGGTCTTTTGGGGTTGGGGGGGGTGGGGGTGGGGTGTTATGGCGGCCCTTTGGAAGCATCCAGTGACGACTTTCGCGCATCCCAGACCTTTACTCGAGTTTTGATTATCAACGCCGTGTCTGAGGCTTGCTGACTTGTCGTGGGCTTTCGCGTATGACATTTTTCCTTGTCTTTTTTTGGACACCCTTTTTCACTTTTCCTCTTTGTCAGGAGATGGCCCTTGGTTCATTTTCATGGAGCAGTTGTCTTATCGCGGCGATCTGTTTGGCGATGTTGGAATTCAAGCCTCTTCGTTGCGGCAACTTGGTGGTCTTTTTTTTTCTCTTTTTTTTTTTAACTGCCTTGGCCGGTCCGCTTTGACCTGTTAAGGGGGAGACCGCCTTGTTTTTTTTAGCTTTTTGAACCGGCCGATCGGCACTGTTGTTCGTCGCGCTCTCATGAGCACCTTTGACTTCCCCTCGTTTCCCCCCTTCGGAGAGTCGGAGGTTTTTTGAAAATTCGCTGGTGCTCCCCAGCTTTAAGCTTACGCTCCATGGCCGATCGTTCCGGCGACTCCTGTTTCAAAGCTCTTGCCCAGAGATCTTCAGAAGAAACTTTCGGCTTCACCTCGCCATCATTTTACGACCCGCCCGAGCCAACAGATTTTAACCCTACTGACGGAAGACCACCTCATGGACCACCTCCCCCTTCCAAAACAACCCTTCCCTTCTGGACTTTTTTCGTTTAACATCTTCGGACGAGCCATCGTTCCCCTTACCTCCATTTTCTCCCCCGTTAAACCGAATGCCCATACAAGAGCCTCTTCGGGAATTACTCTGTTCGAAATTCCCTCAACTTCCTGGGTTGCGCGGCAGTCAAAGGACCCTAGGGGCAGTTCGATCTTTCTTCCGGTTTTTCGCGGCCCGCTCGAAATTCAATGGCCTTAACTCGTTTGCAGTTTTTTCTCCCCAGGCACGAGATATCCCCTCTAATCCCTTTCCGCGTCCTCCTTTCTATTTTTCTAATAATCTTTCATGCCCGCTTAAGCGGTGATCCAGAAGCTTGCCTCGTGCCCTCTGTAGTAAAGTCTTTCTCAACGTTGTTCTGACTCCCCCCCGGCCTGCCCCATTTTGTCACCCGACGGAAGATCGCGACCCTGAAATGGTCTGCTGTTTTTCCACCCAAATTTCTTGCCTTTGGGAGGCTTTTCCCCCTTTGCCCCAGCCCGATCCCCTCCTCTTGAGCTGCGTTGGGTCTATTGTATCCCTTCGTTTCCGGTTCTTGTACATGACTTATGGACGAGCACCTTAAGCTGTAACTTACCCCACCCGTCGCGCGTTTCCAGGGGTTAGTTTTCCCTTACCTTTCTTCGTAGGATCGCGCTTGTGTTCTAGGGCCCCTCTTAGTCGTTTCGATTGAATTGAGGACCGTAGCCCCACTCTGATTTCTTCCGTTGCCGTGGCCGCGCTGATGTGCCCTCCGAGCTCTAGCTCCCGTCATCGGACCCCCAGGCTCTTTTCAGCGTCAATATCACTTTTTCCCCAACGCCTCGGCCGACTCTCCCGAATGTAGTCAGTTCTCTGGCGTGGGCCTGTCGGTCATTTTCCCAAGACATGACCTTGACGGCAGTTGCCCCCACATGATCCCCTCACCTTCGTGCGGGAACCTGCCACCTACCATCTAATGTTTGGCCCTTGTCCGTGTCGCAGTCGGCCACCCACCCTTTCCGCCCCCCCCCGGCCAACGTCCACCATAGCACCAACGACCACAGGCTTCTTCGTCACGATCCTCCAACACTCCAAGAACTACCCCCTGTTTTGCCCCTCCCGAACCCACGTTGAAAGCGTGAATGCAGGGTTTTTCCCCCGCCCATTCCTCGACAATTGTCCCCCTTTATCGGTTTTCTCGCATCCAAGTCCCCAAGACTCATTACCATCCTTCAGGAGTTGGCCTTGTCCTCGGTCCATGCTGTCCCGTTTTCGTCGTCACCTGTTCGGGTCCTTTTTTTCTCAGTTTCAGACTCAACCTCTCTTTTCTCCGCCCTCGGCCCCATTTTCATCAATGGTTGAGGAAAGCTAGCCCCCCCCCCCTGACCAACCCTTGGGCCATCGCTCCCCTTCTCGCCCCATACCCCATCCCTGCTGCTGATCGTCCCCATTTCTTCTGTAGTCCAGTTCCCCATTTAGTAACCTCCTCCCCGGTTTCCCTTCGCACGATAATACAGTGTTTTCCCTTTCTTTGGTTCCTGACGCCTGCCGTCTTACTTTACCTGCTGAAGGGCGTCAAAAAGACTCCCCCTTTCCAACCAGCCGGAGTGGAGGAGGCCCCCATGTCCCCCCGTCAACACATCCGCCCCGCCCCGAACCCCTTCCACGGTTAAAACTTTCCCCTGACGGACCACACTGTCTTCCACCCCCTCCTAAAAAGATGATGCGTTCGGCTTTTGCCTGACACTGGTCCCAATGTACCCAGCTCTCCCCTCTCGCGGGTCCTCCAGGACCCCTATGCTTCTCAACCTGATTCAACTTTCCAATCCGGCCTCTGACGCTGGGCGACCTGGTCGCCCGTACAGGTCTTTGACTGGAACTTTTTTCGAGGGCTCAGTCCATCAAATAGATGCCCATTAATTTCGTGGTGGCTGTCGTCGGTCGTTGATACCCGTCCGACCCTCTTTTCCCGTTCAGTCCCTACTCCAGATGACCCCAGCCCTTTACTAAAGTTCCCCCCCCTAACATGGAGTCTTTCTCTGACAAGATCCCCGCCCTCTCTTTCTATGGTCGTGGCTCTAGGCCCCCCCCCTATTCGTCGCGCGGGACAATACTTTTTGGTCTCCTCAATGTCTTCCTGGAAAACTTGGACCATCGTTTCCTGACAGAACCCTCCTTCCCAGTTCTCCTGAGGTCCACTTTTTGAAGGCGGGTGACACCATTACCCTCCTGGACACCGCTCGTGCGGGTCTTCTTACCAGGTCTGACCCAATATGTCTTCTCCAAAGAAATATCGTGCTGGGTAGCCACCCGGTGCATTCTTTCACCCTAAATGCCTAAGACGTTTTTCCCTTCCTTCAAAAGGCTTTGGCCGGTTCACCTTTCGAGCGATATGGAACGTTCTTATAGCGGCCCGTTTTCAGCGGTGGCGAACTCTTACGCTCCGAGGATTCCTCTCCCGACATGTCGTCCCCCCCCCCACTTTATACCCGGTCCTTTCCGGGCCACTGCCTGAGCCTTATCCGTGTCCTCCCATCCCACGGCAGCCCACATCTTTTTGTCTGGCGACTAACCCCCCTGACCTTCAAGCTTCCATATTCGTGAGCGCTGCTAGATTCGCTACCTCATGCTCACGCGGCCGACGTCGGTGGTCCCCCTTCTGCCCCTCCTTCTAAGAACATAACTCTTTTCACCCGTAGTTTCTCCTGACCCTTCAATAGACCTCCAAGGTTGAAGGGGACCTAGTGCGGGGTTTTTCAAGTTGCGGACCTCGAACCGTAGTTCCCACTTAAACGTCGTCGGGGTCCGACGTCTTCAGGTGTGACCCCAGGTCACACACTTCTATAAAGTGTACTGTTCCGCCCACTCTTTCCCGGTTAAGTGCTCTGGCTACCAGGTACCTTCTGATTTTTCTACAATACCTTTTGACCCCCGTTCCAGGCTGTACAGTTTCCCCCGATAACGGTAAGCGTCTTGACCATTTTCCTCTCCCGAGGTGAACCCTTCTTCCCCGTGCTTTTCACGCGATCGTTCCCACGGTGGCGCGTCGGGGGCTCTTCAGCGCCTTTGCGGTTTTTGCGTCTCCCCTCCCAGCCACTTTTCCCCTCCAAAAGAAAAATCTCTCCTATTCTTTTGTTTTTTTGTGAGTCTATCTGTGGTGTCTGGTCCGTGGGTTACGATTATTTTTTCCCTTTGTGGTCTCCCATTGGTGGTGTCTCCACCCCGTCCGGCGTGCCCTGAAACAGTCCCAAAAGTGAAGCCTTCATACGCTCCCTTTAGGATGATTCACCGCGTAGGCGAACTTCACTTCCGCAGCTTCCTTATATTCCCCTGTTGGTTGTTCCCCTGTATGTAGACGTTTCCTTTCTTAGGACAGTTTCTCCGATCACGCTGGTTGTTTGGACAGACACTACGCCTCTCTGTCATTTACTTTGGCCGAACGTTCCCTTGGCGGCGGGATGCCGTTGTTTATTCTCGTCGAGGTCCTCCTTACCTTCTTCAGCAATCAGTACAACTTCCACGTGGCGGTTCATTGAGTTTCGTTTTCCTCTTTGGTAACGAGTCTTTTTATTTTCTTTGGCCGACCAGTTTTCTTTCCTCCTTAGTGGGCGCTGAGTACTACTAAGTCCTTCTTATTGCAGGTATTTCGCCCCTTTTCCCCCGTCCGACCCGCCATTTTTGACGGTGATGGCGATTTTTTCGAGGTTTCTCGTGATTCGTAATGTCGCCCTGTTCCTTCATGACCGTGACTCAGCCATGTGCGTTGCTTTGAAGGAAATCTATAACTACCGTCGGCGCCGGCCAGCTGGCTCCCCGAGACTCGGTCTTTAATAATTTCCTACGGTCGCAAGGACCGCAGAGCTCACTCTGCTTGAAGGTTGGTGTTTGTTCTCTTCTAGTCACAGTTTTTCCACGCCAGAACTAATTTTCTGTTTGCGTCAACTTACATAGGGCGATCATGGTAGACTCCCTGCCGCAGCGGGTTCCAGTTAGCTTTGGTCCCAAGACCTAAGAGTTTCTGGTGGAGGAACGGCCCACTGAAGCAGTCTGCCCCCCCCACCCCCATGCCGTGTAAGATTTACTCCTCACCGGGCGAGTGACCTCTGGTTGACCATATCAAGAGGTAGCTATCCCTTCTTGCCTCGACCCCTGACAATGTCGTCCTTCTATGGCGTCGGTTCCTTGTTAATTCTTAGCCGACATCATTTTTTTCTTCTTTGGACGCTTGGTGGTCTCTCTTAAAGGGTTAATGAAGTTTTTCCCGAGGTTTTGTATTCATTGGTCTTCCCCCAGCCATCCCCGCACCACCAAAGCCCCAGAGATGAGGCGTTTGACCCCATCAATTCCGGGGCGCTTTCCTGCCAGTTCCGGGCCCTTTTTTTTCCGGGGCCCCGAATGCCCTTTGTTCTCTGGCTTTAGTTCTCTTTTGAGACCAGGTTTAGAGTTTCCGGGAGCCCGGCTTCCAAGGAAGTTAGCGGGGGACAGTCCCTTTGCTTTAAGTCAGCGTTCCATCGTCAGCAGCTCTTTTTCGTCGGTTGCGGTTACAGGTGTTCCTTCGGGTGAAATGGGTCACCACGTTTTGTGTTGGCGGGTTCTTCGGTCGTGTGCTTTTGACTTTATGGGCCCGTTTCCAACGCCGGACGTGCTTGGTCCCGGTCTTTTTGCTCCGTTTTACTCCCCCTTCACAGGTCCCTGTCCTAAAAAGCTCCCCAACGAGAAGTATCACCCTGCTTTTTTTCCGGCTGACGCTGTTCGCAAAAGATTTTCCGGCGAACAGATTTTCCATTTTTTTTCGGGCACCTAGCTTTGGCGGTGTCCGATGCCCTCAGATGATGGTGATGATTGGGCTTTTGAAGGCCCTTAGATGGACCGTGTTCCTTCTTAAGGTCTTTAGTGTGTTGCGTGGAACCACTTCGAAATCCTGCCTCGTGTTTCTTGGTCTTACCCTTAGATTTTGGAGCCATGGGTCGATGTCGCATCTTGCCCCTCATCCGTGACATCTTCGGCCAAGGTGAGACCTTCCTTCGACCCAGTTTAATTCTCCACCGCCGTGATGATTTTCTGAACTTTTTGTTGGCTTGTGGATTCGAGACCTTTAGCATCTGGGTCAGTTGTTCCAAGAGGATTGACCCACACTCCTTCTGTACCGTTTTTTTCACCGTGCCGAGTGGTGCTCCGATTTAGGGTGTCCGGAATTGGGGCTTCGTTCTAAGCGCTCGTCGATTGGCTTTTCTTGCCGGCCGGGGGGGTTTGAAGTCAGAGCACTCCCTGCGACGTCAGATGGACGGTTCACGGGGATTTTTGCCAATGCACGCCTGGTGTTTGCTTCTTTTCAGGTTGGCACCGGACGTTTGAGCTTCGCTTCTTTTTTCTCCCAGATCACCGCCCTTGAGACCCTACCCAGCGTTTTCTTCCGCTTCGGAGAGGAGTCGCTTTTTTTTTTTTTGGGGTCGTTCCAATGATCTGGCGAACCGATTATTTTTGAATTTTTCCCCCTATGAGGTGCCGGCTAAGGAGTGGCGTCCTCTCTTCTCCTCGGCGCGTCCAGCCTTTTCCGAGTGGCTTGACGCCGTTGACATCACTGACTCCCAGGCCGAGACCATTCACTATCGCGAACTGTGAAACCCCTCAAACACCTCCCCCTTTTTCCTTTTTTTGTTTAACAGCTGGATCGGACTCGTTTCCCCCCCCCTTACTTAACCAGCTGTTCAACACGAATGGATAAATAGCCCCCTCCTCACCCACGATTGCCCTCCGGTTGAGTTTCCCCCTACGTGCCAACTTAGCTTGTGTTTTACCGCGTTCACCGTGACCCTTCAAAGAGGTCAGTTAGTTCTTTTTTTTCAATGCAGTCTCCGTGCCCAACAGGATACCTCAGGGTTAGTGACCCTTTGCGCTCCCCATTGCCCGCCCCTGTCGCCCCGATCCTGCTGCTCTTCTTTCAGCAGGATCCGTTCCTCCCCTCCTTTTGTTGTTGATTCTCTTGACCGCTTAAGCCTGACAGCGGGATCGCGGTTGATGCTTTCCTTTAGATGGTTCTCTCCCGGAGGGATCCATGGGCCTCGTACGAGAAGCAAACTCTTTTCCACGATCCTCCCTTCCGCGGGCTTCATTCCTTTAGCGCGCTTCCCCCACCTAGGTCGTTGCGGATGGGGCACCCACGCATGACTGTCCTTCCCTGCAGAGTGGCTGTGGTATTTCTCTTCCCCATTCCGTTCCCCCTATTTTTGCATAAGGGCGGGGTTACAGTGCGCCCTTTTTCGCATCTCTCCAGCTTTCCACGTCCCACATCAATGGGTAGCGGGGAGTGTTCCCCAATGATGTTTCCTCCGTCGCTATGTGCGCTCGTTTTGTTTTTCCTTGTCCGTCGGTCGGATGTCCTGCGTAAATATTCGTTCTTAAGAGCATAGGCCCCTCCCCCGCCGCTGATGGCCTGCCTTTAGATTTCGCCTTCCCCTCATCGCCCACGTTCCGCTTGTCCGACTTTTGGCCCCCCCTCTCTCCAACCACCTCCGATTCACTGCACTTGGCCGCTGACCTCTGGTTCCTTTCAGAGGAGAAGACCTCATGCCCTCCTTTTCCGACACCTGACGCCGCCCTCCCCTGGTTCTTGCTTGGATAAACTGCTACAGTTTTTTGTTTTTCTTTTTTTGGGGGGTTTTTTTTTTTTTGGGTTGGGGGTTGTTTGGGGGGGGGTGCCGTCGCCCTGGCTTCCAGTCGTTTACCCACCCCAGTGCCGACCGGAGCCCTGGCCACGGTCCCAAAACATCCTAAGGCGCAGAACCCCTCCCTCACGATCATCCCATCTCCTTCACACTTGATTCCCATTCCTAGAATGCTTTTCCGGTGTAAAAAGGTGCAGCATCCTTCCCCTCCTTCGTTCACCACGCTGGACGATTTTTTTTCAGGAATAAACCTCTTTCAAGTCCAGGCTTTTTATCACCCCGGGCGTTGGAGGGCAACACTTTTCGAGAGTCCATGTCGGGTGACCCACCCGTTTCCACGTGCTTTCTGGGAACCGTGCCGCCCGACTCCCCCGGTCAACCATTTCTAACACGCCATCAGAACCCCAGCGCTTCTTTCTGACACGGGGGGCCCCCGCCCCCACAACGACCTCACCTGTCCCCCCCGGGGAGCGTCGATATGACCCCCTGGAGAAACCAATACTCTTGGGCCCCGTTCCCATACCCGATCTGTTAGCACGATCCGTCGGGCCCAGTTCATTCTTCGACCATCTCCTCTTCGCCTCCCTGATAAATACCCTTTCGGGGCCGTTTTTCCCGGGGCCGCTCTCATGCCCCAGGCGTAGAGTACCCTTCCCCGTTGCCCCCTTTCGTTGGCGGGGACCTGGACACTAAGAACCAGCCCGCCCAGCCCGACAACAAGACCACTGACGTGGTGAACCAATTTTCCATTTCATGTCCCAACAGCCCCGTTTGGCAGCTCGGATTGGCTGATTCTTGTCACCGGTAAATTTCTCGCTACGTGTGGCTTTGGATGCCCGTTGCGTCGCAATGACTGCCCCCAGCGAAAAAACTACGGGTCTAGGTCAGCCTCCATTGGTCCGTCCCCAACTGTGTACGGGCCATCTTACGTTCCTACACCGATGTGACGGGTCTGTAGCCCCGGTCCCCTTTCCCAAAAGAATTTTTTTTTGATCGTTTCCATACAAGTTCCTGAACACCCTTGCAAGCGGCGATGGCTCCTTTGTCCCCCGACCCGAACCCCCTCCCCTTCCAGGGCCCACCGGCGGTCGTCTTCCAGCCTGACCCCCTGCAAGCTCCCCGCCCCTTTCTGTGGCCCTTTGGTTTTTTCGAGTGCCCCCCGAGAAGTCCATGCTTCTTGCTGGCAACCCGTGTAGCCGATGCCTTGAGGCGTCTTATTCCCCAGCCACGAACTAAGGTTCCAGCCCACTGGCCCGTGGAAGGAGGAAAACCTCCTGAAACCCTTTTTTCGGCTGCGTAAAAGTTCTTTCTCCTCTAATGTCGTGACTCCCCGACAATCTACTTTGTGCTTAGTCTCGATTGTTGCCTTTAGCTACACCATCCACCTGCAATCCGGATACTTCCCCTCCAAAAAGGGTGGGGGATGACGCCTGGTTCCCTTGGACCTGTTGGAAGCTTATGTTCTTGAACCCGTCTTTCCGCGCCGCGGACGCGCCCGGCGTGGTGGCTTTGGTCCGTTGCAAAGACATGGTTTTCTCCCAACACATACGGTGCCGGCCCGGCACGCCCCTTTTTGCCCCCCGTCCGTCACCCCTTTCCGCACCCCCCTCCCCCGGCACCCCCATCGTTTTTTGGCCGTAGACCCACAGTGAATGAAAGAACTGACTCCTTTCTGCTTCCCATCGCCGATTGTAACTCCCCCTTCCCCAGTCGTACCTTTCCTTGGCCCGCGCTTTACCCTATCTTAACATCGTTCACCCGTATCACCTGTTGTCGTGACCTCCACTTTTTCTGAACGTGCTTCCCCCTCTGTTTGCAAGTTTTCGGTACCCTTCCCCTGCTTTCAACGGTCCCAAACTTCAATTGCATTTCTCCTCCGATTCCAGTGTCTGACCCATTTCCACCAGTGACAAGAGCGCACTTTTTTTTCCCCCCCGGAACAGGACTTGTCCCAAGTCCGGCGGCCTTTCCGGGACCCTACCTTTGAACCCGTCTGCCGGGGAAACTCACCCGATAACTCGTGTGTTTTGGCGGAACGCTCGAGGTGGACAAACTTGCAGGATGGCACTTCCGTCTAAACGTTTGTGAGCGCCAGTAGGGGGCGCTCCTCTGAAGTGAACTTGTGCCGCCTCCCCCCACCCCCACGCCCCGACAGATCGCACCCCAGTTGGACTTTTTTGACA
>Ga0179591_1277286_pt1 | contig 11533 bp, 9 predicted proteins | sample CZOMad2_1_08_16f_FD_182891 | JGI IMG/M metagenome (GOLD analysis project Ga0179591, IMG submission 182891) | Vadose zone soil fungal communities from Angelo Coast Range Reserve, California, USA - CZOMad2_1_08_16fungal (PacBio error correction) | ecosystem: Environmental > Terrestrial > Soil >... | reverse complement strand
TTTCGCGGCAATTCCCACTGTGTAGAGATGGCCCAATCTGTTCCCCGGGCTGAAGGTACAGTTGCTCTCAGTATTCCTGTATAAGCGCTTTATCGGATCCTCCTTTGGGCACTCTGACGTGATTTCACTGCAAGCCCCAATCACCCAACCCAGTGCCAATTTCGGCGTGGGCCCTCCATTACGCATGTCGTTCCCTTTCCACCTTTGGCCTGGACCAACTTCCCCCAAAAACATACCCACGGGCCCCGCAGGTCAGGTAGCAGCCTGTTTATCGCACGGAAAGTACAAACCCTCCCTCCCCCCATTATTTTCCTATTTATGAACCGGTTTCTGTCGTGGGATATACTTTTCCCCCCTTTCCAAGGCGGGTCTCTTTCACCTTGACTGACGGGTTATTCTGAATTTTTGACTTTGGCAGTTTACCCAACTTTCCTCTTTGTGACAAAACTTTGCCAACGTCCTGCTCCGCCTTTCAATATGTGGCATCCGTGGGCCTATGGGCATTTTTTTCCCTTTTTTTCTTTCAATGCAGCCTCCGTGTGATGTTACCCAGGCATGGCTTCTCTTCGGCCCATCTTTTCGGGGGCATATTCGATTTTAGGGGTTGGAGCATTTCCACGTTGTTCATTGATTGTCTGGGATCTCGAGGCCAGCACATTTTTTTTTTTTTTTCGGGCGGTGGTTGTGACTGACCTGTCTTGACTTTTTGCCCCTGGAACCTCCCTCCGTACAACACCCGCAGGAGCGTTTCCCGTGGAACCTCATAGTTAGTGTCTTTTTTGACTCTAATTTTGGTTCCGACATGATTCGGGTCTCCGTCCCCTGGCCGGTCTTGTCGCTATACGAGAGGAATTTTGCGTCCCCGGCGTCATGTGGCTCTAGGAAAAATCTGCGCCGTTTTGCCCGCTTTTCCCTCCTGCTTTCCCTCAACAAGAGGCGGACCCCTTCCCTGTGGTCTGCGGTGGCCTCCGCCTCAGTGTCGACTTCCACCGAGGGGGGCCCGATCAAACCCTGTTATAAGTGGTTCCTACGCGCGCAGCCAAAATTCCCGCCCCTTTTTGCACTTATTCTAATTAGCGCTTCTGCTTCATCCGGGGAGTCACCCCTTTTGTCCCCCCTTCCATGTAGGTCTTTTTTATGGTCGTGACTCCCCCAAACAGGAAAGGCGCTCTTACCGGGGGAAAAGATTTTTCCTGCTTATAGCTTGGGGTTTTGCTGGCCGACCCGCTTTTATCCGTTTTTGATTCATTTGCATGAGGAAACCCGTGTCCGTCTCGTCCAAGACGCGAACAACTGTCCAATCCCAAAATAGTACTGCATTCGTCCTAGCGCGGTCGTGATCAGTTCTTGCGGGCCATCTGGGGATTTTTTCCAACCAGCCTGCCCTGCCTTCCTGAGTTTATCCCCCCCCTGCCTCCCGGAAGTCTTTGCTGAGGGCCTTGGCCGCGGTGCACCCATTCGTGAAAATATGGTGAACGTGGATTCTTCCCCCCCGATTTGCGTTTTTTTTGACCGTGGAGCCCGAGGTTTAAAGTTCGGAAGCTTCGCGTTGGTTCCCCTCGAAGCCTCCGCATGGGCACCCGGAACGTTTTTTTTTTTCCAAGCACGAATCTTTCCCTCAACCCCCATGCCTTGTTTTCTGCGATAGTTAGTTCGCACCGGCCGTGGTCAGAGACCTTCGGTTCCTTTTTTCCCAAACGCCCCTTCATGTGGGCCCAAAGGACACGATCGGATTCCCTCCGGTCGATTTTATTGAATTTTTCCACCCCCTTCTTTATAGGGCGTGTGTTGTCAGTTTCTGTGCCATGAGTTGTTCGTCCACGATGTAGTACCGAGAGACCCCAAAGGGACAGGAATCTTCCACAGCCCCTTTGAACTCCCTCCTGAACGATTTCTCGGCTCTCCATCTGATGCCAACGGTAACCCGCCGACCTGACGGGGACTATTTCTTTCAGTTCAGACACGTTTGTGATGTTCATAGCGACGGTCCAAGCTTTCCTCGTTGTTGGAAAGAGGAGTTTTAGATCACAACCACATTCATCCAAACCCCGTTAAACCCACAAAGGCCCGCCACAAACCGGCCGGACGTTTTTTTTACGGGTCATTCCGTCCAGGGATTGCCGCTTTGCGTTGTGCGGTCGCGACTGAACATTCTCTAGTGGGAACGTATTTGTAGGGGCGGCTGATCCTGGCCTCTGCCACTTTCTGCCGTTACATACTACACTGCTTGTTCTTGGGAGTTGGTCGCCCGGGCGGTTCATTTGCTGTGTCCCCTCATTTTTCCGTTTTTCCATTCTTCTTCACAATTGTTGGGCAAGCTTCGGTGGCACATTCCCCCCCCCCCTTCAATGCAAGCACTTTGTTTTTTTTTTATCTCCGCCCCTTTCATGACGCCCTATGGACGCCCTATTTTCTTATTCCAACGCGGGTTTTGGTGATTCCAACCTGGCACCCCCCGCACAATCCTCTTGCCCCTTTTTATACGGTTCAGGATCCCGGGCGACGAAGTAGTCAAAGTAACCCACTCTTCCAGTTCCCCAGATTTTTTCCTGGCGGCTTTGGCCCTTTCCGCGGCAAAAAATTAGCCTTATAGGATGTTGTTCAATCATGACCTTCGGGCCTCCGTTGGATTAGAGTTACCCTCCTGTCTGGAGTTTTTCGATTGAAGCTTCGTGCCTGGCTCATGAGCTGGACAGCCTTTGCCTGAACGCTGGCGCGTCACGGCTGGTTACCAACTTCCTCCCCTGAACCCCCCATCTTGGAGTGGTGTTTCATGGTGGCCTGGCTGGTAACATTTTCTGTGTAAGTTTTGTTAGCGACGGGTTCGGATTTTAGTCATTTTTTATCCAACGCGGTCCCCCATTCAACATCTCGTCGGCGAGGGTACCGTATTGTCAACATCCTGCCGAAAATTCAATTAGCATTTTCGCTGGTTTTTGATCGCGCGCAAATTTCTGTTTATTCCTCCTACCTTGTTGTGGAAGCCCCGCTGCCCTAATCCCGGCCCGTTGGTAACATTTTTTCCACGATTGCCCATACTTCGTCCCCCTTCGAGACTTGCTGAATCTTACTTGCGTTCGGCCCGACCCCCCTTGGCAAGCGGTCTTAACAAACAACCCCCTTGTTGACACACCCTCTTCCGCACCAAAATGTTTCCAGTGACCCCCCACACAAATCGGCTGGGTTTTGCGATTACTTTGTTCCCCCCTTTCGGGCTGCTTGTTTCGGGCCTTTCGCGATGCGAGGAGTTCCAATCCGGCACTAGGACATCTGAGCAACCCCTAGTTATCAGAGTTCTGGTGACGGTCCCCGATCCAGACCATACCCTGTGCCTCTCTTCTCCAATTTCATGGTACAAGCCCAAGGCTGCGCCGGTCGACGCTGTGGACTTCGAGGGTGTTACTTCGCCGTTCTTTTGTCTTTTCCCCCCAGTATCTTTTCTAAGTCTACCCAGGGTCATCTTTTGCATTTTCGCAATGCGTGAGGACCAACGGCCTTAGAACTGCGTATTGGATCGTCTCGCGCGTATCCGCCAAGTCAACTTTGCTGTGTCAATTTTGTTTTTTCTTTGCGCTTTTGCCCCCGAGTCCTCGACCTATTTAATCTCTGGGAATGGGGCCTCCATTGCCCGTTCGTAACCCTACCCCAGCACGTCGGAATAGGATTTCCTGTAGTCGTTGTCGGGACCATTGCAGATTGCTGAAGGTATCACGCCCAACCTCAGGACAGAGTTTCTTCCTTTCTCTACTCCCACGCAACCGAGTGTCCTTTTCCTGGAGTACGCTTCTTTGGCCTCCAATTGTACGGGTGGATTATTTTTCTATCCACCCCCAACCCTCTCTGTTTATTCTGTTGTCCCGTTCGCATATGGTCACTCTCCCGTTTTTAAACTGGATCTATTCGCGCCGCACCGTGGGTCACTGACCCGGCCATATGATCGAGGTTCGTGTCATTGCGTCTTCAAATCGAGTAATTAGTACTTCACGACTGGTGTCTCTCCTCCCTGCTTTTCCGGTAAGTTGGCATTCTGAACTTGTGCAAAGAACCCAACAAGAATGCTAATTTGCCCGAATTAATTATCCCGGAGTTTCTTTTTTTTGTCGACGCCGTGTTTATTTTTTGGTTCTAAAACCGCTGACGTGGCCGTTCTTGGCCGCGTCTGACCAGATTATCTGACCCCTGACATACCACTTTCCATGCCCACACGTAAGCCTGGTTTTTAAGGGTGGGCGGAAGCCTGCGTTCTTTGCAGCTGCTGTCGCGGCGAGGGCTCGAGTGCGACACACCCTGGGTGCTTAGACTTCTCAACAATTCAACCTGGGTCTTGGTTCTCCGGGGGGTCCGCATCGCTGTCTTCTCCAACGTATACAATAGCGCGCATTGGCGGACCCAGCTCATCCTAAGACTTTAGCTTCTACGTGGCGGGCGGTGTTCGCACTTCCCTTTAACGCAGGGTTGGCAGCTACGCAGAACTTGTATCCAAGAAGCGCGATGCTGCGGCCGGAAAGTTAGGTTTCACATTGTCCGTTCTTTTTTGCTAGACTTCCCCCCTGTTTCGTCTTTGCTCCCGGCGCTGCCAACACGATCGTTTTTTCCCAACAACCCGTTTTCGATACAGCACACCGGCGGTTTCCCCACATTTTACTGAGAGAATTTTGTCTTCTTTTGTTTTTCCACCCTCGTTCGGCCTGGTCCACTGTGGGGCCACGGTATACCTTAAGCCTTCCGCGCGCTAAGGAAGTTCCTGTCGATGCGGAGTTTGGTTTGCTGGGTGTTGGACGCGAGGTGGGGCCGAATCTCAGGGTTTTGGCGCCTCGGTCGGTCGCGCACTGGGGGGAGGGCGCTCCGGTTCTTCGCCGCTTCAGTTTCTTGCGGAGGGTCGCCGTCACGTTTTGGGTCCAGGAGGGATACTGGAACTGTGGCCGGCTCCCATGGGCAGGTAACCCTTGCAAGTCTCCTAGGCGTCATAATTGGCGCCACCCCATTCTGCGCGGCTCCCCTATCGTCACCCAGCTAGGCCGAGGATTCCACGCACCTATGAGGCCGGTGTATCCGGTAACTTTCGTGGCTGGTTTCAGCTGTCTTCCCATGCCCTACTCCTCGAGGTTGTGCCGCTTACCGATTTTTCCTCCATTACTTACTCCACCGGGGCCTTTTTTGCCCTATTGCGACGCCTTAAACCAATCCCTACCCGCAATGTACCTTTCTTTGACCTTGGTCTTTTTTCCGAGGTCCCTTTAGCCCTTCTGGATCCTTCACCGGTTCTGACTGATTTTCCAGGTCACTGCAACTACGAACACCGTCGAAGCTGAATCGGGTTTTTCAACGTTTCAAAACTATGTCCCTCGTCAAAACGTTTTTTTTTCCACTCGAACTGTCCCCATTACAAATTGGACTGACCTGCAAGTTCATTCTTATTACTTTTTTTGCCGGAATCTCCACCACCGGTTCCATTTTTCCGTTGGGAGTTTCTCCCGTGCGATACACCGAGCAATGATCATGAGGCCCCCTTTGTAATTTTTGGGTGAGATCGGGAAACGTGTATTTTAGGTTCCCGCCCCATGCCCGTTGCATTAGAATGGGATTGGGGCCGCGAAGTTTTTGATTGTTGTTCTTCTTTTTCGTTTGTTCTCCCCTTATGACCGTCAGTTCCCAGCGTATTCCTGATTGGAATTAGCCCCACCGCGACCAAGTTATTCTTCTGTGAGTGGAAATTTTTCACATCTTCTCCCTGGAATGCGACCATTCTCCCTTTCTCCCTCATAATTTTTTGTTTTTAGCGTATACTTATGCTTCCCCCCCTCAAGGTGTGAGAGACCGAAAAAAAACCGATCCTTCCAATTGTCACCCTTTTCTTTATGCGGCGTGTTTTGTTCTCCAGTAGTATTCGATAAGCCTGGAAGCACGGCTGGGTCAAACTGCCCCCCAAACCAAATTTACCCCTTTTTTTTTTGCAACGCCAACAAGCCAAAGCTCGGAGCTTCCAATTCTCAATTCTTTTCCTCTTTCCCACACGGAATTGGGGCCCCCTCTCGAAACCACTACACGTTCCCTCAACGGCACCACTATTGACTGACTTTGCCTAATTGGCGCCTCGCCGGCCCTTTTTGTCCACGAAGGAGAACCACCACCCCATTCCTGTTTATAATTAACCCTTTTTCGGAGATTACGGTCTCCCCCCCTTGACTTTCCAGGCTTGTCAATGATCCCCAGGGTTATTCCTGTTATGCGGCCGCAAACCACACCAAACAACCCACCAACAACCCAAAAAAAAACAACAACTTACTCTTCACCCTAAAACCTCTTCGACTTTTGTTTTTGCCTGCACCTATGTTTGTTTTTTCGCCAGTGACCTTATGATTTTCAAACATGACACATTTAAGGTGGCTATCCATGCAGGGATGCAAGGGGCACTCTTTTCCTAACGTCACGTTGCGGGATGCGGGTTGGTATGGTGGGACCAGTGGGGCGCATAGATCAAAAGCGTTCCTGGAAGAGGCCCTCTTTTCGAGTGCCCCTCTCGTACTGCAGCCATAGAGGGAGACAAGTATTATGCCCCGATTATTGTCCAAACACTTACCCTCCGGTTTCCCGTACTAAACATTTTCCCAGTTGCCCAACTACCCCGGGGGGAATTTCTAGGGCTACTTGGGCTTGGGTTGCTCGTATTCCAGCGCCTGTTTTGCGGCTTATCGACTATAGCACTTGCGCTTCCGCTAACATTGGACATGCCCCCCCGTATTCCCTTCAAGAGAAAACCTGGCGCTATCCCTCCTGAGCGGCCGAGCACCGCTCGGCGGAGTGCAATCCGCCTAATTTTGGATCTGACTTCCCACGACTTTGCGTTTGCTCATCCAAACCGATTGATTACTCCGTCCCCCGCCAAAACTCGCCCAGGTGCATTACTTACTCCCTTCTCTCCCTGCTCTTTATCCCAATGCTATCCGGGTTTCCACCACGTCATACATGTAACCGTGGCGGCGAAACCCGGCTTTTGCCAACACTGACCCCGACCCCACCTTTGCCGACTCATTACCGGTGCGCTTGGCTGTATATGTTCCGTAGTGCAGACTAACTCTTTCATTTGTTTCTGGCTACCCTCCGCCCGGCGAAGGGATCGAACGTGTCCCGTCTCACGTCCCAAAGGACCAGTTCGTTTCAACCAATTTCCATTCACTCGGTCCCTCAAGTATGCGGCGCGGCGTTTCTTGATTCCAATCTTTAGGCGTTTTTCCACATTTATTTTCTTTTGATTTTTCTTGCCCAACCCCAGCTGCAAACGGATTGAGTGCGACCACCCGCCGGAAGATAAGATTTATTTCGTCGAGATCTGCTGCTCAATAATACTCCGGACCCCCGTGAAATATGGGGGACGTGGATTCATGATGGTTGGCTGAAGCGGGGGCCCAGACGGCCGGTTGTCAGTTTCAGAACGCTGTTTCTTCCACCACCTGTTGGTTGGTTTCATCCCCGAGCCTCTCCCAAGGAACCGGCAGCCGCTCAAGCCTCTTGAGTGACAGGTGAGGGTCCCCTTTTCTTCATTCTTTTTTCCTCTTGTAGCATCTTATCCTTTTGTTCCTCAAGCGACGGCGGAGTTACAAGTGAGGGACCAAACCGGGCCTTTACCGGTTAGGCCCACCCACCACACCCAATTCCGCGATTTCGATACACCCCTTCCAGACGGCGCGCCTTTCGTAGCCGGCGTGTTGTCATTGCCATGGAGTTGTCGCCAAGTTCCAGTCCTTTCGCTTACCTGATCCGCGTCCTCCCCTTGGACCTTCACGAATCCGGAACACCGCTTCTAGGGTCGCCTCAACCCCCCCCTGTCCCGGTCTGGACCCAAACCTTTCTCTTGCGGTTGTCAGTTTCAGGGAATGGGATAGTTTATTGACCTTTCCAAGTTCTCCTCTCGTTTTTGGCGTGTTGAAGAAATAATCAACCCGTACCCCCTTGTGAGGCAAGCCGTGAAAAGCGATCGTGGATGCTGCGGGATTTGTGGGTTCTCGGTTTAGATCGAGACGGAACTCTTTTCTCTTGTGAGTTAGGGCCTGGACTTTACAGGAGTCATTCCACCGCTTTCCCGCACCTAATACCGTATCATAATCGCACTTGAGTGTTCATTTTGATCGGTGGTGGGGTGATGCGTCCCTCCACAGAATTGCATGTTCGGGCAGCTTTGGGCACCTTAAGTTTGCATTCCTTCCAAGGTTCAGTGTTTTTTTTTACTCTACTCATTAAGTTTTAAATATCCTTAAGTTTTTGATTCATTAACTCAGTTGCGAAAACAAAATGCCTTTATTTTTTATATACTTTGTCTCAGAGGACTTTTTTTTCTCTTCCCCTTGAAGATTACACACACAGTCACAGGCTTGCCGGCGCATTGGTTTTGCTCGGTCCGCTACAGTCCCCCCCGTTCCTTGTTACCCCCCCGCTAGTACCACGGTATTTTTATGACCTTCTCCCCGGTGAACCGTATTCCGGAGAGGTCGAATGAAATCTTCCCCCCCAATTTTAGCCATCGGTGACGAGTGGCAGTGTTTCCGACAACGCTCGCGGCACAGCAGGACCCCAAGTATCGCACCCCCGTCTTCTTTTTTTTTTTTTTTTTTCAGTTGGTTTTTCATTTTCATTTGGCTGTGACGTTTTTCAACTCATGTTCCGGAACGGCTCCCGCTTGGGTCTGTCCCGTATATCAACTGGAGTTTGTCATGTTAGAGAGTCTCGTCGTTGGAGGTAGTTTTGTCAATGCGACCAATGCAATTAGCCTGCCTGCTGCTCGCGGCTTCAGGTTCCTTCTCTTTTTTTCCCTTACTCGTTGGTTTTTTTTTTTTGAGTATTCCCCCCCCCGCTGCCAGGCCTTTTTGCTATTCGCGCTCAATTGCATTGTCGAGACATACGTGACCGGCCTACCGAAGACTTCGCTAAACTTTTTTCCCCCGGCTTAGGCGTTTTCCCGACGACCTTTCGCAGAGGCCTTTTTCTTCCCAAAATCGTTGTAACACTATCCGCCAATCGGTTCCATGAACAATCCCCGAATGGGTTTAATGGTTTCCTTTCGTCGTGCGTTTTAGTTTAGTGGTCCTGGTTTGCTTTCCCCTGGTTCGCTCGTCGACCGCTTTTGCTTTACGTCCTGCTCACCTTTTTTAATACTGGAGGTAACACACGTGGGATCGCGTCGACGTTTCCACCAGGGCCCTACATTTTTCCTTTGTAGCCCACTTTTTTCTCCGAGCAAAAAGGCCAGTCGGCCGGCCTCGAACGATGTTTGACATTGTGCTCGTTTGGTGTGTTATTCGTCGCCCCCCGTGTACTGCCCTCTCTGACGCCTCCCAAGTGCATTTTCGCCAACTCCGGTTCTTGCACGGAACCAAAACTTAGACCCTTCCCGCCCTTTTCATTCTCTCGGCCAAGCCGTAGTAGTCAACACCCCGGGCTGTTCCAAGCCTTTTTTGGTGGCCCACCGAGTCGAACATGGTATATATTGGTCACGGTTTTTTTTATGAATTAAATGCCCTCCCTTCGGTTTGCCAACGCCAAAGAACCCGTTGCAATATCGGGATACGTAGTGTGAGACGCAGCTGCACATTGACGAGGTCCTTCATGTGTCGTATCAGCGCCAGACCTCCCTTCCAGATCCTTCTCACACCCGCACGCGCGCAATTCCTTGTTGACATCGCTTGTTTTTTTTTGGGCCCGTCATTTTTTGGTATTTTTTAAAGAGAGACAGGCTGTACCTGTGCATATGTCCTTATCACTGTCTGGAATGACGGCTATTTCCTTGCTGCGCTTGCGACTGTAACGTTTTTTTTTTTTTTGACCGTGATAGGATTCTCCGGCGCTCGTTAGCGTATGCTTCCTCAATAACTTGGTCGGCGTGGGATCAAGGTAAATGCTGCTGGTCCGAACAACTCTTTTCCAGGGAACTGCCCCCCCCCCCCCCGCTGGCAGTTGGCCCTCCTTACGCTATTCCGTGGGATGATAGAAGCCCCCTGGTCGAAACGCATGAAGTTGGCTGTGTCTCACTGTTCTGTTCCTGCTGCCCGTTTGACCAAGGGGCTACCAATCTTCTCCAACGAATCCCATCCCCAGCGCGTGCGGGGCTTTTAGGGCTGGTCCCGTTTGGAAGCTTCTCTGCTTTTCGGATGTGCGAAAAACCAGGGTCGATCGATAATTGGCGATCGTCGGACGCGGACCAAACACAGTCCTGTGCTCTCACCCCTTTCTCCAACCCGGTCCTTAATAGTGCCCACCCTTCGACGATTCGATCATATCTTCCGGGGTTGCGTGGGCGTTGTCGAACCACCTACGTTGGCAGTGCTTTGTTTAAAGACCGTTTGTTCACCGCAAAACGCTTGGATTTCCCGAACGTTCTCTGATGCCCCTGCGGCAAGATTTGGGATTGCTTCCGCTTTATTGATGAGAAGGCACCGTTCTTCGATCCCGGATTCTCACACCAAAGCGGACAACCCCAAAGGATCAGGCCCTCCCCGGTAACGTCTTTCAGTGTTTGTTTGTTTTGTGTGCCACAACACCTCATCCCGGGTTCTTGTTATTCGTTTTCCGGCCTTTATCCCGAGCGCTAATTGAGAGTTGTAATTCATGCGGATTTGGTCGGCGTTGCTCGGGTCCGTAATCCTTCCCTTGTTTTTTTTCTATTAATTCGGCCCCGCCAACTGGCAGCGCGATGGGTCGCCTCTTATTTGGAGCTGTGGAGTGCGCACGTACAGTTATCATTCTAAGTGCACCACTGTGGGGTTCCCTCCGCCGGAAACGGCGCCACTACTTCCTTTCTGTAGCCGTTCACCCGACATTTTTTTTTTTTGGCCTCTGGTCTCCATCGTCCACCCACTCCTTCTTCCACGCCCTCCCGTACGCTCTGCTTGAACCTTTTGTCATCTCCCCTCTTTCTCATTGGCCATCCTTCATCCTGCGCGTGCTTTGCCGTCTGTGGCTCCCAGGACTCCCGTGTGCACTGGCGCCTGCCTTCAACCATCGTGAATACGCCCCTCGGCCGGTGCTGTGACTTTGCATAGAGGCCATTCTCTTGTTCCTCAACCCCCTTCTTCATTGAAAAACATAGGTCACTGGCTGCCCATATTGCGCAACACGGGTTGGAAAGTGCAAGTTGCTGTTTTTTTCACGTGAAAGATTGTTCACTTTTCCCAGTCTTTCCGGCGGTGATCGTTCCAAAGCCCACGTCAAGTGTCTAGCCCTGAATATTCCTCAAATTCATTACGAGAGTGAAGTTTTTTTTCGTGCTTTCCGGTGGGACCTGTCGCTCCCCTGGGGGGGGGGGGGGGAAGAATGCAGGCATGACGTTCAGGGGGAAACGTGTACTTTTTCGTTTCGCGCCCGCATTGGTTGCATACGAATGTTGCTTGCCCGCGGTTGGCTTGGATTATTGGTTGTCTGACTCGGCTATTGCAGGTTTCAGGTCCATCGTCTTCTATCTCTTTCTTTGGAGATCTGGAGCACCGACCTTGAATGTGCCGGTGAGCGGCCATTTTCCCTTTCACACCCTGAAATGCGCGTG
>Ga0179591_1261435_pt1 | contig 11533 bp, 16 predicted proteins | sample CZOMad2_1_08_16f_FD_182891 | JGI IMG/M metagenome (GOLD analysis project Ga0179591, IMG submission 182891) | Vadose zone soil fungal communities from Angelo Coast Range Reserve, California, USA - CZOMad2_1_08_16fungal (PacBio error correction) | ecosystem: Environmental > Terrestrial > Soil >... | reverse complement strand
TAATCCAGGCGTGCGGAGTCCCCTCGATTTTTTGATTTTGATCAGGTGCTCGTAGAGTTCTAAGATTTCCCTCTTCCTTTCCTTCCCCGAGTGAAGCCGTTGCCTTCGGGACGAGTTTGATAATTAGCTGTCGCAGATTCCCTTTCCCTTTTGACTGAAACTGTCCTGAAGCATTTCTCATGACGGACAGAACTGCTATTTTTTTTTTGAAATCCTTGTAAGGCGTCGCAGTGCGGCTTTCGCGTGTTTCCCTGGACAAGGACCCCTTTTTTTCGGTGTAGTTCCCCGGTTTTTCTCCCCTGCTTTGCTCGGTCCATCCCTGGTTTCCTAAATATTTTCTTTCTTCCGGCCTTGTTTCCCGTGACTTCTTCACTTCCCTTTCCACTTTAAAGAGGTAAAAGCGTCCCTGACGCATTCTCCTCCGCTCAGTTGTGCTGGCGGCAGTTGCGTTCTGTCCTTGCCAGCTGGATTTCTCTTTTTCTTCCTCAAAGTCCAACACGTATATTTTGCGAACGTAATACTTTCTGTGCTCGTTCCTTATTAGGGCCTCCCCCTCATCGAGCACGCCTGGTCGAAACTCGCCGAAAAGGGAACCTTATATGTTTTTGTGTTCTTTTTCCTCCCCCCTTTTTTTGATCCCCTTGTCGCGGCAGCCGCGACTGTCAACCCTTCCTTGGTTTACTACCATCTCGTCGGAGTCGCTTCGTCCCTTTTCGTATAGTCTTCCCCCCATGAATCTCGCCACAACATGGGATGCCAATCCTATCTACGCGGCCCGACCGCTAGATTCTCACAATTCCCTCGTGTTGTCGTCCCGGAGCTGCTGTGGTATCGTTTCCGTCTCTCTGCTCATTAATCTTTCCTTCGATGGAACCCCGATCACAAACACTAGGTCACAGGATTATCGTTCCAATTGCTATCTCTCTTCGCCTAATCCTATGGAGGCCTTTTTCTCACTTCTTTTTGCAGATATCTTGCCCAGGGGAGGTGTTCTTCTCCCTCCTTGTTCTTCCGCCGATTCTCCCTGCCTTATTCTTTTCTTTACGACTTCATCACTTATGTTGGTTCCACCTTCCCTTCTTTCCCTAGGTATTTTCTGCCTGCGTGCCAAAAACGTTTCTCTTTTCTCCGATCTTTCCCCGTCTATTCTCTTCCCGGCTGGTTTCCCCATGCGCCTCGTCTAGGGAATGACCCCCCATTTAACCCCCTTAAATGGTTTCCGCGACGGCGCTTTTGACGTCGCCTCTTGTCCGTTAGTGCTATGTTGTTCGCACCAAGCAAGATCTCCTCCCTCGTGGTTGAATATTTTCTGCAGGTGAAGGTATAGACGATAGTCTCGGACTTTTTTTTGCTCTAAAGCGTCGTTCGCGTTTCGCAGTCTCCAGATCACTCGACAGTCTCTCGGCTTATTCGAGTTGATTAGTTCCCACTTTCTTTGTTGAACGGCTCGACTGGCCCGTGAATGTGGCCTGAAATTCAGAGAAAGTTCTGAACTTCCTGGTTTTCCCTTCACCGCTATTTTCGCTTTTTAACTTTTCTTTTTCGTCGCTTCCTCCCTGCCTTCCGTTGTTTTTTATCCTTTCCCCTAACTTACGAGGTCTGGTGTTCTAGTCGCGGCGAACCAGCAAGCCCCTGTGCCTCGAAGCAACATCTCTTAAAGAGGCGCAACGATTTTCCAAGCAATGTCCGACTTCTTCTTCGCTTTCCATTCTCGCGTTGCGACGTGGCTTTGTCGTCGTTTCTTTTTTACTGACTCGTTGGCAACCTCTTCAGTAGTGGGGCGTATGCCCCTGAGAGAGATTTTTCCGAACCCATTTCCCCCTCTTACCGCGCCCCCTTTGCAACCCCCCATTCTAGTGATCGCATATGGAAGAAAAAGTCCTCCCCTTTTGGCTTCTAACAAATATCACAGCGGGGTCATTATCTTTTTCGGCGTATTCCCTCCTTCTCTTTTTTTTGTGAGCTCTTGCCAACCTGGCGGCGCTGAATAGTGATGACTCATCCTCTTCCTTTTGTTTCCCTCCTTTAGGTCTGTTTTTTTCTTCCAGGCACCTCGCTGCGTTCGAGGTGATTCTAGCTTTCAGCTCGTTAATTCCTTTATCTATTGAATTCTTGACGTTCCCCCTCTTTCTCTTCATTGCTTTTTGGAGCGACGACGAAGCCCTCTCTAGCGTGTCCCCTTTCACTCCACGTTGTTTTAGATCGCTTTCTTTTTTTCCCTTTCGTCCTGAAGCCCTCCATTTCCCATGGCATTCCCGCCGACTTGGTCAACCCCGTCCACGATCATCAGTCCCATCCTAGAACCCACTCCTTTCCAGAGCGTCTCTTTTTCTGTGGGCGTCCATTCAGCGACGCGTCCTCCGTCGATCCTTTCTTAACTTCCACCAGAAATTCAGGCGTTCGACGACAGGTTGGCAACCTCATCGTCGAAAAACTTGACTCTACGAAGCAGTTCCCCCCTCGCCGACCCGCGCTGGATCTTTTTCGTATCCCTTTTTACTCCTTTTTTTGGCATAGGCGCTCACGTTTTGATTGAGGTGTTGCTGGATTCTGTACTTTAATTTTCCCCCATGATTCTCGCAATTTCTTCATACGCCCCGAACTTAATTCTTTTTTTTTGACCCACCTTTCTGCGCTCAAACCATACCTACCACCGCCAAACCCCCGTTCGTTAGGTCCCTTTGAAAGCGACCGTCCTGCCGTCCAGGGTTGCTCTTTAAATTTTTTAGTACATCTTTTCCCACCCGCTTCATTTTTCAGCCTTTTCTGTCTTGCTCCCGTGCTGGAATCTCCCCGAACTCGTCTTGTTCATTTGGTACTTGCTACCGTCCACCTTCTCTCCGTGTGAATCCCCCTCTCTAACCCAGTTCCCCAGCGTTAACTCGATGTAGCCGCCCTTCCTTTTCAGCGTTAGAGTTCCAGTTTCACTGGCACATCTCGCGTGGCAGTTCGCGACGGGTCCCTTCCATCTAGATTTGCCCCCCCGATCTCAACGGCCCTACTCGCCCATACCGATCGCTACGTTGAGATGCCTCTCCTTACCTGCCTATGATGCTCTTCTCTGAGCGATCCTTCTAGACACCTCAACGCGCTAACCTTCCCCCCCTCGTGTTGCAGAATCGTTTATCTTTCAAACATCTCTCCAATTGCACGTTATGAGCACCGATTGCGTAAGACGCAGACCCAAACATGTACCCTGGTGATGACGTCTGAAGTCTTCCCTCCTCCCCGCAAATTTTTTGGAAACAGTTTAGAGATATTGTTACTCTCCCTTTTATTTTGTTTTTTAACCAATGACGCCATTTCCTTAGTAATTACCCAGAAAATTCCCCTTCGAATTTCCCTTTCCCACACAGATTCCATAGGTACATCTCCAAGCCTACTTCAATATTTCATCCCTTCTCCCTGGCCAACCTTCTATCCGACGCAAGAAACATTTCCACCGATTCTAGGCGCAAAGACTGAGAGCCGGCCATCGGTGACGCACTCTCAGTCTTTGTCGATCCCTTTTCTGGAACAGCTTTGATAGTGCATGATTCCAGGCTATGCTATTTTCTACCTCATTCAGGCATCTATGCCCTTTTTTTTCCCCCCCTTCACAGCCTTTCCGTCACGACGACAAATTCGCTTTGGCTATAGCGGCTGTGTAGTGGGTCCTCTTCGATGATTGGCCGCGCCTGTTTTTACTCTTTAGTGATTGTTTCCAGTTAAGCGCGCCCCCAGCCATCCTAAGAAACTCTTCCCGAAAGAGTGTCGTCACGCCTTCAGTGTTTTTCATGCGCGTGCCCTCGCCCCACCATGTGGCCTCTCCCCTAGGTTTTACACCGTCCTGCCTTTGTCTGGGTTCGTCCCGCGTTCTTCCCGATGAGATTCCTGCCCGAATCTCTTCTCCCGTAGTTTTTTATCGTTCGCAAAATAATGTGTCTTTTTGCCCTTTGTGTTTTCGTCACTCTCCCCTCGGCAAGCAGCGCATCCAAGCGTCCCCCCGATCCGCCCGGCTTCTGCTGCGGTCCATGCTGCCTTTCCCTCTGTCCGTTTGACGGGGTTTAGATGTCAAATGCCCACTTCCCCCCAACCACTTTCATTCCCTTTCCCGCGTTTTTGGAACCAGATATGGTCTTAATCCCCTCTAGCGCCCAACCCTCACCCCCCTCCACCATTTCCACCCAGACTTTATGGGTCCTTTCCACTTTCTTTTCTTGTCTCCTGCAAACGACTCCGACTGTAGCAAAGTTCTTTAACGCCCCCTGTTTCTTCTTTCCTCTTTGAACGCTAAGGTCATTTCCCCCTTCCCTCCCCCCCTTTGAAATTTTCCAGTCCTCCCCATATTATCCCCTTCATAAACGGGTCTGCACTTCCTTTCCTTACGTACCATTCGCCATCTTCCTCCCGAGGGCCCGCTTTATGAGATCCAATCGCCTCTTTCCTCCTGAATCATGCTTCTCTCTCAACTTCTTGAGGCTCGAAGTCGCTTTCCCCTGCATTACCCCCTAGTTCCAACTTTCTTTACTCTCCTCGTTGTTGTTTTTTCTCTCTCTTTCAATGAGGCAGGGTATCTGTTTCGCTTTTTTCTTCCCGTACGCCTTCAATGCTATATCGAGTCTGCCTTCCTTCTTCTTTCGGCAATCTTTCATGTTTTCACTATCTTTCCTTTACCTCTGTCTGAGTTCTCTCTTAGTCATGGCCTGAAGGGTTCTCCAAGGAGTGTCATCTTGTTTGATGACGTCCTCTTTACCGAGTCCCCTGTCCGTTTCCTTACCACACGCTTGACCGCGATAGATGAAGTACTCCCCCTTTCTATTAGTGTAAAAACATGGAGGCGCGCAGCGTTTCTGGAGAACCTTCGATCTTTTTTCACTGTCTCAGCGGTTTTCCGGTTTTCGTTTTTTCTAGTGCTCCCCGACCCACACTGTGTTTTCCACGCGGGTAAGGTGTTGCTTCCCTTGTTTTGGACCGGATTTTTACATTGTGACCCTTTTCCTTCCCCGGTCCACGCGACTCTCATTCCTCAGGCATCGTCTTTCGACTGTCGTTTTCGTGTTTCGCTTTTCGCGGGGAGTTAGACTTTTCACCTCAAAAATTTTAAAGGGTCTTTTACTTTTTTCCCGAACGCTTAAGTAATCTGTCCTTCGTTTCTTTATTCGATGCTATTCTAATCGAGCAGCTTGACCTTCTCCTCAATTTTCTCCTCTCCTCTTTTCTGTCCTCATCGGGTAGCGCCGTTTCTTTGGACTCCTCCTTTCGAAATGAAAAAACCCCTGAAGGCGGTTACCGACCCCTTCGCTGGAGACGGTTAGCGGTTCTTCTCTCCGCTTCCCCCCCCCCCCGGCATCAAAAAATGTCACAAACATTTTGCCTTCCACTCCTGTATATAAGTTCTTTCCTGAAGCACTCCAGCTCTTCCGCAACACTTCGTTGGATGTAGCTGAATCTCGAGTTGATTTTTTCCTGTCTTCCAGTTGCTCTTGTTGCTTAAAGGACCTGGCTATCTCAAGAATTCCCCCTTCCTGCCCTCTGGACCTCATTTTTCCACCAGCTATTGCAAACTGATGCTTTCCCCTGCCTCTATTTTTTCTCCTTAGTGGATTCGGAGCTCACTCTTGGCTCATCCGGTGAGCACTGGTTTTAGGGTCGTCTCCCTCCTTTTTATGTTAAGCTTCCAAGGACTCTCCTTTTGGAGATGACTCCTGGAATGGAAGGAACTCGACGTAATTTTTCACTCTTTTTACACCAACTTTGGCTTCTTTTTAGACATCCCCAGGTACAAGGATCCCCTGTCTATAATCTTTGTTCCCATTTGTCGGTTATTGATTAAAAAATGCTCTACCCTTTAAGGGGTCCTTCTTCCTCGTTGCTCAGATTGCAAGGCTCACTTTTCCCTACCCTCGGTTTACGCTCCGAAAGCATCTTACAACCCCTCTGTGTTTGACTCTTTTTTTCCCTATCCTTTGGTCATGTTGCAGTAGAGAAAGATAGAGTGCTCCTCTTTTTTATGGTCGATCCTCACCGCTCCCGCTGAAGTCTAGGTCCTTCCTATGTATCCCCTTTATTCCCCAGGTTTGAGGTGCCAAACTCCTATGTTTTGCGCTTTCCCTGGCATTATTTCCTTTACTTCCAATTTCCGCTACTCTTTAAACTCCCTTTGGATTTCCATCTAACTTCTTTTTATATTCACTGGTCTTCGTATCCTCGCCCGGACGCTAATTGGCTCTCTTACTTCCCCAAGTTTCCCCCTCGCGGTGCGTGTTTTAGCGTAGGTTTTTCTCCCATGACCTGCCTCGCTACTCAACAGCCTCGGAACGAGGTCGACCAACTTTCCACAAGGCTTCCTCCCCCCCAGGTGGTCTGAGTCATAAGCCCCTTGCCGACTTTTTTTCGTTGTTTTTTAGTCGTTGGTAGAGCTATTTTCCCCCCCCCAACCACCCACTTCATCGTCTTTTTTTTCCGGTCAACCCCTTCCTAGATCTTGCCCCCCAATTTTTACCTGAGGACCAGGGCACCATCCCCTTTATCCTTTCTCTTTCATGTTTTTCAAAGAATTACGTGTAACACCATTCCAAAGACTCTCTTTTCAATGCTCATTTCCTTCGTCGTCCAGGATGTTTGCCTTCTCTGATTTGCCCAATCGGGCGGCGAATTGTCTTCCTCCACAATATGATCCTGCTTTTTCCTAGTTCGCGTTCTTGGGACTACCAACTCCTTGTCGTTCCTGCCTCGATCTTGTGATCGATTGATGATGCTTTTCGCGGAGTTTTCCCTCTTAGGAGGAAAGTTCCCCTCCATTAATTCGGTGTCACTTTCCTGTCGCTCCTCGCCCTCCTTAACAAATCTCTCTTTCCTTCCCCCTTTTTTTTTATTGTCTCTTCTTTCTTTTCGTCGATTTCTTCTTCCTCGCCATTGGTCATCTTTCCCTCATTGCGTTTTCCTGACAATGTCACGCTCCGGAATCTCCTAGATCCAGATCGGTGCACTTTCCGAGCCTCCACCTCTCTCCAGGTCTGTCGTCGGGCAAAGAGAAACCCGATTCACCGCGTAAAAGCCCACCTCCCTCCCTTAGATTACCTCCCCCCCGTTAGTGGCCGTTCCTTCCCGTGTTCCCTTCCCCCTTATCCGCTCGTTTGGTACTCAATAGACAACCCTCCTTCTACGACTGCCTTCCACATGTCCGACTGACCCGCGTTTGGTCTCCTGTTTTTTTCCTCCCGTTTCATGATTTCTTCATAGGCGATAACGGGACGGCGGTTTTCAAATTGCGCCCTTTTAAGTTTCATGGTTATTTTCTTTTTGTTATTCTCCCCCTCCCACTTTTGCCCTGGAGGGGTTTAACACATATGTTCACCCATCAACGACTCACCGCCCACGTCGCTTTGGCATGTCCCCCTTCCTAAGATCAGGGTGTGTTTTGTGGGTACGCTTTCTCCCCCTTTGCCGATCTTTTCGCGTCTCCAGGATTTTTTTTATTAGTACTATCAATGCCTCAAGTTCTTTTAATGATCCTCCCAACTGATCCTTGTTATGGAATTTCCTCTCCTCCAACATCGCAATTGTAGCTTCCAGTGTTTCATCCTTGGGACGATTAAATCGACCTAATGCAGCGTTTGCCTTGCTCGCCTTGGCCGTCAATTCATTTACCCCCCGTAAAAGATAAACCCTGTTTTAATAGAAGACCCCTCTAATATTTACTCGTTAGGTCTTTTAGAATCCCTCCCCTAAGGCTGATGCTTTTCTAACAGATATAGTCTCTCGATAGGTCGCGACCTACCATGCTTTAGAAATTGAACCCCTGGTGTTGCACTCGTTGTTAACCTTTTAGAGGTGCCCTTCCTCCCCCACTTGAAGCCTTTTTTTCTCTACGTAACCTTCTCCTACTAACAGTCTTTTTCCTTTTGATTTTGCGTCCGGATCGCCCCTTTTTCCCCAAAAAGTTTTCCGGTATACTATCTGTGGACTCCTTAGTTCTTTCCCCAGGTCATAGCCGCCTTTTTGGTGTCTTCCCAGAACAATTCCGGAGAACTTTGCCTTTGCCAACCCCCAGATTCGACTTCGTACTTCTCAAGTCATCAGCCTTGTCACTAGGCGCGGAACAAGTCGGTTTTCTCCTACGAACTCAGCAATGATCTTTGCCATCCCTTGTTGAGTGACCGCCATCTTCGCGCCGATGATTCCTCTTACCATCCAGGTTGAGATGCGGTTTTATAGTTGCCTACTACCCCAATGATTTCTGAGCTCCCCAGTTTCCTTGCAGGCAATCGCGAGCAAGCCTCTCCCACCTAATCCGTCTTTCTTCTCCAAATCTTCTTTTCCGGCCGTTTTTATTGGGGGCCCTTGCCTGTTTTTATCGATTGGCGCTCAACTTTTTTTTCCTCTCTTTTTTATTCCCTTGCCCCTCAGAGCGCCGCCACCGCGCCCTAAACTCTCCTCAGACCATAGGTTAGTACCTGCCTTCATTTTTTTTTCCTCGCGTCCTCTGCGCCAGCCCGTGCTGAATTTCCTTACAAAGCTTTAGCTCGGAGAGTCGCCCGTTTTGCTCTGATTCAGATCAGAATCTTTTCTGTCTCCTTTTCGCCTTATTCTTAGTCTTCTAACCCCCTCCTCCGCGGTTTTTTCGTTTCCGTCCCTCGCAATTACTCCGCTTCGCGCGCCCCAATCCTGCAGCATTCCCCCCCGTCTCCTCGTCTGATGACCTTCTTCCCATGTGCCGTTACCGCTGTCCCGTCTTTCCCTTCACCCTGTCACCTTCTTCCCACCCAGCCCCCGACATCATGCCCCCCCCTGCTTTATTACCCCAAAGATTGTTTTTCCGTAGCCCCTCTGATCCTTCCACCCCAACCCCCCGACCCCTACACCTGACCCCTCCTTCTTGAAGTTGAACCAAGGGCCTTTTTCGATTGCTCCTGACCTTACTCCTGCGCCCCACTTGTCTCTTTCAAGCATCGCCGTTCTGTCCTTTCATTGAGCATCGGCATTTCTCGTGTTCACTTCCCCCCCTTTTTTTGCAAGTTTAAAGCACCAGGCCGCGCCCGCTGCTACCTTAAGGTCATATGCCATTGTCCTCCTCGAGGGCCAGCTCCTGATTGTAGAACCCTCGATTGCGCGCCTGAGAGCTATGACCCTTCTCCTTAGTTTTCTCGTGTGGAAAATCGACGACCAGAACCCTTCCCCGTTAACCAGTCCCGATATTTCTACTCCTTTTGGTTGTTTTCTGATCTAGATAAGTTGAAGCTCGTAGAGTTTTTCTCCCCTCTCTTTCCAAGACTCCTCTCTATTTGAGTAGGTTGCGGATTCCTTTGCTAATCATGTTTCTGTCCCTTTTTTCTGTTCTAGATGTTCTCCTCGTACCTTGATTTTCAGCCGGGCGCTGTTTTTTCCCTCTTTTTTGAATCCCTATTCGTAGCTTGCCCTTGGCCTGACCCTCTGACCTTGCGTCCTCTTTCCCTTCCGTACTACACTACTCTGAGGTAATAGTCATGGAGCAATCTTCGCCTTCGTTGTCCGGCTCATTCCCTGCCTTGTTCCCGTCCAGAATGATGTGTTTCATTTTCTGTTTAGGTTTTGAGCGCTATGTCTAGGAACTTTATCTCTTTTCCGCTCGGGTCAGCTTTTTGCCCTGGCTGTGCCGGCGTGACCATTTTTACCCAAATTCAACGGTCCAGCGGCAATCCTCCTTGTAAGATTCCTACCTCCTCGTAGAGTTTATTAATTCTTTGTGGAGATGATTCCCCCAGCGGGCTAGACTTGACGCACTTAACTGTAAAACAATTCCCCCCTCCTTTTCATCACGATCGAATAGTATACGGAGACGATCTGGATACTCTCCTACGAGTTCCATCAGTTACTCCCCCCTCACTAAAAGTGGCCTTCAAGTATTGGTGATTTGTTCCTCTTTATTCTCAAGTGTTCTTTCCCTCCCCGGGCTCATGAACCAAAAGCTTTCTTAATCACAGTCTTCTTGATTTAGCAGGTTTCGCAGTTTCTTTCTCTTCCTGACACCACATCCCCTCCATCTCGAAACTTCGTTACCCTCTTCCTCTGCCAGAAATTCCTCAGATATTCTTCCGCCACCCTCTCTTGGCTACGCTCTGATATCGAGGCTTTTGCCCCTTTCTACAGTTGATCTCTTCCTCAAGTACGGCGATCTTCTTATAATGTCCCCGTCTTGTCAACTGCCCCCCCAGTCTCAACCGGCTGGCCATGACTACCTCTGCTTCTTCTGGACTTGATTTTCGCTCAATCGGCTACCCTATCGTATTTAACTTGTCGGGCGTAGTCTTCCCTAATTTCCTTTAGCGCAATCTTGATCCCTGCTTCGTGTTTTTTATGGTAAGCTTTCACCTGTTTTTTGCCCTGCCTTCGCCGTGCCTTTTTCTATGCTCGGCACATACATGCGTCTTCTTTTAGTCACGATCGGCTACCAGGATTTCCCGCTCTCGCCCCTGGTTTTTTTTTTTTTTTCCCCACCCACCTTTTCAGCTTTCTTGCTCTTACGGCACACGTCCTCCCAATGTCATTTCCTTGTGCCGTGATTTGGACTCGGCCTTCTCCTTTGCATACTCTTCACCGAATCCCCTGCACCTCTCTTAACCACCTCTTTGGTTGACTTTCTCGCTGGATTATATCCGATTTCTGATCGCCTTTCGCCCAGCGTTGCCGGTCACCTTTTCCCCCCGCTGCCGCTTTCCCATTTTCTGTTCTTACAGTTTCTCTTCTTTGCCCCAACCTCCTTTTCCTGCACGGGAGATCTTGCCCCGTATGCGCTTCTCTTCTCCGACCCCTTGCTTACCTTCTTTCTCCAGAGATGCGGACTGGTAGTGAGTAGATTCCCAAACCGGCGCGTCAGGTGCTTTCTAATGGAACCCTCCCCCCTCTGATTTCCTGGGTTTCGCTTCAGTTTAGCCAAAGAAAGCGATCTAGCAACAAATGAATCTTCACCTTCTTACTAACCGCTTTAACCACGGTCCCGTCACTCCTTCTTTTGACTGATTTTCCCTTTCCTGCCGAGGGTGGAGTGTGAGTAGATTATTGTTGCAGCTCCCTGCTTTGTGCCCCAAACCCTCCTTTAGTGGTTTGCGTAATTTCCCCCCCCCCCCCATTTCTTATCGTATTACATTCAACGAACACTTCTACACATGTAACAAAGAAATTTATCAATTTCTCTCTCCTGACGGCACACCGTTTGTGCTACCCCCCAAAACTCTCCCAGCTTTTGGTCACGGAGCATTTTTAGGGTATTATCCTTCTGAGTGTCCTCTCTTTCTGCCAAAGTACCTGCCCAGGCGCTGTTTAGAATGTCTTCCTAACTTTTCTTAGTTGACTTCTTTTTTTTTTGACGCTGAAAGCCCAATCTTCAGTTTTTTTTCTATAGCTGGAGGATCGAGGACTGATGGAGTTAGAGGAGGGCTTCCCCACCGCCCTCCCCCCCTCTCCCCTCTCACTCCTCCCTCCCCCATTCTCTCCCGCTCTTTTTTCTCAATTTTCGTCGACTAGAACGCCATGTATTCTTGCGTCCCCTCTCGTGAGCGCCCTCGACGAGTAA
>Ga0179591_1344440_pt1 | contig 11535 bp, 13 predicted proteins | sample CZOMad2_1_08_16f_FD_182891 | JGI IMG/M metagenome (GOLD analysis project Ga0179591, IMG submission 182891) | Vadose zone soil fungal communities from Angelo Coast Range Reserve, California, USA - CZOMad2_1_08_16fungal (PacBio error correction) | ecosystem: Environmental > Terrestrial > Soil >... | reverse complement strand
ATCTTTAGTAGTCTCCCCCTTTCTTCGCCTTTTTCTATCTTATACTTCATTAAGAAACTTTGCTTTTCTACTGTTTGGGAATGAGAACCATTTATCCCTTTAGGAATATAGAGATACCTATTCGGTTCTTTTTCCTTCCCTCCCGTTTCTTTTCTCTTTTCTCTGGATTATTTCTAAGGTAGTTGTTACCCCCAGCCATTCTATTTCTCTAATTTTTCTAGTTCTGTCGCCAATTCTTAAGGGTCCTTATTCTCTTTCTTTATCTCCCTAGGTACTTTTTTTTTTCCTACTCCCAAGTACGGCCCAATCATCCATCCAGAACCCTCTAAGTATCCCAGGGACCCTCTTAGTAAATCTGTGTAGTTTGGTATACCTCGTTTTCCTTTTTTCGTTTCCGTTTATATCTAGCAGTTTATAATAAAGGTAATTCATCACTCTTTTCATAGGCCTTTGAGCCTAATTCCCTCCACTTAGTATAAGAGAGTTCCGTTCTTTAGTATATTGAGTCTATGTTAATTTCCCCTCTCATCTCTTTCCCGGTCGCTATCCTAAGGGTCTTGCCCACCACTTTTATGTCCCCGATTCGACCACCCCTAGGCTCCCTTTTTCTCGTGCCTCTTGATAATATCAAGTCTTCTCGTTTTAATTTTTACCACACCTTACTCGGCGGGCTCAGGTGCTAATGCTAGACGATAATAGATAGTCTGTATCTAGTAGTTAGCTTCCGTATTCTATTATTAGTAAATAGCTCTGGGTGCAGACTTTTCCCCAACAACTAGCTATTGCTTCGTAGAGGTATTCCTGACCAGTTTCATAGGCAAGTTGGAGATAATACTTCTTTGTTTCTTAAGCTGGCCTGCTCTATATAGCTCAAGTAGATGTTATGTTAGTTACTTTAATATTCTTAGGGCCCTTCTACGATAGTTCTTTGTTCTTTCTCTCCTCCTAGTTTGTTTGTTGTCCTAGACACCCCTTATAAGAAATCTCGTAGAATCTCCTATGCCTCTCCTTCACTAGACACGCAAAATCTATTCCTTTCATTGAATAAGTTAAGAACCCAGCTAGTATCCTTTCCCCTTTACCCTACCCCCGGCCAATTATTTTAGCCGGCTAGTCGCCCAATATTGTTTTTGCCGAAGTAACTGGTGGTCTTTTAGCCCCCTATATATATCCAAGACTATAATATCCAAGCCTTCCTTACTATAATATCCTGATCGATTATTTCGGCTTTTCGCCTGGCGAAGCCAGGTGACCCCTTCCGCTCTGTATCTTAAACCCTTTTACTGCATCCTTTTCTCCCACCTAAGCTATAGTCCCCCTGTAGGCACGCTAGGCGGTATACTTCTAGCCTCCATTATAATGACTAGGTATAACCTTTGCCTATCTTCCTTCTCTAATCCATCCCGATAACTTCGATTATTCGTGACTCGACGTACTATACTTCTAACTTTTAGTACCCCCTCCGTATAGATTCCTCGCAGAGATATCCCATTACCCCTTAACTTATTAATAAATGCCTCCATCCCCCGCCCTCCCTCCCCTATAGGGTACATAAAAAACTTTTACTAGACTATGTGGTCCCTAACCTTACCCCTCAGTCTTCTTAGGTAGAGTGGTAGAACAGACCTTTTCTCCTTCCCAACTTATTCCCAAAGAAGCATGTACTTTCTCCCCTTACAAAAAGATACCCCCTTTACCCACATTCGTAGTGTCTACTCCCCTAGATCCATTAGATATTAATGCTCCCCCTATTCTTTTCTCATCCCTATAAGTGACCTAGGATATCCCCCCATCCCTCCAAAGTCAAACTAGTAGACCGCTCTATAAATGGAATAATATAGTGATTCCCCCGACGTCACCGTAGACCTTTTCCCTTTCCCAATATTATCCCTAAGAGTAATGCTCCCCTCTTTCCTTCCAATCTAACTTTTGTTTTCTTCCTCAAAGTTATATCTCTCTCCTGTTTTGGTTTGAGAGATATAACTTCGACGTAGTAGTATATTTTCCTATTTTTTTTCTTCCCTGAGCTCTGAAGTAAGAACACTGTCGTTTCTTGATTCCCTATCCATTTTCTATAGGTAGCATGGACATGGCTTCTGTATTAGTCTTTTTTTAATAATATTGTCTACTTTGACTCCCTTTTTTACCGGTGACGGCTCCTCTCTTTGAATTCTAATTATCTTTCCTTCGCCGGTTTCTCCTACGGTTCTGTTTTTAGGGGAGGATCTTTTAACTTCTCTTTGCAAGTTTTTACTATGCCTCCCTCGACCTTCCTTAAAATTTCTCCCCCCTCTTTAAGTGCACAATAGGCTAGTTACATTTCTGGTTTTACCCTCCTTTAAGGGGGTTTTATGTTCGGTTTAGTACTCTCCTTAACTCCCTCTGGACTCCTTTTCCTTTTCTCTGGCGCATCTACGGCAACCTCTACCCCTATAGGGGTTTAAGTTATTCTATAGAGTAGAGTTTCCCTTACTCCTCTTTCCCCCCACTCTCTAGGTCTTGTCAAGAATTATAAGAGTCCACGGTTCTATAGAATCTTTCTCTATCCACCTGATTTCCCCCTACTTTGGCTCTCCCGTGACCGGGCTATAAGTCTATTCCTGCTTCTATATGTCTCTAATTCCAAACCCCCCCTGGGTTTTGTTCCCTACCTCAATTCCCCTACCAGCGCCTCTCCTATAATAGTAGTTTAGCTTTTATCTTCTACCCTCCCAATAGTTTTACTCTATTCCCCTTTCCCAATATTAGGGAGTCTAAGAGGTCTTCTTTACGGCCCTCCCCGTGTTAACTAGGCAATAGTGACCATCCGCTGTAGATTAATCTTACCCCTCTAAGCGGTATTTTCAGTCGGTCCTTTCGATCATAGTCTGAAAGTTTGTATAGATATCTTTCTCATATTTTTTTTTTATTCTGACCCTTCTCTTAACGAACCTAGTCCCGCATAGCATTTACCTTCAGTAATCTCCCCCCAGAAATTTTCCAATTTCACACGCATCTCTAGCACCTTTACCAAGTCATAAAAGTATCCCTTCCTTGACTTTCAATCGAACTCATTCTAGACCCCATTCTCTCACCGCTCTCCGTAACTGGAGGAGAGTAGAACCCGCCAGGTTCCCCCTAGTTACCCCTGCCGATTCTCCCCTAGCTCCCCTATACTTTCCCCCCTAATTTCGCCCTATTTTTTTTTCGCCTGGGATACCCAGGGGACCCATTCCGTCCATTACGGCCCTCGAATACTTTATAACAACTCATTTCTTCCCCTTTCTTACTTCTTCTTATCCCCATTTTTTACTATATATAGTAAAACCTGCGGACGATATGACTCCTCCCCCTATCTAACTAGGCCTTTTGTTTCTTCTTTCTCTTCCCACTAGAAGAAGAAACCAGAGAATTCATTTATAAGTCCTTAGGCGCGGAATATCCTCAACTCCCTCATCCTTCTATCCCCCCCATATCCACTTACCTTTCTTTTGACATGCACTCCCATGTTACTTTATGGTACCTAAACCTGGTCTTAGTTCTTTTCCTTCCAAGTGTAGTCCCTAACTTTTCCCTTGCTACTTCCCCCCCCAACAGCTGTCTCTAAGACCCCCTCCCCCCCCCCCCAAGTCCCTTCTTTAGTGGCCCTCTAATAATAGAATTTTTTCATGACCTTTTCCTTCCACTTCCCCACCAATACTCTTTTTCGCCATAAGCCCGACTAGGTTATTAAAAACCCATCTCCCACCTTACTATCTCCCTTAGTATTCCACCTCTCCATATAGACACCTTTCTAATCCCTCGTACCCCCCCGATAGCAACTAAACGGGATGAAAAAGAGAGCTTCTCCGGTCAAGAGGTTGCCGACTGTAATAGACCTCGTCAGCTTTCTAGTAGAGGGGAAGAATGGTTCTCTCTGACCTTTAGTGAGAATCTTAGTCTCTTCAAGTGGACAGCCGATTAATATTTACTACTGGACCCGTTTCTTTCTTTCTTTTTCCTCCGGTTTCCCCTAGGCTCGACCAAATTTTACTAGTTAGGTAGCTCTGAAATATATTGATAGACCTGTTGCCCCCCCCCTTTTATTTGGGAGTTTCCTATCCCTCTTTCACTTTTTCGTTTAGCCCCCTACGGAGTTACAGTTCCGTACCTCCGACTAATATTTCTTTTAGCTGTATTTCCCCAACATCACGGGTCTTTTCTAGGGTAGCCCTTCAACGCTTTTCCCTCGTTAATTCCAGTTCTGTTCTATTCCTTCCCTTAATTCCTAAAGTGTATGGGACCCCTTTAACCTTTCTTGTTTTATGGCTTAGAGTTCTTTCCTTACGGCTGATCGATATTTGTCCTCATCTCCTTCCGAAAGATTTTTTCACTCTACCGTCTGAATCTATACCTCTACCTATAATCTGTCCGTTTATTCTCCTAGTTCCGTACCCTTTTCGCAGTCTTTTCATATTTCCCTTTTTTCCGCTCTAAGAACTTTGGCCGCCTTTGTCTAATATAATTCAGAACGTTAACCCGAATGGAAGTTCGCACCCTTTCCTAAGGCCTTCTTTGTTATTAAGTATTGTTTCCTACCCCCATTCCCTAATGGTCTTTTTTTGCCAGCAGTCTTGCTAACAATAGAGACAGTCTCTCTTACTCCTCCCTCGATTGTTTTCTTCTCTTATAGCTTCCCAGTGCCCATCCAGTTCTAGGAAAAACCCTCTATTGCTCTTTCTTTTTCCTAGACTTAATTGCCTTTCTAGGTCCCCCTTCAATTTTTTCCTAGATTATTAAGCTTATTTTCCCGGAATTCCTACTCTCGAAGGGCCCTGTCTTTTCAGAAGGGTTAAGAGGCTACCGGCTTACTATCTTTCCCTCTCTTATTTTCCCCCCCCCAATACACAGTTTTGTTGATTCTCAACTTTTCTTTCATCTTTTAGAAGCTCCCGTAGAATTTCAACACCCCCTTTTCACGCCATCCTTCTACTAAAGAATCTCTCGTCCCCAGTCCCTTCAGACCCCAGATATTGCTCCTTATTCCCCCTCTAGCAAGCGAAACCCCCTCTAATAGAAATTAGTTGTCCCATCCCTGGATTCGTAGCACCTTTCTTATCCTTTCCAGATACTCCCTAAACTCATTATCCCAAATTCTCATGCTAGAATTATATTGCTCTAGGCGTCCTTTTTTGACCACTTTCCAGGCGATTAAAGGTGGTTAGGTTTTATCGCCTTCTTCCTTTTATAACAACTAAAGTCCTATAGACCCCGGCTCCCTTGCTACCTATTAGTAACTTTTTTAATACTCCTTAGTCCCCCCGTTGGACGCTCTTCCTTCGTCCCCCTAGATCCCCTAGATAGTCCAAGGATTTTCTTTTATAATAGTCGAAACTTAACCCCTAGATAAGACCCCTTTTTCGGCCCTTCTTAATCCGATCAATATTTCTCCCCCTTATCCTCCCTTTAGAGCCACCTTCCGCCCCCTAGCGACCATACACTTCCTAAGTCCCCCTTTCCCTTTCCAAACTTTTCCCCCCTTCAGATAGTTCCCTTCCGTAGTTCTTCGTCTCCCCCAAGTCATTCCACTTAACTTTCCTTGCCTCACTATTACGGATTCCCCAGCACCCTCCCCCTTAAGTATGGTCGACCTACTACGAGCCTTGAACTATATCTCACCCTTTTAATAAACTGTACATACCGTTTCTCTATAGATAAGACTAGGTTTAGATTACCAACCCCTCACTCCCGCCCCTTTCTCCCTCCTATACTTTCCATAAGCGACCTCCTTTTTCTAGAATGGATATCTTCTTCTCTCGTACCCCCTGTCTCCAGGCCGTCGTAATCCTCTATAGCTAAGCCTAAATCATCTACTACGTTAATAAAATTACTCCCTTTTTGTGTTTTTTCTCGAGATATAACGTAGAGTATCGCTTTTCTTAATCCACCTCTTTCGAACTATTCTATAATCATTCTTCGCTTGCTAAGCGTAACTCTGATATATCTTGCCCCATTCTAGGTTTTTTTTATGTTCCTCGAGTCCCCTCTAGGGGCTGCTTTTGAGTGGTTTAATATTTCTTCTAGAGAACTTCTTGTAGTTGTTACTTCCGTAGATAGTTTGCTCAAATTTCCTTTCTTCTTAGCGCGGGTTGCAAACTTCGGGTTTCCTTTCGGGGCTTCGAGAATTGTTAACTAATGTCCTTCTCGTAATTGGTTTGGGTTTGTTCCGACTAGCCGTTCCTCCCCCCGTGTCTCCAAATCTTCTAAGGCTTGGTCTTTTTTCTCCTTAGGGGGGCTGTCCGGTTATAGAAGTTTATTAATGGTTCTAAGGCCCATAGTTCCTTCTCTGCGCCCCAGTTCTATATTAAGTTATCCCTCCTCTTTTTTAAGGTATTCTAGTAGTAGCGTATTCCGTAATTATCTCGCATTTTAGCTAGGTCGCGTACGCCTTTCGTTTTTTTTAGCCTCCCTTTTATATTAATCCCCGAGTTCACTACCTTTTATTTCTACCCGGTTCCGATAATTGCTTTAGTATTCTATTGGTCTTCCATTTTAAAACTACTTCCGCGTTTTTTACGCTAGCTTTTCCTTCCCGCAGGTCTTGTAAAATTTCTGCCCTCTCGCTCCATTCTGCTTCGACTTCGGTTTAGCGGCTCTGATTCTGGAAATTTAGTTCTAGAATTGTGTCTTCCCTCCGTGACTTCTGTTTTAAAAACCAACTCCTTTTTCTACCTTCTCTTTATTATTTCTCGCATTAAGGGACGTTCTGTTTCCCCCCCTGCAAGTATTTGTATCTAATACTAGCTGTTTCTTAGCACCCCCCTACTCCGTTAAAGTAGAAGGTTATTTAGGTCCCTTTCTTTAATTTGTCGACCGATCCTTTTCCCTCAAAGTGTCTCTTCTTCACTCCCTTGTTGTTGAGAGAGATACCCTTTAACTTCTCTAATCCTAGACATTTAACCGTCTTAATATTCCAATACAACACTCGACGTTAATTATATTAGGTTAACTCCTTACGACCCATGCTTTTTTACCCCCCCCCTCTGCCCTCCCATTCTTTTAAACTAAGACATCCCCTCCTTTTCTCTTATTCCTAGAAGTACCCCCTGGATGGCCTTTTAAGTCCCTCTCCCTTTATCGACCCTAGCTACAAGGCTAACTAATACTATACCCCAGCTCTCTCTCTTCTTTTATCACTGGCTTATATTGCTCGTTCCCCCCCTCTGCCGATTTCCTTTCTTTTACACTTCAGAATACTTCCCATCGGCCCCTAGCACGCTATCTCGTGCGTCCTTCCCTGAGCGACTAGGCGCTCTCAGTGCGGACTCTGATCCTCATATCCCCTTATTAACTACTAGCGGTCCCGATTTTCTTGACCGGACGCTACCGACCCCACCCCTTGGTGAGAAACAGTAGAGATCCTTATCCGTTCTCTCCTGAACCTTTCGGACTTTTCCCGGCCCCTCATGCCGGTTTTACCGGTATAGTTTCGGTTTCTTTTCGTGTTATAGAAAATTTATCCTTTCTCCCGCTCCTCTAGCCTATCTATTTCTGCACCGGATTTATTCGTTTCTAGATCTGTGCCCAGCAACTTATACTTCCATCTTTTTCTTCTATCTAGCATATTATTTTTAGTGTGCTGCGTCCATCTTACCAACCTTACGCCCCCGTCCGCTCTTGTGCGCCTTTATCTCTCTACTAGCTTGTTCTATGTTCCTCCCGACCTGTAGATCCTGGACCAACACCTTTTCTCCTAAGATGGACCCTATGTTGTTATGATATATTTTTTTATTCCAACTATGCCTGTAGTTACTTTGTAGAGTTTCTCTCTTTAGCCTTCTCTGTAATATTTACGAGTAACCTGGAGACGTTAATGACCTCTTCATTCTGTCATATATCTAGGTCTTTCGTTTTATTTGACTACGTTTTGAGTTGTGAAATTTTTTTTTTTCCTCTCCCTTGGTGTTGCCGTTTTTTGTCCTGTTTATATACATTGTTTATTGTCTACGATTATTGAGTGTGGCTTTTTGGGATGCTGCTACTGGTTAACTAGGATTTTACTATTTTCCCATAGTTCGATAGTTTTTAGGGAAATCCTCTTTACTCTTCTGTTGGTTTTCGTGTGTTTGCAATTCTTGGTCTCTCTATCGATTAGCTGACTTGTAGTGTGGAATTTTCCTTCTTTTTTTTTTTTTTCTTTTAGAATTTTTGGTAGGCGAGTCCTTAGTTACTTTTTTTTTTTTTTTTTTTTTTTATTATTTTTTTTATAGGGTATGGCCTGGGTGACCTCTTTTTTTTTTGGTCCTCCTGTGAAGTCAGTTGCTTTGATTTTTCTTTCACTATCAATACAGCTAAGAATAATTCAGCCTCCCTTTTCTTCACATGTGCTCGACTCTTCCTTATGGACAATAATCCTCTCTTTGTATCTATATCTTTTTCTCCTCCCTTTACCTGTTTAGGATACTCGTTTAGACCTTTCTACATATATCTAGGGGTTTATATTCTTTAGTCTCTTCCCCGTAAGATCGTACCCTCTTCCGAGGGTGTTTGATACACATTATCCCCTCTTAAACTTTTTCTTAGCGATAGGTCGCTCTAATGACTCCTCCCAGCTTTGTACCCTCTCTGCACCTTGGCTATAAGGGCCCCATTATGTTCCCTTCTTAATTATACATCACCTCTTTGGTCCACCCCATCTGCCACCCCAGTAGAGCTCTTACCGCCCTCGTTTAAAGATATAGTCTCTTTCCTTCCCCCCCCACACCCCTTCAACCCCTGTTTCCACTAGGTGCTCCCTCCCTTAATTCTCTTCCAAACACTATGCCTTACTTCTCTTTCCTTCTCCGGTTTTATTCGCATTAAGGGATACGGTAAAATCCTTCCCCCCGTTTTTTTTTTTCTCCATCCCTCCTCCGTCTTCATACTCCTGTGAGGTCCCCTAGAGAAGGTGATGGAGGTTGAGGACGGCGTCCGCTTAGGCATTGAGACGAGCGTTCCTTCCCGGTTTTCTTCGGATCGTTTCTTTCCGATTTTTTTTGTGTTTCTTACACCGGGAGGAAGCCCTAGTAGACTCTTCCAACCAGCCTACGGACGCTAAAAGGACATCCCCGTCCTTCCCTCATGATCATAGCTGCTCCCGCTTAAGAAAAATCTATTCTACCCCCCCCTCCCCTTACTACCTCTCAGTGACGATAGTTTTTTTTGCTTCACCTCCCCGACTCGACCAAGCTTAAAGCTAGTTTGGTTTAGCACTTCCCAAAGGGTCTTCAGATAGTCCCCCCTTAGTATAGACGCAAGTTATCCCACATTTAAATAATATCCCTAACCTCCCCCCTTGATCTCTATCTTTTAGTTTGGCTTTCCTATCTTTCCCCCTACTTCCGCTTCTGGTTTTTTCCCCCATTCTTTCTCACTAAGGCCTTCTCTCCCATCTCCCCAAGTATTCATCATCTCTTTCCTTAGTTTCCTCCTCTGAATATGCTATTTTAACCGTCCCTTCGTCTTTCGCTCCTATTTCTTAGCTGCTAAGATATTCTCTTCTCTCCGCCTAATCAACCCCCCTCGTATCCGTATCTCCGTCTCGTGATTATCCTTCTTTTCCCCCCATGGCCTTTATTTTCAACACTCTTGCCTCCTCCCCTATAGGCGGGTCCCTTCCCCTGACCCGAAGGCTCCATGTCCCTAACCCCCCGTATTAGAATATAGTAGTTCCCGAACATTACCCCTTTTCCTCTACATAGGTTTAAGGCACTACCATTCTCCCAATTCATAGTCTGGTACCGCTACTTTTAGCCCTAAGTATCTCTCTTCCTCGCTCTCCGGAACTGTTACTAGTATTTCTACTCCCTCTCAAGCCCTCGGATTCGTACCCTCTACTCCCCTTGTAGTATATTTCCCCAGTTCTCCCCTTTTTATATTTATTCTATAATATAGTGAGGGAATACCATCGTTCCTTTATAACGAGTCGTGCTTACCCTTCACGGATAACCCTTCGGCGGCCCCTGTAGATAAGGCTGATCGCTACATTTTACGTTCTCTCTCCCATTTTTTTCTTTATGGATATCACTTCGACCTTTTTCTATATCTTACCGAATTTTTATTTGAAATCCCTTCCTGGTTAAGCCCTCTTCCCCAGTTTTGTCCCTTATTCCCTATATCCTTTCTAGTCCTTCTGCACTATCAGAGTTCAATCCCGGGGGGTTAGTTCTTTGGTTCCCCCATTTTTTTTCTCTATCACGGAGTATAGACATCCTTATCCCCTTCTATAGCGCTAGTTTCTATAATATTTTTTTGATCTTCTGTTAGCGGTAGCAATCCCTCCTTTTTTAGGTCCTTCCACTCTGATATCTTTGGTCACTCTTTAGCCTTTATGTCCATACTATCCGCCCCATCACCTTTTAAGGTTTCTTTCCCCCAAGCTAGTCTGTTATCCTATATTGTCAGGGGCTCCCCTTTTCCCTTCAAGTTACTTCCAAATCCGTTCCTAGGCCATCTAGTTTTCCTGGAACCTCTTTCTACTATATATAGTCTGTATTTTAGGGAGAGGAGCAGGAGAGGGCCTTTTAAGCTAGGAGCACGGCCCTGTAGACGCTGTTCTGCCCAGGTCCGAATGCACCTTGAGTCAGAACCCGGTTATATCTCATCTTCCCCTATCGTAAATTCCTGCTGTTGAAACAAGAGATCTTTTTCCGAACCGGAGCTTTCTTGGCTCATAATGCTTTCTTTATAAAGGATTCTTTTGATAAACTACCGGCTCCGGCTTTTTTCCGCGCGCTGGATCCTCCCGTCCACTCTCTCTCTTGAGAGATAATCCGCTCCCCTATTATAGATAGGAGGTTAGGTTATCTCTCGGGAAAGGAGTAAATAGGGTTTTCCCTCTTCAGTCTATTTGTAACCCCCCCCCCCATATTGCCGCTATCCATTCTTTTTATATCATTAGGGGTTGTTCTAGGTACCTTCTTCCCGGGATCTCTGTTATTCTCTTATTAAATTGTCTAACTCTTCTCTTAACAGCTGGGTTGGTATTTTCGTAAGGCGGTTCAGAGTTTCTACCAGACCCGGTGTAGATCTTCTACTCCCCTTTTTTTGTTCGTAGAGACCTATTAAGACCTCACTCTGTAGCCTTCTCCTTTTAACAAGGGCTAGTCCCCTCGCCCTCCCCCCCTTTCCCGGAGCTATAGGCAATTCCTTTGACTTGTAGGAGCAAAATACTTGCTATTCCCCGAACGGCCTTATAGAAACTTCCCCTCAGCTTTTTGTTTTAGGAAGTACCTGTTTTTTTTTGCTCTAGTAAGAATATTTCAATTTCATAGATAATACCTTACACCCTCTTCAGAACTAATGAACGATACGCTGAACATTGAGCCAGCTTCGTTTCCACCCTTAGTAATAGTTGTTTTTTAAAGCGAGAATACTTATACCGGGGTTCTTAGGCACGCTAGGAGTGACCCCCCTCTTTTTAACTTATTATATCTCGACTAGGCAGCTCCAACGTGCTTCCGCTCTCGGGCTCAGCCCTCCCCCCTCTCTATAGCTGCGAACCTTCCTTTCGTCGACGTACTTATAACTCGACCCAGG
>Ga0179591_1256372_pt1 | contig 11535 bp, 11 predicted proteins | sample CZOMad2_1_08_16f_FD_182891 | JGI IMG/M metagenome (GOLD analysis project Ga0179591, IMG submission 182891) | Vadose zone soil fungal communities from Angelo Coast Range Reserve, California, USA - CZOMad2_1_08_16fungal (PacBio error correction) | ecosystem: Environmental > Terrestrial > Soil >... | reverse complement strand
TGTTCCGCTGCCTTTGTTACCCTTTCGACCAACGCGTCTTCCTCCTTTCAACGGTCACGTCACATGAAATTCTAGGATGCTTATTAACCATCTCTCTGGTCAGATATAGGAGCGTGAAACCCGATGGGGTAGTCGATTTCCCTTTTTGTCTCACTTCACCCCGAAAGACCTCTCAACCGTGACGAGAGTACGTCAATGCCAATCTTAGTTCGCTTTGCCATATTCCCTTCCCATGCTTACCGCTCTGGGGGTTACCGTGAAGATGCGGGGACCTCCCTTCAGATTCCCACTTTACGGATTTATCGACAGCCGGCACCCCCTCTTATCGGGCTGACTGTTTTTGACTACGCAACTCCCATCTCCTTGTTATCGATTCTCCCCTCCGGTGTTCCTTCCCCTTTACGCGACCGCATTCGACTAAGGTTCCTTGCTGGTCCCCTTTCTAGTCTTCATTCCACCTCCCAGACCGTTAGACGTTCAGAGGACACCAGGTCCTGACCTGAATTCCCTTCCTCTTCTCTTTTTCCGTCAAGTTCATTCAGAACCAAGTAAACGATGAGCAATTCCTGTGTTTCCCTCACCGTTCACTCTCAGCCCGAGTCCACCCCCCTCTGACCCAGGCGTCGTCCTCTCTTAGCGCCTTCGTAATATTAAAATGAGACCTCCCGGACCGGCCGGCAGTCGACCTGACCATAGGTAAGCTGGATATCCACAGTCCAGTGGAAGAGAAGATCCCTCCTTGTCAGATCTCGATCTATTCGTCCGGCCCTTCCGATAGGCCCGTTTGCGGGCCCCAAAGACTCCTTGCCCTGTATGTCCTTCACATTCGTACCCTCTTTTTGGAATCGCATGGAGGAGCAGATCCTGCGCCTCTCTCGAGGAGTTTTCTTTTGACGTCCGGTTTCTTTAATGTCTTGAGTGCGCGTTCATACACTTATTTTTTTTCTCCAAAGATTTCCTCCCCCCCCACTGGGTCCTGAACTTTACACCTTCGGCGGAGCTTAATTCTCCGAAGCGCTCGGCCATCACTCGAAACATTCCCCCTTCCCTTAAGCAGTAACCATCTGCACCGTCGGTTCTCGAAAGAACCCCCCTCTTTCTTTTTTCCGTTTTCGTTATTCTCCGCCACGAGATTAGGGGTGGAGCAAACCGCCCTCTCTACCACAGTGTCTTTTTTCTGTCCTGAATCTCCGAGTACAAGCTCAAAGCGCGTGGTCCAGCATTCGTCCCTGAAATTTCCCTTCGTTTTTTTTTCTCAAGTATTAACTAGTCGCTACTTTGCCGTCTCCTTTCCCCGACACTTTTGTAGTATTGGATCTTCCGCTTGGTTCCAGGGGAAATCGCTTATCTTTTGTAATTTGAGAGTTTCCGTGTTCAGATGAAGCGGCCCTTTTTTCTAGCGGTCGACTCCTGTCCATCTCTGGTAAGTCTATGGACGGCCTTCGATCTCGGCGTCCGTTATCCGTGCCATTCTAACAAATAACATTCTTTTCGGCTGTATTAGCAACACGCGACCCTGTAAATTTTTATGGTGAGTGACCTCCCCCAGTGATGGTCTGCATTTCTGCTTGTTCTGATAAAAAACCAGTGATCTGGCGTGCTGTTAAACATATTAGAAGTTTCCCTATACGTCTCTGAATTTTTTATGTTACTTGAATTTGCTTGGCCGTCGTGCCTTAGTGAGGAATGTAGACTCATAATGACAAACTCTTTCCTTCAGTTCTTTTTCTCAGCGTAGTAATTTTTCTCATTAACGATGTCCGCACCGTCTTGCGCTTAGTCGTCCGGTTTTCACTGGTGTCTTCTATTTTGTCCCTTTGGGAATGGGAGCTTGGAGAAGAAATCCCCGGTCCTGATCTTTTTTTGACAAAGAGTTTGCAGGTTGTTACTAACGTGACCTTTCCTTTCGGTTCGTTTTGCCCTGAGGGCTCCCCGCACCTCTCTTGTCTCCCCCCCATCACCGTCCTTCCCTCCGGCGAATGCACTTTTATCTATTTTTTCCTCGTTTTGGAATGGTATCCCCTTACTACTACCCTATGTTATAGAGAGTCTCTGACGTGCTGGCTTCCCCTTCTCCTGCGTGCTATGCTTCCGGGGATGTTAGGGTTGGAAAATCCTATTGCCTCTCCTCTCTCTAGGCTCTTCTGCAGTTCCCTTTTCTTGTGGTAGATTCAGGAGAAAAGCTAGGTACCTAAGCTCTGTATTACCATTTCCTCTCCCCTTCGTTGGTGGGCGCTGTTATGCTCCCCCTGTACCCCTCCCCCCAAATGCTTTTTGGCCGCCTACGGAAGAATTTTCAAGTTCCCCTTCCCAACCCAACGGTCTTTTTTGTATTTCCTTTGTCTTAATTTTCCTGCCCCCTTTCTAGACCGAGGTGGTGGTCGAAGCTGGGTTCCTTCCTTTTTTTTTCTCCTGGTTTCCCTTACCAGAGGAGACTTTAGACACTGCCGACGAAGGACATCCCTTGACAGAAACCTTTTCCGTGGCCTCTTTTCCTGACCCGTAAAGCCACCTCTTTGGATTGAGGTCTGTTAGTCTCACTCCGGCCTTTCTCTGTCCACACTCTCTGGGATCAGATCCCCCCCTTGTTCCCTAGAACTGTGTTCTTTGCCTTTCCCCCACTTCATTAAAAGCCACAAAGTGCCGTCCGTACTAATCTGTTGTTCTGTCCCTTACCGTTCTTTATTCGTGCCACCTTGAGCCCTCCCCCACTTTTCTCGCCAACAAGTTCTTTTGAGATAATCGTGAAGAGCTGACTGCTCTGTTTGTTCACTTTTCCCCGCTGTTTCCTTTTCTGAGCAAACTTCGAGCCGGTCTTTTTCCTCCCTGGGTGTGTATTTCCGGGGGGAACTTTCCCCCCTACCCCGCCGGCGTCGACTCGCCTTTTGTTCGCGATCTGTGACTTTGTACGCCAGAAGAACGAAGACGCTGTCAAATAAATCCGCACCCCTCCCTCATTCTCAGTGTCCGCCACCTGCAACGAGTATTGACTCCCAAAGAAGGCGTTTCTGAACGCTGATCCCGTCAGGTTGCTCCCCCCTTCTCCAGAGTAGTAGTCACACGAAAGATGGCAGAAAAGCCTTCTGTGTCCTTTCTTAATTTTCAAAACTTTTAACCCCCCCCACCCCCATTTTTTCCATCTCTCCCCCTCTGTGCGCCTACATAACCTGGGCCCCCCCATTTCATTGTGCCTCCGAGGTGATGTCACTCAGTGCTCGGGTAACCTCCGTTTGTTAACTGCTGTCCCCTAGGTTGTTGTATTCCGGGTGAAAAGACGAAGTGGAAGAATTATTGTTCATGCCCTTCTCAATCAACTGTCGGTCAGTGTACAAGGTACCCTTTCGACGTCGTCTCTTATCCTCTCCAATTTTAGTGGCCCCCCTTCTCCCTGTAAACGCCCGTAATATCGCAAAAGTCCCCTCTCGCTTTCCCCCCCTCCTCCCCCCTTCATCCAACGGTTTTTTTGAGGAAAAACTTCCCCGCTGAGCTATGCCCTCGTACCCTATGTTAAGCAAGCCCATAAGCTACTCCCCCGCTGTCTCTTCTTCCGACGTCAGAATTTTTTTGGACCGATCTAAATCGTCCCAACTGGAGTTCGAAGGGATGAGAACTTTGACCTATCCGTGACAGTTTACCCCTGACTTCCCAAGGACGACCCCTTTTTACAACCTTCTTCCTTCCTTTGGAGCGATTGTTCTGACTTGGCCTTCTTTTCCATCCTCTTACATTCGAATATCTATATTTTAATATAATCTTGTTGTTTTCTTTATATAGAGTAGATGGAATTTTCCATGATTGAACCACCCCCTTACCATCGCCCCTTCATAGATTTAGAAGTTGGTGGAAGGGTATATCCTTGTACATCTTCTTTTCGTCCCCGTCTCTACGTTTCTCATCTGCTGGTACTCAGTGTTCAACCCCCCGAAGTTCAACTGGTCTTCTTCTTCGATCTCCTCTCCTTTGGATGTTTAAGCGGTATTACGTGTCTGATTACAATCACTCATGGTCCATAATCATCTCGAACCCTTGAAACTATCAAGCCGAAGCGTGTCCAGGACTTTTCCCTGTGGGAATTCTCGTTGTTTTTGTATTTTGTACCATCCCTTGGAGATCAGAGACTCACTTTTCTCTTATGCTTCCTCGATTCTGGTCCCTATCCTGTGTTCTGACCCCTGGGTAAGCAGGACGATCTTTCTCTGTCTGTGGCCTCGCCGGAAGAGGAGGATTCTTACAGTTCCTTCTCCTCAACCGCGGAAAGCGTCTTGGATGCAGCCTCATTTCGCCAACCTGTAGGAACTCTTTTTCCTAGTGTGTGAGGTTATAGGAAATCGTTTCAGGCTATTCCCTTCGTCCCAGAACCTTCGCTCCACATTCTGGTGGAAAGATTGTGGTCTCGAGGTTACGCCTCTTTTTAGAAGTAGTAGCAGAACTCTCGCGCAATTAGACTGAGTTCTCCACCCTGTGGATTTTTATCATTGCCTATTGGGTGGCCTTAGAGGCTTTCCATCTCGTAGTCCCTCCTGTAAAATTGGACCCTTTGATATATCGAGAACCAAAGTTTCTTCGCCGTTGGCTTGTCCTTGCCACTTTGGGACTGACCACCCCTTTCCTTCACCAATCCCCCCCTCCGCGATTTTTGCGAACTCCATACCAGGTCACTTGGACAATACCCCCCCCTTCCTCAGAGTTTAACGCGTTTATCTCCCCATGAATTATGTGGTGTTCTCTGGCGGTCTCCTTTTCCCCCACTTTCAGGTTTAGTTTTAGCCGCACCGGCTATGATTCTTTTTTTCCCTGGGTGTGTAATTGTAGAATTTGGATCCCCGCCCTCCCGGGCATCAGTTTTTTTTTTCTGAATCCAGCCCAAGTAGATTGGTTGGAAAAGAGGACTATGAGACCCCCCTTACCAGACCCTCCACAGCCAGAGGGAGTTGATCACTTTTTCGTCCTTCGCCAGTTTTTTTGGTCGGCCTTGTCAGTTTTATTAGGAGGCCCCCCCCCGAGGTCCTTTGCTTCTATTCAGCTGGGGTATGTCCAGCTGGGAAAAAATTAACCTTTAACTGTCTTCTAACAATTGAGTTGGGAAGGTGGAATTTCCTCCGGTGTACTCCTACGCCCCCAAAGACTTTTTGAAGGTTCAGTGAACAGTAAACGATGCTCGTCTCCTGATTGGGTCCCCCCTCCTCCTTTTCAGGGGTGGATCCCGAACTTTTAAAGCGGTCCAAAACCCCGGAGCAAAATTAGCCCACCTCTCGCTCCCCCCTCCTTGTAAGGTCTCCATTTTTACCCACAGAGCCAAACCCCCCGCCGCCACGCCTTGTATCCGTCCCAGTCTCAGTCCCTCTAGAAGTGGAACCGACTGAAGACGTTCCCCCTCTTCTTGCCCCCTCTCCTCCACCTCGGCTTTGGAATCGGTTCATCTAGGCATGGTTTTATATTTTGCATTCCCCTCCCCCATAACTGATCCCGACCCTGACAGCGAAGGTTGTAATTTCCTTTGTCGGATATTTCTTCTGCGAATTCATCCTATCAGCAGAGACTGAAAAATCAGTGCATTTTGCCTGCCCTTGTCTTACACTTCCCTCGGTTGGCGCACGGACTCAGGAAAGGTATTCCAACTCCCCCCTCCCAGTTCCCCTCTCTTTCGCGTCCCTCCTTCCCCACCACCAGTGAAATTTTTTCGTCTGGTCCTTGCACCTCGGCGGCCCTTTTGATCTTAACGACACCGTACAGAGTACCTTCCTAGGAACCAAGGTTTAGGTCCGCGTGCACCTTCCGGACCTTCTTTTCACGTATCGCCGGAGTACCCCCCTTCATTCAGCAAGGTTATTTCGTCTGGGCTTACTTTTCCCCATCTCCCGTCTCTCCTTTCGGTGTGTGCCCTATCCTTGAAGAACCTCCTGCCAATTCCATTTTTCAGGTCCCCTTCCCACCATCATAAACCCATTTTCAGTTCGTTAAGCGGTTTTTACCCCCCCCACGTCAACGATTGGAAGTTTTGTTATGTGTGTCCCCCTCTTCCACCGCTTCCTCTGAGTCCCGGCAGTCAGAAAGTGATTTAGGATAGAAATTCGCTGCCATCCTACTGTTCCTTTGAATCGATCAACGGCCAGATATCTGCCCCCTTACCTACTTACTTTCGCGTAAGAAACCTTTTTCTTTTCCTCGAAGCTTACCCCTGCTTTCCTTTCCCCACTTCTTTCCTTAACCTGTGAGTAGAAGAGTCACAGTAAACTTTCCTCCCCCACTCTCGATTGTCGACTTGTTCCAAATCCTTATTGAGAGGCCCAGTTTACGCTATATAGCAGGGACAGGTGGGGATGGAGTGAGACCCCACCCCTGAAGAGCATCCGAGTTCTAATCACGCAGGTTCGTTCACCTCCCTAAGTAGCGGTGTTTGTAGGAGCGTTCGGAGTCCTCTTTTCCCTAAGTTGGAACGGACCTGACCTGACAGTCCTCTCACCACGTTTGACTGGTAATGGTTTCTTTCCCGTTGTCCTCCGATGTTGCTCCCTCTCAAAAGCGGAACAGAAGCCTCGTCTTGAGCCTCCTCAGATCCCTAGATCCTACATCAAATGTCCTCCCACCCGGTGTTAATAATCTTTCCCCCTTCCCCCGTTTTCCTCTTCTTGGTTTGCCCCAACGTCCCAGTGCCCGGACCCTTAGAGTTCGTGCTTCGAGATCTTCCCCCCCACCGCATCTCACATATCATTGACTGGGAACACTTCCTGTTTGGATAGTGCTTTCAATCTCCCGTTATCCTTCGTTCCGATTGCCTTTTAATCTGCGCGAAGCAGTCATCGCTGACACTGGACTCCTACGTTTTCCCCCCCTCCCCCCCGGTTTCCCCTAGTTGGAAACGAACTCCTATATCTCCCTTTCAACCACTCCAGTCCTCATCGCTCGCTCCTATGTTTGTTGTTCGTTCTTCCTGAGAAGAAAATTCGGAGCAAGTTCTTCCTTTCTTTGTACCCCCCTTTCTCTTCCTTCTAGACTTGTCGGGGTTTTTTGAATGACGATCCCTGTCAAGACCCTTCACCGTGAACCTCCCTTCCATTCTGGTCTTACTTTTAATTCATGGCTGTTGAACAAAGACCGAGCCGTCCGGCGTCCTGAAGAAGTTTTTTTCACTAGATGAGTTGTTCTCATCTGGGTGTTCGCCCTTCCACTTGCCTTGATCGTATTGACTCCCTTCTTTACCCCCACTTCTGTCTTTCCTACGGGTTCTTTCCGCTCGACCTTTTTCCCTTTCCGTCCAATTTGAGGTTTTTGTTGTTGGGTATCCTTGCGTCCCTCTTTCGGGCCATCCTTCTGTCGTTACAGTACGGCGCCCTGACACATTCGGAGTTTTTACTCTACCGAGAATTGCTCGTCTTCTGTTCTTCCCCTTCCAAGTTTTCAGATTGTACACCTGTCCGTGGACCATTCTCCTCTTCATCTCCTTCCTCCTCCTTCTGTTTGACTCGTACTTTCCCCCCCCTTCGGCTGTGCAAGGCGACCTCTGCTTGTTCTGACTTTAACACTTGACAGCGAACGTTTCTTCGTTATTCTTCTTCTTGCGTCCCCCTGCGCATGGGCTCGATATTCGCCCGTGACAATCGATTGGGTCTGAATCCGGACTTCCGCCATGTTTTCGACGATCACGTTAAACAAAAACCTCCCCCAGCTCAAATTCTCGAACAACAGATTCGCGCCCCCGCTGGCCCCCCCATTCTGACCCGTCCTTACTGTTCCCCCTTTTTGTTCGTCAAGATCGTCCATTTTACATACTCTTTTGCCACGTGACTCGGTCGTCCTCTTGCACAAAGCTTCCTCTTTTGGCGACTTGTTCTCACGTCATCTCCCGCAGCGACCCAGTTTCCCTTTATGTGAATCGGTTTTCAAATTACCCCACTCTGCTGTGATAAAGTTCCGGTGAGGTTACTTTTATTTCCAAGTTGATAGTTCCAAGAACCTCGATTGTCCCACCGTACACCCTTTGCAGGAAGACTTCTCCACCCTGATGAGTTGTAGAGGCCCCAGTTCTTCCGCAACCCCCCTTCCCCCTTCCCCTCGCTGAGTACTGTGGGCGAAACTGGTGCGGATAGATCCGTGTCCCCACCGATTTTCCCTTGTGACTCATTTACTCTAGGCGTCTTCCTATGCCGCGCCTCCAGGGTCACTTTGATCCGCGCGACTCCCCCCCCTGTCATTCTCCACCCTTAGTGGACGCAGTCAAGGCGCCTTTCCTCGGAGTGTGCTAGCAGTGTCCAGCCCTCCCATCCGGCCTCATCTCTTGTCTTTGCGGACCCAACCAGCCAGCTTCAATTTTGAGTGTGGTGTGTAGGATTATGAGTGCATAGGTAAAGTTCGACTGGAGCTGTCTCCTGCTTTGAGCTTCGTGTTCTTCGAACGATTCTGTCGCTGGATTTCTCCGTTGATCCCTATGTTTTGGAGGACCACCGAGCAACACCGGTTTCATTTTTCCAACTGGGTCTGCTTGACTTCGCGCCAGGAGGCGGCATTGTTCTTCCCGCTCTCTTCCGTAGCGAACCCGCTTGCAGACTTTCGTCCCGACCATCGACGTAGGCGTTACTTGCGTTATCGCTGTGGCTGAAAGCCAGGCCCTCCCCAGTCACACCGTGGCTTTCATTATACGACTTCCCGCGCCAAGCCGAGGTTGTCCAGCATGTTTTCTAGAATGGTCGTTGCCTCCCTTGTTGTCTAAGTCATGCCCCTTCATGGGTAGTGCTTTTTGCCGAAGACTTTAGTAGGGAGCGGTCCACGGTCTGCCCTGCGCCTTATCAGGTTGCGTATGTTCATTTCTGGTGTAGTGCATCACATTGACTGCTTGCTGTTGAGCTCCCGGTTCGAATGTCGGTCCCCGATTCTTGATGTGTGATGCGCGACATCTTACCCGTTTTTCGGGGGCTTCAACCCATTATGGAATAACAAGCCAAGTGTGTATTTAGACCTCCCAGTGAATTGGACCTCTCGGGGAATCCTCCCAACCCACGCCAGCTATCGGTTTGATGGGGTTAACCGCTAGCCTACACAGCCTGCCTGGCTGCGCAGGCTACTTTTGGCCGGCGAGGAGTCGAAGTAGTTTTAAGTTGCGCGATGCCCCTAACCGAGTTTACGGATGCAGTCGATCTAATTCTTCGTCGTTCTATCAACGCTGTCCTTTGAGTGCCCGCCGCGTTATCACTTGAGGCCTCGTGGCCCGCTCATCTCCTCGCAGGGTCGAGTTGGAGTTAATACCTGGCCGGCGCTTTTCGCCCATCTGGGTACGATAAAAGGGCCGTTCTTTCTTTTTTTTCAATTGAGCGGCCCGTTTGAATCCGCCCTACATCCGGACCCGCTGCTTTTCCTTTTCAGTTAGCGGGCCTTTAATCTTGGCGGGAGGCGTACTACACCTGCTGATTTCCCGGCGAAGCACGCCGATGGCTTCGCTGCTCAGGATTGTTTTGATGTCCTTTTTTTTGTTGTCCACTGCGACGAGTAAATTTCTTACTTCTGGAATAGGGCGTTTACGGTTGTTTCGAAGGCCCAAACGTTGGTCCTGCTCTTTCTACATCCAGGTAGTTGGGTGGAGGCCGCGTTCGCCCTCCCGTTCCCGTCCCTGCGTGCAGAATTATAATTAAGAGTTTATTCCGTCCAGATGCCTTTCCCCCCTTTCGTTTTTATCTTCGTAGGTATTCTATGATCCTGCCCCCTTCGTTCCCCCTCTTAAGGTGTTAGAGAAGGGACGGTCTTGTTTTTCCCACCCAGCATGCATCGCGCAGACTTCTCCTTCCATCGTGTACTCCACCCTTATGAGGCCTGCACCCCGTTCCTTTTATTTTTCGAGTTTTTGAATAGGCAGAGAGTTCAAAACTCTTGGATTCCGCCACACCAGCTTGGTCTTTCCCCCGTTTACCACGTACCCGTGCCACCCCAGAATAAAGACGGGCCCTAAACTCCCCCGAGCATCCTTTTTTGCACCTAACATTTTAAGCCCCCCAGGCAAACCCACAAACCCCAATTTTTTTTGGTTTGGTTAGTTTCCTTTCATCTCTGCTCTGAGTTGCAAAATTAGAGAGTCTTTCGCTTTGCCGGTCGAGAGAGGAGGATTGTGCGTGCCTTGTGTTCGGTCAATCCTTTTGAAAGCCACTCTTTCCCTCTCCTATGTGCGACGCGTCCTTCAATTGGACCTCTCCGACCTAGCCATTCCCACGAAACCCCTCTGCAAGGCCTCACGAAAGACAGTATTCCCCCAAAGAAGTGCTCACGATGCGATTCCCAGCCTCTCGTTTTCCGCAATCCCTCTTTCCCCGATAGGTAACTGTGAAGGAGAAACGTCACTTCTCTTCCCTCTGTCTATCCCTCCCGGGCCACCCATGGACTCCCCTCTTTCTTCATGTTTTTCCGGGCTTTTTATTTGTTCTTCTTTTCCCTGCAGAAGGGCCGCTTCGGGAACCTTGTTGCCACCCCCTTTTCTACGGGGCCTCACCGGAGAAGAACTTCAACTCCTCCTTCTCGTGCGCCTCTTAATCTCTCCCCTTCCCCTCCTCCCACCAGTACCTACCCCCCTCTCTCACAAGCTATAGTGTTCCACCCTTTTTTCCCCCCCCCCCTTTCGTCTTCCCTTATTTATTCCCCGAAACTCTACAGATAATCCACGATGCTCCTTCTCTACGCCGCAGCCTTTCCTCTGCTCCCTTTTTCCCCACGTATGGACCGTTCCTGCGGAGAAAATGCCGCTCCTTTTTCCTCCTCATGTTCCTCGCCCACTGACGTAATAACTCACCGGCGCTCTGAGGCTGTGTCTGTGTGGAAACCTCCCCGCCCGGACCTTCGCATCCTCTTCTCCTCTTGTTTTTCTAGGCGAATTCCGCCTTCGTAATTCTGCCAAATGACTCCCCCTTTTCCCCTATCTCCCCTCTTTTCCAATGGTAGTCAGTGGATCTTTAGAACAATACTCATTTTTCCTCCTTCGTCCATCAAGGATGTAAGAGGTTTTTTCCCCTGCGATGCTCTCTCCTGACTATTTTCCCTGACTCGGCCCCTCGTTTTGGCTCATACTTATGCCCCTCCAAGATTGCCCATTTTTCCCTGACCTTCCGTTTCTTCTTGGAAGTCTTGTTTTCTTTTTTTTTTTCATGGTAAGTTTGAATGGTCGAGCTGCTTAAGCGTTCGATGCTGCTTCGCGCTTCCGTCTTAGCTGTTGACATCGGATGAACATTGGCGGCCTTCTTCCATGGCGGAAGTCGGATGGCGGATCCTTTCGGCATCCCTGCATAAGGAACATTCTTCTACGACAGACCTGTCGCAGGACCCCTCCTGTTTCTAAACTGAGAGGGTTTGAAGTTCCCGGTAACTCGTGGCCCAGGAGACCTTCTTTCTGGTTAGTACATTATCACGGTGTACAAACCGAGTTGTCGGCTTTTGTTGGCGCGAAGAGTAGCCGGTGACCTGAAAGTGGTGGTTGAAAACCCCCCCGACCCAGTTTTTCAATGAATTTCTTCCCCCCCGGTCGGTGGAGTGCTTCCTTCCTTTGTTAAGGTTGACGAGGAT
>Ga0179591_1273816_pt1 | contig 11536 bp, 13 predicted proteins | sample CZOMad2_1_08_16f_FD_182891 | JGI IMG/M metagenome (GOLD analysis project Ga0179591, IMG submission 182891) | Vadose zone soil fungal communities from Angelo Coast Range Reserve, California, USA - CZOMad2_1_08_16fungal (PacBio error correction) | ecosystem: Environmental > Terrestrial > Soil >... | reverse complement strand
CTGCCAACCCACCCACCTTACACTTGGAATCGATTTTCTTGCGGTTGCTGTGGCTTTTCCCCTCACCCAACCGGTCGACAACCCATTGTGCTGGCGTTTTCTTCGTGTCTGGGAAGCATTTTTGAATCCCCCCCCCCCCCTCTATTGCCCCCCGGACAACCCTCTCTTCGGTGGTTTACCGCCCACATTCGTTTTCCCTACCTTTAGCTTTCCGACCCCCCCACACGCATGGAAGTTTCTCATTTTGTTTGTCAGGCCTTATTTGCACCCTCGACCGGCCCCCATGTGGATGTTGACCGAGCCCCCCCCTTTGCTTTTTGCGTTCCAGTTTGAATACACCCAATTCCGGGCGCGGACGTTTCTTGGTTTTTTGTTATTTTGGTGTGGACTGAAGTACCAGCCCCCCCAAAATCACTGACCCTTTCCCCACTGTTACCCCCCCAAGTTTTGTGCAGTGTGCCCAAGTGAGTTTTTTTTTGTCAAACCTTTTATTTATTACTTCATTGTAGTGTTTCCGACTTTTTTTTATTGTGTCCCAAGCTTTTTTACTAATTCTTCTCGTGGCCATCTGGCCTCGTCCGCGCTTTTGCTTACGTAGGTGGTCCCGTTCCCCCCCCTTCCCGGGGTTTTATTTCCCCGTTTTCTTTGTGTGGTCGTTTCGCCGAGGAGCCATTCCCACTTTCCCGGACATAGCCACGGCCGGTGCTCGAAAAACCCAAAACTCCGGGCGGGACGGCATTGCTTTGAGAGCCGCCCGTTTAGTCGGTGGTCGTTGGGCTTTACCAGTTGGACGATGTTCTGAAATACCCCTTAACCCCCTCCCCCCTGGAGGCGGGCTTTCTCGCCGCGGTCTTTTGAATGACCTTGAACCTCCCGTCCTGAGTTTGTTTTTCCCTGATTACCCCCCCCCCCCCCGGAATGTTTTTTCACCTTGGTCGGGATTGGTTTTTTTTTTTCGCCACAACGCCCTTTGTTGACTTGCCGGCGGTGCGTAACCCCCTTCCCCCCTCCCCCCGCCCCCGCGCCTAAGTTTCCCCAACCCCCTCCCCCTTGTTTTCCGAGTACAACTATTCGGAGGAACTCTTTTCGCACATGTCCCGCCTGATTCAGTCCGTTATTTTGTCCCCTTTTTTTTGAATCTCCTCCCCTTTTTTTTTCTGGATTGTCTTAGCTCCCCGTACCCCCCGTGTCTATCCCTGTACCATTACTCTGGTTCGGCGTCCTCCCCGGCCCCTTTTTCCGTCACCTGAATGTTTGGGGAACGATTTCCTCTCTCTCGTTACTTCCCTTCCCCCCCCCTTGTCGCACTTTTGTCCTTCTTGGCTCACCAAAAACCAACCTCCCTTCCCAGTCCTGTACCCTTCCCCTTCCGGTAACGCCTACCGCCCCCCCCCCCCAGTTGGCCCCGGTGTCCCCCCCCCCCCCTCTGCCCCCTGAGCGGAAGTTGCACCCCCAACCAGAAAAACCCACCCCCCTTTTTTCAACATGCCACTTTTTCCCTTTTCGATTTCCCCCATGTTCCAAAGACTCCCTCCCCTCCCTAACGCCTGTTTTTTTTGAGAAGGTTGAGAGTCGGCCCTACCGTGGGATTGCTTTCCATCAGTCACACTGACTGTACCTCTTTTCCCCTCATTTTCCCTCAGGACAACTTTCATTTTCCTGAACCCACCTCAGTCAGACATCTGTTGTGTCTTTCCCATGTTTGCTCGTTTTCCCGTCAGCGCACCCCCAAAGCAAGATCGCCCGTGACAGATCTGTTCGGATGATTTTCGTCCTGTACTATTCTGCAAGTCAGCTTCGTTTTACCCCCCCCCAGTTTGCGGACTATCCTCACCAGAGTTTTTGCCACCCCCACACCTTTTTGACCCAAACACCGCGTTACACTGTCGTGTTTTTTTTGCGTCATTTCTTCTTTCCCTCCCCCATTTGGTGCGGTGTCCTCACAATAACAACGGACTCCTTCCCCCCACCACCACCTTTTTCCCCTTAGTTCCCAGCGCCCAGGAACTTTTCTCCTTTTTTAGAGCCTTTCCCTGTCCCGCGCGTTTGATTTGATATTGCGCCCCTTCGACCCTGGATGTTTTTTGGTTTTATTGTTGTACAAACCTGTTGTCCGTCCCATTCTTGAGGAGACCCAATACTCCCCCTTCTTGGCGTCACCGGGCCAAAGAGCTGTCCCCCTGATTTTTATCGGCAAATTCTTATCCATAATCCTTCTAGCGTCTTTCCCCTTACCGGCAGGAAGCTTGTGTCTTCCTCTTCGATTATAATTCCTACTTTGCGAAGTCTTTTGTTTCCCGGTACCCGTTTTCCCGGAATTTTACTCCCCGTGTCCTTATCTCCTGTCCCCCCCCCCCACCTACTGTCCTAGGGCTAGCCTCATTAACGAGTTTGTGCAACAAACCTCTCCCCTTTTTCCCCCCTGCCTACTCCGTTCAACGTTATGGCACCTTCCCATTTGGACCTTGTGAACTTGTCCTTTTGGTGCTACACGTCATAAGCCTTTCTTTTTTTTTTTTTCGTACGACTGCTCTCCTCATCGCTTTCTCCCCCGTCCAGACTTTCGCGAATAGACGATTTACCATGTCCCCCCCTTTCCCCCAATTGGCGTCTTCCCGCCATCCTGGCAAACCCCCCCCTGTACCCTTACACCGTTGCGGGCTTGCCTGTCTCAGTGTGCATTTCCACAAAGGTTACCTGTTTTGAAGGTCCCCTTGACCCCCCCCCTCTTGTCCCGAGGACAACGACCTTTCTGACCCCCCTCCGCTTAGTTAGAGGGCCATGTTTTAGTCAAACTCAATGTTTCCCTTGAACTTCTCTTAGAAGCCCCTGCCCCCCCCCCACTTTTTTGAGACCTTTTTAACAAAACCCCCTCGCCCTCTTTGCACTTCTTTTTCCATCGGGACATGGTTAGCAACACCAGGAAACCTGAGTTTGCCCTTGTACGTTTAGATCTCTTTGTCCTCCATTTGTCCCGTGGAATCTACTTATAGCTTTCCCCCAATCTTGACCCCCCGGGTACTGCACCCCTTTTTTGCTTTCTCTCCGGCAGAAAGAGGCCCAGATGCCCAACTTCCCTTGCCTTAATCCCCGGTTACTCGGTATTCCACATTTTTTTGGAGGGACGATGTTCTGGTTGGACGTTTTTGCTTTCTGTTGGTTTTTTTCCCCCCCCTTTGACCCCTGGATTTTCGGGAGCTCCCAGATTTTTCGACCCCGTCCACCCCTTCCTGTCCAAATTTTACTGAGTCCCATTTGGGGAAGTACTTCCAGTTTGTTAATAAGACCCCCCGTTTTTCCCCCCAGGACGAGATGTTTCCGTGTTTCCCAAAGCTCTCTTACCCCATGCTACGGGGCCTTTGCTCTTTGATTTTTCATTGCAGCCTTTTTCAGCGTCTTTCTTTTTTCATTAGTCGACCTTTACCCGTAACAACTCCCCCACCCCGTGTACCACGAGCGCTGCCCTCCCCACGAACGAGTTATTGTCGGGAGGGCTTTCCCTTTTAAAGCATTACTAGCAACCGATCTCTCATTTTTCATCCGTTAGTCCCCCTTTCCTTCCTCCTTCCTTGGATAGGTTGTACAACCTTTAACGTTTTTCCCATTAGTATACCCTCTTTCATTTTCTCCCAATATTTAGAGTATTAGATTTGTAAAATTCCCCCCCCCCCCCCCCTTTTTCCGTGGTTTTGAGTTTACCTAGTCCCCGTTTGTGCCCTTAGAACCTTCCTTTGTTTCGATAATACTTGCGGCGAACATACCTCCGTTTTTGTCCTTCCCCCTAGCACAGGTTAGTGTCACTCTCTGTGCTTGATTTTTCTCACCTGCTATTATAGGACCCCCATTTTTCCGTTGACTTTTTGTTTCAATTGACCCCCCCCCCCGCGACGATCTTCTTATCTTCAATACAAAAATTTTTTTCCTTTGGCCCCGACCCATCATGGACCTTGACCAAGAGTTCTTTGTCCCGCCGGATTTCCTCCGCGAATTTTTTTCGCAGCCGTGGTCCGGTGGTTGCCTTCTTCCCCCCGCCACGGCAATTTTCCAAATTCCAAGGGTTCTATCCCCCCCTTCAAATGAAAGGTGGCGTTCCCTACCAAGCTATCTCCCCCAAGGAGTTTTCCAGTCTTTTTCCCCCACCCCGCGGCCCGCCGAAACTTTTTGAGGAATGTTCGGTTTTGACCCATCTCGCTAGCTATGCGGTTGGCCCCCCCCTTGCTTGTTCATCCCCCCTCTTTGTTTACATGTCGCCAGGTTATTCTAGGTCTGAATGGTAGAACTTTTTAGACTTGAAGTGTACTCCCTTTTTTTGTGCAACGCACCTCTTGGTTTTGCCCGCAGCACCCCCACCCCCCCCCGGCCCCTCTTGTGGTTTGACATGCGCACCCACCTTTTTTTTTGGGAAGCCTGTGTCAACAACCTTGTTCGTTTTCTTACTTCCCCAGTCTGCCTGCAAGCTTTTATCCACACAATTTTTTTTCTTTTATTTGACTCGACGCGAAACATCTAGTTTTTTTTATGGTAGATCCTCTGTTTCCGCGACGGACCTCCAGCGTGTAATTTCCCCTGTTTTATCCCCCCCCCCCTACCTTAACTTCTTTTTAGCCTTTTCCCCTCTTTTTGGAAATGATCCCTATTCTCCCCACACATTCCCGTGTGTGGATAATGGTACGTTGATGGTTCATTATCTTTCTCAATTCTTTACCTTGTCCTCTTCATGGTCAGTCCGCCCTACCCGCCAACAGTGTTTTTTGGAGATGCGCCCCCCGTTTTTTTCATCTTTTGCCTTTTTCTGGTTCCGGGACTGACGTCCATTTTTGCCCCTCCTCCAAGAGTATTTTCGACTCTTGGTCTTTGTTGCGGCGGGTTTAGGATGGTGAGCGGCCCCCAGACTCCCCGGCTTTCCAGCTAGCCCTCTTTACCTCCGACGTTTTTTTTGCCCCCCTCACCTCGTACCAATCACGTGGTCCTACTTCTGGCTAAATTTCCCTTTTCCTGCATGTTCCCTTTTTGATGGCCTCCCCAACGCTTCCCTTGTGATGCAAGAACTCATCACGATTTTTTTTTTGCAAAAATAATTTCCTCGCATGTGTGGGGACAACCTGTTTTGGGTTTAATTTTGGCTGTGTTCGTTTTGATCACTTTGCTTAACGTTCCCCCCTTTGTCAAAGCCCTGAGCTTAGGACCCCCCTCTTTGATTTGTCTGTTTTATTTTGATGTCGGTACCCAATGAAACTTCCCGATCCACCCCCACCCCCCTTTCCTGTTTGGCATTCTCCTTGATTTCAATTTTTTTTGCTCGCCCGACGTTATCCTTGGCTGTGGCCCAGGCCCCCTTAGCATTACGCCTCCGTTCAGTACACCCGGTCCACCATGATTACTTTGCTCTCCCCCCCCTCCTCCGGGCAAGTTTGAGTGTGCTTTTTGCTTTTCATTCCCCTCCTGCCCTTTGCATTTTTCTTAAATCCTTTCTTGGCCCCTTTCGGATTTTTCTTGCAGTGTTATTTTCCCCGTTTTTTCGGTTTCTCTTTCACCCAACGCCTGACCGCAACTCAGTCTTCCCCTTGTTTTTTGTTTCTTCGGTGTCTCTTTGGTGACTGCTCGCCGCTTTTGTTTTTTCTTTCCTTTGGAAATCTAGGGGGTTCATTGCTTTTTTGGGAGTCAGAGAAACACCCTTTTTCCTTGCGTTTTTTTCGCGTTTTCCCCAAGAACGTCCACAGCTTTTTTTCCTCCCCTTTCCTTATTTCGTCCCCAGGTTACAGTCTACATCCCTGCCTCCCTTCGTTTTTTGAGTTCTCTATGTTCGACTGGCGATTCCGTCCCATGATTTTCCCCTTTTTTTTGTTTTTTTCACCCTCCTCTGCGGATTTCATGTCCACTTGGACGCCCACAACTCTTTGAAAACCCTGATCGTCTTCCCCTGCGCCCCTTCTGCAGCGCCCAAACCAAAACGCTTCTTTTTGAACCCCCCCTCCTTCTCCTTCGTGTTTTGATGTTTTCTTTTCCCCCTCGCTCCGACCCCTTCTTGTCTTTCTGTTCCTAGTTCCTCCTCCTGGTTTCCACAGAAGCCCTCGCCGTTGATCATTAAATATGCCTGCTCGCCCCCGTTGCGTCCTGCTGTTTCCAAGTATCTGGAGTCCCCTTTTTTTTTCCCTTGCGCTTTAAACGGGTGCTGGGGAATTTTTTGTGGGCACTTGCAGTTTGACTTTTCTTGTTGCAGTAAAAAATGGTAAACTCTCTTCCCCCCGTCCCCTTTCTCTTGGTGTTTGGACTTTTGTCTTTTTCAGTTAATCGCCCACCCCCCCGTTGACCAGTCCCAATAAAGTTTCGTTTTTTCCCCATTTCACGTCGTTAAGGTCTGTTCCCCCCCCACGAAAAAAGTTCCCCCGTCACGGTTCATTTTCCACCCCCAGGCGTTTTTTTTTTTTTTTTTGATTGAATTTTTGTGCACAGGTTTTCAGGGCACTAGTTCTTTGCCCCCAAAGAGAGTCTCTAGTTTGCCTCCTTCTTTCCACTTTTTGAACCAAAGGCACTGCCTTTGGCTGCCGTCTAACCCCTGCGTTGGTTGGTCCTGCTAGTTGTTTTTTTTTCTTCTAGAGTATTTGCTGGTTGCACGCTTTTTCAATTTTGGCGTGGTGTTTGGCGCGAATCCTCCACCCAAAAGTATCTTTTGGCAGATTCGTCGACGTGTCCCCCCATATTGTGTTTTTTGTTTTTGGAAAGGTGTAAAGGTTCTGGACAAGCCGCCCCCCCCAATCACCCCAAAAACCCAACACCACTCCACCCCCGGTGTTGTTTGGATTCTCTCTCTATATTCTCCAAACCCCCCCCCCCCCCCCCCCCCCCACCCCCCCCCCCCCCCCCCCCCCCCCCCCCCCCCCACCCCCCCCCCCCCACCCCCCCCCCCCCCCCCCCCCCCCCCCCCCCCCCCCCCCCCCCCCCCCCCCCCCCCCCCCCCCCCCCCCCCCCCCCCCCCCCCCCCCCCCCCCCCCCCCCCCCCCCCCCCCCCCCCCCCCTCCACCCCTAAGTTCGGTCTCCCCCTCCGGGTGACCCAAGCTCCTTTTCCCATGGTTCGTAGCCACGTCATGCCGCTCTTTTTCGCGGGGCCATTGACGATCCTGCCCCATCCCGCCTTTCAATTGGCCACGATTTTGTCCTATCCCTTCCTCTATGTCATCCGCCGCAAACCCAGTCCAGGGTCTATTTGAACCAATCTTCTTGGCCCTACTCCCCGCATTTCTTTCGCTGCTGGTCAAACACGATTGACCCTTGTGTCTCCGTGTGTCCGCCCCTTTCTTTTCATTTCCTCACCCCTCTTTTTTGAGAAAGCCTGCTGGAAACTGTTCATTGGGCACCTGGAATCCGTTGTTGCCCCGGCTGGGGGCACCCCACCTAGTCGGGTTTGTCCCCCCCTTTCTTTGGGCCCAGCTGGGGGCTTTTCCCCGCCATAAATTAGTTGTGCTATCAACACTGCGCATTCCTTTTTTTTCCCTAAGTGTCTCCCTTAAAACATCGTGCCCTGTTTTTTTGCGTTTCCGAAGATTTCTCCTCGACGTAGCCTTTCTTCCTGTCGGCAGTGATCTTTTTTTCAACTCGGGTGGTTTACAATTTGTCTTTTTCTTACCTTTCTGCTTGTGACGGGCCCCCTCGATTTCTCCCTTTTGAATAGCTGGCATTTTCCTCGTACTTTTTCCACTTTTTGTCCACGTTCCGACAACCACACTCGATTCCCTTCGCGTTTTTTTCTTTGCTCCTGATTCTTTGTTTCTGGTTCACAAGACGATGTTTTCTTTCGTCACTCTCCTCCTCCTGTCAATGCCAGTTCCGTTCCCTTTTTTTTCGACTACCTATCTTCGACCCAACGTTGGCAGATTTGACCTTTTCCTCGATATGTTCCTCTCTTTACATTCGCGGTTTCCTTAGCTTTTTTCCCTCAGCAACCGAGTATATCTTGACCCCCTGCGGATACTTTCACCACTTGGGGGAGATTTCCCCTTTCTTCTAGAGCTTCTTTCGTGTCTCCTTAGGAGAAGTAAGGGCGGCCCTACCCCCCCGTGCCAACCCATTCCCGTGAATTTTTTTTTTTTCGACCTTGTCTTCCCTTTTTTTTTACGATTTCATTAGTTTTTTCTTTGTAGGGGGCCCGTCTTTTTACGGAAAACCCCCCAAGCCCCTGCTCTCTTGCACAGTTTCTTCTCTGGTCTTCTCATTTAAAAGCTCCTTTCCCTTCCCTTGCGCCTTGGTATGCGGTTCGCCTCTTCTACGTTTTTTTGCATGTCTTCCCCCTGTTTCCCCACAATCCAAAATTTGCTCCCCTGGTGCATTACTTAGAGCCCTTTGTTTGGCAAACCCGAACTTGTTCTTGAAAAAAGGGGTTCCTGCCCCCCTTAATTTTTCCCACACTTTTCTTGTTCTTCAGTCTACTTTCCCTTAAGGCGCTTTGAACACCCTCGTGTCGCTCTAATTCCTTCCCTCTTCTCCCAACCCGGGCAACGATATGGAAAGTACCACCCCCTAACCATTAGTCACCTCCAACAGGAATCGGTAACCCCCTTTGCCTTAGGTCCTTGGTCAGTTGTCCCCGCGGCGATTTCGGACCCGGCACGCTTCTTAACCCCCCAACTTGGCGGGTACCCCTTTTTTTATTTTCCTCGTTTTGAATCTTTAATTCCAGATTTTTCAGTACCCTCGTTCTTTCCCTTTTCCCGAATCGCTCGCAGACACTAGTTCTCCCCAAAAGTTTTTTTTTTTCCAGGGGTGATCAGGGGTGACAATTTGTTTTTTTACACCCCAAACTCTTGCTTTTTCTCTCCATGAAACCATTGTCGCGGGTTTAAGGACCGATAATTGTTCCACCCAATTTTGTAAAACTGGCCCTACAGTCCTCTTCCGGGGGATGTAATAGTGCTGTTCTGCCCCCTTTTCTCCCCCTGGTTTTTATCAATACCCCCTGGTGGCCCCTGCTTGCGCTTTCGCCGCCCCCAGGCGTTGAACAAAGTTCGTGGCCTGGCCGATCTCTGGTTTTTGGCTCACCTTGTCCTTCTGCGCCCTTCTGGATAGCTAGGATTTGGATCTTTCCGAACCAAACCCCCTTGGCGCGATTTTGTTTTCTCCCAACCCCAGGGTTGCCTTCGGTCAGTAACCCCGTCCTTCCTGTTTTTCCCCCTCCGCACCAATGGAGGGACTTTTTTCCCCCTCGCCTTTTTTTATTTTGCGGTTCTCCTTTCCTTGTTTGATGGCTGATAGATTGGATGCGGTCCACCCCTCTTTTCCAGTTCCTTTCCTACCCCTCTTCGTCCGTAGGAAGTTTCATCCTCCCCCCCCCCTCCTCTTCCTCTCCCCGCTTTTTTCCTTTTTGAACGTACACCCGAACCCTTTTTTTCGGGCTGCTCCGTTCTAATGGATCACTTTCCCGTCGGCTCTTGTCCTTCAGTTTCCCGACAATCTTTAATTTTTCTATTTTTTTTGTCTCCGTCTGTCAACCCCCGGTTTTGTTCACAAAACCCCGGGGTCCTCTTTCCTCCCTGCCTTTTTTCTTTTTTTGTATGTTTTCTACGCGTGCAGGATCTTTTGCTTTTTCCCCCCTACTTGCCACCCATGTTTCTGAGTTCTTTCGTGTTGGATTTCCTTTTTTTCCTGCATGTGTCTATCCCCCACTCTCAGTGGCTCCATTCCGCTGTTGGTTGCCCTGCAATTTTTTTTTTAAGTATTTTCCCATCCTTTTCTGTCGTGGTCTTTTTTTTTTTTTCAAGTCCCCCCCCCACCGAGGCATTACGAGATATTCTTCCTGGTTCCCCCCCCAGTCCCCTCCTTTTTTCCTTCTTTTACGTGTTGTCTGCCATACTTCTCTTTTTTTTCACCCCAGTGATCCTTCATGTGTTTTCCCCCATTAAGGTCTCTTTCCTTATTGTTGTTCCGTAAGGTTTGGTTCGAGGAGGGTACCTCGCTGATTCCCGAGGATCTCTTTTTTTTTTCTGGCCCCCCTACACCCTTTTGCCCCCCCTGGTCGATCTCCCTTCAAGAGGACCTTCTTCGTGTCCCGTTTGCTCCATCACACAAACCCTGTAACCGGGTTTTTTTTTTTTTTTTTTTGTCCCCTCCCGGCTCTGTTTTTTGTTTTTCAGGGTCCCGCGGTTTACCATCCGGGACACCAGTAGGTTTCGTTTCCCTTTGTTGTTGGGACCTGTCCCCTTCTTGGGTCCAAATGTTTTTGGTTCCCTCCTCCACCCCCATTTTGCGACAGGACCCGGTCCGGTCCGATTCCTTCTGCTCGTGTTTCATCATGGCCAGTTCCGCCCCCAACCCCATTGCGTCGGGCACGCACACCAGACCACCGTTATTTATGATATTTGTCCCTGCCAAGCTCTCTTGACAAATGCGACGCCTCGGTCAACAGACTTCCCCGCCCTGGCCCTCTTTAGACTCTACGTCCCTCTTTATCCGGCTTTTTTTTGCCACCCCCATTTGTTTTTTTCATGTCAAAGGACCACCATCTGGGCTCGTCCCAGTAGCGGTTTTCCAGTTGAATTGGGTCTTTCCTAGACCACAATCGACCCGGCCACCAGGTACCTGATAAGGCACCCCCCCCCCTACTCTCTTCGCGTGTTTCCTGTCTTCCCGTAATCGGAACCCGCTGACTCCCCTGCTTCCTTTTTGCGTTCTCAAAGTCGCCAGACAGAGTTCTCCCCCTTTCCCCCATACATCTCTCAACCCCCCAACCTTTTTTGACAATCCTACCCCCCCGCGTTGATAGAGCACATGGACTTTCGTTTATTTTTGAGTCCCAACCTTTTTTTTTTGGCCCTTCCCTATGTCGTGCAGGCGTTTTTGCGCGAACCCCCCACCTGCCCCCACAGCTTGGTCTAACCCCCCGCTTGTACATCCCTTTTGTCCGTCCTTTTTGTAAAAGCCCCCACAAGGACGGACTCCAGGCGTTGGCTTTTTTGTGGATCCATATTTCGTCTCCCAAGCCCCCCATTTTTGCGGGCGATTTCCCCACCTGCCGTATCCGATTTCCTTTCTGCCCTTGACGTTTTCCCCGGTTTTTTTTTTTTTTCCCCATTTTCTTGGTAGGCTTCTGTAAAGTAACCCCCCCTGACTCATCGCCGTATTATTTTGAGTTTATTCCTTTCCTTCAACTACCATGTAGTGGCTTCCATTTTTTTTTTTAAACTTTTGTATCGGTCGTCCAACGGATGCTTCATCATCATGCGTGTCTTTTTTTTTTTTTTGTTCCCCTTGGATTCATACACACGGGGAATGGAGGACCAAAACCAAGACTGGATGGTAAGGTTTGGTTACCTTTTCTGATTTGCTTTCCTCTTGACTCTGTTTTTTTCTCCCAATGAGTTTTCGCGCCGCCGGGACCCGAGACTTCTACGCCTGTTTGTTCCCTCCCCTCACTCCCCCCCTAATGGCATGTTCTCTTTGGTGTTTCCCACCACCCTCCAACCTCTACTCACCGCCCATCTTCCCCCATTTTCTTTTTTTAGACGCGCACCTGCCGTGAGGTCCTCCTTCTTTTTTTTTTTTTGTT
>Ga0179591_1227883_pt1 | contig 11536 bp, 13 predicted proteins | sample CZOMad2_1_08_16f_FD_182891 | JGI IMG/M metagenome (GOLD analysis project Ga0179591, IMG submission 182891) | Vadose zone soil fungal communities from Angelo Coast Range Reserve, California, USA - CZOMad2_1_08_16fungal (PacBio error correction) | ecosystem: Environmental > Terrestrial > Soil >... | reverse complement strand
CAATGGACGTCCCCATTCTTCTTTCCCCCCCCCACATGCCTTCGACTTTTCCCTTGAAGTTGGCAGTACTGATGAAATGATGTTGATTTTTTTTTTCCCTCCCTCTGCATGGGGCTGGGGTCCCTTCTTGAGCCAGCCTGAACGCCCTTCTTTTTGATCCTGCGCGCCCACTTCATAGACCCCCTCTCTTCTCGTTTGCCACACGTCCCTCTAAGTCATTAAGAAGACTTTTACGTTCATGTTGCCGAAATTTTTTTTTCTTTCATAGTAATATAGGTACATTGACCTGAACATTTTTTCATTGCCCCGCGACAGAGTGTTTTCCCAGAGCCTATTTCCTGCCGGTGACTTGTCCAGTATTCAAACGCTCCCCTTACCGGTTTGTCCCTTGACTTGATCTATTTCTTTTCCATAATCCTCCGTTTTTCGTGGTTTTTTTTGTGATATTTCGGACTAGACGCCTTGACTTTCCCTTACGCTTATACCCCGGTTAAACGGTTCAAGCGGATATGCTCTGTCTTTCTGGTGCCTTTCACGATCGGATTGTCAACCCCTGGGCTTTCTTTCCCTCTTCTTCCCCCCCGTGTTGACGCGAGCTTTTTTCCCCCTTATTGGAACGTAGGCTTTTTTTCTTTTTTCCAGAATTCACCCCTTCTTTGCGCCTCGGACTCTCTTTGAGATGGGTTTTTTTTTGCGAGATTTTTGCCAAGAATTTAGGCGTCCCAGGTTCTCCACACCACCCCATTCTCCGGATCACTGCCGTCCCCTTTTTGTTTTTCCAAATTAGTCCCGCTTTTGGGGCATAGACCCTTTCCCCCCCCGGTCCGCTCGTCTCGTTCTTCTTAAGTTCACCATCTTTACTTGCCCTTTAAAATGCAAATTTTTTCGGTCTTTTTGCCCCCGGGTGTCCTTTCCCCCCCCGGCTCCCCCGGTTACCCGTTTCCTTAGCACTCTTTCGTTTTTTTCCCGTCCCAGTAAACAGTTCCTCGTTTTTTGTTTCCTTGTCCTCCTAAGATTCTCCCCGAGAGAGCCGAAAGATCCTATATCGCCCTCGTCGGAACTTTGAAATTTTTGTATAGAATGATTTTTTTTTCCCAGTTTTATCTTGTCGATACTACCACCTGTTCACAAAACACCTTCCCTTCTACTGCCAGCAAAGTGCTCGTCGAGTGCTAGGATTCTGTCTGGCCCTACTCTAGGGTTCATTACCATTTTAGGTTCTCAACTATTTCCGTCAAGCCTATTTCCCTGGCCATTTCAGGCGTCCTCTCCTTGTCAATTCCCTCCGCACCTTTTTGAAGAAGCTTTTCTTTTTTCTATCAATGCTTTCGGTCGCCCCCCCAAATCTTTTTTTTAAACGGTTTGAACTTCTTGAAAGAATCCTTCCTCCCCCCCCTCCCCGTTAGCCGCAGGAGCCATGATTTCTCCTATCATCTTCTAACCCCTCACTTGTCTCGATCGATGTCTACTTCCCTCTGTGGAATTACACCTCCCGACGGGAATTGAAGCCACATTTTTTGTATTAGTTTCCCTTCTGCTTCCCCAAAATTAGAGGACGCCGTGAAGATCCATCCCGCATTTTCTCAGCCCCCTAGTGGACCCCCCTTGTCTTTCTTTCCATTTCCCATGATAGGCTTGACTTGTGGGGTTTTCGTGGTTTTTTCTGTCTTGAACCACACTTCCTCTTTTCCGGCAGATAGGGTCACCCCCCCAGTTCGGCAATCTTTTTTTTTTTCATGTAAAAGGCGCCGGTGCCCCCCCCCCGACGTTAAAATTTTTTTTCTACTAACCACTGACGATTTTTTTCCCCCCCCGCCTTGCCCCAACGAAAGTTTTTTTTGGTCAGTGAAGGGGAATTGGGTGTATTTTTCACTAAGTTGGTTTAGTCCTCCCACCCCCTCCGTGCTAGGAAGTTGTCACCCACCTCCGACCTCTTTTTTTTTTTTTTTTCCATTTCTTTCTTTTGGAAGGGAATCTTGATATCCCTTTTTGCTTCGTGTTATGTGTTCTTTTTTCCCTCCTTTAATCCCTCGTTTCCGTGGAAATCCCCGCGTGGAAACAAGTTGTTTCTTTCCTCTCAATTCTTCGTTCCCTTTCGGTAGGACGGTCCTACCTTTGCCCAATGACCCCTCCCGCTCGGCGTCGGGGGTCTTGCCTTTTTCCTTGGCCCCATTCTTCCACGGCTGCGCGATCCCCCCAACTTCTGGACGTACGCCACGTTTACAGAGTTCCTGTGGCCCTTTCCTTTCTACAATTCTTTTCCGTTTCGATTAAAACCGATATGGGTTCCTTGCCCTTTCCCCTCTGTCTTCCATGACCTTACTTTTTTTTGGTGTTGCTATCATTTTTCTCCCCTATTCCCCTGATTTTGAGCAGGTCTGTTCGGCAGGTCCTGATTCCCCTTCCAAAGGAAGGTCTCTTTTATTTTTTTTTTCCGCTAGTTTTACCACGACTGCCTTCAGGATCGGCTTTGTCCGTCTTTCTAATCGTAACTGTTTTCTGAAGATTTGTGTTCGCTCACCCGATTAGGGTGGCTGTGTTTTGATTTCCCCCCTTATACATGGGCTTCTCCTCTCATGTACCAATCATCTTTCGCGACCAGGCCTTGGCTTTTGTAAAAACTTCTTTTTCCGAAAATTTCCTTTTTCGCCCGGAAGATCCTTCGATAGGCTGGTCTTTAGCAATAAGCTTTTCGGAATTTTTTGAGCTAATTCCATTTAGCTTTTCTACACTTCCCTGTCTTTTTTGTGCATACGTTTCACATGCTCGAGGAGTTCTTTCTTTGTTGGTCTATTTTTTTCGTCACCTCCCCCCCTTTTTGATTGATTTTGGTCGCAAAACTAGCGTCAGTCCCTCGTTCTTGACGTCTCTGTGGTTTCCCCCCCCCCTTTTCTTGCCTTGTCCGGGGACCCCTCCCCCTTCGAGACCCTCGTTTGCCCTCTCACTTCTCGACCAATACTTGGATTGCCCCGCTTAGACTTTTGCATGACCCCCCTCATCCTTTTAGTGTTTTGCAATTATGGCCTCTCTTTTTTTTCAGTTTAATGCGGATTACCGTATGGGGCGGCGAGGTTTCTCCCGATTCCCCCCCGGGTATGCGCATGTCCATTTTGATGCCTTCCTTTTCACCCCCCCCAAGACCACTCCTGCCCACGACCTTGACGGTGATTATTTTTGTCTTCGTTCCATCATGATTACGATCCAAACTTGACCTTCCTTGTAAAGCGTTCTCCCTGGTGTTGTATTTACTTAGGTCTCCCGTTGTCTCTATGGGGCAGTGATTTGGATGCGCTCTCTGCGAGCCTCGGTGTCTCATGGGTTAGGGTTTTTTCTCCACGTTTGGTTTTTATCCCCCTTTTCGCGGCCGGCTGGTCTTCTTCTACTCGTTGCCCCTTGTTTTTTTTTTTCCCCCTCCCACCATACTCCGTCCCCCCCCCACGCCCCTCCACTTGCACAACACAGATTTGAATTACAGAAACTCTACCCCTCCCACACACACCCCCCCCCCACCTCACACACTCTCCTCTTAGAGCAGCGCCCAGTTTTTGATGCGCCCCGTCGTATGCTTGTTCCCTCCCTCTTGCAACCATACCACTCCGAGTTCCCTCCTTTGTTCACAGCAGGTAAACACGAAGGACCCAAAAAGAAATAAAAGCCAACCAACAGGTTATGTGGCAACCAGAAACTCCCTCCCCTTTTCGCCCCCCCCCGACCCCCCACCCCCACCAACCCCCAAACCCCCCACCCAAAAAAAGAAATCCAGGTCACGGAAAACGAATCAATAGAAAAATACAGATATAATCCCCCACACAACCACCATACCAAAAACCTCACTGGACATTCTTCTCCCGCTCTGCCCTGTTCACCTTACTTAAGAGAATAAGATACATACAGTAATCCCACTTAAATACTCCCTTGATTTCCCCCAAAATTGGCCGTCAACCCACACCCCAACTGCAACACCCTTGCCCCCCACAATACCGGAAACCCAACAACACACAGAGGTCTCCCCGTTCAGGTGCCTTTCCAACTTTTGATCCCCAAAGTCGTCCTCTCACCAGCGTCGTTTGAACCAGATTGCCCCATGACCGGACCCTAATCCCATAGCCCACTATTTTCCGTTCTTCCCTCTACATGCTTTCTGTTTCCCCCTGTCTTCATGTTTTGTCACTTTGTCCAATCTTACACGCTGTGCGCCCAACGGTCCGTCTATTCTCATCGCATTTTTCCCCAACCACATGTGGCTCGGCGCCTCGAAGTTTGTTTCAAAACTTTTTCCCCCCCCACGGGCCCCTGACCATTTTTGTGTACCATGTACCTGCCCCTTCACCAAACCACAACAACACCTTGGTTGCCTTTAGTGAGGCCTTTCCTGCTCCTACCCTCTTCAATCACGTGAGCTCTCTGTCCCGTAACAATTATACCCACACAAACCAACCACCCCCACCAACACCATCACCACACACAACCACACAAAATATCCGTAGGTCCTATCAGAGTATGAGGGAATGGAAGACGTGTGCGAGCCTTTCCGCGCAAAACTTTCCTCCCCCTCTCACGTCCGCTCCTATTGGGATTGGGAAGTCTCTTTTTCCCGTTGAATGACCTCCCTTTTCTCGGGCTCCCATGGAACCATACGGCGCGCGCAATCTTTCTCATCATGTCCGATCTTTCTTCGGTTTCCTTCCCTCCTTTTCTCCTTTTACTCCTTTTCTTTCATTCCCTCTTTTTTCTTGCTTCCTCCACCCCTCTCCTTCATCCCTTTTCCCTTCCCTCTTTTCCTCCCCCCCCCTCGCCCTTCCACCCCCCCCAACACCATGACTCACACCCTTCCTTTAGTATTAGTTACTCTATTTTTTTTCTTTTACTTTACATTTTTGTTTTGTTTGCTCGTTTTTCGGGTCGTTTCTAGTCCTCAGGTGAGGTCTAGATCCCCCCCGTTTTTGTCCCCCCCTCCACCCCCATATACCCCTAGACCCCAGAGAGTTGCCCAACGCCAACACATATTTTCCTCCTGTTAAACCACCCCCCCCCCTACGACCATCCATGTCGTTTATTGTTCTTCTTTTCACAGTGTTTCGGGTGTAGTGTGTCTTTTGACATTTCTGTGTGTTCTTTTGATCTTCTGAGGGATATCTTTCCCAATGTCTTAGAGTAGTAGTTTATTACCTGATTCTGTGTTAGTGTTGTTGTTGTAGGGTATGATATGCCTCGAAGCAGGATTACCGCGGGTTTAATTCGCAAGTTCTAGAGGAGATTGGTTCTACTTGTCATTATCGAGGGTCTTGTGAATCCGCTCGAAACAAGCATTAACTAGGCAGATGGAAGGAATTTTTGGATGTTAAGTTGTTGTTTGTCGGGGTTTTCAGAATGAGTTGTAAGTTATCTGGGTGGTTGTGTTCTTCTGTCCCTTGTTTTTGGTGTTTGATGGATAGGGACGACTGGTTTAGAGAAAACGGAGGAGAACACATACCTCTCCAGGAATGAGAATCGTGGCAGGGTGTTTAGTTAGTGGGTTGGGGGTGTTGGCCAAGTCGCCCCACTTTCCCATCGGGCCCCTCCAGTCTTTTGGCTTGGATTCACCCCCCCTGCTTTTGTTTCAGGGTTCATTGTCCTCTCTTTGCCCGAATTCAACAACGCTCCTCCCCCCTTCCTTGCACTATGGCTTTTCGTAGGTGAAGCTGCCCCAACCAACTTCCCCTCCGGCCCGGCCGACTCCATTTTCATGGCGATTTTTTTGCCCCCTCTGTTCTGTCCCGGACCGTGCCCTTCCCATTGACGGTTGCTTCTTCTAGTCCCGCGAACATCCAACGTCTTCCCGTTTCTTAACTTTGTTTTAACCAGTTTATCTTGCACAGGACAACCTTCAGCACCCCTTTCGTCCCCCTATGATTGAGAGTCTCAGAATAAAGCCCTTCTTTCCCCCCCTGCCCCTGGAAGGGCTCTCTTTTTCATGCTGTTTTCCCTCACTTCCGCTTCTTAAGTGCCATTTTTTGTCTTTTTCCGTCTTTTCTTGACTCGCTTCGGTTTTATCCTTGTTTTTTTCTCATGCCTCTTGCTGTCCGTGCTTTCCGCACTTTATTCGCCCCACCTGTGTTTTCCAGTTATTTTAATTTCCTCACCCTTCGGCTAGCCTCCCCCTTTCCCGACACGACTCCCCTGATGGCCTTTTTCCCGCACATTTTCATTGGACCCCCCGTCCACGCCCCCGAAAACGCCTTTTTCGTTTTTTTTTCCCTTTTTGCTTGCATGTTTTGTCTCGCTGTTTTGAAACCCTTTCCTCCCCCCCGGTTCCGCGCGTCGGCGTTTCTAATGCGGCGAACCGTCCTTTTTTTTGTGGCTTCCCCCCCCTCCTTCGGATATTTGCTTGGGTCTGTTTTCTTTGAGAATGACCATTTCCCCGTACGCGGCTGACCCCCCCAGGACGTCGCCAGTAATTCTCTAATTTGCTTCCCGCCCCACCCGAGTGCTTCTTTGGTTCGAGTGGGTCGCTCCCTAACAAACCCCTGCTTTGCCCCGTGGGCCCGCGGGCATTTTCTCAACCCTGGAGGATTTCGTATTTCTCCTCTTGACACTATGCCTTGGGGGTCTCTCTGCGTGCTTTTTTTTTTTTTGGAGTTTCCCAGACAAGGTCCTTAAGAGCTTTCGGCCCCTTCATAGATTTTTTCTTTTCCCCTAACACCTGAATTTTTTCCCAATTCCAAGCCGGGGAGGCTTGGTCCACCACCAAACAAGATATATATCTTCTCCTCCTTTTCCGTGTGTTTTTTTGAGCTCTGGGTTTTTATCGTATTTCCTGTTGTTCCCACACCTGACCCCTTCCCGGTTTTCCATACGACCTTCCCCCCCTCCCTTCCCGAGAGAACACACCCCTCCGACTTCTTTTTCTTCTTTGGAGCTTGTCTCCCCTCCTGCTTTTTCCAGGTCGTCGCCTCCGGCCTTAGTCTTTTTCCCCCGCCCAAAGGTTTTCCGCTCTAAAATTTTGACTTCCCTGGTGCCCGCGTTTGTATTCCAGACCCCCCATTTCTCACGTTCACAAACCTCCCTTTTTGGGTTGAGCTGATTCACCTGTATTTAGATTTTCGCAAGGCCCTGTTGTGGCGACCTCTTCGGCTTTTCATTTCCCTCCAACAGTCCCCCCCTTCCCTCCCCCTTTTTCCCTTACTTTGCGAGAGGTCCTCCGCCCTCCTTAGGAAACGGGTGCCAGCTCCCTCTCCCTGCCGGAGGACCTGTTAATTCCTTGTGCATGCTCTAAGAGACCTTCCCCAAGTATTGACAGCTTTTTTCTCCTGGTTCCCTGTTCCGTTAACCCTGTTTGACTTTCCAAAAATTCCCCTCCCCGTGTGATTTCGTGAACTTTTGCTGCTTCTGGCTTCCCTTGGGACTTCCCCCCCCAGTTGGGCTCCTTCAAAATGGACTTTTGTTCCCTTCAGATGGATCTCCCCGGCAAGATTTCTGACAAGTTCATCTTTCCCCACCCCATTCCTTGAGCTCCGCGACGTACCCGCTTAACCCATCTGTCTGCTTCCCCTTTTCTCCCGTTGCTTTTTTTTGACGCGCCCCCGAGGTCGTCTTTTGGCGTTTTCTTTCCGAAGGATTTTTTTGTTTAAGGTGTTGGGGCTCTTTTTCCCACTTGCTTCGCCATTTTCTTGTCCGTGTACCTGGGGTTCACCCCCTGTTATTGGAGCGGCTATTCCTGCTGTACAAGATCCCCTTGCCGCCTCATCTTTTTTTTTTTGTGTTGTGTCATTGCGCGCCACGAAAAATCCCCGGTGCTTTTCGGTTCTCTCGAAGGAATGAGTTGATGGGATTACCGAGGCGGATAGTTGCTCCTCTTCCCTGTTGCCGCCATTTTATTGCCTGTCGAATTTTCCTTCATCCCATTTTCTGCCCAAGCGTGTTCCTACCCGACCAAGTCTTGCCGGTTCTTGCCCGCCGATGACGGCGGCTGTTCTCAGTGCACTTTCGTCGGAAATCTCTCTCTCAGTCACCTGATGGTCATTGATTAGGTTCTGTTCTCTGGTCTGCATCTTTTCCCCCTACACTTGACCCTAAGTCCAAGCTTCTGTTTACAGTGGCCATCCGTCCCACTTGTTCAAGTGTACTTCTCATTCCCCCCCCCTTAAGGTGTCAAACCCTCCCAGCATGGTCTGCTTTCGTTTGGTTGGAGTCTTTGCCCCTTCTCATTATGTCCCACTCAATCCAGTCAGTACTTATCCTGACCAAGACTCTATCTTTTGGTCTTTTTTCGCTCTCTTGGGGCCCGTGACAGTTCCCCTGTGCACACATTTAAGTTAAACCCCATCCCCGGAGTGATCGTTCGATTGGTTATTTCTGCCTTTTGGCATTACCCATTTGAAGTTGCTCCCCCTTCGAATATCCTCTCCTTTTTTTGGCAGGTTCGATTGGTTGTTTCGCGACACATTTTTGAATTGTCTTTCCCACTTACGCTTTCCTTCATTTTCACCTCAAACCTGTCATCTCCAAGATTTTTTCTCCCTTCTGTTCTTTTAAGTGCTCTCCGGCCTTTTTTGATCACCTAGTACCTTGCTGCCCTGTTCCCTCCCCCATTCCTTTTTGCGTTTTCCCTTTTCCCCCCCTCACATTGCTTGTTTTTTCCTGCCAATTTCGTTACGTCGCCCAACGCGGATTTTGTAACCATGTCCATGAGTCGGTCCGCCTGCTCCGCCTTTTCCTTGGCGTTGCACAAAAACCCATTTGAAAATTCCTCCCCACTCTTGCTCTTTGCCGGTTGATTGCGTGTTGTCTCCGCTCCTGTATTTGGTCAAGGTCTTCCCCCCCCCCCTCTTAATTCCCCAAAATAATGCTCTACTTCCTTCGGCCTCCTCACCCCCCTTCTTTTTCGCTCCCTTAACCAATTCCCCCACCTAACATCACAGACGCACCCCCTTTTCAGTTTGTTAACCGCGTCTAACCCACCCAGTTTTTTTACTCGTTCCTTCGGCCCGATTTACCCTCCCTCCCCCCCCTTGCTCGATTCGTAACTTCCCTTCAAACCCCCCATCCGTTTAAGAACGCCTTTTTTCGAGCGCGCCTTCTCACCCCTACGGCACTTTGCTCGTACGACTCCCAAGTCACGCCGATGCCTGATTTCACCCTTAGACGCTCGCTACACCCAAACCATTTAGGGATCTCTTCCAAACTTTTTTGTTTACTTCTCGTCGTTTGCTGGGCGTGTGCCCGGACTCACCTTCAATTGGCCCTTTTTGCTAGATTTTTGGACTTTTTGATGTTGCTCTTTTCATGGGCATCGTTTTTTTCCGTAACCTCTCTCGGGGAGATAAATTACAAGCCTTTCCTTCCTGGCATTCTTGATGTCGTCAATTTATCGGCTGGTCCTTGCTCGTAAGGCGGCGGTATCGTTCCCCCACTTTCTCTCCCCCCCGATATTATCACGCCTCTTCGGATCCTTGCAATTCAAGGCCTTGTTCTACCCAGGTAAATCTGGCTCTCCCCCGTCTCCGGCGATGTACGCCTTCTCAGTCCGCTGGCTCCCCTTTTTTTTTTTTCCCATCGTTCCGTCCCTTTACCCACTTTAGGTTCTGCCCAACCGCGTTTTTTTATTTTTTTCCCATTCGTCGCCTTTGCTCCCTAGCTTTTGTTTCGGACCCGCTCTGTTGGGCGGTGATGTCCGCCCCCCGATCGTTTTTCGGAGTTTCAAACAGTTTCTCGGATCTTTTCCGGGTTCGTCCGCCTTGGTTTATGTCGCGGTACCGCCCGCTTGAGCTTTCTGTCACTTTTAATTTTGTCAACCGCCTCCATATTCTGGTGGTGATTCCCCCCCCCCGCCTAGATCTTTGAGCTTGGTCAGGCGGCGCTGACTATGTAATCCGACTCCCAACCCGCGTCTTTTTCGGCGACCTCGTAGTGTACGCGAGAGGTTTGAAACCCCCCTGACTTGCCTGGTTCGGTTTCTCCGCCTCAGCTTTGAGGGACGCCCCTCCTCGTTCTCAGTGCACCCAGACTCTGCACTGCTGCTCTTTCCCACACCGACCTCATACTTTTTGAACGTCCATTTCACGTTTTTTTCGCAGACCCCTCTATGTTTGACCGGCCCTGATTTTTTACCAGACTTTCCGGTTTTGCGCCTTGGGGTGGGATGTAACACTCTTTCTTCCCGCTGTTTCCTGCCTGCCCAGCAGTGATCCCCTTGATCTCCCCGAGTTAGGTTTTTCCATTGCAGGGGGGCCAAGATAATCCCCTGTTACCTACGTTTTTCATTTCCATCAGCACCTCGGTCCCCGCTTTGTACTCCCTTCCTCCCTTTCCCGATACTGTCACGCCAGAGCAATTATCGGTCCCTGGAATCTTACGAGACTTTTCCCGCAGTAAGTTTTTCTTTTGTTGTTTACCTCTATTTTGTGGTTCTTTTTGTTACCCTGAAACTCCCTAGGTAACCTCTACCTCTTTTAAGGATCTTCCCCCGTGTGGAGGGGACCCCCTTCGTTTCTTGTTAAAAAACAAACACCCCCTTTTTTTTAAATTTCTCACCTTTCCCCCTTTTGACGGATTGGAATCCAATGTTATCCGGGTTTAATGAAATCTCTCCCTTTGTTTTTTGACATTTTACTTAGTACTTCCCCCCACCACTGCCGATCCATTATTCAATTCTTAGATGGTTCTCTACTTGAGTAGTATGCCGTGCTGGTTTGAATTTCTCGCGCCGAGTTCTTTTTCTGTTGGCCCTGCCCAGCTTTTCTGCCCAACCACCACGACCCAGCACCTTTCTTTTTTTTTTTATTCGGATTCCCGTCCCCCATCCCGTCTCCAGGGCTATCCATTTTTTCTTCTGTTGCCCGGACGCCGTCCCTTTCAAAATTTTTCAGACGACTGTCCTTTTAACCCTCTTTTGTTTAATTGTCGTTGGCAATGCGCATGCGATCTCGGTTCCCCCTTTTCCTTTCGTATCTTAGTCCGAAGGTAATCTCCATATTCTGACTCCGAGCAGAGAGTCCAAATTTCTCCCTTGCCCCTGAGATCTCAGTGTCAGGCACCTTTAGCGGACGCGCTTTTTTTCTTGGTTCTTTTTCGTTTCCCCCCCAGTTTGCTCTTTCTAGATGAATACTTCGAGATATCTGGTGCCGTTACGACGTTCTTAGTCCTCGTTCTCCCTTTCCGTTAGGCGTCCAGGTGACACCCCCTTTTTGCCCCCCGGCCCCTAGAACTAGAAGGCCCAAATGACTTCGTGATCTTCTCACCCCAGGGTCTCCGAAGGACCTTGATTCTCTTGGCTGCTTCTTTGTTTTTTCTCATCGCGCAGTCGTTCCTTTGTTCTTGCTGCTGGCCCATCTTGGAATGGAACCTTGGGCAGGGACTCCCTCAACCTCCTACTTTGCCGTGCTTTTATGGGGCAAATCCTGAGTCCTTTTCCCCTCCCCCTCTTTTCAGGTCTTTTTCCGAAAGGGACCATTTTGTTTTCCACTCCTTTGAAGTCGCTGCTCCGCTCAAGTTTAGACATAGGCCCCCCCGTTTGACCCCCCCGTTTTGCTGACCACTATAAGTTTTGGACCTTCCG
>Ga0179591_1273756_pt1 | contig 11537 bp, 12 predicted proteins | sample CZOMad2_1_08_16f_FD_182891 | JGI IMG/M metagenome (GOLD analysis project Ga0179591, IMG submission 182891) | Vadose zone soil fungal communities from Angelo Coast Range Reserve, California, USA - CZOMad2_1_08_16fungal (PacBio error correction) | ecosystem: Environmental > Terrestrial > Soil >... | reverse complement strand
GTCACTGCCATCTTTCCCTCATTTTGTCTCCTCCCTTGAATCCCCCCCCCCGGCGCCACCTGTTCTCGTGACCTGACAAGGGGCCCTCGACGGTTCTGCCTGTGAAACCGCCTCTTTGCTGCTGCTGGACGCCTGCGCCCCTTCTCTTTCCCTTGCGTCTTGAACCACGGAAGCTGACCCAGTTCCCATCTCCCGCTTGCCGGCCGGGTTCCGGCCCAACCTTCTCATTGGTAGCGCCGATTCCCTTTTCCTCCCCCCGGTACATGTTCGTAAACAAAAAACACATCCACAAAACCTAAGCTCCCTGCCCGAAGTGACGCATCCAAGCCTTTCCCTTTTGGGAAGGAGTAGGATTACTCCATTTTCCCATTGCGCACCTTCATTCTTGGCGGCCTTTTGGCTCTGACCCGTAGGTGACGTTTCCTTCCTCCGTTTGGCGCACTCACACACTGACAGTCCCATCGGGGGACACCGTTCACGTAGGCCATGGAATGGGTTTCGGATGAGTTTTCAGGATCATTGCCCCTACTTCCCTTGTACGGCCCCCCCCGCTTGGACCATTTTTACTTTCCCCCCCCCCCCTTGGCTCGTTCCGGGGCCTGAATAGTATTTTCGGCCACCCCGGGTTAAAAAGCCCGTCGTACATTAACCCGCGCAAGCCGCTTATCGGTTCCCCCCCCTTAACCCATCTTTTATTCGTTGGCCGGGGTGTTTCTGAACCCCTTGGTGTGTTTTGGGTTTGGGGGGGGGGGCGATGGTTTGGTGAAAAGATTTCCCCCCCAAAACCTTTCTTTCCCCTGCCGGAGGGACTCTTAGTTTTCCCTGATTTGATGATGCGGTAAGTTGCGTCGGGACATTTGTTCCCTTGGCGGACCTCCCCTCCCAATTGTCCAATATATCCCCCCCCCCTTATTTGGGTGGGAGTCCATATTTGGGACCCCCGGGACGTTCCCGGCCGCCGGACTAGCCTTCATTCCGAAGTCTTGCACTCAGCCGTTCCAGCCCTGCCTCCTAAAGCACCCCCCCCTCGTTTCCTTTTTTCGCTTCCCAGAGTGTGGGCCAACGTAGTACTAAGTCCCCCCCGCCTTTGATTTACCCCCCCCCTTTGCCACCAGACCGATGGGCTCCCACCCCTTTTTTCCAGGGGGCTGGGTCCAGGGCTGATACGTCCCTGATTTTTTTCTTTCTACAGTTTATCTTCCGACGAGAGCACTGGTCATTCCCCCCTCCTTTTGTTCCGAGGTTTTCCCCTTCCCCGCTATTTCAAGGTCAGGGAAACTCATCTCGCTGGTTTTTCCCCATACTACGTTGTTAAAGGGAGGGGTTTTGAGCTTTTTTCGTCCCCTACAACCTTTTCGGTTCCCCCCCCCGTCCATACTTCCGAAAGGGAGCCAAGAATTTATTGCGGCTGGGCCCCTATCCCTTGCCCGTCCCCCCTTTTCCCCTGTCTGGAGCTTTTAGTCTCGGCCCCCTTTTCCCTTCACGCACCATTTTTCCGCGCGTGATAGGAAGAATTCGGCGCTCCCTAGCCCCGATCAGTGGGTTCTTCCCCCCCTGCAGCCCCAGCTTAGGTCCTCCTTTGCGCGGAAAGTGTGCTCCCCCCGTCAGTTTGACCCTCAAGCTGTGCCCCCCCGGTTTGAAAGCCGCTGGCATTGATGATGGGCCTCTTTTTTCCCCCCGTGGAACGGGGATTTGATTCCCTTCTCGATCCACGAAGCGTGCGTTCCGAGGGCAGTTCCTCTGTTTTTCGGAGACGATGACCTAACCGCCGTCCTGGCCGCTAATGTAATCCCAATGCCCCCCCTCCTCCTTGTTTCCTGTAAATCTCGTCCTTCGCTGTTCACGAGACTTTGGGATTAGAACCTTCCCTGACTTTTCTTTCGCCCTTCCCCCGACTGATGCTCCTCTCTTCGCCATGGAGGCACTGTATCATAAGCTTGCGGAGACCCCCTCCCTCACCCCCCCCCCCCTGCCACAAACAAACGACGTTGGTTCGCCGGTCCTTTCCGCCGATCCCCCCCCAATGGTTTTGACGGAAAATTCCCCCACTCCTTGTGATCTTGCGTTAGGTATTGGCCATCCCCCTTCCCCGTGTGGCAACGCATTCTGCCGTGGAGATTCTTCCCCCTGCCCCTACTGTTAGCCCCCCACCTGAGATCGAGACGAGTCAATTGCTTTCGGTCCTCCCGTCAACCCTTGTAATGTGCCTTTGACCTTGTTTTTCCTCATTTTTATGACACTAATTAGCTCCCCTGCTCTAAACATGAGAACTGATTGACAGGCCCTTACCCCCCCCCCCGTCCCCCTGAAGGCCTCTCTCTTTTCCTGTGGCGTGCTTGCCTTTTCTAGGCCGAGTTTCCCAGCCCCGACTGAAGTCCAGGCAAGGGTCATGTACTCTTTGAGTCTAAACTTCCCCCAAGCCCCCCCTCCCTTTTGTCCACGGATGTTTTTTTCAAAAGTGAAGAAAACTGTCCTGGTCTCCACCGAAACCCTTCTCTGGGTTGGCTTTACTGCTTCTGAGCCACCCCATTCAATGGTTATGGACCTCTCCTTTTTCGAGCCCCCCCCCCTTTAGTCGCACTTGTTTTTCCCCCTCCCTAGACGATCCGTGTTAAGAACCATTATTTTTTCTTTATTCCAAGTCTTAAGTGAGACTTTCCCCTGTCATGCGCCGTCCCCCGCCCCCATACCAAGGATCAAGACGTTACGGGCTCCTTCCGCATCTTCTCTCTCAGTCAGGGAATGGCCTCCTTCTGCTCAGCTTTACTCTTGTTGACCCTGAAACGCTATTCTCGAGTTTGATTTTTTTTTTATTTCCACCTCTCGTGCGACGCTCCCCCGCCGGTCCCCTCTCTTTCTGTGTCGGATTCAAGTCTCCCCCCTCCAGTTGACCTGAAACCTGGTAGCATACATCCTTTTCGACAATCTAATTAAAGGGGTTTTTTGCCCCCTCCTTGTTTTCTGGAGACGGCCTCTGCCCCCGTCTAACCGCTCCTTTCTCTTTCCTGACCCCTTCCTTCCTTGCAGGCTTCAGATAGGTAGGACTCACTACTTTTGTGATCCCTAAGTAGACTAAGCCAGACATTCTTCCATTCTTTTGGAACCCGGACCTCGACTTATCTGCCCTGCTCTTGTTCCCCTCTTCCCTTTCGCCCTAAACTGAGTTTTTGATCTTTTTTTGCGAGGGGGGCGCGTTATTCGTGGTAACATTTCCGCCTCAGTAACCGTTCTTGCTGAGTCACCTCTCCGCTGCAAACCCGGCCTTCTGCTCCATCTGGTGCCGTTTGCGCAACACATTGGCTCGTCTTACCCCCCCACCCTGGTTCCTTCTGTGGACTCCCCGGGCTCTCGACACACTCCTTCTTCCCTTCCTTCTTGTGGGCGACTAAGTATCCAGGGCTCTCCCGATTTCTTTTCCCGTCCAGGCAGCGCTTTTCTCGGCCATCAACCCTAAGATATTCTTGTCTACACCAGTGCATAGATGACCAGTCGACATTTTGGACCCCCATTGGAACCTTAACGCTATTCCCGAATTCCTGGTTTCTCTGGCCCCCATTCCTCTAAAAAGCTTGAGCTGGCTGCTTTAATCCGGGTAATTGCCAACTGCCTGCAAGCAACTGCTTTTTGCATTCTCTTCAGGTTTTTTGGTGCAGGCTGAGCAGTTGCTTCCTTTGTGTACCCCCTTCACAACTTGCGTCTGGGGCCCATATCCCCGTTTTTACTGGGCGAGGATATGAGCACACAGCCCCTTTCCCTTCCCTTAATCTCTCTCTTTCTCCTCCTTTTTTTTTGACGTCTCTATTAAAGGTTTCACCAAGTATGGGCAGAATATGGGGTCCTTATTGCTCCCCCCGTGGTCCGGGGGGTTTACCTTTCCCCAGGTCCTCACCTTTTTCTGTTGTTCAAACAGCACCACCATTGGCGTTAAGAAAAAAAAACTCCTCATCCCGTCTCGGTGGCGTCCCCCTCATACCTGACATGTACCATCCCCTGTCCTGTATCGCGCCCGATTGCCTTTTATGCGAAGTGAGAACAGGATTTAGTATACTTTATTCACTCTTCTTCCACCATTTTTTTCTTATAACTTTCCCCCTAAGGTGAATTCTGCACTGTCTCTTATTTGGCGCTTCCCTGATTAGTTTCGGTTTGGTCGCTACATGGCGGCTCAGATCATTCAGACGCCTTTTAGGAACTCTTTCGGGGCGCTCTCAACCACGGTCTGTCACAATCCGCTTTTTTATTTTCCCACACGTGATAACCCTGATGTCCTCGCGGAATGGTTTGGAGATCCGCTCTCGCCTTTGTCTTAGGGCCTTTCCTTCTTTCTTCCTCGACGTCATTACTGAAGAGACCAATTTAAGGGCGACGTCCCCCCAAGCACAGGGCAAAAATCATAGCAGGCCCCTTTTTGCGGAGGCGAATCACGATAACGCCCTGTGTTTTTTTGAACCGTACTCGATTCCCCCCCTTTTAACTTGTGCGGGCACTAATCCTTTCCGTCATCCAAGATTTCCAATGACGGTGCAGTTGGTTTCTCAGCGTTTTTGTGATTCCTCTCCCAACGCTATTTTCTTTACCGCTCGACACTTACAGGCTGGGATCTTTTTATTTTTTTGATCAACGTGGGCCCGGCGACGTGCGTCTCTGACCAACCCCTATTTTCTTGATCCCCACGCTGGCTTTTTTCTCTTTGTCCTACACTAGTCCCCTTCTCTTTGCTGCTCCCCCCTGACTTTCACGTTCATGTGTTGAGAATAAATAAAGAGACGGGGAGCCTCGTTGCTTGCGCCCCTTCTTCCCTCCTGACTTTTCTTCCCCCCTATTGGCTTTCGTTTTTCCCCCTGGATAGCGTTTTCTCGTCCCACCCCCTGCATACGTCCTCTCTCCAGCTCTCCTTCAAATCATGGATTTGCTCAAGAAGGTAAAAAGCTCCCCTCCTTACCACCTTGATTTATTCCCTTTTTTCTCTTGGGAGTTCTGATAATTTCCTTGATGGGCCCTATTTTCATTCGTTTTCTTTCCGAGACCCCGGGGTCTACCCGCCTGGCTCGATTATCGAGTCTGTCCAGTTCATTTTTGCTTCCACTCGAATTGGGTTTTTCTACTCATCACACTACCTGTTTAATGATGCAGAAGGGGCAGCCTCGAAGCACAGATCTACTAACATTGTTGTTGTCATTGACCTTTAGTGGAGTTAGACTTTCCCCCCCCTTTAGAATGGCTTCGAATAAACTTTCGCCACTCGACATTGTCTGCCGTAAGGTCAGTTAGCCTTCGTCTGTTCTTTTTGGATCGCCCATATAATCCTTACTACATTACGCCCTTAGGACTGTTTTACTTTTTAGGTTTTGCGAAGCCCAAGCTTATCGTCACTCGGGGTTTTTTTCCTACCGCCCGGTTGCAGCTCAAATCTTTATTCAGACCCCCACCCCCCTTCTACCGGATCCGGGTATGCCCTTCAAGAACTGCTCAGAAACTTCTCCTTTGTCGCCATCATCACATTAGTTTTTTCCTTTCCGTTTGGCGTTTTGGATCCCTTCTAATTTGTTAATGGGCGTTTGTCCTTCAGACGTCACGTTCTCCCCAACAGTAGCTGTTGACGATCAAGCGGGTTTTTTCTTAAAGCCTTCGTGGACCAAAACCCCCACGTCCTTGGGTTTTTGGTTCGGGTTGAATTGAAAGAGGTGTCCCTCGTTTTTTTCTCGTGTCTTTCTTTTTTCCTTCTCACGTCCATCCTGTGAGCGTTTCACAAATCCGGTGAGTGTCACTGCGTCTCGTCTTCTCTATTCCGGGCGACCATCCCCCAAGGCTTTTTGGCTGTCCTCTCCCCTCGGCTTTCGACAGGTGGGAAGTTTGCCGAGGAATCGTCTCTGCTTGACACTTTCCCAGGCCCCGATCCTTAACTCCCTCCGTTGGTTTCTCGCGCTTTGAAATCATAACAGTGCAGCTCTTCCTCACTTATCTGACGTTGATTGCCCTCTTTTCTCAGAAGCCCGTTTTTTGCTTTTGAGTTCTCCCTGCTTCGTGCAGATTTTCAGATTTCATGGGTGGATGACATAAGATTTCTCCCTTCCTTTTGGTGGTGGTCCTTTTTGCAACCACTTTATTGTCTCCAAGGAGGGTGATTGTCACTTCTGCCCTTCGATAAAACTTTTTTCTTTCGTCAACTTGGACGCGTGACGCCTACGGACAACAATGCTCCCGTGAATTCAGTTCCTGGGATGGGCAACTCATCCAGTCGGTCTTCTCCGGTTGCTTGATCTACCATTGCTTTGAATCTGTTTTATTGAAGGTTTTGTTCCTTCTTATTTCACCCAAGGGCTTTCTTATCAAGTTCCAGTAGGAATTTTTTTTCTCGCTAGCGTAGTGTTTTTGGATTCCTTACTGACGTATCGGTGAAGTTCGAAGCTCTGTCCCCCCACTTTGGTCTTTCCAAGGGCTAATTTGAACGGTATTCGTGATTTTCGAGACACATTTCATGGACGTCTGCCTCCCGAGACTGGCAGATGCGATCCTGTTCCGTCCCCCCTTTCTCCGGTGTTCCTGTGGGTTCAGACGTCTTTGTGGGTTTGGAGTTTGTTTTTCCACACATGATGGAAAACCTCCCCCTTGGAACTCTTTTTTCTTTTTTTTTGGACTTTTTTTCTGCTTAGGGTCTTGTCTCTGCTTGCAATGCAGCTTCCATGAGGGAAAGGTCGGCCTTGTATCACGAGAAAATTCAAACTTTATATTTAATCACCCCCGTTTTTATGTATATACAATTTCCCGGCCGGCGGGTGTACTGACCTCATGGTCCTGACTGCTGTAGCTTGAAGACTCCACCTCCCGTCCCTGCCTCACAGCCAAAGCTGAGCCCCATGCTTTTCCCTTCCGGTTGGTCCACCTTCCGCATCCAAGTGTTGTTGACCCCGTTGGGCCCCCCTATACGATGTTCTTTTTTTTTTTCACACTTTCTGCCCCCTTTTTTGTGATGAACGGCCCTTGCTTTTCCCCTTCTCCCTAACAAGAAACTTTCCGTACGTCCCCGCTACGTTACCTTTTAAACCAAGGCGTCCAGTAGGTGCTCCCCCTCTTCTGTCTTCAAGCTCCTTTACAACCTATCTTTTATTGTTTGCGGCAAATCAGAACGTTGATGCCGGCGGTGGGTGCGGTTGCGTCGTGGCCAAAATCCTTCGATACCGTCTGCCCTTCCCCTTTGATCCGCTAATTTGCTTGCCCCTCCCCCCCCCCTTCTCCTGACTGCCCCGGTTTTGGAATTTTGCTTCGGGGTCGCATGTGCGGTCTTCAAAATGATTTCCCGCCGGGAAGATTCTTACAATAAGCGTTTCCCTTTTTTGGCCTCACCCACGGGACCTGCGAGGGGCTCCTCCAAGCCACAGCAAGGGGAACAAGCGTGGCTTTTCCCACCCGCCTAGATATGAAAGCAAGAGATAACTTTTCCCCCGCGGCCTCGCAAAAAACACCCCCCCCACCCCACCCCAAAACACCCCACAACAAAATAAAAACACCAAAAACAAACCCAAAACCTAACAAACCCCCCCCCCCCCCCCCCCCAAACCCCCAACCCACCCCCACCCCCCCCCCACCCCCAACCCACACCACCCCCCCACCACAAACCCCACCCAAAAAAAAAACCCCACAACCCCCCACCTCCCCCCCCCACCAAACCCCACCCACCCCCCCACCCCCCACCCCCCCCCCCCCAAAAAAACCAAACCAAGCAAAAGCTGGTCGTTTTCTTCTGCATTCCCTCTAAACATTCTGAATTTATTACCGTCGATGACAGTCGGTGCACGTGGAAGTTCGCTGGCTTTCTAGTCCTTTAAGAGACCATTTGAACCGGGACCTGTTTCAACTGTTTCTCTAGGGTGAGACAGACAGCCCCTACCTCTTCCTCTGGCATATTGTCGACTACTCCTTTTCTTAGACACACCATAGGGCTTTGTCGGCCGACCCCACAGCTTTGTTAGCTTGCAACCCACAGTTTCCCATCCAAGCGCCCTCGTGTCCTGTCGTCTTTCAAAAGTCCGCAAAACCAAACACTTGTAATAATTTTCTGTTCCTGATGACCCCCCGGTTTTTTCCTTTCCAAATCCCGCGTGTCCTTGGTCCTAGTTTCGTCGGCTTGCTTTCTGTTTTTCGAAAGTGATTGCCGTGCTGGTCAGCCGCCTTGCTCCAAAACCGACCCGGATGAGATCCCTGCCCAACTCGTTTTGGCCTCTTACGTCTGGCCGTTCCCGTGTTCCCTTCCTGAAGGCCTTTATTCCCACTTGACACCGTGATCTTCACCTCCCGCCCACCCTCAGGCGTTGTGTTTGAGCACCTTCCACCCTGGCAATTGCCGATCTTTCGTTTCATGTATTTTCGTCTTCTCGTGTTTTTTTTCCCTCCGATCCTTTCTATTTACGGCCGTACTGTTGACTGGATGCATCCGCCCGGAAAAGCCTTCCCCCTCGGCGTCGTTTTTCCCCGTTTGTCCATCCCTACCACGGCCTTGCTCACCTCCCCAATTCGCTAGGTGGTCCTGTGTCCCCCCCACCTCCGTTTCCAACGTCGAATTTTTTCTCCCTCTCATTTCTCCACCAACCTGGCAGGGCTGCCACGCACATCTCTGACGATCGTGTCACCTGGTTTTGGTTGCCCCCCCCCCTACATCCAGCCTTCGGCCACTCTCCCTTAGAGGCCCGCCATTTCCCTGCTTGAATCCCATTTCCCCAAAAGTGACCCTTGGCCCCCCTCCTGCGATTGGGCCCACGTTGTTTCTCCGGAAGATTATGATGGACTCTTGATTTTCCCCTGCCGGCTCATTTGAAGGGTCGTTCGGTTTTCTGTTTTTCCGTCCCGTTTAAATCCATTCCGGCCCAAGACGGTACTGCAGTTGATTGATTGTCCCCGTCTGTTTCGCGCCGATCGCCGGGGTCCCCCCATCGTTTGCGTGCGGCTAAAGGGCCCTATCGGAATGCACTGAGTTGAAGGCCAAAGGGTTACCCGAGTTCCTCCCCTTCCCGTAGGCTGGCTTTCCCTTTTTTGTTTTGAAGCCCTCCTCTATTTTGGAGAACCCTCATGCCCCCGCTGATCGAAGTTTGTCCAGCTCCTCAGACTCCCATTTGGGCCCAAGGCCGATTCGGTCGTCCCCCCCTTTTCTGTATCTCCAAACCCCCTTCCTCGGCGCCTCAACCCTGATTGCCCCCTTTTTTGACGCCTCATTCTTTGACCGTTCCCTTGTAATCCTGACCCCTTCCAAGCTTATGTCTGAGCGGGGCCCGTGCGTTGGGCGCTTTTTCCTTCCCCCCCTTGCCTGATTCGCACCCAGTACGTTCAGAGATCGATCTTCTTGCAGTTCCGATCGCCCCATTGATTCGGCCCCAGGCGACTCCGGGGCGAGTTCCTCCCCAAACAAATTGGCACCGCCCGCCGGGCTGCCGAGCCACTGCCCTACCCCCGCGCATGTTTTTCTATTCGCCGCCCTGACCTCTTTTCAGTGTGAACTCCAGAGAGGCTGTACTGAATTCAGCCGCCTTATTTTCGGTCCTAACTTGACTTCGATGCGCTTTCGAACCTCCGTCAGCCCCCCGGTGGCTCTTTCCTGCCCAATGTTTCGATCCTGTGTCCACCCCATCCCGTGTGACCTTCCTCGTTTCTGAAGACGTGCGCTTTACTCGCGCACACCGCGAGGCTGACGTAACTAAGGCCGTTGGCAGGTTTGCTATCGCCCACCCTCCGGCTTTTCAAAGTCGACTTACATGCGAAGTCATTTTTGGCGGCAGTTTTTTTTTCCCCCCCCGACACACTTTTTATGCCATAGGACCCCTCTTGTCCCCCCGCAAGTGCGTGTCAAATTGGCGAACCAAGTCTATCCCTCCTCCTCCTTTGTGCTTTCCTCTTTTTATCCCACATGGGAACCTCTTTTTTGGTGCCCGAAGTATGACCTCTACGTCCCCCTTGCATTGTTGCCGGACTTGTTTGGTTTTTGAAACCCAGCCCACCAGCCTTCTGTTCCCAAAAAACACCCTATCCAAAGTTTGGCTCTTTATCATTTAGGACCTCATCCCCTTTGACCCGTCGGGCTGAGCATCTCCCCTTCTTGACTCGTGAGCCTTCAATGGGTTAATCTGTTATTACGTACCCCATGGAATCTCAACCTTCCAATTCGGATTGGCAACAACGTCTCGAGTTCATTCTAAGAGTATCTTACTTTATAAAGAGTATTCATCCTTCCGCTGCTCCTTACGCCCCCCTATGGGGCCGTACCAATTTAGGTCGGGCGGTTGGTTCATCTCTCTCCCGTCTCCTTTTACAAAAGGATCAATTTGTCGCTCCTTTTCCGTGTTTTATCCTCAATAATGCTTTTTTTTTCTTCCATCCTTCTCTGGCCTAGTTCTTTCACCCTTTCCTTGTACGCTAGCGTTCCCCCCATTCGCTTCCCAGTTTCACCAAGTCAAACAGGCAGACAAAGGCGTCTACCAATATCCGTGATTGACAGTGGCGCTCTTCCCCACTTTCCCTTGAGGCCAAGGCAATCTTACCCCCCTCCGGTACGTGAGTTCGGTTAAAGGTTATGATTTGTGCCTTTTTGTTCATGATGTTTTCTTCCCCCATGGAACCTCCGTCTTTCCTACTTATATCTAAATGCAGTATGGGTCTGCGAATTTCCGTTTCGCTTTGATGTTCTTGGGCCTGGAATTTTCTCCTCACCCCCGAAGTTGGAGGAGGATTCTCCCACAATGAGCGAGCTCCCCCTACCCCCTTACTTCGAAAGTTTTCATTCCTGATCGGTAATTATTTTCCTCCTCCCTCACGAGTAAGGTTCGTCCCCCTCCTCGCCCCCTTGTGCCTGCTGTCCCCATTTCTTTACAGATAAAGTTCACCGTCCTTCCTTTATGTCGGAAATGGGATCGCTTTTTCCCACCGCCCTCCTACTATCCCCTCCCCCGAGGCCCCCCCCCCCTGTGCGAGATCCAGTCTGCAAGGTTTCCCCCCTTTCTTCTACAACCACGTTCTTGGTTGCTTCCCGTTTTTTTCTCAGGGCTTTCGTCCCCCGGCCCCCGGTGTCTCTAACTTTCGGGCCCCGTGCTAATCCTTCTTATTCCACTCCCTGGCTCCACCCTCTTTTTACTCTGCGGTTAGACAGGTTGTTCCATTTGCTGTGAGGTTGATACGGAAAATTGTCTTTCTGCACTTACTTGTTTTTTTTTTTTTTTGTCATCAATCGCCTGTGCTCCCCCCCGTCTGGTGCCGCATTTCCCTGCCAGCAGTGCGGACAAACCCCAGCTTAATCTTCTTTTTTTGTGGTTCCAGGCAAGTCGTGGTCTTCTTTCCCTGCCTTTTTGCCTCGCACCTGTAGACTCGCAATTTCCTCGCAGTTCTTTGGCCGTATTCCCTTCGGGTTGTTGACGCGGAGGTGCTTCTCTTACCTAGACCGACGGCCTCACCTCCCTCCCGCGGTCGTTCCTTCACCCTGTTTTCTCGTCTTGCTGTCACCTGTGCCATTCTTTTTCCCCCCGCATGTGTGCCTCGGTTTGCACATTCAGACCCCA
>Ga0179591_1331051_pt1 | contig 11538 bp, 21 predicted proteins | sample CZOMad2_1_08_16f_FD_182891 | JGI IMG/M metagenome (GOLD analysis project Ga0179591, IMG submission 182891) | Vadose zone soil fungal communities from Angelo Coast Range Reserve, California, USA - CZOMad2_1_08_16fungal (PacBio error correction) | ecosystem: Environmental > Terrestrial > Soil >... | reverse complement strand
TGTGAGTTGTTCCACGGCCATCGTCGGCTGCCCCGAAGGCGACGTTGAGGACCAACGTTGGCCGTCTTGCGGCCCCGACGCCGGGGAGCTACTCAAGTTGTTCCTAGTATCGGGGATTTCGCCTTCGAAGTCTGGATCAAAAAGGCGAGTGAAAAAAGGCTGGATATCACGTTTTTTGCTTGCGTGGCGAAACAGGCGATGTTCTAGGTAGTCGTCAGGCGCTTATGTCGCCCAAGTTTCACCAATTCTTCGCCGGCGGGTCCGCGACCGGAAAACAGTCGCGGTTCGCGAGGTCACGATTTATTCCGTGCGCCTGCGCGGACAGCACCCCGAACCAGCAGTCGTATGGCGTGCGTAGACGAGCCGGTTTTCGGCGTGAGGTTGGCCCGCGCGGAAGCGATCGAAATTTCGCGGCGCTGTGGCGCTTGGTGCAGGTCATTTGACTGGTTTTCGTTTTAGGACTCCTTGCAATGACGGCGCGGCGGTTCGCTCGGCGAGGATCGCGGCCTTTCAACTCGCCAATTCTCTCCTTGCGATTGCCTGGCGCGCCGCTCGCAGCCTTCGCCAGTTATGGCTGTTACCAGGGCTGGAGCGCGGCGCATGTCGATGCAATCCACGGGCATGGGCGGAAGGCCACAAGTTCGCAGCCGGGCTTTGTGCAGTGGTGCAGTAAAGCGGCAATCACAGTATGCATGTATCCTGCGCGCGGCGACGCATCCACCGGGCAGGCGTCGATTGCAGCGTGTGCAGCGATGCAGCGCGCTTCGTCGATGATGGGCGACCGCAGTCCCTTCATAGCGGATGGAACGGGCGCCCCGGTGTCACGCCAAGGAACTGTGCTGACCCCAGGCGTTTTTGATTTGGGATTACTGTTTCACTGCATCTGTTATTGAATTCTCAATCAATAAAAATGAAGGCAAAACAGCCTTCTCCAGCGCGAGCTGCGGTGCGGGCCCCGACGGCGGCGGGCATTGTTCGGCACGCAATAGTGAACCCCGCCTTCCTCGAGGTAGCCGGGTCGCTATGGCTGGTGGGGCGAGAGGTCTCCGCGATGCGCCCTGGTCGATGCCGACGTCCACCAGCGGCGGAACCGGGGCGCATCGGCGCGAGCATTTGCGGCGCGCGTGAGGAGCTTGGGCGACATCTGGGCCGGGGCGCGGACGCACGCCGCCGATGACCAAAAAGATGGAGGAGGGGGGGTATGTTTTTGCAGGTCTGTGGTCTCGAATTCACGTTCGTTGGTAAATTGAGGAGCAACGCGGAAAGCGTTTTGCGCTCTTGCAATTACGGTGAGGTCGGCGCCGAGAGTCCAGGCGCAACGGCAAGCGCGTTTTTGCGCCCACGTTTTCCGGCCCCGATAATCAGGACATTTCCCGCGGCACGCCCGCGGCGCCCGGGAGGAGCCCACCGCTGCCAGCCGTTATGCTTTTGACGGCAACAGGAGCCTGAATGCACCGCGAGCCGGCCGGCGGATGGCGGACATGGGGCCGCAGGATCGGCAGGCGGCCGCCGCATGGCCGACGGTTCTCGAAAGGCGATGAAGGGGCGCCGCTTGACAGCGCCGATCGAGGAGAGAGCGGCGCCGCGGCCGAAATGCGGAAGCTGAAGACCGTCTGTCCGTGTGCGGCAGCGGTTACTCGGTTCCTGCAGTTCCTTGACCTGACGACGAGTTCGACAGTTTCAGGGGTCTGCCTTGCCTAGCTTTACTGCAAGAAAAATTCCTGATCGGAAAACCCTGGAGCGCCAATACCAGTCCGGGCTCCACATTCCTCGGACCTGCCCGGACCAGCTCACCGCGCCCGCGGGCGTCCAGCGAGACGCGGAAATCGCCGTCCTTGATCTCTTTAGGCAGGCCGATACGCATGCGGACACCAGTGCGGGCCGCGGTAGATCAGCCCCGTGTGAATCTGCACCAGGGTGGCGCCTGAGTCGAGTTTCTCCGCAGCATCGGCGCCCGAATGGAGCCGCCGACGCCGATTGGGGGATTTCTGTTCAGTCCTGCTGAAAGAATATTATCACCCGGGTGGAGCGCTCTCGCAGCGGCGCACCGGAGAGTCCGCCCCGCCCCTGCATGCCGTCGCCGTAGCCTAGACATCCGCGCGCGCCCCGTGGGGTGGGGGGGTTTTTGTTCGCGATGAAGCCGTCAATGCCTTCGCGGCCCCGCGCGACGTCGGCGGATCGATAGGGATGCATCGTAGTCGAGTCGGGCGCGATCTGAGCGCGAGTCGCGACATTGCGACCATGCTTGTTTTTTCGCGCGCTTGTCTCTTTGTTTTTGCCTTTCAGTAATTCCGGCCAGAATTTCAGCATTCTGAAGATTACCGCAATCCCGCATATTGGGCGAGGAGAGCGTTCAGGGGATGTAGTAGACGTGCGGATGATGCCGTGCAGCACAGTTCGTAGGTAGTCCTCGGCGGCTTATCATCGGGGGTGTCTTTTTTTTCCGATGTTTACGCGATGACACAGGTTTTTTAAACGGGAAAGATTCGAGGCAAAAGGTCTCGATCCCACACTGTTCAACCCATACCGGTTGATGAGCGCTTGCGACTCGGGACGCGGAAGGCACAGGCGCGGGCGCGGATTTGCCCGGCTGCCGGGCGGCGGGTGACGCCGCCGAAGCTGCGAGGAAACCGAAACCGGCGCCGACAGCGCCCCGACGTGCTCGGCCTCTTGTCGAGTCCGGAGGCAAGCCGACCGGGTGGGAAAATTCGAGCCCCATCGCCTGGACGGGTAGGGCGGCACGGCCGCGCAAGCAGAGCAGTTCCGGAAAATCGAAGTGCGACGTGATGGGCGGTTTCGGGGTTCGAGCGCGAGAGCAGAGGGCTGCAAGCGCGTACAGCACTAAGCCCTCATTCCAGGGTCCCCGTTCGAGGGGCCGGCGCCATTCGCACCGCAGACGAAGCATTCGATCGGCCCTCCGAAGCGCGATTTTATGGCATCGTAGGGCTTTCCTTGATCCAGTAGCCGAGGGGTACAGGTTAGGGCAGTCCCAGGGCGCGGCAGGGCTTCGATGCTGGCCAGATCACGGTTGTGAGGTGCCGAAAAACCCTTAGCGTTCCTGCGCTCCGGAGTCGAAGAAGGTCATAGCCGACGACAGGCCTCGGGCGGTAGTCGACGATCGACACATCACCAGCATGGCCGTTATCGCGGAACTCCATCAGGACGCCGTGTCGACCTGCTCTGCAGCAGGAAGTGCGAATATGGTCGCGCTGTCGTTGTCACATGCCGCCCGCCGGATGGCGCCGCGATGGTCTAGCGCAGGGGTTACAGCGATAGTGATCGAGGAGGAACTTGAGCGTGCGCCTGCGCCGTGAGCTCGGCGTGTTGCTGCCAGGCGCGGCGCTGCGAACGGCTGGCACTGAATCGCGCCACCGGGGGATGCGCACCGGCACGCAGGCACGGCAGCTTCGCAGTGCGGCCGGTAGGTGAAGATGCCGCTGCGCGGAAGCCGGCTTTCACCCAGATCTCCGTAGAGCTCGTATTGATGAGGTGGCTAGGGGTCGCACTGAGACGCGCGCCAGCGCCCGGCAGGTAGTGGCACGGGTAGGGCGCAGTCACGTAGAACTGCAGTATCGCGTGCGGTAGTCGGTAAGTCGGGACACAGGTCCATTTCTCCTGTGTACCGCTTATAGTGTACAATGCTGCGAGGCGGCCGCAAAAACTGGCGACGCGGGATCTCGCTGAGCCCGCGGGCCAGCAGCGGGGTTGCGCTGCTGGCAGTCGATTCATCGGGAAGGCGCGTGCGCGCAGCTGGCCACGAGGGCGACGAGTGGCGACTTTGACCGCATCGGTGGCCGGGAAAACATGGATTCGCCCGAAAAAAGCCGCCCGATGGACCACACGCCGTAGAGCCCGCCGACCAGTTTGCCGTCCTGCCAGGTCTCGAAGGAATGCGCCTGCCCGGCGCGGTGCAGGGACGCCATAGGCGCGCCGCATGTCCCTGCCCGAGCCAGTGCCGCCGCAGTCTTTCTGGTTTTCGCGCAATTCAGGAGAATGTCGTCAAAGCAGCTGTCCGCCGTGACCTGGTAAACTTGTTGCGCATGCTCTTTGAGAGCGACCCGGGAGACGTTCCGTTCAGGTCCTCGCAAGAGAGAACATGCGCGGAATAGCGGCGACAACCACAGGATCGGCTCGTTCGCCCGAGTACCCAGGGAAAGATCCGATGCGGTAGGCGGCGACGAGGCCGCTCCACGGAAAGTCGGCGCCCGCGCACAGCAGCCGTTGGGATCCTTCAGCGCAGCCCTCGGGGGGAGGAGGAAAGGGGCTCGCCCCTTCCAGCCGCTTCAGAACTTCACCATGCTGCCGGACAATAGTTCAGGAAGCTCGTGCACGACGCTCGTGCGGCGGTGGCGCGAGCGCGCCGCCCTGGAGCGACAATTTGATTTCGTACTTGCTGAAGAACTGGTTGAACATCTGGCCGCGAGTCGTGCCGACCGCCGGTCAGCTCGTCGGTCTGCGCGTTCATGCGCGAGAAGGATCGCGGCCAGCGGCTGCGGCGCGGGGTCCCGCGACCACGCGCGCGCCGTCGGCCGGATAGTATGGGTGCTGGCGCACCCAGCAGCAGTGGATTGCGTTGCCATGCTTGGTGCGGGCGCTTTTCTCGCTGCGGTAGCTGATTGGAGAAACTGATCTCTTTGGTCGGATAGGCGAGGGATGGTGCGCGCAGATCGCGGAGTCGGCCACGATCGAGTGCCGCGGGCCGACCCCGCCCTTCCATTCGTAGACACGCTGGTCAGCGGTTGACCAGGACGGCCGAAGCCACGTGTACGGATGCGCGAGGTGCGAGGTTGAGGCGGAAGCAGGGGGGTGGGTCGAAAGGGTCAGTGAAAAAATACAGGTTGCGGGTCGGCGGGAAACGGCGGAGGCCTTGAGCCGGCGCACGCCGCTGCCGTCGATGAGCTGACCCGTCAGTATAACGTTGGCGTAGCATCCGCGGCCGCCAGTTCGCGGCGGCCTGCGGCCGACCGCAGAGGAAGCCGCGCAGAACTTTACGAAGTCACGGCGCTGCATTGCTGCAAATTGTAGCGTTTACGCAGGATCGGGCGGAGTGAAATCGAAGCTTGCGTTGGCGCGGTCGGCGCACCAGAGCTCCCAGGTGTCATGCCGACTGTGCGACAGCGATCGTGTCCTCTTCCATCGGCCAGACGAGCTTCCTCGAACAGCATGACTCCAGACTCTCGTTCGCAGGGCTTGAACTCCGGTCCAGCAGGTCGCGCGCAGCGGTTTAGTTAGAACAAGTGGGAACCTGGTGACGTTGGGCACCGCGATCATGCTGACGACCGCATTGAGTTCGACCCGCGCGCCGGCTTCCTCGGAGGTTGTCGCGTACCGCGCCCTGGGCCGGGGTTTCGCCGGTTTCTCATGAAACCGGCCGGCAGCGTTCAGTAGACGTAGACGGGCTCGATCGCGCGCGGCATCGCTATCTTTTCTACTCCTCCAGTTGGTTCTTATTCGACTTCGCGTTTATTCTTCGTCAGTTCTGTTCGAGAGTCCATTCTTTCGGAGGGGGGGTTTCTATTTCTTTCTCTGTTCTCTTATTTCTTTTTTTGGTAGGATGGAAGAGGGATGGAGGGGGCGGTAGGTGGGTGCGGGGGGAGAACCGGGGGGTTGCCGCGGGAGGGACTGATTTGGGGGTGGGAGAGAGGAAGTATGATGGGAGGGGGGCGGGAGGGGAGACCGCAGGGGAAGACGGAAGCTTTGGAGGGGGTGGCTTGTCGGGGGTGTCGCGAAGCTTAGTTCAAGCAGAAGGGGAGAAGAGGAGGGGGACGGGAGGGACGGGCAGTGGATAGGGGGGGGAGGGAGGGAGAAAGGGGGGGGGGGAGAAGAGAAGAGAGGGTGGGAGGAAAGGAGGGGAAAGGAAGGTGGGGTGAGGAGGAGGGGGAGAGGGAGGGGGGAGGGTGGAAGGGGGAGAAAATGTTTGGTAAGGGTGGGTTGGGGGTATAGATAGTAGTAATGTGTATGGTTTATAAGTTTTTTTTCTGGATGTTCATTTACTATTGATAGGGTTTTACTCTTTCTCCTAATATTTTTCTCTCATCCTTCTGGGTTGCTTTTTAATGTTAAATTAAGTCGTATCTTGTTACTTTTTTTATCTTCTTTTTTTCTTTTTTCTTTGTTGGTGGTTCGGTTGTTTCTTGCTTTGTTCCCGTTTAATTTTCTTTGGTTTTAATTTATGTGCTTATCAGCTTTTTTTTATTTTGTAGGATCGGAATGTCTGCTCTTCTTATTCTTTCTTGGTGAGAGAGATGCCGGCGCGCGATCGAGCGCGCGGCTATGGACGCGGCGGCCGGTTTCATGGAGAACGGCGAAACCCCGGCCCAGGGCGGGTACGGAAACACTCGAGGAAGCCGGGCGCGGGTCGAATCAATGCGGTCTCCGCTCGATCGAGGTGCACAACAGTCAACCAGGTCACTTGTTCTACCGCGCGGGCCTGCTGGACCTGGAGTCTAAGCCCGGCGAACGAGAGTCTGGAAGTCAGCTGGTCAGGAAGCGCGGCTTTACTGGGAAGGAAATCGCCTGTCGAACAGTCGCATGACCATTAAGCTATGGGCGCCGACCGCGCCAAACCGGCAGCTTCGGATTTCACTCCGACGACCTGCAGTGAAAACGCTTACAATTTGCAGAAATGCCGCGCCGTGGATTGTAAAGTCGGCGCGGTCTTCCGCTGCGGCCGCAGGCACGCGATAGACGGCGGCCGGATGCGACGCCAACGTTATAGGACGGTCAAGCTCATCGACGGCAGCGGCGAGCCGCTCCAAAGGCCTCCGCCGTTCCCGCCGACGCAACCTGATTTTCACTACCCGTTCGCCGCCACCCCCTGCTTCCTCCACCTAGCGCAGCCGGCACGTGCTTCGGCGCGCCTGGTCACGCGGGACCAGCGGGTCCGTGTCTACGAATGAAGGGGAGGGGTCGGCCCGCGGCAATCGATCGTCGGCAACTCCGCGATTGCGCGCACCAGCTCGCCTATCCGACCAAAGAGTTCAGTTTCTCAGCTACCGCACGAGAAAAGCGCCCGGCAAAAGAATGGGCAACGATCACAATTGCTGCGCGAGCCACAGCCAGTACGATCCGGCCGACGGCGGCGCGCGTGGTCGAGGGGACCCGCGCCGCAGCCGCTGGCCGCGATCCTGCTCGAGCATGACGCGAAGAACCGACGAGCTGACCGCGGTCGGCAACGCTCGCGGCGAGATGTTCAACCAGTTCTGCAGCAGTACGAATAAATATTGTCGCTCCAGGGCGGCGCGCGCGCGCCACCGCGCAACGAGCGTCGTGCACGAGCTGACGGACTATTGCCGGCGCAGGTGAAGTGCGAAGCGGTGGGAAGGGGCGAGCCCTTCCTCCACCCGAGGCGGCGATGAGGATCCCAAAGGGCTGGCTGTGCGCGGGCGCCGAGGCTTTCGGGGAGCGGCTAGTCGCCGCCTACCGCAGCGGCATCTGTCCCTGGTAATCGGCGACGAGCCGATCATGTGGTGGTCGCCCTCGTTTGATCGCGCATGGATGCTCTTAGTGCGCGGAAATGGAACGTCTCCCGGTCGCTTCAAAGAGCATGCGCAACACGGGTTACCAGGTCACGGCGGACAGCTGCTTGACGACATTCTACTGAATTGCGCGAAAAACAGGAAAGCCGGCGGCGCACCTGGCTCGGCAGGACATGCGGCGCGACATATGGCGCCCTGACACCGCGCCGGGCAGGCGCATTCCGTTCCGAGACATGGCAAGGACGGGCAAACTGTCGGCGTGGCTCTACGGCGTGGCCATCGGGCGCGCTTTTTTTCGCGAACCATGTTTTCCCGCGCCACCGATGCGTCAAAAGGTCGACACTCGTAGCCCTCGTGGCCACGCTGCGCGGACGCGATTCCGATGATCGACTGCCAGCCAGCGCACCCAGCTGCTGGTCCTCGCTGGGCGCACGCGAGATCCCGCGCGCCAGTTTGTCGCGGCCTCGCAGCATTGGTAAACTATAGCGGTACCCAGGAGAAAGGGATATGTGTCCCGACTTAACGACTACGCCACGCGAACTGACCGTTTACGTGACTGCGCCTTACACGTGCAGCTACTGCGGAGCGCTTGGCGCGCTAGCAGGTGGCGACCCCGAGCCACCTCATCAATACCGACCTACGGAGAGCTGGTGGATGACAGCCGGCTTACGCCGCAGCGGCAGTCTTCACCTACCGGCCCACTGCGACTAGCTGCCGTGGACTGCGTGCCGGGGCGAATCCCGGTGCGCGGAGTTCAGTGCCAGCCGTTCGCAGCGGCGGCCTGGCAGCAACACGCCGAGCTCACGCGCAGGCGCAGCGCTCAAGTTCCGCCTCGAGCACTATGCGCTGTACTGCGCTACCAGTCCCGGGCGCCATTTCCGGCGCGGCAGGCAACGACAGCCGCGACTCAGTATTCGACTTCCTGCGCAGAGCAGGGTCGGACACGCGCTGATGGAGTTCCGCGATAACGGCCAGCTGGTGATGGTGTCGATCGTCGCTACATGCCCGACGGCCTGTAGTCGGTCTATACCTTCTTCGATCCGGAGCGCAGGAACGGAGTTTCGGACCTACCAACGTGATCTGGCAGATCGAAGCCTTGCCGCGCCCTGGGACTGCCCTTCTTACCTGTAACCTCGGCTATGGATAAAGGAAAGCCCGAAGATGGCCGATAAATCGCGCTTCGGGCGCTCGAAGGCTTCGTCGGCGGCGAATGGCGCCGGCTTCTAGAACGCGGACCTGGAATGAGGCTTAGTGCTGTTACGCGCTTGCACGCCCTCTGCTCTTCGCGCTCGGACCCGAAAAACCGCCATCACGTCGCACTTCGATTTTCCGGACTGGCGGGCCCTGCTTGAGCCGGCGGTGCCGCCAATACAAACGGTCAAGCGATGGGGCTCGAATTTCCCCAACCAGGTCGGAATTGCCTACGGACTCGACAAGCAGGCCGAGCACGTCGGGGCGCTGTCGGCGCTCGGTTTCGGTTTCCTCGAGCTAGGCGGCGTCACGCCGCGGCCCAGCCGGGCAATCCGCGCCCGCAGCTGTTCCGCGTCCCCGAGGCGCAAGCGCCTCATAAACCGGTATGTGTTGAACAGTGTGGGATCGAGGACCTGGGCCTCCGAATCTTTCCCGTTTAAAAAAAACTGTGTCCGCGGCGTAAACATCGGAAAAAAACAAGACACGACCAAATGAGAAAGCCGCCGATGACTAAGAAATGTGCCTCGAACGGCTCTATCGCACGTAGAACTACATCTCCATGAACGTCTCATCGCCCAATACTGCGGGATTGCGGGATCTTCAGAATGCGGAAATTTATGCCGCAGATTACTGAAAAGGGCAAAAAACAAAAGAGACAAGCTGCGCGACAAGGCATGGGCGGCAATGTTCGCGCTCGCGCTCAAGATCGCGCACGACCTCGACGACGAGGCCATCCGATCGATCGCCGACGTCGCGCGCCGCGACAGGCATGGACGGCGTCATCGCGACAAACACACGGTGGCGCGTGCGGATGTCGAGAGCTACGCGAAACGGAATGCAGGCGGGCCGGACTCCTCCGGTGCGCCGCTGCGAGAGCGGCTCCACCCGGGTGATAAATATTCTTTCGCAGGAAAATGAAAAAAGAAATAACCATCATCGCGTCGGCGGCAGCATTCGGGCGCCGATGGGGCGGAGAAACTCGGCCGGGCGCCCGGTGCAATTACACGGGGGGATCTACCCGCGGCCCGCAACTGGGTCCGAATGCGGATCGGGCAGGCCTAAAGAGATCAAGACGGCGAGTTCCGCGTCGCGCTGACGCTCGCGGGCGCCGGTGAGCGGTCCGGGCAGTCCGAGGTAATCGTGGAGCCCGGACTGGGTATGGGCGCCGGGTTTCCGATCCGGAATTTCTTGCAGTCAAAAGCTAGCAGGCAGCCCTGGAATGCGAACTCGTCGTTCAAGGTCAAGGAAAATCTGCGGAAACGGAGTACGCCTGCCGCACAAGGACCGACGGTCTTCAGCTTCCAGCATTCGGCCCGGCGCGGCTCTCCTCGATTCGGCCTGGCAAGCGGCGCCACCTTTATCGCCTACGAGACCGTCGCCAGGACGGCCGGCAGATGCCGATCCCCCTGAGCCATGTTTTTTTTTCCCGCCATCGCCGGCCGGCTCGCGGTTGCAGGCCTGGCATGGTGACTGCAAAAGAATAACGGCGGCAAGCGGTGTGCTCCTCCCGGGCGACGCGGGAGTTGCCGCCGGGAAAGGTCATGGGAATTTTTAAAAACGGGGCACGACGAAACGTGGGAGCAAAAAGGCGCTTGCCGTGCCAGCATGGACTCGGCGCCGACATCACCGTAATTGCAAAGAGCGCAAAAACGCTTTCCCGCGTTGCGATCAATTTACAAGAACGTGAAATGCGAGACCACAGACCTGCAAAAAACAGATCCCCCCTCCGCCGATCTTGTCATCGCGGCTTGCTGACGCCGGCCAGATGTCGCCCAAGCTCAGCACGCGCGCAATGCTGCGCTCGATGCCGACCCGGTTCCGCGCTGGTGGACGTCGACATCGACCAGGGCGGCATCGCGGAGACCTCGCGACCCACCCAGCCAAGCGAACCGGCCTACCGCGAGGAAGGCGTGGGGCACTATTGCGGCCGAACATGCCCGGCCGCCGTCGCCCAACCGCCAAGCCTCGCGCTGGAGAAGGCTGTTTTTTTGCCCTTCATTTTTTATTGATTGAGAATAATAACAGATGCAGTGAAACAGGATCCCAGATCAAAACGGCAGGGTCACGCACAGTTCCTCTGCGCGTGACACCGGGCGCCCGTTCGCACGCTATGAAGAGGACCGGCGGTCGCCCTATCGAAGAAGCGCGCTGCATCGGCCTGCACACGCTGACATCGACCCGGCCGGTGGATGCGATAGCCGGCGGCAGGGATAAAGGACATACTGTGATTGCCGCTTAATGCACCGGATGCGAATTGTGCCTGCGCCCTGCCCCGTGGATGCATCGACATGGCGCCGCTCCAGGACCTGGAAAAGCCAGAACGCGAAGGCGGCGAAGCGCGCGCGAAGGCCATGAAGGAGAGAATGGCGAGTGAAAGCCGCGATCCTCGGACGAGCCGACCGGCCGCGCGTCATTGCAGAGTCCTTAAACGAAAAACCAGTCAAATGAACCTGCACAGCGGACGCGAAATTTTCGAGCGCTCGCGCGGCCAAACCGACAACCGAAACCGAGCTCGTCTACCGCCACGCCTACGAACTGCTGTAGTGTCGGTGGTGCTGTCCGCGCAGGCGACGGATAAATCGGTGAACCTCGCGCCGCCGAAGCTGTTTCCGGTCGCCGACCCCACTCCGCGAAGATGGTGAAAATGGGCGAAGAGCGCCTGACCGAACTACATCAGGACATCGCCTTGTTTCGCCAAGAAGGCAAAAAACGTGATCCAGCTTCCACGCTATTTGACCAGAACTTCGAAGGCGGAAATCCCGATACGAGGGAACAAATGGAGTGCCTCCCCGGCGTCGGCCGCAAGCGGCCAACGTGGCTCCTCAACGTCGACGGCGGGCAGCCGACGATGGCCGTGAGGACCAGCACA
>Ga0179591_1204034_pt1 | contig 11538 bp, 7 predicted proteins | sample CZOMad2_1_08_16f_FD_182891 | JGI IMG/M metagenome (GOLD analysis project Ga0179591, IMG submission 182891) | Vadose zone soil fungal communities from Angelo Coast Range Reserve, California, USA - CZOMad2_1_08_16fungal (PacBio error correction) | ecosystem: Environmental > Terrestrial > Soil >... | reverse complement strand
AGTGGTTCAGATAAGCTTTTTCTCTCACAACGCTTAACTCTCCTTTGTTAATTCTGTTTTCCGAAACGCTTGAGTTTCCTTTACTCTACATCTTGTTAAGACAGACTTCGGTTTACATCTCCTCCGTTCGGTTTCCGGTCGGATTCAGACAACTAGTCCTGTCTGAACAGGGATCCTGCTAGAGTGGCTCGATGTACCGACATGTTGTGCGGCAAGTGCGGCCCCCTTCCTCGGTACTAAGTCAGACCCTTCCCGTGAAATGCTCGGGAACGATACTCACTGGTTTGCACCCCCATAAGAAGGTCTCCCTTTCCCAGAATCCCTCCACGGACCCTCTTGACAATTCTCCTCCCCCTCTGGGTCTGGTCTTTCGAGTACTTGGACAAGAAATTTCCCGTTCGCCCCTGCCCCCCGCAGCGGCATTCGTTTTCTTATCGGCGCGATCACGGACGCCACCTGCCGGCTGTACTGAGCCTTACACAAACACTATTCCATCGCCTTACAAGTCAAGGGCTCACACCCTCCTTTTTCCCGCGCCTGAGCACTTTGACTTGTCTCCGGAGTCCCTTTTTTTCCGTTGCCCTTTCGTGGTGGACGATGGGACCGAAAACGACCCCACTCTCCCTCCCCCGTTTTGACGCCACGATGTCATTCGGGCCATCGCGTTCAGAGACTTTTGGTCCCCTACAGATGGTTGTTTCGTCTTTCAATTTCTCTTTCGATGACGGCACGCAGTCCCCCTGCTTAACCCGCGCCCTTTATCCATTCAGGGTATTAGTTCTCGATTTCGACCCAAGCTGAACTCCCCCCAATTAGTATCTCCGTCCTTGTCATGGAAAAATCTGAATGACTGCGCTCGGCTCTTTGCTATGGAATCACCCGCCGTCCCCCCCGTTCTAGGGCCGGGGACTTTTTCGGGAGGAATTGCGGCTGTCCCGTAAGGCGATTTCCTTCCCTCTTCCCCCCCCTCCCCTTTGCCCCCGGCCGCCGGGCACTTTGCGACTGCTGTAAGACACCTCCCACCCTCCCCCCCCCGGCCGCCGCGGGCGTCGACGTGGACGAAAAGATTCTTATCCTGTGAGCATCGATCGCTACTTCCCCTGTCTGTCTGGCGACCGACCCAATTTTAGAACCCGGCAACCCTTCGACTCCGTACGTTACCCGACGCCACCCCCCGGTTTTCGCCTCAAACGCAATGTGAGAAGGAAAACAGTACCTTCTTGTCCCCCCCTCCCAGTCCCAGAACCCATGTAGCCTTCGAGCTTCGTTAATTGCCCCAGAGGGCAGTTCAATGGTCTGAAATCTAGAGGCATGACCCCCCCCTGTCCCTCCTCCCTTTGTCGCGAAGCGTTTCCGCCCAGAGGGAGCAGTCTCTCTCCTGTAACCCTCGACTGCAACGGCTTCACAAGGATCGGCGTGTCATGCCGAAGTCTCTGTCTTCCGTGCCCCCTTTTCTGGGTGTGTTCGTTTGGTATTAGTGCCCCTCTACACTTTCCCCCTGTTTGCTAGCGCCCTCGCCCTGCGCTTTCCTGACTTCTTCCCATCCCCCGAATGACCTCTTGCTCCCCTTTCTTCCTCCTCCGATTTTTTTTCCCCCGTTTCCGGACTGAGCACAACCCAGACGATGATGGTTGCTCGGGCCCCCCCCGACAACTTCGTTCCCGTTGTTTTTACAACTCAGTTCCGCCTTGGTCACTTTTACGACTGACCCGAAGATAAGGGGATTCCCTTTTCCACCGCGGCTTTTCCCACTGCAACGGTGTGCACACCCCATCCTGGTCGGCATTTCAGTCTCCTCCCCCCACCACCTTCAACCAGATATATCTCTTCCTTTCCCAGTTGTTGTTGCTTTTGATTGGTGTGTCGTTGTGATCTTAGGCGACTTCCCTGAGATTTTTTTGGTTTTTTCCACGTGCCGTTGGCCCCCAACCTCTTCTCTAGTATGGCTCTTTCCTTTTTCCCACCACTTTTCCGACTTGTAACCCCCGTTTTACGTTGCTAGTGTTGCCGTCCCCTGTCATAATTTTCGCGGTGGACTGCAGTCAGGCTAACGGCCTCCCTTTCTATCCCTGTGAGAATTGGCAGTGCCCGCCCACTATTCGTGGGGGTATTCCTTTTTTACCGGTGCCAGCTTTGAGGGGGTTATGGGGGCGAACCGCTCCGATGTCCTGTCATTAGATTTCTCTTCCTTGTTCTCCCCAGAACACCAGGGAGTAGTTTTGGCCCTCCTTTGCCTATCTTAGTTCGGGCGACCTCCTGGCGTCGCAAGTTCCCAGTCTGATTCGTTTTACTTTCCTTCTCTGAGTCAGGCGGGCCCGCTTCTATTATTTGAAGGACCCCCTATGGGGTCCTTCTGGTTGGCAATGGTCGTCTACTTCTTCCAAATTTCACTTGTCTTCTTGGCCCTTGACACTCAGGCTGAGGCCCTCGGTGTTTCTTGTTGTTGTTGGGAGCCTTTTTGCTTAAGTTCCCCTTACCCATGGCTGGTCCTTTCGTCGGTCTTTTGTGGAGGTTTGTCTGCGGGCGTCTTGTTTTTTTTGTGGGTTTCCGGTGGGTTCGGACATGTGTCGTCGCCCGGTGCCCCATCAGGGCCGTTGAGCTCTTCCCGGATAATCCTTTTTCAGACAGGAAACCCTGTAGACAAGAGGAGGCTGTTTGTGAGGGGGAGGTAAGGGTGTTTTTTTCCTCCCGGTTCCCTTTTCCCTGCGGCCCACACAGGTCGACGTCGGGAGTCCAGCCTGTCGTTATTTCCTCTGCCGGATTTTTCGCCGACATGCCGCCCGTATTGGACGAGTTCCGTGACCGATGCGGTGGACCCTTTCTTTCCCCTTTTTTTTCGTAGGCTAGAGCCGTGAGCGCAGCTGCAGTTCTTTTTCTTCGGAGCGTCCTTTTTCTGCGTTTGTGTTTTTTGTGACCCGTCTGTTGAGAGACTCCCCTTGATGGTCCTCTTTTTATTTTTTTGAAGGCAGGGGTTCTGGCCTTGTCTGACCCCGCATTAAAAAGGACGAACATAACAGGACGGCATAGGCGACTGTCGTTGGAAACGGGCCGAATGCGTAGGCGGCCCACTTGGGTTTTTTTTTTCTTTTTGCGACCCAGCGGATGGAGGCTCGCTGCTGAACTTTTAGGTCCCATTCCTCCTCAGTCCGCAGGTCTGTCTTTGATTCACGTGGAACGTCAGACTGCCTTAAGTCGCCCGTGGTTGTGAGGAGTCTTCCGAGGTACGAGGTCCCCTTTGTTTTGAGTCCTGGGTCGTTGATCTTTCTCAGAAGAAGCAAGATGCAGGTGCGATGATCTGGTCCGACTCCCTTCCTTTCTCTGTCCCGTCTCGGACGCCTGACCACCCGCGGCATCGTTAGGACCGGTCAGTGGAGGGCCTTCCTCCCCGTTTTAAATTTTTAGGGGTCGCCCCCGGGTATCGGATGACTTTGTCCTTTTGGGAGGGAGGAGCTTATGCCTATTCCGGTGGGGGTCTCTTTCCGCACGGTTTTTTTCCAATCGTCTCTTTCTCGTTGCCTTCCCTCTTGCCTCCTTCAGAAAGTGTCGTAAGCCGACGACAGGAACGAGGTTTTTTCCCCCGCCTGATGTGTAACTCTAGGTCTGCCTAGAGGCGATCCACACCGTGGATTCCTCCCTTCTTCCCAGCTTCTAGAGACCTTTTGTGTCTATCGAACCACGCTTTGTCTACTGTGTACGTTCCAAGAGCCTTCTCTCCTATCCTCCTTCATGCGGATAGGTGTGGACCTGAGAACCCTGCAGACCTGCCACTAATTCTCCCCTGGAGGGGGTGTCCAGCTCGCCAGTCAGTAGAAAGGACTGTACCGGCCCCTTCTTGCCTTCTCCGGCACCGCCCCCCCCAGGATCTTTTTTTGGGCTTGAAAGGTAGTCCACCGCCAGTAACGCCATTTAGCAGGAGCCCCTGTCCACCGATTTCTCGTGTCCCCCTAACGGTGCCGGCGCCTCACCCCTTTTCTCTCTCGGGTGTCCGTTGATAAATACCGTCGAACCACAGTGGTTTCTTGCCCTTCCTGTGTCCCCTCTCGGGGTGACCTGTTATGGGTAAACGTTCTTGCCTCGCTGCCTGGAGATCTTCGTGGGCTTGTTCCGGTTATTCCAGGTGGCCCGTGTCAGGAGTTGGTTGGAGAACGTGCCTATGTCTTCCTCTTCCCGCGCCTACCAGAGTCGGCGGTATGACCCCTTTAAGCAGGTTCTTAGGTACCCGGATTGATGGACTTCCGGTTTCCTTTCTGCGGGCGGACTTCCGAAGTCTCGGTATTGGGGCCCCACTGATTCCCACCCCAGGCTGTGATTCCTGTTGCTCGACGTGCTTTCAGAGGCGACGAGGTCCAGGTGATTTTCTGCTCTCTTCCATTTCTCGCCTGCTGGCCAGGATTTGATTGTTCAGGCTTTTCTGTAGACCTCTTTCCTAATCCTTGGCCAAGAGGTCCCCTGGAGAACTGAAGCTTCATCTGAAGACCCCCCCGAACTGTCCCCGAGCTGTCCCCCTCTCCAGCGGTGTCAAGCCTGCGTTTTTATTTGTCACGCCCCGTCTAACTAGGGTTTGTCGGTCGAAGATACTCCTCTCCTCCGCATGCGACTCGGTCTTAAACCGCTTTTTCATTCCTCCCCCAGCTTCACGTCTCCCACGGGCATGGATCCGTTCAATCGTTGGCCAGCCCGTCGTAGACGGGTTTGCCTTCTCCTTCCTTCGATGCTCACGTCACTTTCCCCCGCGGCCAGTTTTTTTGAGTGCCGATGTTTTCTTCTGCCCACTGGTCTATTTTCTCTCAGTTAGAGGGTGTTTGTAGGACAGTCCCGATTTTCTCCTGAGGGCAGTCACTTTCCTCCCTCTTCCACATTCAGTTTGTTCTGCGATTCCAAAGGCGCCTCTGTCTTCCGGAAGGTTTTTTCTCTCTTAAGAGTCGAACCTTAAAGGAACCCTCACCCTTTTGTCTTCCTTTTCTTTGCGAAGTGGTCGTTTGAGTGGGCTGTTAACACTCTTGGTTTCCGTCCGAAGAGTCGCGGTGATATATTCTCCCTCCTTTTTTTTTTCTTATCGAGATCCACCGAGTCTTCTCTTTTCATTCTTTTTAATGAGTTTTCAAACGGCCCCCCCCTCCGACGCAAGTTTGCCTTATCAGGTTTTGTTTCCTTCAAGTCTTCTAGTCCCTACCTATGTGTTTTTTTCCGGAGAGGCTGATCCAGAATAAAGGGCCAGCCCCGAAAGCCTAGTAGGAGGAAGGGAAAAGAACGGGCGGACCTGTTTGGAAAGGAGCTCTGAGACAAGGTTTCTTCCTGAGTCCTAGGACTTGGTTTTTCGCGAGGAACAACCCCCTCCCACAGGGCCTTTCTGACCCCTTGGTACCCTCCGAATCCTTTGACACTACAAGGGTTGGACGGCCTTTAGACCTAGCGCCTGTTGATCTCTCCTCACCATTACTCTTGGCATTCGTCCAGAGCCTAACGCTCTTCGGTTTTTCTCTGCGGGCAGTTTGGGGAATTAGCGTGTTTCTCCACTCGTCTTCATGCGGAAGTAGTCGTCCTTTCCCAGCTCCTCAAACTCGTCGGGGACGTGCACTGGCCAGAGATCTGCGCTGTACCCCGTAGAGCATGTTTCCTTTAAGCACAGCCTTCTTGTTCTGTCCAGGATTGTTTGCGTCTGGCTCAAGTCATTGCTTCATTATACGGCCCGTGAGCCCCTGTCTATGGATATCTGACGGCCCCTACAAAGAATCCTACCTTTCCCATGAGGCAAGCCTTGCCATCATTTCCTCAGCCCTTACCGTTTGAACTCGTCGATTATTAAAGCCGTCCCCAACCATTATTCTCTTCCGCCGTTGGGGTTCTTTGTCGTGGACACCCTCCTGACTCTTCTTGAATGTTCCCCCACGACAGATACTGACACAACTTCTCTCACTAAGTTTTTTTTTATAACCACTGACACTTTCGCACCGTCGACTCTTCACGTCGGTGGTCCCTGAAGATGGATCTCCCTCCAGAAGCGGTCGTTCTCTTTCTAAATATCTCCCTTAGAAGAGCCGCCTTTTTCTGCCCCTGCCATCCACACCTGCGCCAGCAATCCCTTCGCATTTTGACCCCTTCGGCTGCCGCCAGGTACCTACCTTTGTTTTGGGAGAAAGCCTTGCCTTTTCCGCCCGGTCATTTTCCCCCCACCCCGAAGCGACTCCTTTTGGGCGGCGGCCTCGGTTTTTTCAGAAGGGGTCGCATCGATAATGGTGTTACTGTGCCGGTTTTCTCCTACCGTCTTGCCACCCTCTTTCTCTTGGGACGGTCCCTGATACCCGGCCCTCATTCCCTTCCTGTTAGACTTCCCTTTGCAGGCCTTTGTCTTCCCCTTCTTCACCGAGGTCGGCGCTGTCATGGCTGTTGTCCACCTACGTGTCGTCCCCGTTACGTCGGAATTGCTTTTCTGCCGTCTTAGGATCATTTCTCCTCGCTCCGCCAGTGTATCTACTGCTTCAGTCTCTTTCCTTTTCATGCATCCGGTCCCCCGCCGGACGTCCATCTATTCAGACCTCGCTATTTTTCCTGACTCTCGTTTGTTCCGTTCACATCACGCCCCCTTTGGCTTTTCCGACCAGTCATCGGAGTTTCAGCACCTGGATTTCGACCGGGCTCCTATTGTTCCCAGAACAGGGGGCTTCCCAGTCTCATACCCCCCCTCCTAAACTGTCCTCCCGACTGCGAACCTGCCCCGGCTGCCAAGATATATCCTGTGGCGGCCCCCCAGCCGGACTCACTTTCGGCCACGAAAAGGCCCCCCGGTTTCCCTCCGTCTTGAATGCCGGTTCGGAGTCATAGAACCTTGGTGACTCCCTCCTTCCGCAGCGCACCCCCTCACATGGTCCGGCGTTTTTTCTTATACCCCGGCTGCGAGCACCCCGATCCCTCATCCCTCACTACTACGTCAACACCATGGATGCCGTAAGGGCAACCCTTACGGTTCCCATCCAAAATTCCCCGGGCGGGGCCGCGGTTTTTGCCCGTAGACTTTCCCTGCCCCCTTCATAGCTTACCTCCCGTGTTACGTTGTGTTGGAATCCGAACCCTACCGCCACCATTTTCCTCGACCTGCAAGCGTCCCATAATTGCCTCTAGGTCTGGTTTCTGAGTGTCGGTGATAAGTAAGTTTGGTTTCTACTTCCTTTTCCACGATTTAAAATCCTTCACCACCTGCTCTCGGCGCAATCATTTTCTTTGTCCGCCTCCTTTTGCTCAAAGGTGAAATACCACCCACTACGGGAGGACCGGCTTATTTTCCCCCTCCTCCCTATAGCGCTCATTCTTTCCCGACGGCATCCTCTGCCATCGGCTCGGTCTTCCCAATCTGACTTTTTTGCCGGCGAAGGGCGGAATTTTTTTGCTCAGTCTGCGAGGGCTATCCCTCCGCGGATTCCCTCCGTTTGCCCCTCTCCGGGACGGCCGCTTACACCGCTGGATTTCAAACCCCCTCCCCCTCCCCTTCCGCAGCGGGCCTTTCGTAACTTTTTTGTTTTTGACGAAAGACTTTGTATCCGGGAGGAATAATCCCCCCCCCTTGGCATTCCCCCCGGCGACGTGACCCCAGCAGAACCCGTCAACAGTACCGACGCCCAAGAACGACGCCCCCCAAGATTGAAGACTTTCCCCCCACGCCCTGTTAAATCGCCACCTCTTTCTTCGCCCCCCCCATCAGCCCCGACCCAAATGAAGTCCTGTCCCAGCCAAGTCTCAGTTTCATTTCCCCCCGGGTTTTTCACCAGGTTATGGGAAATGTCCAACCCCCTAGCCCGTTTTCTGCTCCTCCCTTCCGCAGCGGGAAGACCCTGTACCTGGCCGCCAGGTCATAACTCGAAGGCACCACTTAGACCTCCCCTGTACGGCGTCGACGGCCGAGCATGAGCGCCGGTCCAATCCTGTGGGAAAGGGGGCTTGGTCCTTCCCTCTCTACCCTCCTAACTCCCATTGACGTCGCGAGGTTAGCGACCCCGCATCCGCTTACTGACCTTCAGTCCCCCCGCCGACAGTCTTCCCCCTCCCTTTTTCGTCGGCTTACGAGTCTCGGACTGCGTAATCCACCCGTGCCGATGATTCTCTCATGAAAAAAAATCGAACAGTAAAACTTGTTCCCCCTCTTCCGCTTTTTTCCAGTACCTTCTGCTTTTATCCTAGTGGCGGCGGTTGCCAGGCGGTTTTCCCGGTTTGCACCCCCCGCCCAGGTCTTCCTCTTCCCCTTTGTTTACACCCCCAACCTCTCCATAATCTTTTTTCTATCTCCTGTTCCTTTTTGGTATATTTTTGACGGTGACGCTGGCCCGCACCCCCTGGGCGGGGTTGTTTTAATTGCGTTGCCCCTCCTGCTGTCACACCTTCCTCCCGGATCGTCTGTTCCTCGTCTGTGAAACACCACTTTGCCGTCCCACACAAAGTTTTCGTTTTCTTTGTTGAACGCCTCCTCCTCTTTTTTCCCTTCTCCTATTTAGAACATCGAGAGGTTGAATTAGATTCCTCTTATTTAGCTGCCAGGTGTAAGGTTAGAGTTTGGGGTCTGAGTTCCTACCTCTGAGGGACTTTGGCTGTGTTTTAGTTTTCGCGTGTTGAGAAACCAGACCAACCGTTCAGCAGGTCTTTTTAATTCTGCGCTGCTATCTTCGTGCGCGTGACGCCGCCTTCCGGCTGTAGCATTCCTTTTAGCTTCTTTTCCCATGGCGGCCTATTGAGTAAGGAGGCCCCCTCTCGACTTCGCGCAAACTGGGCGTATCTGGTTGCCCCATGGAATAGTCTCTACAAATTGTCCTTTCCTCCCTCTTTCTCTTTCCACCAAATGAGGCTTAGACGGATGATGGGTTCTTGCGTTGGTCCGCTCGAAGATTTTTCGAAGTTAATCCAACGTGCGTTCTTTCTTCCCTTTTTTTTTTTTGGTTTGTAGTTCAGTCTGGTAGCCGTCTTGGTTGTTTGTCTGGCGGGTCAGTAGAATTTCCAACTCCTGAGTGATTTAAGACAGGATACTCATTAGTTGAATACATCAAGGTAGTTCCTTCCATCTTCGGAAGGTTTTATTTGTGATGTAATTTTTTAGTGCAGCGTTGTAGGACAAGTAACGGCGGTCCTTTTCTCCTTTCTTCGTTACTAGAGGTCCAGAAGGCCTGGCTCTAATGGTGCCTCTCTCCCTGACGTCACCGAGGAACAGTTTCGAGTCTTTCTTTTTCTCTTTTTCGGACTTTCTTAGACCCGTTCTCTCCCGATGCAGATAGGAAGGGGGGGGAGCATTCGTGTGTCCTCATAAGAGGTTTTTAGGTATTTCTTTCCCCCTTTTGTGCTCTCGAGTCCAATCACGGGGCTAACTTTGCTTGGTTCAGGTAAAGGGTCCGAGGGTCGTCGCCCCGCCTAGCAACGTTGTAAGAACTTCCATCCCCCCTTTCTTCCAATTTCTGCGTCCAAATCTTTCTGGCATTCTCCCAGTTTGGGCGCGGAGGCATGGGTTTCTCCTTGTTCGTTCTGTAACAACCGAGTGCTGCGGGAGGATGACTTTTCCTTTTCTTGCCGGACGCCTGGCGACGGTTTTTTCAGGTTTTTTTGTACCAGCTTCGAAGGACTTCGCTTGTCTCTTTCAGGAGTTGAGCGGTCCTCAAGGGATGTGGCTTCCTTTGGGATAATTTTATCCGCCTACAGACTCTTGGCTGAGGCTTCCAGACGCTTGATGCCGGACAGCCCTAAGCGTCCGCTCCTTAATTTCTGCCCCTGTTTTCTGTCTAGGCGAGCCTGGTAAGGTTGAGGGGTCCCGTAAGAGGGATTAGGTTATTTCCGCCCGGCAGGTCTGGAGGCGTCTTGGTGCCTCCTTCTGTGTTTTTTCATGCCTTTTTTTTTGCTTTGTAGGGTACAATCGAGTTGGGTGCTTTCCCTGTGCTACTCACGGCCCGTCAGTTTTTTTAGGCCCTCTCACCGGAAAAGGCGGCTTTCTGGTCCCGCCTTTTTTCAGGCGTTTCCTGTCGGAAGCCTTCTTTGGAACCGTTTTCGGAACCGGAGAGCGGCCCCTCGGATTTATAGTCTGGGAGACCTTGAAACGTTTCGCGTTCCCTTCTTTTTGCCGGTGATCGCCGACGATTGCATGGCGACCTTTTCCTCCCGGACTTTCCAGTGTGGAGAGGCCACGCCGTACATTATAAGAATAGTTGGAACGTTCCTTGTGTGCTTCCTTTTCCTTAACCTTAACGTCATTGAAACCGGAACCTTCAACTGTTTTTTTTGAGCTTCCCCAGAACCTTAAAGAGCGGTGTTGCTACTGCGGTTTGGAAAGGGAACCCCGCAGTACACAGGCGAGTTCAAGTACCCCCCTCTTGCCGTGTAATACCTTGCTGGCACTAAGTCCTTGTTCGTTGGGTTCCGGCGGTAACGCGTTTCCCCCTGGTGTTTATAGCACGCTTACCGGGCCCAATGCAGTCTTTTCCCAAAGTTTCGGATGGAGGTTAGGTGTCGATGGGAAGAGGTCAACCTTTATTATTCTCGGTCCGAAGTAGGGGTTTGCTTAGGTTTTCTTTGACTTTCACCTATGTACCTGCGACAATCAGCAAGGACGATCAGGAAGGAGTCCTTTTGCGCCGTGGTCGTAGGGAGGCAAACTTTTATGGCGGAATGTGTTCTTAGACGGGATGGCAATAACGATTCGATTTTTTGGGAAGCCAAATTATGTACCCCTTCTTAGATTCGTATTCTAGACGGGCTTGAGAATGTCGCTGTATCCTTTACGGGGGCTTCTGGACACTTCTTAAAGGTTTCTTTAGAAGTGTTTGGAGTAGAAGAAGAGATGGCAGCCCCCCCCCCCCCCCCCCCCCCCCCCCCCCCCCCCCCCCCCCCCCCCCCCCCCCCCCCCCCCCCCCCCCCCCCCCCCCCTTCCCTTTTTTCCCCTAGGAGTTCGTGTCGCGCACTTACGGGCCCTCGCTAATACTGTCAGCCAATTTTCTATTTTCTCCTGCTCCCGCCGGGACCCACAGTCCGGCAGGCTTTGGTTTGCTCTTTAACCCGAGAACAGACTTTGGATGATAGCTCTCCCGCACAGACCTTCTCATTCACTCCGATTCTGATGCTTAGTCCGCCTGTCCCATCTGGCCCTTTTCCGCGAAAAGGGCGGATATCGTTGACCCAGGCTTTTCCTTACGCGGCCATAACCTGAGCTAGCTTTTTTTTTTTTTTTTTTTTTTTACGTTCCGGCGGCACGCCCTCCCTTATTTTTCAAGCTCTACCCCGCTTAAGTGATTCTTTTTTTACTATGTCTTAGCCATTTTCTCCCTGTTGAAGCTTTATGTTTTCTCCTCTCTTCCCTCATCGAGTGTCTTTTAGCCCCCCCATTTTTACCTCCCCTCTGCCGAACTGAGGGTCGCGGCTTAATCATCGTACTTCTCGTTTTTTGCTTCGTGCACGTTGGAGGTTCTTCTTCTCTCGGTCAGAACTCTTTCTCCTTTACTTCCCCCTTGACCCGAAGGGTGGAGGAAGTGCTTTCCTCCTTCTTTGCCAGGGCGTGGGACAGTGTACACGCGACCG